>Ga0182793_1001119_pt1 | contig 17455 bp, 17 predicted proteins | sample Passage237A_FD_130498 | JGI IMG/M metagenome (GOLD analysis project Ga0182793, IMG submission 130498) | Cellulose adapted compost microbial communities from Newby Island Compost Facility, Milpitas, CA, USA - Passage2 37A (version 2) (version 2) ... | reverse complement strand
CGCGCCGGCCGCCGCCTCCGAGGGGGCCGCCCGGGCCCCCACCCAGGCCGCGCGCGGGGCGGAACCCGCCGCCGGGGCGGCCGCTGACACCGGCCAGGCCGCGCGCACCGCGCCTGCGCCCGCCACCGCGGCCACCGCCGTGGCCGAGGGACCGGCTCCGGTGCAGGCGCCGGCCCCGGCCGAGGCGGCCACCGACGTTTCCGAGCGCTGACTCCCCCATCCCTTCCTTCGCCGTCCATCGGCCCGGGCCACCGACCAGCATGTCGTCCGTTCCCAGCGATCCCTCCGCCCCGGCCGGGGAGGCCGGTCCGGCCCTGCCGCCCCCGCGGCCGCGCGCCAGCGCCCCGGCGGTGGTGCTGGCCACCCTGGCGGTGGGCTACACCCTGTGGGCGGCGCAATCGGTGATCCTGCCGGTGCTGCTGGCCATGTTCTTCGCCCTGGTCGGCAATCCGCTGATCCGCCTGCTGCGCCGGCTGTACGTGCCGCGCTTCCTGGCCGCGCTGCTGCTGCTGGCCGCCGGCCTGGGCCTGACCGGCACCCTGGCCGTGCAGCTGGCCGCCCCGGCCGCCGAATGGGCCGAGCAGGCCCCGCGCGAGGCGCGCAAGCTCGGCCGCCAGCTGCAGGACCTGACCCGGCCCATGCACCAGGCCAACCAGATCGCCGAGGACGTGGCCCGCGCCGCCGCCGGCGAGACCACGCGCAAGGTGCAGGTGGTGCGCACCCGGGTGGACGATCCCTACGCGGTGCTGGTGCGGACCCCGCGCCTGGCCGCGCAGGTGCTGGCGGTGGTGCTGCTGACCTTCTTCTTCATGGTTTACGGCCAGCAGCTGCAGCGCAACGCGATCGCCCTGCTGCCCGGGCGCCAGCAGCAGCGCTTCACCGTGGAGATCCTGCAGCAGATCGAGCACGAGGTCTCGCGCTACGTGCTGACCATCACCGTGATCAACGCGGTGGTGGGCCTGGTGTTCGCCGGCCTCCTGCACTGGCTGGGGATCGGCCTGCGCGAGTCGGTGATGTGGGGCACGATGGTGATGCTGCTCAACTACGCGCCCTACGTCGGCCCGCTGATCGGCATCGTGGTGATGTCCCTGGTCGGCTTCATCGCCTTCGACGACGGTGCCCGCGCCCTGGCGCTGCCGGCCATCTACCTGGCCCTGCACACCCTGGAGGGCCAGGTCGTCACCCCGATCATCCTCGGCCGGCGCATGGCGCTTTCGCCGCTGGTGCTGATCCTGGCGCTGATGCTGTTCGGCTGGCTGTGGGGGCTGATCGGGCTGTTGCTGGCGGTACCCCTGCTGGTGTGCGTGAAGCTGGTACTGGCCCAGGTCGATGGGCTGCAGGGCTGGGCCAGGCTCCTCGAATAGCCCGCCTTTGTCCTCCGCAGGGGCAGGCCAGGCCGGGCCGTCGCCCCGGCCCTGTCCCCGGGGGAGAGAGCGGGCCCACTTCAGCCGGCCGCCAGCCCCGGCACAGGGCGCAGGCCTACAATGGCGCGGTGAGCTTCCGCATCCGCGCCATTACCCTCGACCTGGACGATACCCTCTGGCCGTTTGCCCCGATCGGCGAGCGGATCGACCACGTCCTGCACGACTGGCTGCTGCAGCACAGCCCCGCCACCGCCGCTATGTACCCGGTGGAGGCCATGCGCGCCCTGCGCGAACGCAGCTGGCGCCAGAACCCGCAACTGCACCACGACCTGAGCGCCCTGCGCCGGCTGACCCTGCGCGAGGCGCTGGAGAACAGCGGCGCCAGCCTGGACCTGCTGGAGCCGGCCTACGAGGCGTTCTATGCCGCCCGCAACCAGGTCCAGTGCTATCCCGATGCCGTCCAGGGCCTGCGCCGGCTGGCGGCGCGGGTGCCGCTGGCGGCGGTGACCAACGGCAATGCCGACCTGGAGCGGATCGGACTGATGCCGCTGTTCGCCTTCCAGCTGGGCGCGCGCGAGCATGGCGCGGCCAAGCCGGAGGCCAGCATCTTCCACGCCGCCTGCCAGCGCCTGGGCTTCGAGCCGGGCCAGGTCCTGCACGTGGGCGACCACCACGAGATGGACGTGGCCGGCGCCGCCCGCGCCGGCCTGCGCAGCTGCTGGATCAACCGCACCGGCGAGGCCTGGGAACGCGAGGACCTGCTCCCGGACCTGCAGTTCACCACCCTGACCGCGCTGGCCGACTGGCTGGACGCGCACCTGGACGCCGACGCTCCCCTCCCTGCCCCGCACGACCCCGGTCGTGCCTACCGGATTGCCACCCCATGAGCCGCCCCCCCTACGCCTCCGCCGATACCCCCGCTCTGCCCCTGTACCTGCTCGACCGCGCCGGCTACGCCGCCTGGCGCGCGCAGCAGCCCGCCTCCAGCGGCGCCTGGCTGGACAGCCAGGGCTTTGATGCCGCCCCCGGCAGCGTGGCCCTGCTGCCGGGCAGCGAGGGCCTGGCCGGCGCGGTGCTGGGCGTGGGCGACCGCCTGGATCCGTACAGCTATGCGCACGGCGCCAGCGCCCTGCCCGAAGGCGCCTGGGCGCCGGTGGGCGAGCTGCCGGCCGATCAGCGCGCCGCGCTGCAACTGGGCTGGGGCCTGGGCGCCTACCGCTTCGAGCGCTACCGCAAGGGCGGCCGCGCGCCGGCGCAGCTGCAGCTGGCCGAACTGGACGCCGAGGCCGGCGACCTGCTGGCCGCCTGCACCCGGGTCCGCGACTGGGTGAACACCCCGACCCAGGACATGGGCCCGGACCAGCTGGAAGCCGTGGCCCGGGAACTGGCCCAGGCCCATGGCGCGCAGCTGGAGGTGATCGCCGGCGACGCCCTGCTGGAGCAGAACTTCCCCACCATCCACGCCGTCGGCCGCGCCTCGCACCGCGCTCCGCGCCTGATCGCGTTGCGCTGGGGCGAGCCGTCGCACCGGCACGTGGCCATCGTCGGCAAGGGCGTGTGCTTTGACACCGGCGGCCTGGACCTGAAGCCGGCCGACGGCATGCGCAACATGAAGAAGGACATGGGCGGGGCCGCCCATGCCCTGGCCCTGGCCGGGCTGGTGATGGCGCGCAGGCTGCCGCTGCGCATCACCGTGCTGGTGCCGGCGGTGGAGAACGCGGTCGGCCCCAATGCCTTCCGCCCGGGCGAGATCGTCACCACCCGTGCCGGGGTCAGCGTGGAGATCGACAACACCGACGCCGAAGGCCGCCTGATCCTGTGCGACGCGCTGGCCTATGCGGCCGAGCAGAAGCCGGAGCTGGTGCTGGACTTCGCCCCCCTCCCCGGCGCGGCGCGCATTGCCCTGGGCCCGGACCTGCCGGCGCTGTTCGCCAATGACGACGCCCTGGCCGAGGGCTGGCTGGCGGCCGGCCGCCAGACCCGCGACCCGGTCTGGCGCATGCCGCTGTGGCGCCCTTACCTGCGCTACCTGACCAGCAACGTGGCCGACCTGGCCAACGCCGGCTCGCGCATGGCCGGCGCGGTCACCGCTGCCCTGTACCTGGAGCGCTTCCTGCCCGAGGGCATGCCCTGGGCGCACCTGGACACCTACGCCTGGAACGACACCGCCCGTCCGGGCCGTCCGGCCGGTGGCGAGGCCCTGGGCCTGCGCTCGGCCTATGCCCTGCTCAAGGCGCGCAGCGCCGGCTGAGCCGGTCGCCAGGCATCGGCACTGCGGCCGCGCGCCGCAGTGCGGGCCTCACAGCCAGCCCTTCTGCCGCGCCAGGCGATGGGCCTCGATGCGGTTGCCGGCGCCAAGTTTGCCGATGGCCTCGGACAGGTAGTTGCGCACCGTGCCCTGGGACAGGCCCAGGCGGCTGGCGATCTCGCCCGAGGACAGACCCTCGCCGGCCAGGCGCAGGACCTGGCGCTCGCGCTCGTTGAGCGGATCGGCCTCGCCCCAGGCTTCCACCGCCAGCTCCGGGTCGATCGCGCGGCCGCCGTGGCGGACCTTGCGCAGGGCCTCGGCCAGGCGTTCGGCCGGCGCGTCCTTGAGCAGGTAGCCGCAGGCGCCGGCCTCCAGCGCGCGGCGCAGGAAACCGGCGCGGGCGAAGGTGGTGACGATCACCACCTTCACCGCCAGGCCGTGGCGCTGGATGCGCTGGGCCAGGTCCAGCCCGCCCAGGCCGGGCATCTCGATGTCGGTGACCAGCACGTCCGGCTGCAGGCGCTGGATCTCGCGCCAGGCGCTCTCGCCATCGGGCACCGCGGCCACCACCTCGATGTCCGGCTCCATGCCCAGCAGCGCGGCCAGGGCGCCACGGACCATGGCCTGGTCTTCGGCCAGCAGGACGCGGATCACGGCAGCAACAGGGACGGCATCGGCATGCGCGCGACGGTAGCAGAGATCAGGCGCCGGACGCAGCGCTGGCGGCGGCCGGTTCCTGCCCGGAACGGGACTGGTGCGGCAGCCGCGCCAGCAGGCAGGTACCACGCCCGCCGCTGCCGCGGCGCAGCTGCAGGTCGCCGCCCAGCGCCTGCAGCCGCTCGCGCATCCCGGCCAGGCCATTGCCAGGACGGATCGCGCCGCCGCGGCCATCGTCCTCCCCTCCCAGCACCCAGCGCTGGCCATCGTCCTCCAGCCACACCCGCACATGGCGCGCGCCGGCATGGCGCTGGACGTTGGTGGCGGCCTCGCGCAGGCACAGGGCCAGCGCGTTCTCCTGTTCCGGCGCCAGCTCCAGCGGCGGCAGCCGCAGCTCCAGCTGCACGCCGTCGGTCCCCAGCAGCACCTGGGCGGCGGCGGCCTCGGCGGCCAGGCCGGTGGCGCGGATCCCGGTGACGGCGTGGCGCACCTGGGCCAGGGCCTCGCGTGCGACCTTGCCCAGCTCGGCGATCTCGCGCCGCGCCGCCTCCGGGTCGCGCTGCAGCAGCTTGCCGGCCAGGTCGGCCTTGAGCGCCACCAGCGACAGGGTGTGGCCGAGCAGGTCGTGCAGGTCGCGGCCGATGCGCTCGCGCTCGGCCAGCGCGGCCAGGCGCCGCACCTGTTCCTGTGACTGCAGCAGGGCCGCGTCCTTGCGCTGCCCGGCGCGGTCGGCATGCACCAGCAGGCTGGTGATCAGGGTGGTGACCGGCAGCCAGCCCAGCGCGGGCCAGGCATAGCCCACGCTGCGGCCGAGGAGGAGCATGGCCGCGTTGAGCAGCAGCAGCGCGCCCATGTAGTGCCAGGGCGAACGCCAGCGCACCCCGCCCAGGTACACGCTGCCGAACACGAAGTAGGTCATGCCCGCCGGATACCAGGGCAGCAGCGCCATGCTCAGCAGGCACATGCCCAGGGCGTAGATGCCGACCTCGCGGCAGGGACGCAGCAGCGTGCACAGGTACAGGACCAGGAACAGCGGGTAGGAGGCTGCGGTCAGCAGCAGCCAGCGCAGGTCCCAGCCCTGCGGGGTGAAGATCGGCACGAAAAACACCCAGGCCGTCCACGCCACGTGGATCAGCTCGCCCCAGGCCGGGCGCCCGCGGCGCAGGGCCTCGGCCATCAGCGAGTCGTTGCAGGGGCGCAGCCAGCGGGGCAGGTGCATGGGTTCCTCATGGATGTGCGGGCGGCGCCGGGCGCCGCGCCCCATCAGTATCCCGGCGCGCCGGCGCCGGCAACAGCCACGCCCTTCACCCGCGATGGATGACAGCTGTCACTACGCAGCCCGGCCCCGCCGCGGCGAACCTGTTGTCGCGCCGGCACCGCGGCCTGTCGTGCCGCACCCCCTCCCAGGGTGGCGGCAGGCCGCTGCCGGCAACCGCATCCGGCACGCGCCGCCCCAGGCCGGCGTAGGCTGGACCCGGTCCCCGGCTCCGAGACGAGAACGCAATGAACGCTTCGGCTGAACTGCTCAAGGAACTGCGCATCGAACGCGACCGCACGCCCCCGCCGCCGCGGCGCACCGGGCTGTGGATCGCGCTGGCGGCGCTGGTCCTGCTGCTGCTCGCCGGCGCCGGCGCGTGGCTGGCCGCGCGCAAGCAGGGCCCGCAGGTGCAGACCGCGCAGGCGGAGGCGGTGGGCGGGGCCGGCGCGGCCTCCGGCTCGGTGCTCGATGCCAGCGGTTACGTGGTCGCCCGGCGCATGGCCACGGTCTCGGCCAAGGTCACCGGCCGGGTGCGCGAAGTGCTGATCGAGGAAGGCATGCAGGTGGCCCAGGGCCAGGTACTGGCGCGGCTGGACCCGGTCGATGCCGAGGCCCACCGCAGCCTGGCCGCGGCCCAGCTGGCGGCCGCGCGCAGCCAGGCGCAGAGCGTGCAGGCGCAGCTGGTGGAGGCCGAGGCCCAGGCCGGGCGCCTGGCCGGACTGGCGCGGCAGCAGCTGGTCTCGCGCGCCCAGTACGAGCAGGCGGTGGCCCAGCGCGACAGCCTGCGCGCACAGCTGGCCGCGGCCCAGCGCAATGCCCAGGTCGCCGGCGACCAGCTGCGCATCGCCGAGCAGGGCGTGGACGACACCGTGGTGCGCGCGCCCTTCGCCGGGGTGGTGATCGCCAAGGCGGCGCAACCGGGCGAGATCGTCTCGCCGCTGGCCACCGGCGGCTACACCCGCACCGGCATCGGCACCATCGTGGACATGGACTCGCTGGAAGTGGAGGTCGACGTGGGCGAGGCCTACATCGGCCGGGTGCGGCCACGGATGCCGGTGCAGGCCACCCTCAATGCCTACCCGGACTGGAAGATCCCGGCCGAGGTGGTCGCCATCATCCCCGCCGCCGACCGCGGCAAGGCCACGGTCAAGGTGCGGGTGGCACTGAAGGAGAAGGACCCGCGCGTCGTCCCGGACATGGGCGTGACGGTGGCTTTCCTGGAACAGGCCCCGGAGGCCGGGCAGGCACCGCGTGCCGGGGTGCGCGTACCCGCCGCGGCGGTGGTCGAGCGCGACGGCGCCAGCGTGGTCTTCGTGGTCGACCCGCAGGGCGTGGTCGAGCAGCGGCCGGTGAGCGTGGCCGGCAGCGTGGGCGGTGACCGCGAACTGGCCTCCGGCCTGGCCCCGGGCGAGGAAGTGGTGCTCGATCCCCCGCCCGCCCTGGCCGACGGCGACCGCGTGCGTCTGGCCGCCGACTGAACCGGTGGGGGCCGGCCCCCGCCACCGCAGACAACGCCGGCGCGACGCCGGCCCCCTACCGAGAGGTTTGCCATGGCTACTCTGGTTTCGATCAAAGACCTGACCAAGACCTACCAGCGCGGACCGGAGAAGGTCGAGGTCCTGCACGGCATCGACCTGGAGATCGCCGAAGGCGACTTCGTCGCGCTGATGGGCCCCTCCGGCTCGGGCAAGACCACCCTGCTCAACCTGATCGGCGGCCTGGACACGCCCACCTCCGGCAGCATCGAGGTGGCCGGCCAGCGCATCGACCAGCTTGGCGGCGGCCAGCTCTCGCACTGGCGCAGCCAGAACGTGGGCTACGTGTTCCAGTTCTACAACCTGATGCCGGCCCTGAGCGCGCTCAAGAACGTGGAACTGCCGCTGCTGCTGACCAGGCTCGGCGCGGCCCAGCGCAAGCGCAACGCGCAGATCGCCCTGACCCTGGTCGGGCTGGCCGAGCGCATGTCGCACAAGCCCTCCGAGCTGTCCGGCGGCCAGCAGCAGCGCGTGGCCATCGCCCGCGCCATCGTCTCCGACCCGACCCTGCTGATCTGCGACGAACCCACCGGCGACCTGGACCGGCAATCGGCCGAGGAGATCCTGGGCCTGTTGCAGCAGCTCAACCGCGAGCACGGCAAGACCATCGTCATGGTCACCCATGACCCCAAGGCCGCCGGCTACGCCACCCACATCCTGCATCTGGACAAGGGCACGCTGGTCGAACAGACCGCGCACGCGGCCTGAGCGCCGGGAGGCGAGCGATGAAATACTTCCACCTGATCTGGGCGGCGCTGTTCCGGCGCAAGACCCGTACCTTGCTCACCCTGGCCTCGATCCTGGCCGCGTTCCTGCTGTTTGGCCTGCTCGACGGCGTGCGCACCTCCTTCGACGAACTGGGGCGCAACGCCGACGGCGCCCAGCGCCTGCAGACCAGCTCGCGGCTGTCGTTGGTGCAGATGCTGCCGCTGGCGCTGGAACCGCGCATCCGCCAGGTCGCCAACATCGAGGACGTGACCTACGCCAGCTGGTTCGGCGGCGCCTACCAGAGCCCGAAGAACCAGATCTTCAGCTTCGCCGTGGCCCCCAACTACCTGGACCTGTATCCGGAGATCGAGTTCGACCCGGCCCAGCGCGAGGCCTGGCAGCAGACCCGCACCGGGATCCTGGTGGGCCAGGGGCTGATGAAGCGCTTCGACTGGAAGGTGGGGCAGAAGATCCCGCTGCAATCCACCATCTTCCCCAACAGCGACGGCAGCCTGAACTGGTCCTTCGACATCGTCGGCGTGATCAGGGCGCGCGACCCGCGCCAGTCCGGCCTGACCGACCAGCTGGTGCTGATGCACTACAAGTACTTCGAGGAATCCACCCCGTACATCAACAGCGAGGTGGCCTGGTACGTGAGCAAGGTCGCCGACGTGCGCCGTGCCGACGCGGCGGCCAAGGCCATCGACGCGCTGTCGGCCAATTCGCCGCACGAGACCCGGACCATGAGCGAGCAGGCGGCGCTGGCCGCCCAGCTCAAGCAGGTGGCCGACATCGGCATGATCGTCGGCTCGATCATGGGCGCGGTGTTCTTCACCCTGCTGCTGCTGACCGGCAACACCATGGCCCAGGCCGTGCGCGAGCGCACCTCCGAGCTGGCCGTGCTCAAGACCATCGGCTTCACCAGCACCTCGGTGCTGTGCATGGTCCTGGCCGAATCGGTGCTGCTGGTGCTGCTGGGCGGGGCCCTGGGCCTGGGCCTGGCGGCGCTGCTCGGTCCACTGGTCAGCGCCGGCAGCGGCGGCGCGATCAACCTGCCGGCCATCGGCTGGGGCAGCTGGCTGCTGGGCCTGGGCCTGATGGTGGGCATCGGCCTGCTGGTGGGCGCGCTGCCGGCGCTGCGCGCCATGCGCCTGAACATCGTCGACGCGCTGGCCGGACGCTGAGCGCGGGCCACGCTGGCAAGACATTGCGAGGAATCCTCATGAACATGCTTCGTTCCCTGCTGCGCGGCCTGGGCCTGGCGGCCGTGCTGGTGGTGTTCCTGGTGGCCTGGATCGTCCTGCCGTGGCCGGCCCTGCTGGGCCTGGCCGTGCTGTTCGCGCTGTGGCTGCTGCTGACCCGCAGCGGACGCCAGGCGGCCTCGGTGACCCGGGTGGGGGTGAGCACCCTGGGTCAGCGCCTGGGCGCGTCCTCGGTAGTGGTGGTGGGCATCGCCGGCGTGGTCGGGGTGCTGGTGGCGCTGCTGGCCATGGCCGAGGGCTACCGGCAGACGGTCAGCGGCAGCGGCAACGCGGAGACCGCCATCGTCCTGCGCGGCGGTTCCTCGGCCGAGCTGATGTCGGTGCTGGACCGGGAGACGGTCAACGTGGTCGAACGCGCGCCGGAGGTGGCCCGCGATGCCGAGGGCCGGCCGCTGGCCTCGCCCGAGCTGCTGGTTTCGGCCAACCTGCCGCGCCGCGACGGCGGTGACGAGGGCAGCGTGACCCTGCGCGGGGTGGGGCCGATGGCCTGGGCGGTGCGGCCGGCGGTGCAGCTGGGGGAGGGCCGCCGCTTCGAGCCGGGCCGGCGCGAGCTGGTGGTCGGCAAGGGCGCGCGCCGCCAGTTCGCCGGCCTGGAACCGGGCCGGAGCGTGCGCCTGGGCAACGAGACCTGGACCGTGGTCGGGGTGTTCGCCTCCGGTGATTCGACCGAGTCGGAGATGTGGGCCGACGCGGAGATCGTGTCGGCGGTCTACCGCCGCGGCAGCAGCCGCGCCTCGGTGGTGGCCAGGCTGACCAGCGCGCGGGCATTCAACGCCTTCAAGGCCACCCTGGCCGCCGACCCGCGGCTGAAGGTCGAGGCCAGCACCACCCGCGACTACTACGCCAGCCAGTCGGCGACCATGACCAAGGTGCTGCGCATCATCGGCATCGTGGTCGGCTCGATCATGGCCATCGGCGCGGTGTTTGGCGCGCTCAACACCATGTTCGCCAGCGTCGCCGCGCGCGCCCGCGAGATCGCCACCCTGCGCGCGATCGGCTTCCGCGGCCTGCCGGTGGTGGTGGCGGTGATGCTGGAGACCATGCTGCTGGCGGCGCTGGGCGGGCTGCTGGGCGGGCTGCTGGCCTGGCTGCTGTTCAACGGCTACACCGCCTCGACCCTGGCCGGCGGCGTGTCCCAGCTCAGCTTCGAGTTCAAGGTCACCGGCGCCCTGCTCTGGCAGGGACTGAAGTGGGCCCTGGCGATCGGCTTCATCGGCGGCCTGTTCCCGGCGCTGCGCGCGGCCACCCTGCCGGTCACCGACGCCCTGCGCGCGGCCTGAGCATCCACCCGGACAGGCGGCCGGGCATGCCGGCCGCCCGCTCCCTTCAGCCCATGGCGTTGCGCTGGCGGCTGCGCCACAGGCCCTCGCCGGCATAGATCGCCAGCCCGGTCCAGATCGCGGCAAAGCCCAGGGCGCGGTCGAGGCCGAAGGGTTCGTGGAAGAACAGCACCCCCAGGGCCAGCTGCAGGCTGGGCGCGATGTACTGCAGCAGGCCGACCACGCTCAGCGGGATCCGGCGCACGCCGTAGGCAAAACCAATAAGCGGCACCGCGGTGACCACGCCGCCGAACACCAGCAGCAGGTCGATGGACAGCGGCCAGCGGCCGGCAAAGCCGCCGCCATGCCCGCCCTCGGCCCACAGCACCCAGGCCAGCGCCGGCAGGAACAGGACCAGGCTTTCCACCGCCAGCCCGGCCACCGCGTCCACCGCCACCAGCTTGCGGACCAGGCCGTACACGCCAAAGGACAGGGCCAGGCCCAGCGCGATCCACGGCGGCGAGCCGGCGCTCCAGGTCAGCCAGGCCACGCCGGCGGCGGCGCAGGCCATGGCCAGCCACTGCAGCCGGCGCAGGCGCTCGCGCAGCACCAGCACGCCCAGGACCACGTTGACCAGCGGGTTGATGAAGTAGCCCAGGCTGGTCTCGACCACGTGGCCGGCGTTGACCGCCCAGATGTACAGGCCCCAGTTGAAGGCGATCAGCACCGCGCTCAGGGCCAGCGCCGGCAGCGCGCGCGGCTGCCGCGCCACCGCCCGCAGCCAGCCCAGGCCGTCGCGCAGGACCAGCCAGCCCACCACCAGCAGCGCGCTCCACAGCACCCGGTGGGCCATGATCTGCATTGCCGGGACGAGCTTGAGCAGGTGCCAGTACACCGGCACCACGCCCCAGATGACGAAGGTGCCGGCGGTGACCAGCAGCCCGCGCCGGTCCATCGCGGCCGTGCCTGCCGCGCTCACCGGCGCAGGACCTTGGCCAGGGTGATGATGACCACCCCGGCCAGGATCACCGCCATCGCGCCCAGGTCATGGACGCTGAAGCGCTCCCCGGCCAGCCAGGCGCCCAGGGCCACGGCGATGGCCGGATTGACGTAGGCATAGCTGCTGACCAGGGCCGGGCGCACGTGGTGCAGCAGCCAGACGTAGGTGCTGAAGGCCACGATCGAACCGAACACGGCCAGGTAGGCCAGGGCCAGGGTGCCGCCGGTGGTGGGCGAGACGTGCAGCAGGCTCTCCCCGCGCAGCAGGCCCACCAGCAGGATCAGCGCGCCGCCGCACAGCATCTGTCCGGCGGCGGCCATGAACGGCGAAGGCAGGTCACGCCCGCGCGACCACACCGAGCCGAAAGCCCAGCCCAGCGGCGCGATCAGCAGCAGGACCAGGCCGCCGGGACTGGCGGCCAGGCTGGAGCCGGCGTTGAGCCAGAGCACGCCGGCAAAACCGATGGCGATGCCCAGCCACTCGATCCTGCTCGGGCGCTGGCCGTAGAAGAAGCCGAACAGGCCCATCCACAGCGGCACCGAGGCCACGGCCACCGCGGCCAGGCCGGAGGACACGCTCTGCTCGGCCAGGACCACGCAGGCATTGCCCAGCAGCAGGAGCAGCACGCCCATGGCCGCCAGGTTCTTCCACTGCGCCAAGGTGGGCGCGGCCACCCCGCGCCAGCGCAGGAAGGCGTACATCAGGCCGCCGGCCACCAGGAAACGCGCGCCGGACACGCCGGCCAGCGGCGGCCAGCCTCCCTCCAGGGCAAAGCGGATGCCGAGATAGGTCGAACCCCAGACCACGTAGACGATGGCCAGGGCGAAGGCGACGGCCAGGCCGGAAGCGCGGGCCTGTGCGGGGGAAGTCATGGGGGAGGCTGCGGGAAAGCGGGAGCCAATTCTACCCAGCCGCCGGCCCCGGCCGCAGGCCGGGAATGGCGCCACTGCATGCGCGGGTGGGCGGAATGCTGTGTTGCAACGCCGGCCCGCCGGCAGGCTGAAGCCTGCCCGAACCGGCCCGCGCCCGGCACTTGTCCCGCTCTGGAAGGCGCACGCATATTCAGGGCCATCCGCAGCATCACCTGGAGTGCAAGCCATGAACATCCTGCGCCCCGCCCTGCTGGCCCTGGCCCTGGCCACGGCGCTGCCGGCCCTGGCCGCCAGCCGCCACGTGACCGATCCGGACCTGCCGCGTGCGCTCGAAGTCGAGGGCCCGGTGGCGGTGTCCTGGACCGACCCGGCCGGATTCTCCGACCTGCGCTACAGCGGCAACCGCTGGGAAGCCACCCGCGGCAACTGGGTGGTGGAACTGGCCACGCACCTGCAGAAGTCGGCGGCCAGGCGCCTGCCGGAAGGCCAGCGCATGGAAGTGGTGATCACCGACATCCAGCGCGCCGGCCGCTACGAGCCCTGGCATGGTCCCAACCTGGACCACGTGCGCTTCATGCGCGAGCACTATCCGCCGCGCATCAGCCTCAACGTGCGCATCCTCGACGCCAATGGCAACGTCCTGTCCGAGGGCGAGCGCAAGCTGGTGGACAGCGCCTACCTGATGAACACCAGCGCGCGCCTGGACTCGGACCCGCTGCGCTTCGAGAAGCGGCTGATCGACAACTGGCTGCGCCGCGAGCTGGAGCGCGGGCCGCAGGCCTGAACCAGGCTGGGAGCGCGGGCCGGGCTGCGGCATGATGGCCGGGCCCCCGCCCAGGAACCGTCCGTGAGCGCATTCGACCTGACCCCGCCCGACCCCGCCCAGCGCCAGGCCCTGGAAGCCGGGCTCAGCGCCGACGAGCGCCGGGTCCTGCTCCAGCACGGCACCGAGGCGCCGTTCTGCGGCGTGTTCCTGGACAACAAGCGCGAGGGCACCTACTGCTGCCGGCTGTGCGGCCTGCCGCTGTTCCGCTCCAGCGCCAAGTTCGATTCGGGCACCGGTTGGCCAAGCTTCTTCGAGCCCTACGCCGAGGCGCACATCGGCCGCATCCGCGACACCAGCCACGGCATGATCCGCACCGAGATCGTCTGTGCCCGCTGCGGCAGCCACCTCGGCCACGTGTTCCCGGACGGCCCGCCGCCGACCTGGGAGCGGCACTGCCTGAACTCGGTGTCCCTGTCCTTCGTCGAGCAGGGCCGGCCCCTGCCCGACCCGCTGGGCCGCGGCGGCGCCGAGGCCGGCCCGGCCTGAGCCACCCTTCCGCGGCGCCGGCCGCCTCACATGCCGCGGAACAGCGCCATGAACGGCGCGCTCACCGCCAGGGTCTCGCTGCGGTTCTTCAGCCGCAGGGTGCCCTTGCCGGTGTCATCGCGCAGCACCGAGGCCACCGCGGCCAGGTTGACGATCGTGGAGCGGTGGATCTGGCGGAACTTCTGCGGGTCCAGCGCCGCCAGCAGTTCCTTCAGCGGGGTCCGCAGCAGCGCCTCGCCCTCGGCGGTCACCACCACCGTGTATTTGCTGTCGGCGCGGAAATAGAGCACGTCCTCGAGCATGATCAGCCGGGTCTCGCGCCCGGCGCTGGCGGTGATCCAGGCCAGCGGCGGCACCGCACTGGCCGCGGCCGGGCGCGCGGCCAGCTGGCGCAACAGGCTCTCCAGCACCTGCGGGTCCGGCTGGCCGGCGGCCAGCCGCGCCTGCAGCCGCTGCACCGTGGCCTCCAGCCGCGGCAGCTCCACCGGCTTGAGCAGGTAGTCCACCGCGCCGCGCTCGAAGGCGTCGATCGCGTACTGGTCGTAGGCGGTGACGAACACCACCTGGGTGCGCGGGCTGGTTTCGGCCAGGGCCGCGGCCACCTCGATCCCGGTCAGGCCCGGCATGCGGATATCGAGGAAGGCCACGTCCGGGCGCAGCTCGGCGATGGATTCCAGGGCGCTGGCGCCGTCCTCGCACTCGGCCACGACGCGCAGCTGTGGCCAGGCCTGGCCCAGCTGCTGGACCAGGGCCCGGCGCAGCAGCTCCTCGTCCTCGGCAATCACGCAGTCAACCATGGGCCACCTCGCGCGGCTGGGCCTGGCCGGGCAGCGGCGGCGGCGTCCCGGCGCCGCCCGCGGCGGCATCCGGGCGCGGCAGGCGGATGGTGGCGGCCACCCCGCTGGGGAAGTTGGACACCAGGGAGAAGCTGGCGGCATCGCCATAGGTCAGCTGCAGGCGCTCGCGCAGGTTCTTCAGGCCGATGCCGGTGCCGGCGGTGGCGTTGCCAAAGCCCTGGCCGTCGTCGGCCACGGTCACCGTGGCGTGGTCCTCGAAGCTGCGCGCCATGATCCAGATGGTGCCGCCGCCGGGCTTGGGCTCAAGGCCGTGCTTGATCGCGTTCTCCACCAGGGTCTGCAGCATCATCGAGGGCAGCTGCAGGTCCTTCAGCTCCTCCGGCACCTGCACCTGCAGTTCCAGGCGCGCGCCCATGCGGATCTTGAGGATCTCCAGGTAGGCGCAGGTGCGCTCCAGCTCCTCGCCCAGGGTGGACAGGGCCTCGTGCTCGCGCGGCAGCGAGCGGCGCAGGTACTGGATCAGGTGGCCGAGCATCTGCTCGCAACGCGGCGGGTCGGTGCGGGCCAGGACCTGGGCATTGGCCAGGGTGTTGTAGAGGAAGTGCGGTTCGACCTGGGCCTGCAGCAGGTTGAGCCGGGCCGCGGTCAGGGCATGGTCGGTGGCGCTGCGTTCGGCCGCGGCCTGCTCCTTGCGGCGTTGCGCGGCCACCTGCAGGGTCAGCGAACGCAGCAGGGCCTCGGCATTCTGGTAGTTGCTGGCCTCGTCGCCGGCGAACAGGTCCAGCCAGTGCGGTGCGTCGGGTTCGCACAGCACGGTCACCCCGCAGGTGCCGTCGCCGGGCTGGACCGTGGCCAGGACCCGGTCGAAATGCACCGCAAAGCGCGCCAGCAGGTTCCAGCGCGAGGGCTGGCGCCCGCCGAAGGGCTCGCTGCGGCGCACCCGCGCACGCACCTGCAGGCTGCCGCGGCTCAGCTCCACCTGCTCGACCCCGGGCAGCTCCTGCACCGCGGTGGCGACCAGCTCGAAGGCGGCGTCGGCGTCCAGCGGCACCTCGATCCGGCGCTGCTGCTGGGAGGACAGGGTGGACGCGTCGATCCGCCCGGCGATCAGCCGCACCCGGCGCAGGTGGCTGATCGCCCCCAGCAGGGCCACGGCCAGGGTCAGGAAGGCGCCGATCATGAAGATCCCGCCCACGCCATTGAACAGCCAGCCCCAGGCGAAGCCGGCCAGGATGATGGCCACCGTCCACACGAACAGCGTGCGCAGGATCAGGAACAGGCTGGAGGACATGGCGGCACCGGCGATGGTTCAGGTGCCGCCGAGGATAGCCGCCGCCCCGGGTCCGGCAAGCACCAGGCGACGAAGCCGGGCGCGGGCGCGACGGAACCGGCCCTGTGCCGATGGAACCGGGGCCGGCCGGCTAGGCCGGCGGCCCGCTGCGCGGCTGTTCCGGGGCCGGGCGCGGTACGCTCCCGTGGATCCGCTCCAGTACCCGGCTGAACAGCTGGCTGGCCTCCTCCGGGCGCAGCGGGCTCATGGCCACGCATTCGCAGCCGACGAACATCTCCCGCGAGCGCTCGCTGCCGGCGTGGGGATGGTTGAGGTAGATGTCGTAGGCGGCGGCCAGCACCGGCCAGTAGCGGACGAAGCTGCGCATGGCCCTTGCCCGCGGCAGCGAATGGTAACGCTGCTTCCAGTAACTGCGTTCGCGCTCGATGTCGATCAGCTGCGCGTTGGGCGCAGATGGCATGGTGATCCCGTTCACTTCGGTCGATTCAGTCTGCAATGCCGCGTCGCGGCGTTTCCTGCCCCTGCCCCGGCAGCATTGCAGCGGTTGCGTCGCGCAGCGGTGAACCTTGCGTCACCACGACGCGAAAGCTATTCGGCGCACTTGAGCAGGGTGATTTCACCGGAGGTTTCCAGCATCGCCAGCGCGATCTGCGCATCGTCCTCGCACCCGGCCTTGCGCTTGGCCCGCTCGAAGTCGGCGGGACTGACGTTCTCGCGCCGCAGCACCCGCCTGAACACCTGGCCATTGCGCGCCAGCACCACCGGCTGGCCTTCGATCATCCGGTCCAGGCGGTCGCTGCGCGCGTTGGCCCAGCCCACCGCCCAGTTCAGCCCCATCAGGGTCGCGGCCAGGATCAGGCCGCCCAGCAGCGAGACGTCCTCGCCGATGAGCGAGTTCTGCACCGCCGTGCCCAGCAGCACCACCAGCAGCAGGTCGAAGGGCGTGAACTGGCCCACCGTGCGCTTGCCGGTCAACCGGACCAGGACTAGCACCGCCACGTAAACCACCACCGCGCGCAGGATGAACTCCCACCACGGCATGCCCAGCTCGAACAGGCTCCTGAACATGTCAGCCTCCGTTTCCACACCGGGCTGCATTGCGCGCCGGCGGCGTGCAAGACGGGGTGAATCTCAGGCCAGCAGGGCCTGCCCGGCGGCGTGGCCGGAAGCCCAGGCCCACTGGAAGTTGTAGCCGCCCAGCCAGCCGGTCACGTCCAGCACCTCGCCAACGAAGTAGAGCCCGGGTACGCGCCGGGACTGGAAGCTGCTGGAGGAGACCTCGGCGGTGTCCACCCCGCCCAGGGTGACCTCGGCGGTGCGGTAGCCCTCGGTGCCGCTGGCCACCAGCGGCCAGTCCGAGAGCAGGGCGGCGGCCTGGCGCAGGCGCGGGGCGTCGTACTGGCGCATCGGCCGGCTGGGCAGCCAGGCCTCGCACAGGCGCTGGGCAAAGCGCCGCGGCAGCACCTCCGCCAGCACCGTGCGCAGCTCCGCGTCCGGGCGCGCCTTCTTCTGTTCCTCCAGCCAGGCCAGGGCGTCGCGCCCGGGCAGCAGGTCCAGCGACAGGCTGTCCCCGGGCTGCCAGTAGGAGGAGATCTGCAGGATCGCCGGGCCGCTGACCCCGCGGTGGGTGAGCAGCATGGCCTCACGGAAAGCCTGGCCGTTGCAGCGCGCCTCCACTTCCAGGGCCACGCCGGCCAGGCCGTCCAGGCGCTGCTGGTGCTTGCCGCTGAGGGTCAGCGGCACCAGCCCGGCGCGGGTGGGCAGGACCTGGTGGCCGAACTGGCGCGCCAGCTCGTAGCCGAAGCCGGTGGCGCCCATGCTCGGGATCGACAGGCCGCCGGTGGCCCCCACCAGCGCCGGCGCCGGCGGCCGGCGCCGGGGGGGGGGGGGGG
>Ga0182793_1001115_pt1 | contig 17494 bp, 16 predicted proteins | sample Passage237A_FD_130498 | JGI IMG/M metagenome (GOLD analysis project Ga0182793, IMG submission 130498) | Cellulose adapted compost microbial communities from Newby Island Compost Facility, Milpitas, CA, USA - Passage2 37A (version 2) (version 2) ... | reverse complement strand
GTCGCAGACCTCCGAGACGCCGGTGCGCCCCGAATAGACCTCCGCCAGCAGGGACCGCCGCCGCAGGGCGTAATCCACTACCTGTCGCTGCAATCGCACGCTGACCAGAGTACGTCGGCCACGCGGGCACCGAGGCAGGACCGCACCGCCGCCCACCCGACCGGGGTGTCTGGCGTGCTGATAGCGCGCCGCCCGCGGCCCGCGAATCGTGCGCAGAAAACTCACCCGGCCGACATTTACCATCGTCGGCGTGGTGACGCGCTTCAGCCCGGGCACTCGGGCAAAGGATTCCGATCGCACCGACACGTGCCAGATCCTCGACAGCGCGCTCGGCGACGGCCAACTGTCGATGGAGGAACATCGGACGCGCGTCGCGTTGGCCACCCAGGCGCAGACGCTCGGCGACCTGCAGTCGCTGATCGCCGACCTGCAGACGTCCAACGCGCCCGTGCAGCTGCCCGACCTGAAGAACCGCCGCAAGCTGCCCAGCGGCTTCGGTATCCGCGCGGCGATGGCCGGTGTGCTCGTCGCGCTCGGCATCGGGATCGGGTGGGGGCTCTACGGCAACACCCCGTCGCCGTTGAACTTCACCTCCGATCCCGGCGCCAAGGACGACGGCGTTCCGGCCCGGGTGCTCACCGCGCCGCGCCAGCTGCACTCGCTGGGCGGGCTCAACGGTCTGCTCGAGCAGATGACGCAGAAGTTCGGCGACACCGAGGGCTACCGGCTGGTGGTCTACCCCGAATACGCGTCGCTGGACCGGCCCGACCCCGACGACGACCGCCGCAAGCTCGGCTACACGTACCGCGGCGGGTGGCGGGATCCGTCGACCTCGGCCAGGGACGAGGACGACCGGCTCGTCGACCTGTCGGCGTTCGACCCGAAGGAGATCGTGGCGCTGCTGCGCGGGGCGCCCGAGACCCTGGGCCTGAAGCCGACCGACGTGGAATCGTCGTATCTGATCATCGAGCCCAGCAGCGATCCGACCGCCCCGCCCGGGGCGTTGGACGTGGCGATCTACGTGTCCACCGACTTCGGCAGCGGCTCCATCACCGTCAACGGGGACGGTTCGGACCCGCAGATCAACTACCCGAGATAGCCGGTCACCGCCGACGGTCGTACGGGTTCATCAGTCAGTCGGGCAGCCCTGCCCGCGTAGGGATTGCTGGCTGGCGCGATGTATCAGGGACTGTCCTCGTCCAGCCCCGTGACCGGGCGCTGCGGCTCCGTTGCTGTTACTCCGAGCGTCAGCCTTAGTTCGCGCGAAATATATCGGCGCGATACTATTGGCCGAGGTGTCGGACCGCCGTAACGGACGAGCAAAGGAGGTGTCCCGGTGCTGGAACTGGCCATCCTGGGGCTCCTCCAGGAATCGCCGATGCACGGCTACGAGCTTCGCAAGAGGCTGACGGGTCTGCTGGGTGCCTTCCGCGCGTTCTCGTACGGCTCGCTGTACCCGGCACTGCGACGCATGCAGGCCGACGGCCTGATCGTCGAGGATGCCGCGCCGGAGGGGATCCCGAAGGTGCGGCGCGCGCGGCGCGTCTACCGGCTCACCGACGCCGGCAAGCAGCGCTTCGCCGAATTGGTCGCCGACACCGGACCGCAGAACTACTCCGATGACGGTTTCGGGGTCCACCTGGCCTTCTTTAACCGCACCCCCGCCGAGGCGCGGATGCGGATCCTGGAGGGCCGCCGCCGCCAGGTCGAGGAACGCCGTGAGGGCCTGCGCGAAGCAGTGGCGCGGGCCAGCAGCTCGTTCGACCGCTACACCCGCCAACTGCACCAGCTCGGGCTGGAGTCCAGCGAGCGGGAGGTCAAGTGGCTCAACGAATTGATCGCTGCGGAACGAATGGGCCATGGCCGCCCGGACAGCACAGTGCAGTCGTAGGCAGTACCGGCATTACCGAACAAGTACGGAAGAGGGAGATAGTCGTCATGTCATCCAACGGAGAGGTGCGGGTCGCGATAGTCGGCGTGGGCAACTGCGCGTCGTCGCTTGTGCAGGGCGTGCAGTACTACCAGGACGCCGACGAGACGTCGACCGTGCCCGGCCTGATGCATGTGCGCCTCGGCCCGTACCACGTTCGGGACGTGAAGTTCGTGGCGGCCTTCGACGTCGACGCCAAGAAGGTCGGCTTCGACCTGTCCGAGGCGATCTTCGCGTCGGAGAACAACACCATCAAGATCGCCGACGTGCCGCCGACCAACGTCACGGTGCAGCGCGGTCCGACCCTCGACGGCATCGGTAAGTACTACGCCGACACCATCGAGGTGTCCGACGTCGAGCCGGTCGACGTGGTCAAGGTGCTCAAGGACGCCGAGGTCGACGTGCTGGTGTCCTACCTGCCGGTGGGCTCCGAGGAGGCCGACAAGTTCTACGCCCAGTGCGCGATCGACGCCGGCGTGGCGTTTGTCAACGCGCTGCCGGTGTTCATCGCCTCCGACCCGGTGTGGGCCAAGAAGTTCACCGACGCCGGGGTGCCGATCGTCGGCGACGACATCAAGAGCCAGGTCGGCGCGACCATCACCCACCGCGTGCTGGCCAAGCTGTTCGAGGACCGCGGCGTGGTGCTCGACCGCACCATGCAGCTCAACGTCGGCGGCAACATGGACTTCCTCAACATGCTCGAACGCGAGCGGCTGGAGTCCAAGAAGATCTCCAAGACCCAGGCGGTCACCAGCAACCTGCAGCGCGAGTTCAAGACCAAGGACGTGCACATCGGTCCGTCCGATCATGTCGGCTGGCTCGACGACCGCAAGTGGGCCTACGTGCGGCTGGAGGGCCGCGCGTTCGGTGACGTGCCGCTGAACCTGGAGTACAAGCTCGAGGTGTGGGACTCGCCGAACTCCGCGGGCGTCATCATCGATGCGGTGCGCGCGGCCAAGATCGCCAAGGACCGCGGGATCGGCGGCCCGGTGCTGGCCGCGTCCGCCTACCTGATGAAGAGCCCGCCGCAGCAGATGCCCGACGACATCGCCCGCCAGGAGCTCGAGAACTTCATCGCGGGCTGACGCCCGATTCGCGAAGCCGCGGGGAGGCCTCGTTCTCCCCGCGGTTTCGGCGTTTCACAGCGACACCTAAGGTCGAATACCGTGACCGACATCTCGCCCGATGACGAACTGGCCTCGCTGTCGGAGTTCACGTTCCTCAAGGAGAACGCCCGACAGGCCGGATGGACGGGGCCGCTGCCCAGCGTTCAGCGGGTGGACCGCGGACCGATCAGCCTGCTGAAGTGGGGCGACGCCCCGCCCCGGCTGGTGTTCCTGCACGGCGGCGGGCAGAACGCGCATACCTTCGACACCGTGATCGTCGGGCTCGGCGAGCCCGCGCTGGCGATCGATCTGCCCGGCCACGGGCGCTCGGCGTGGCGCGAGGACGGTGACTACGGGCCCAAGCTCAACGCGGTGGCCATCGAACCGGTGGTGCGCGAACTCGCGCCCGACGCCGAGCTGGTGGTCGGCATGTCGCTGGGCGGGCTCACCGCGCTGCGGCTGGCGGTGTCGGCTCCCGAGCTGGTGCGCAAGCTGGTCCTTATCGATGTCACCCCATCGGCGCCGGAACGGCACACCGAGATGACCAAGGCGCAGATGGGGCCCGTTGCGCTCGTCGAGGGGGAGCGGACGTTCCCCAGCTTCGAGGCCATGCTCGAGGTGACCGTCGCCGCAGCGCCGCATCGGGACCGAGAGTCGTTGCGGCGCGGGGTGTTTCACAACGCCAAGCGTCTCGAGGACGGGACCTGGACGTGGCGGTACGACTCGTTCCGCAAAGCCGACGGCTTCGACAACCTCTGGGACGATGTGCCCAAGCTGACGACGCCGACCACCCTGATCCGCGGCGCCAAGTCGTTCTTCGTCAATGACGACGATGCCGCCGAATTCGCCCGCACCGCACCGGGATTCCAGGGCGTGCACATCGTCGAGGACTCCGGACACTCGGTGCAGAGCGATCAGCCCGTCGCCCTGATCAACCTGCTCCGGCGGATCCTGGACTCCTAGCCGGGAATAATCCGGGGTGATCGGGGTTACTCACTTAACGTGAGCTTTCCCATCCGAATCGGGGTGCAACTGCAGCCCCAGCACTCGCCGAAGTACAGCCATATCCGTGATGCGGTCCGCCGCGCCGAGGACCTCGGCGTCGACGTGGCGTTCAACTGGGACCACTTCTTCCCGCTCTACGGCGACCCCGACGGTCCCCACTACGAATGCTGGACCATGTTGGCCGCATGGGCCGAGCAGACGTCGCGCATCGAAATCGGCGCCCTCGTCACCTGCAACTCCTACCGCAACCCAGAACTGCTCGCCGACATGGCGCGCACCGTCGACCACATCAGCGACGGCCGCCTGATCCTGGGCATCGGATCGGGCTGGAAGCAGAAGGACTACGACGAGTACGGCTATGAGTTCGGCACGGTGGGCAGCCGACTCGACGACCTCGCGGCCGCGCTGCCGCGCATTAAATCCCGTCTGGCCAAACTCAATCCGGCACCCACCCGCGACATCCCGATCCTCATCGGCGGCGGCGGGGAGAAGAAGACGCTGCGCCTGGTCGCCGAACACGGCGACGTGTGGCATTCGTTCACCGACAGCCGGGAATACCCGCGCAAGGCCGAGATCCTGGCCGGGCACTGCGCCGACGTGGGCCGCGATCCCGCGGTGATCGAGCGGTCCGCCGGGGTGGGCGGCCAGACCGAACAGGAACTTGTCGCCGAGGCGAATGCGCTGGCCGACTTGGGCGTAACTCTACTTACTGTCGGTGTCAACGGGCCCGAGTACGACCTGACTCAGGCAGAGATCCTGTGCCGCTGGCGCGATCAGAGACGCAACTCATAGCAGCCGAACTGTCGTATCGCTCCGGCGGCGACGGACGCGGGCATACACTGGCGCCGCAATGCCCAAGAAGTATGGGGTCAAGGAAAAAGACCTCGTCGTCGCACACATCGTCAACGCGATCCTGACCGGCAAGCTGCGCTCCGGCGACCGCGTGGATCGCAATGAGATCTCCCAGCAGCTCGGGCTCTCGCGGGTGCCCATCCAGGAAGCCGTCGTGCAACTCGAGCACGACGGCATCCTCTCCACCCGATATCACCGCGGCGCGTTCATCGAACGGTTCGACGCGGACATCGTGCGCGAGCATCACGAGATCTACGGCCTGCTCACCGGTCTCGTCGCGGCCCGGGCGGCGGCCGACCCGCGCCCGCCCGCCCTCGAGCGGCTCGAGGCGCTGATGACGACCATGCGGAACAACCGGGAGGCCCGTCCATTCCAGGAGGCGGCCTGGGAGTTCCGCGCCGTGGTCACCGACGAGTACGCCGGCCCGCGGCTGCACGCGATGATTCGGGCGTCACATGCATTCATTCCGCGCGACTTCTGGATGAACTACCTGCACAGCTACGAGGAGATGGTGCCGTACTACGCGGCGGAGCACGCCGCCATCACCGGAGGCGACCCCGAGGCCGCGCGCCGGGCGTGCACCGACCGCGCCGAGTACATGGCCCGCGTCATGGTGGGCGAACTGGTGCGCCGCGGTGTGCTGCAACCGACGGACGTCACCAGCGTTTCGTACTGATCGAAATTAACCCGGTTATCCCCGCAGCGCCGCGGTTACCGTTCACAGATGACCGGTATCGAGCGCCTAGCCAGGGCCTTCGTCGTCGTGCTGACCCTGCTGCTGGTCGGCGGTCTGTGCACGGCGACGCCGGCACACGCCGACGTCGACCAGTGCGCGCCGCCGGGCCTCGAGAGCGCCAGCGCGCTGCCCACCAACCTGGCGGCGGCGGCAACGGGTCCCGAGGCCGACCGCTACACGACCGCGACGGTCACGCCGCTGGACTCCATCGACGTCGACGCGCTCGGGCTCGGGGTACCCGGCACACTGACCGTCGGCACGCTCTCCGATGCGCCGCCGAGCATCTGCATCAATTCGGCCGGTGTCTTCACCGGATTCGACAACGAACTGCTGCGCGCCATCGCCGCGAAGCTGGGTCTGCGGGTCAACTTCGTCGGCACCGAATTCTCCGGACTGCTCGCGCAGGTGGCCTCGCGGCGTTTCGACGTCGGCTCGTCGTCCATCACCACCACCGAGGCTCGCCGCCGCACCGTTGGTTTCACCAACGGCTATGACTTCGGCTACTTCTCGCTGGTGGTGCCGACCGGTTCATCGATCACCGGATTCGACAAGCTCGGGCCCGGCCAGCGGATCGGCGTCGTGCAGGGCACGGTGCAGGAGTCCTACGTCGTCGACACCCTGCACCTGGAGCCGGTGAAGTTCCCCGACTACAACACGGTCTACGCGAGCCTGAAGACCCGCCAGATCGACGCCTGGGTGGCGCCGTCGCAGCAGGCGTCGGGCACCGTGCAGCCGGGCGATCCCGCGGAGATCATCGAAAACACCTTCAGCTTGGACAATTTCGTGGCCTGGGCGGTCGCCAAGGACAACCAGCCGCTGATCGACGCGCTGAACTCCGGGCTGGACGCGATCATCGCCGACGGCACGTGGGCGCGGTTGTACACCGAGTGGGTGCCGCGGGCGCTGCCCCCGGGATGGAAACCCGGGTCCAAGGCCGCGCCCGTCCCGCAGTTGCCGGACTTCAACGCCATCGCCGCCGAACACCAAGGTGAGCAGTCGACGCCCGGAACGCCGAGATCCACGCTGTCCCAATTGAAAGACTCGTTCTTGGACTGGGATCTGTACAAGCAGGCGATCCCCGATCTGCTCAAGACCGGCCTGCCCAACACCCTGATTCTGACGGTCTGCGCGGCGGTGATCGGTCTCGTGCTCGGCATGGCGCTGGCGGTCGCGGGGATCTCCCGGCATCGCTGGCTGCGCTGGCCGGCCCGGGTGTACACCGACATCTTCCGCGGGTTGCCCGAGGTGGTGATCATCCTGCTGATCGGCCTCGGGATCGGCCCGGTCGTCGGCGGGCTCACCGGCAACAACCCGTTCCCGCTCGGCATCGCCGCGCTCGGACTGATGGCCGCGGCCTACGTCGGCGAGATCTTCCGGTCCGGGATCCAGAGCGTGGAGCCGGGGCAGTTGGAGGCGTCGCGCGCGCTGGGCTTCAGCTATCCGTCGTCGATGCGGCTGGTGGTGGTGCCGCAGGGCGTGCGGCGGGTGCTGCCCGCGCTGATGAACCAGTTCATCTCGCTGCTGAAGGCGTCGTCGCTGGTGTACTTCCTCGGTCTGGTCGCCAATCAGCGCGAGCTGTTCCAGGTCGGCCGCGACCTCAACGCCCAGACCGGCAACCTGTCGCCGCTGGTGGCCGCCGGCCTGTTCTATCTGGCGCTCACGGTGCCGCTGACGCATCTGGTCAACTTCATCGACACCCGCCTGCGCCGGGGTAAACCTCCCGGCGCGGAGGACCCGCTCGAGCTGTCCACGTCGCAGGAGATGATCTGATGCCTTCCGATGCGGTTTCGTTGGCCGCCAAAGACATTCACTTGTCATTCGGGCCGAACCCGGTGCTGCGCGGGGTCAGCCTCGATGTGCCCGCCGGCACCACGACCGCGATCATCGGCCCGTCCGGTTCGGGCAAGTCGACGCTGCTGCGCACGCTGAACCGGCTCTACGAACCGGATTCGGGCGACATCCTGCTCGACGGCCGCTCGGTGCTGGGCGACAACCCGGACCAGTTGCGGCAACGCATCGGGATGGTGTTCCAGCAGTTCAACCTGTTTCCGCACCGCAGCGTGCTGGACAACGTGACGCTGGCGCCGCGCAAGCTCAAGCGGATGGATGCCGAGGCCGCGCGGGAACTCGGGCTCGCGCAGCTGGAGCGGGTGGGGTTGCGGCACAAGGCCGACGTCCGGCCCGCGACGCTGTCGGGCGGTCAACAGCAGCGCGTCGCGATCGCCCGGGCGCTGGCGATGGCCCCGCAGGTGATGTTCTTCGACGAGGCCACCTCGGCGCTGGACCCGGAGCTGGTCAAGGGCGTCCTCGCGCTCATCGCCGAGCTGGGCGAGGACGGGATGACGATGGTCGTGGTCACGCACGAAATGGGTTTCGCGCGGTCCACGTCCGATGCCGTCGTCTTCATGGACCACGGGCAGGTGGTGGAGGCGGGCGCGCCCGAGGAGATCTTCGAGGAGGCGCGGACCGACCGGCTGCGACGCTTTCTTTCGCAAGTTCTCTGACCCCGGCCGTGCATCATGGCAACTTGGCAGGTTCGGACAGGTTAGACTGCCTGCATTATGGCGGACGCAGAACCGCAGGTCACGGACCTCGCCGCAGAACTGCAACGGGTGCTGTCCCGGGTGTTTTCGGTGCTGCGGCGAAGTGACACCAGCCGCGAAGCCGCCGCCGGGGACCTGACGCTGGCCCAGCTGTCGATCCTGTTGACCCTGCTGGAACAGGGCCCGATCCGGATGACCGAATTGGCCGCCCACGAGCGGGTGCGCACGCCGACGACGACGGTCGCGATCCGCCGGCTCGAGAAGCTGGGCCTGGTCAAGCGCTCCCGCGACCCGTCGGACCTGCGCGCGGTGCTGGTCGAGATCACCCCCGAGGGGCTGGCGCAGCACCAGGAGGCGCTGGCCGCGCGGCGGGCGTACCTGAGCACACTGCTGGCCAAGCTCAGCCCCGAGGACCTCGAGACGCTGAAGAAGGCGCTCGGGCCGCTGGAGCGGTTGGCCGAGTAGTTATCCCAGCCAGTCCAGCACCGCGGCGGCGGTCCACGACTGCTGCATGCTGCCGAGCGGCTCGCCGGTGAACGGTTCGTAGTACTCGGCGAACGACCCGTCGCTGACCTGGCGCAGCCCCTCCTGGCGCAGCAGTCGGGCGCGTTCGGCCCAGCCGCGGCGGGCGAAACACCAGGAGAACAGCCACGTCATCACCGGCCACACCGGTCCGCGCCAGTACTCCCGGGGCCGGAAGTCCCGAGACACCGGCGAGGTGGACGGGATGGTGGCGTACTTGAGGTCCGGGTGCGCGCAGAATCGCGGCCCCTCGAGTAGCTTGATCAGCGCGCGTTCCTTCTCGTGCGGCAGCCCACCGCACAGCAGCGGCGCGAACTGCGCGACCGTCTCGGTGGCCACCCACCGTTCGGCGCGCACATCGTAATCCCTTGCAGCTCCGGTTCTTTCGTCGGCTGAGTCGATGACGCCGCGGCGGAACCGGGTGGCCCACTCGTAGAGATCGCGCACGTCGGCGCGCGGCCGGTTGTGGTCCTCGCCGATCTCGGCCAGGACGTCGCAGGCCACGGAGAGGATCGCCGAGACGAAGACGTCCTCGACGGCGAAACTCATGGTCTTCGACAGCAGTTCGTCGTCGTAGCGGGCCGCCTTCATCTCCTCCAGCAGCCACAGGTAGCGGTCGTACTCGGCGTCGGACGGCCGCTGGCTGGTATCCGTGACGATCGCGACGTCCTCGCGCTGGTACTCGGGCACCGCACCCGGAATCACGTTGGCGTAGGCGCTATCCCAGCGCGGCGAGTTGTCCATTCCGGACTCCCACCCGTGGTACAGCGTGACGCGGCCGCGTTCGTTCGGGTCGCGTGCCTCGGCCAGCCAGCGGTGCCAGCGCACCAGGTCGTTCCAGCGGCGGTCGAGGAAGGATTCGGCGACCGCCCGGGTGGACCGGCCGCGGGTGCGGGCGTGGTCGAGGATGCGCTGCACGGCGATCGCGTGCACCGGCGGCTGGGTGATGCCCGACGTGTGGCGGTTGCGCGGCGCGTGCGCGGCCAGCGCCGACGTGGCCCAGCGGGCCGGGCCGGGGAAATAGCCGTCGACGCCGTTGGCGAAGACGATGTGCGGGATCATGCCGTTGCTCCACTGCGCCGACAGCAGCGTGTCGAGTTCGACGACCGCGCGCTCGACGCTCAGCGGAGCCAGCCCGATCGCCACGAATGCGGCGTCCCAGCTCCACATATGCGGATACAGCAACGGCGCGGCGGTGGTCATCGTGCCCAGGTCGTTGCCGCGTAACAGGTACGCCGCGCGGGCCGCGAGCTGCGTCGGAGCGAAGCTGTGATCGGTTGGCATCGCTCTCCATGATGCGTCGCGTACCGTCTGCGCGCAGGTCGATAGGCTGCCTTCATGCCCAACGCGATGATCACCGGGGCCTCGCGTGGCCTCGGCGCCGCGATCGCGCGGGCGCTGGCGCCCACGCACACGCTGTTCCTCGCGGGCCGGCCGTCGGCGGCGCTCGACGCGGTCGCCGCGGAACTGGGCGCCACCACCTGGCCGATCGACCTGACCGACGTCGACGCCATCGCCGCGGTGGTCGAGCCGATCGCCGGGCTGGACGTGCTGATCCACAACGCCGGGGTCGCATATCCGGGGCGGGTGGCCGAGTCGACGATCGACGAGTGGCGAAACACCTTGGACGTCAACGTGATTGGCGTCGTCGCTCTCACGCTTGCGCTGCTGCCCGCGCTGCGCAGCGCACGCGGTCACGTGTTGTTCGTCAACTCGGGCGCGGGGATCAACGCGTCGCCGGGGTTGGCGTCGTACACGGCGAGTAAGTTCGCGCTGCGCGGCTTGGCCGACTCGCTGCGCAACGACGAACCGTCGCTGCGGGTGACGTCGGTGCATCCGGGGCGGATCGCCACCGAGATGCAGCAGGGGCTGGTCGCCTACGAGGGCGGGACGTACGACCCGTCGCGGTTTCTGAGCCCCGAGACCGTCGCGCGGGTGATCGCCGACGCGGTCCACGCCCCCGCCGACGCGCACATCCACGAGATCATCGTCCGCCCCCGCTCCTAAGCGATTTCGGTGTAGCTGGTAACGGTCGGCGCGACTAACTACACCCGAATGGCGGATCGGACGGTCGCGACGACCCGCTCGGGATAGCAGGTCAGGTCCAGCCAGGTGAACCGGAGCACGGTCCAGCCGGCCAGCGTGATGGCGTTCTGCCGCACCCGGTCGCCGTGAAACTCGTTGGATCCGATGTGAAAAGCCAGGCCGTCGACTTCGATGGCGACCTTCTGCCGCAGAAACGCCACATCGACCCGGTAGCCGCCGACCGGATGGTTCGTGATCCACCCGGTGATGCCGGCGTCCCTCAACAGTTGCACGAGCAGTCGTTCGGCGGCCGAGCGGGCGCCGTCGGACGCGGCCCGCAACAGCATCCGCGCGGCCGGCGACCCGTATCGGCCCTTGTTCCGCAGGTGCGCGCGCCAGAGTTCACGCAATTCGACGATGTCGCGCTGCAGGGCGCGGTCGAGGATTCGCGCACCGTCGCGGATGCGGGTGGCCGCCTCGACGACGGTCAGCGGAACCGCCGTCGTACGCAGTCCGTTGCGCTCGACGATGTCCTCGTTGGCCAGGTCGCGCCTGCGCAACCGCACACCCGCGATCGCTCGACCGCTGGCGTTGCGAGGCATCGTCACCTCGACCGGATCCGGGGCGAACTGGGTCAGGTGGTGCCACCAGGCCGCGGCCAGACCGCTCGCGACGGCGGCCGGGCCCAGGCTCCACACCGCGACCCGGATCCGGGCGGCGTCCGTGAACGGTCGGTCGTTGACGAAGTACACCCCGCGCGCACACCGCAGCCACTGTCCCGACCGGATCCGCCTGCTGACGGCGTGCTTACTGATGCCGGCGGTCAGCGCGTGGTCGAGAGTCAGGACACCGTCGTGGCGGCGGAGGTATTCGCTGAGCACGCCGATACGACGCACGCGCGGCCCGACCGGTTCCCCTCCCCGCGATTTCGGTGTAGTTGGTAGCGGCCAGCGCGACCAACTACACCGAAATCACCTAGGCGACGATGTTGACCAGGCGGCCGGGGACGACGATCACCTTCTTCGGCGTGGCGCCGTTCAGGAACGCCTGCACCTTCTCGTCGGCCAACGCGGCGGCCTCCAGCACGTCGTTGCCGGCGTCGGCCGCGACCGTGATGTGCCCGCGGACCTTCCCGTTGACCTGCACCGGGTACTCCACCGTGTCCTCGACGAGATACCGCTCGTCGGCCACCGGGAACGGTCCGTGCGCCAGCGCCCCGTCGTGGCCCAGCCGCTGCCACAGCTCCTCGGCCAGGTGCGGCGCCAGCGGCGCGACCATCAGCACCAGCGGCTCCAGCGCCGACCGCGCCCGCACCCCGTTCTTGGTCAGGTGGTTGGTGTACTCGATGAGCTTGGCCGCCGCGGTGTTGTTGCGCAGGTTCTGATAGTCGTCGGACACCCCGGCGATGGTGCGGTGCAGCGCGCGCAGCGTCTCCTCGTCCAGCGCGTCGTCGGTGGCCCGCACGTCGCCGGTCTCCTCGTCGACCACCAGCCGCCACACCCGCTGCAGGAACCGATGCGCGCCGACGACGTCCTTGGTCGCCCACGGCCGCGACGCCTCCAGCGGGCCCATCGACATCTCGTACACCCGCAGGGTGTCGGCGCCGTAGTTGTCGCAGATCTCATCCGGCGACACCGAGTTCTTCAGGCTCTTGCCGATCTTGCCGAACTCCTGATTCACCTCGATCTCGCCGTCGGGTCCGTTCCAATAGAACTTCCCTTCGCGCTCAACGACTTCCGCCGCGGGCACGTACGCGCCGCGCGAGTCGGTGTAGGCGAACGCCTGGATGTAGCCCTGGTTGACCAGCCGCCGGTACGGCTCCTTCGAGCTGACGTGCCCGAGGTCGTAGAGCACCTTGTGCCAGAACCTCGCATACAGCAGGTGCAGCACCGCGTGCTCGACGCCGCCGACGTACAGATCGACACCGCCCGGGTCGTCGGGGCCGTGCTCCTCGGGCCGCGGCCCCATCCAGTAACGCTCGTTCTCCTTGTCGCACAACGCTTCAGTGTTGTACGGGTCGGTGTAGCGCAACTCGTACCAGGAACTGCCCGCCCACTGCGGCATCACGTTGGTGTCGCGGGTGTAGGTCTTGAGCCCGTCGCCGAGGTCGAGTTCGACGCGCACCCAGTCGGTGGCCTTGTTCAGCGGCGGCGACGGTTCGCTGTCGGCGTCGTCGGGATCGAACAGCACCGGCGAGTAGTCGGCGATGTCGGGCAGTTCCACCGGCAGCATCGATTCCGGCAGCGCATGCGCGCGGCCGTCTTCGTCATAGACGATCGGGAACGGTTCGCCCCAATACCGTTGGCGGGCGAACAGCCAGTCGCGCAGCTTGTACTCCACCCGCGCCCGGCCTCGCCCCTCGGCCTCCAGTCGCGCGGTGATCGCCTCCTTGGCCGCCGCGACGTTCAGGCCGTTGAGGTAGTCGGAGTTCACCAGCTCACCGTCGCCGGCATAGGCCTCGACCGAGATGTCCCCGCCTGCGATCACTTCCACGATCGGCAGGCCGAACTGAGTCGCGAACTCCCAGTCGCGCTGATCGTGACCGGGCACCGCCATGATCGCACCGGTGCCGTAGCCCAGCAGCACGTAGTCGGCGATGAAGATCGGGATGCGTTGGCCGTTCGCCGGATTCGTCGCATACGCGCCGAGGAACACGCCCGTCTTGGCCTTGTTCTCCTGACGCTCCAGGTCGGACTTCGCCGCGATCGCCGCCCGGTAGGCCGCCACCGCCTCGGCCGGAGTCGCCGCCCCGTAGGTCCACCGCGCGTCCACCCCGTCCGGCCAGGCCCCGGCCACCAGTGTGTCGACCATGTCGTGCTCGGGCGCCAGCACCATGTAGGTGGCGCCGAACAGGGTGTCCGGTCGCGTGGTGAACACCTCGATGTCACCCGCAGGGGTCTCGAACAACACCGCCGCGCCGGTGGACCGGCCGATCCAGTTGCGCTGCATGGTCTTGACCTTCTCCGGCCAGTCCAGCAGGTCCAGGTCGTCCAGCAACCGGTCGGCGTACGCGGTGATGCGCATCATCCACTGCCGCAACCGCTTCCGGAACACCGGGAAGTTGCCGCGCTCGCTGCGGCCCTCGGAGGTGACCTCCTCGTTGGCCAGCACGGTGCCCAGCCCCGGGCACCAGTTCACCAGCGAATCGGCGCGGTACACCAGCCGATAGGAGTCGATGACGTCGGCGCGCTCACCCTTCGACAGCGCGGCCCAGTCCCGGCCGTCGTCCAGTTTCCGTGCCCCGGAATCGAACTCGGCGATCAGCTCGGAGATCGGCCGCGCCTTCTTGACCGCCGGGTCGAACCACGCGTTGTAGATCTGCAGGAAGATCCACTGCGTCCACTTGTAATACTCCACGTCGGTGGTGGAGAAGCTGCGCCGCGAATCGTGGCCGAACCCGAGCCGGCCCAACTGGCGCTTGAAGTTGACGATGTTGGCCTCGGTCCGCTCCCGCGGATGGGTGCCGGTCTGGATCGCGTACTGCTCGGCGGGCAGACCGAAAGCGTCGAAGCCCAACGCGTGCAGAACGTTCCGCCCCTGCATCCGGTAGTAGCGGGCGTAGACGTCGGTGGCGATGTAGCCCAGCGGATGCCCGACGTGCAGGCCCTCCCCGGACGGGTACGGGAACATGTCCTGGACGAACATCTTGTCCGCGGGCACCGAGCCCCCGTCGGGGGGTGCCAGCGAGCCGACCGGGTTCGGCACATGGAACGTGCCGGACTCCTCCCAGGTCCGCTGCCAGGCGCGCTCGATCTCCCCGGCCAGCTGCGCGTTGTAGCGGTGCTGCGGGGTGTCCGTGCCGGCGTCCGGCGAATCAGTCACGTGAACAGGGTATAAGCCGCCGTTTCGGCGCCGACGGCGAGCGGTCTCGGCCACGGGTTGGTATCGGTCCCGTCACCGGTTGGTCAGAGGTTGATTCCGAGTCGATTCCGGCCCTGGTTATCGCCGTCGGCCGGTGGTTATGGTCAGCGCCTGACACGGGACTGACGACCTACGAGCAAAGGAAGGACGCCGTCGATGATCGGGAATGCTCGCCGTTGGCGGGTTCTGGCGTACGGGATGGCGGCCGGTGTGGCCGGCGTCGCAGTCGCCGTCGCGGGTGCCCCCGCATCGGCGCAGACGACCGTACCGCCGCAGCCCTCGCCGTCGACGGTGACGCAGCCCCTCGGCCAGACCACCCCGGGCCAGGCCCAGCTCGGGCAGACCGCGCTGACGGCGCCCGTCGCCCAGAGCGGCCTGTCGACCCCGCCGGTCGGATATCCGGTGCCGTCGACCGTCGTCCCGGCCACCTCGGGCACCCTGTTCGACTACTTCCACGAGAAGGGTGTGACGCTCGAACCGCAGAACGCGCACGACTTCCGGGCGCTGAACATCGTGCTGCCGCTGCCGCGGGGCTGGTCGCACGTGCCGGACCCGAACGTGCCCGACGCCTTCGCGGTGATCGCCGACCGGGTCGGCGGCAACGGCCTGTACACGTCGAACGCCCAGGTCAAGGTGTACAAGCTGATCGGCGAGTTCGATCCGAAGGAGGCCATCAGCCACGGCTTCGTCGACTCCCAGCAGCTGCCCGCGTGGCGCACCACCGACGGCTCGATCTCCGAGTTCGGCGGCATGCCGTCCTCGGTCATCGAGGGCACCTACCGGGAGAACTCGATGACGCTGAACACCTCGCGTCGCCACGTCATCGCGTCCACCGGCGCCGAGAACTACCTGGTCTCGCTGTTCGTGACCACCAGCGTGGACCAGGTGGTGCCCGCCGCGGAGGCGACCGATGCGATCGTGCGCGGCTTCCGGGTCAGCGTGCCCACACCCGCACCGACTTCCCCGGCACCCCCCTCCCCAGCCGTGCCGGCCCCCGCGTCGCCGGGGACCCCGCTGGGGCTGCCGGGTTAGGGCTCGTCCCCCGGGCGAAGCCTGGCGCCCGGGGGACGCCCCTCCCCCTGCCACCTCGTATCCTGTGGCCCATGGTTGTCGCCGCGGTCATCTGCTGGTGCGTCGCGGTCGCGACCGCCGCGACCGCGGCGTGGCTGCTGGTCCGCTCCGACGCCGACGAATTCCGCGGTCAGGTGCTGCGCGGCGTGGCCCCGACCCAGTTGGCGGCCGCGACGATGCTCGGCGCGGGCGGTGCGGTGGCGGTCTCGGCCCCGGCCGGCGTCGGCGTGCTCGCGCTCATCGTGTGCGTCGTGGGTGCGGTCGGCACCGTCGCGGCGGGCTGCTGGCAGGCGGCCAAGGTGGTCGCGCAACGCGAGGCCGCTACCGCCGACTGCGGCCGGTCCTGCTCGACCTGCACGCAGTCGTGCGGCGCAACGTCTTGACCCGCAGACGCTTTCAGTTGCGGCTGACGTCGATCGGGTGGGTGGCCAACAGCGACAGCGGTAGCGGTTGACGCCGCAGCACCCGGGCCCACAAATCCACCCGCGGTTCGACGAGCACATCGGATGGCAACGCCGACAACACAATCCAGTCGTCGCGTTCGATCTCGCCGTCGAGCTGGCCGATGGTCCAACCGGAGTAGCCCGCGAAGATCCGCACCCCCTCGACCACCGGTGCGATCGCGTCCGGATCGGCGTCCAGGTCGACCATCACGACCCGGCCCTGCACGTGCCGCACACCGGGGATGCCGGTCGGATCCACGCCGGCGCGCACCGTGCCGAGACACAGCGCCGCGTCGCGTTTCACCGGCCCGCCGATGAACATCGTCTTGGGCTTGGTGGCCAGCTTCGCCCACTGCGGCAACACGTTGTAGACCGCGGTCTCGCTGGGCCGGTTCAGCACCACCCCGAGGGTGCCGCCGTCGTTGTGCTCGACGATGTAGATCACGCTGCGCCGGAACGTCGGCTCCAGCAGGTCGATGTTGGCGAGCAGCAGTGTGCCCGCACGCACCCGCGGCGTCGCGGGAGCGACGAAGTCCTCCGGATCCTCTGGGTGCGCCACGTCACCATCATGGCACCGGCAACGGGTCCTGGTGGCGAACAACTGCGGCCCGCCGGGATATTTGTACTGTGGGTCGGGGTGTGAGTGCGAAACCGACGGGAACGTGATGGCGGTGGCTGACGTACGCGCGCCGCTCACGTTGTGGCGCACGGTGCGCAGCCTGCCCGAGTTCCGCCGCCTGCTCGAACTGCGCCTGGTGAGTCAGTTCGGCGACGGCCTGTTCGCCGCCGGACTGGCCGGCGCACTGCTGTTCTCCACCGAGCGCGCCGCCGGCCCGTGGGAGATCGCCGCCTCGTTCGCGGTGCTGTACCTGCCGTACTCGTTGCTCGGCCCGTTCGCGGGTGCGCTGCTGGACCGCTGGGACCGGCGCCTGGTGCTGGTCGGCGCGAACATCGGTCGGCTGCTGCTGGTGTTGGTGGTCGCGGGCCTGCTGGAACAGCGGTCCAACGGGTACCTGATCCTGGTCGCCGCGCTGATCGCCAACGGGTGCACCCGGTTCGTGTCGTCCGGGCTGTCGGCGGCGCTGCCGCATGTGGTCCCCACCGCGCACGTCGTCGCGATGAACTCGGTCGCCACCGCCTCCGGCGCGGTGGCCGCGTTCCTCGGGGCCGGCTTCATGCTGGTGCCGCGCTGGCTGTTCGGCGCCGACGACGCGGGCGCGGCGGCGATCATCCTGCTCGTCACGCTGCCGGTGGCGCTGGCGCTGTGGCTGGCGCTGCGGTTCAGCCCGCGCAGCCTCGGCCCCGACGACACCGCGCGGGCGATCCACGGCTCGGCGGTCTACGCCGTGGCGACCGGCTGGGCGCACGGCATCCGCACGGTGGCGGCGGTGCGGTCGGTG
>Ga0182793_1001114_pt1 | contig 17511 bp, 17 predicted proteins | sample Passage237A_FD_130498 | JGI IMG/M metagenome (GOLD analysis project Ga0182793, IMG submission 130498) | Cellulose adapted compost microbial communities from Newby Island Compost Facility, Milpitas, CA, USA - Passage2 37A (version 2) (version 2) ... | reverse complement strand
CTGCCAGATGGCGCGGAACTGAATCGTCTTGCCGGGGACGGGCGAGTCGATCTGCAGGTTCTTGCCTGCATAGATGGCCACGTGGCCGCGGGTCACGATGATGTCGCCCGGCTGAGGCGAGGACACGGTGGTCCCCACTCCCCAGTACGCGCTCGAGGAGCGCGGGAGGGAGATGCCAAAGTGGGCGTAGACGTACGACACGAAGCCCGAGCAGTCGAAGCCGGCAGGCGTGCTGCCGCCTCGCTTGTACGGTGTGCCAACAAACTTCGAGGCGTAGGCGATCACCTTAGAGCCGGCAATCGCCTGCTTCACCTTGGCGGACTGCACAACGGGGCGAGACTTGCTCACCGCGGTGCTTCCACTGGAGGTGGCCCGCTGAACCACTACGGGGTTCTTCTTGACCTTCACCGTGGGCGTGTCCACCTCGAACGCGGCGTCTGCATCAGCCGAGATCTGGGAGGGGGCTGCCGCAAGGGCGTTGGCCTGGTCGAGGTTGGCAGCGAGCACGTTGGCCGCGTCCGGAGTGACAGGTCCTGTAGTCACCAGGGCTGCAGCTGCGGCTCCCGTAAGGGGAACCACGATGAGTGCTGCAGATGCTGCGGCCGCCACCGCGCGAGTCCTGGCGCGCATGTATCCGTGAGTCAAATTGTTCGTTCCTTCCGCGCCCTGTGCGCGTCGATGTTTCCAGAGCCTCAACGCGTTGCCGCCGCAACTCGTTCCCTCTTGTTTGGGCTCCCTAAGAGGTTCAACCTCTGCTGTCTTGTCGGGTTCCAGGGTACATAGTTTTCGCCAAGATCCTTATTCGAGACGGACGAACAGGTGCCTCGCATCGTCCTCCGTGACGGTCATCTCGCCCCCCTCTGCGACGATGGCTATGCCCCTTTCTGCCCTCCATGAGTCAATCGTTTTCCCTGGTAGAACGCCCAAATGGGTGAGATCGGCCAAGAACGCGGTCTCCGCCTGAGGGGTCTCGCCGATTCGTGTAACGACGGCCGTTATCTTTTTTTCTGAAACTGCCGCCGCGAGGGCAGTTTCGGGCCCTCCGACGCTGTCTCTGGGGCCCACTCCGAGCTCCCCGAGGCCCGGCACAGGATTGCCATATGGGGATACGAGCGGGCCATCAATCAGCTCGATGACGCGCCTCTCGACACGCTCGCTCATGACGTGTTCCCACCGGCAGGCCTCCTCGTGCACGAAAGGCAGCTCGAGGCCAATGACATCAGTGAGGAGCCGCTCGGCGAGGCGGTGCTTGCGCATCACCCGTACGGCGATGAGCTCGCCCTGTTGGGTCAGCTCAAGCCGGCGGTCTACGGGGTTGACCTTGACGAGGCCGTCGCGCTCCATACGAGCCACGGTCTGCGAGACCGTGGGACCCGCGTGGTCGAGGTGCTCCGCAATGCGGGCTCGCATGGGCACTACTCCGTCCTCGCGCAGTTCATAGATGGTGCGCAGGTACATCTCTGTGGTGTCGATGAGGTCCGTCATGACGCGAAGCGCCCCATTCCTCGATACGTCCAGCCTGCGTCGATCCACGCCTGGGGCGGAAGGCAGTTGCGGCCGTCGATGACATTGCGCTTGGCCGCGAGACCCCCGAGTGCAACCGGGTCCGCCTCGCGGAACTCCTTCCACTCCGTGGCGACGATGACGAGGTCGGCCCCGCGCACCGCCTCTTCTACAGAGTCCGCATAGGTGAGCGTGGGAAACACCTTCGCCGCGTTGGCCATCGCCTGGGGGTCGAACACCCGCACCTTGGCACCGGACAGGTGCAGCCGTCCGGCGACGTCGAGGGCGGGTGAGTCGCGCACGTCATCCGAGTTGGGCTTGAACGCCGCGCCCAGCACGGCGATCGATGCGCCGTGGAGGTTGCCGCCAACGAGGGCGGTCGCCTGCTCCACCACGTGCTCGCGGCGACGCAGGTTCACCGCGTCCACCTCACGCAAGAAGGTCAGCGCCTGGTCCACGCCCAGTTCGCCGGCGCGAGCCATGAACGCACGGATGTCCTTGGGAAGGCATCCGCCGCCAAAGCCAAGCCCGGCGCCCAGGAACTTGCGGCCGATGCGGTCGTCGTAGCCGATCGCGTCAGCGAGCTGCACCACGTCGGCGCCAGCAACCTCGCAGACCTCGGCGATCGCGTTGATGAAGGAGATCTTGGTGGCAAGGAAGGCGTTGGCGCTGACCTTGACCAGCTCTGCCGTGGCGAGGTCGGTGACGATGAAGGGGGTGTCGCGCTCGAGGATGGGCGCGTACACCTCTCGCGCCACCTGCTCCGCGCGGCCAGGATTGTCACCGTCCACGCCCAGCACGATGCGGTCGGGCCGCAGCGTGTCCTCCACCGCGAAGCCCTCGCGCAGGAACTCGGGGTTCCATGCCACCTCGGCGGCGTCGCCCACCGGTGCCAACTCGCGCACTCGCGCGGCGAGGCGTGCCGCGGTGCCCACGGGCACGGTTGACTTCCCGAAGATCACGGCCGGCCGGGACAGCAGTGGGGCAAGTGTGTCGATGACCGCGTCGACGAACCGCAGGTCCGCCGCGTATTCGCCCTTGCGCTGGGGAGTGCCCACGCCAATGAAGTGGATGTCGGCGAACTCTGCTGCCTCGACCGCATCGGTGGTGAAGCGCAACCGGCCGGATTCCACATGCGCACGGAGCAGTTCCGGAAGGCCCGGTTCAAAGAACGGCACCTCGCCGCGAGACAGCGACTCAATCTTGGCGGCGTCGATGTCCACGCCGATGACTTCGTGGCCAAGTTCAGCCATTCCTGCCGCGTGGGTTGCGCCCAGATAACCCGTTCCGAAAACAGTAATCCTGGCCATGCGGAAAGCCTATCGTTGAGCGCTGACCGCCCCGCCCGGGAGCGCGACAAAGGCGACGCCCTCAGTCGCGATGGTGACCACGCCGTCGGCCAAGGGAATGAAGGCGGCCTCGCCTGCCTCAAGTGTCTCGCTGCCCGACGCTGTGGTCACCGTGGTCTCGTCAAGGGCCAGGAGGATGCGGGCGGAAGCGGGCACGCTGGTCTCACCGTGTTCGAGTCGGATGAGCGCGAACTCATCGGCGGGCACCGTGTAGGTGGTCGCCGGACCACTGACCTCCATATAGGGACGGTCGGCGGGACGGGGCTGTGCGTCGAGGATGTCCTCGAGCAGCGCGACGTCCATGGCCTTGGGTGTGAGTCCGCCGCGAACTACGTTGTCCGAGTTCGCCATGATCTCCACGCCGATGCCTGATTGATAGGAGTGGATGACGCGCGGGGGGACGTAACAGGCCTGGCCGGGGGCGAGGATGACGGGGTTCATCGCCAGCGCGACGAGGGCGCCGGGGTCTCCGGGGAATGCGCGGGCCGCGCGACCCGCGAGTGCCTTGGCGCTGTCGCCATCAGGAAGGTGCGCGAGGCGATCGAGCGCGTCCTTGCCCGCTCCGCGATCGAGCACGGCGATGACGTAGTCAAGGAGCGAGTCGCTGCCGCGGACGAGGTCAGCGAGGTCATCGGCACCAAGAGAGTGAAGGTCCCGCTCGAGTTCGCCCGCATCGCGGAAGCCCACAAGAGCACGCACCGGCGTGATGGCGACGATCATCTCCGGCTTGTGTCGCGGGTCGCGGAACACGCGCTTGGGGTCGTCGAGCGCAATGCGGTGGTCCTCTTCCTCGTCAAAGCCCGCCCGTGCCTGCTCGGAGGTGGGATGCACCTGAATAGAAAGGGGTGAGGCGATCGCGAGGATCTTCAGCAGATAAGGGAGGTGTTCGTCCCCCACAGTCTCCCCGGGATGCGCCGCGATATGCGTGGCGAGATCGCCCCCACCATGAAGTGGAGACGGGGCGCTCTCGTGAGCGCCGAACCATGCCTCCGCGACGGGCCCCTCAACGGCCCCAAGGCCAAGCATCCGCGGGATGGAGTCTGTCTGTCCCCAAGCGAAGGCCTTGAGACGCGGGCCGATCCGAATCACCCAGTAATCATGCCAGCCACCCGCCCGTACGATGTCAGCCATGACCGACGTCATCACAATTCCCGCGCACCTGCTTCCTAAAGACGGCAGGTTCGGCTCCGGTCCCTCCAAGGTGACCGACGCTCAGGTCGCTGCACTCGTCGCGGCCCAGCCCGGTCTGCTCGGCACGTCGCACCGCCAGGCTCCGGTGAAGAACCTTGTTGGCGACATCCGCGCGATGCTCGCCGACTTCTTCCAGCTGCCCGAGGGCTACGAGGTGATCCTCGGCAACGGCGGATCCACGAGCTTCTGGGACGCCGCCACCTTCTCTCTCATCGAGCGCCGGGCCCAGCACTGTGCATTTGGTGAGTTCGGTTCAAAATTCGCCGCAGCGTCGGGCCGTGCGCCGCATCTTGACGGAGCGAGCGTTCGCAAGGCCGAACCGGGTGATGTGATCCTGCCGTTGGCAGAAGACGGAATCGACACTTACGCCTGGCCGCACAACGAAACCTCGACCGGCGCAATCGCGAGCGTCGAGCGCCCCGAGGGGATCGGGGACGCGCTGACCGTGGTGGATGGCACCTCTGCCGCGGGCGGCACTCGAGTCGACATCAGCCAGATCGACGTCTATTACTTTGCGCCCCAGAAGAACTTCGCCTCCGACGGCGGCCTCTATTTTGCGATCCTCTCGCCGGCAGCCATCGAGCGCATCGAGCGCATCGCGAAGAGCGGACGCTACATCCCCGACACCCTCTCGCTGTCCCTCGCCCTCGAGAACTCGCGAGCGAACCAGACTCTCAACCCTCCCGCCGTGGCCACCTTGGTGATGATGAAAGCCCACCTGAAATGGCTGGTAGATAACGGTGGAATGGAATTCGCGGCGAAAAGGACTACCCATTCTTCGGGCCTTCTTTACGCCTGGGAACGTGACTTTCCTCACACTGAGGCATACATCACAAACCCTATAAATCGGTCACCCGTCGTCGTTACGTTGGACATGCTTTCGGGCGTCGACGCAGCTGAGATGCGCCGCCACCTGAGGGCCAATGGGGTCGTAGACATCGATCCGTATCGCAAGCTCGGCAGGAACCAGATTCGCGTCGGTGTCTTCCCAGCGGTCGATCCAGACGATGTCTCCGCCCTCATTGATTGCCTCGAATTCGTAGTGGAGAGATTGGTGACATGAGCGAACAGCAGGTTGTCCTGGACCCGCGCCGACCCCGTCGTCGCCGCACTCCGGTCATCCTGCTGGGAATGCTTCCCGCGGCTATCGCCGCCACCATCCTCATCGCCGGTTCGCAGTACGCGGACCCCACCTTCACTGCCGCCGACGCCAGCGGCAACGGCAAGACCTCGGTCACCACGGTGAAGGAGACCCCCGCCGTCGTCGCCCCCGCCGCCGTCCAGGCAGGCGTTGTGGTTCCGCAGATCACGGTCACCGTTCCTGAGGTCAAGGCCCCCGCTGCCAAGGCCGTGACGGTCAAGGCTCCGGCCAAGAAGGCCACCGTCAAGAAGACGAGTACGGTCAAGAAGTCGACGGCCACCAAGACCGTCAAGAAGACCACCAAGAAGTCGACAAAGAAGTCGACAAAGAAGTCGACAAAGACCCACCAGCAATACTGCTCGAACCCCAACCCGGTGAGCGCCTCTGGCTCCACCGGCAAGGCGCTGCTGTCCGCGGTCAACGCTGAGCGCGCCAAGCTGGGCATCAAGCCCCTCAGGTGGTCGTCCTCGCTCGCAAGCACCGCGACCTCATGGTCCAAGTCGATGCTCAAGAAGGACCTCAAGACCTCCAAGCTCATCGACGGACTGGCACACAACCCCAACCGTCCTGGCGCCGAGAACGTCGCGGTGGTCTACTCCTCCGCCGGCTACTCCGCTGGCGCCGCCGTCAAGAAGATGCACAAGAACCTGGTGCGCTCCTACGGCCACTGCACCAACCTGATGAACCCCAAGCACTCCACGATGGGTGCGGGCATCGCCGGTGACGGCAACACCTGGTACGCGACGGAGAACTTCCGCTAAGAAGCGGTCTCTTCGGAGACAGTCTCCTCGACAGCTTCCGCGACCGGCTCGGCCGACGCTTCGGTCGGGGCCTCCTCGACAGTCACCTCAGCCTCGGGCTCGGCTTTGGCCACGGGCTCTGGTGCTGCCTCGGGCTCGGTTTCAGCCACGGGCTCGGCTGCCGCCTCGGGCGCAGACTCAACCACAGCGTCGGGCTCGCTTGCCTGCTCCGCCTGCGGCTCAGGTGCAGGCTCGGCCTCAGGCTCCTGCTCTGGCTCCGGGTCGAGGCTGCCGAGATCGAAGGAGACGACCACCTCAGAAGCGAAGACCGGATCCGGCGCGGGCCACTGCGTGGGGCCCTGCTCGACCGTGGTCTGCGAGTGCGCGCCACAGCCGTGGTCAATCGAGACGACCTTGCCGTCGGACGGCGACCACTCGTTGGTGCACGCGCCGAACATGAGGCGCAGCGAGCCGCTCAGCGGCACGAAGAAGGCGCAGGTCTGGCACGGCTCAGCGGAGGCGATCGCAGAGGCAGCCGTGGGGCCGTGCGAACCGCGGTACCAGCGGGTGGCGACATCGTCGCGGCCCTCGGGACCCAGCACGCGCTCGCGGCCAAGCCCAAGCTCCCAGATCTGAGTCGCGTCCTCATCCTGCGTCACCTCGTAGGTGGGAACGATGCGCGGGTCATTCTCGATGAGCGGCAGCACCATTGCGGGCTCGAGGTCGCCTGGCTGAATGCGGTCCGCCCACGGGATCCACGGGGGAGCAAGCAGCGCATCGGCGGCGGGCAGCAGCGCGGCCTCGTCAACGCCCACATCCTTCGCGCGCGGGGCGCGGGACAGCGTGACCGACCACACCCAGCCGCGATAGCCGGGCAGCAGGCACTCGAAGTTGTGTGTGACGGAGTTCTTATTCTCCTCGACTGCACCAAGGTGCGCGCCAACGGCCGCGGCGTCCTCGGCAAGCTCAACGGCAGCCGCCTTGGCGACCTCGATGGCTTCCGCGAGCACCGCGTCGACCATCACGCCTCCAGCTGCTCGGCGACGGCACGCAGCACGGCCGCGACCTTACGTCCCTTGTCAGCGTCCGGGTAGCGGCCCTTGCGCAGGGAGTTCGAAACGCCGTCGAGCATCTTGATGAGGTCCTCGACGATCACCGTCATGTCCTCGGTGGGCTTGCGCAGCGCCTGAGAGACGCTGGGCACAGGCTCGAGCACGCTGACCGTGAGTGCGGAGGGGCCGCGGCGACCGTCGGCGATCGAGTACTCGACCTTGGTGCCGGGACGCACCGTCACACCGTCCGGAAGCGCGCTGGCGTGCAGGAACACCTCACCGCCGTCGTCTCCGGCGATGAAGCCGAACCCCTTGTCGGAGTCGAACCACTTCACTTTTCCGGTGGGCACATCAACCTCGCGTAACTCACAGCGCCGCGTGTTCGGCGCACGGATCAGTCTACCCGCCGCCAACACTCGTCCACAGGCGGCCCCCTCGCCGGTGATTTCCCCAGGTACCGGGGCAATGCCCGACGCTGTGGCAGGGTGCCGCCGTAGCGTCGCCACACCTACAGATAAGGAGTGGACCATGCTGTACCAGGTTGATTCGGAGGAGGTGGCCGGGGCGGCGGCGCACGCGGGGCGCTCCGCAGAGGCGATTCGCGGCGAGGTGGCCGCTCTGGTCGCGCAGCTGCAGGCGCTTGAGGGCTCATGGCAGGGCAGTGCATCGACGGCGTTCGCGGGCGTGCTCGCGCAGTGGCGCGGCGCGCAGGCTCAGGTTGAGGCCGCGCTCGAGTCGCTCACCCAGGCATTGGGCGCCGCGGCAGCGGGCTATGCGGAGGCGGAGGCGTCTGCGGCGCGCATGTTCGCGAGGTAGCCGGGTGCGGTGGCACGGCGGGCTACGCTCGCCGTGTGACCGTCCTGCTCGATCCCCCGCTGTGGCCCAACCACGGGACGCTGTGGGGACACTTGGTCTCCGACTCCTCGTACGAGGAGCTTCACGAGTTCGCGGCGCGCGCCGGCATTCCGCCCCGCGCATTTGATCGCGACCACTATGACTACCCGCAAGAGCGCTATGACGAGCTCGTGGCGCTGGGAGCTCAGCCGGTGGGCACGCGCGAACTGGTGCGCAGGCTGCGCGCCTCCGGGCTGCGGGTCACCGCTGCCGAGCGGCGGGACGAGCACGCCTGATCAGCCGCAGGCCCACGCCCACAGTGATCACCGCTGCCGCTCCCGCGATCGCAGTCCACGGCAACGTCGCCGCGAGCAGCACACAGCCCGCCGCTCCCAGGACCTGAACCGCCTTGGGCGTGCGGCGATGCTCCGGCGACTGACGCAGGGCAGACAGGTTCGCCACCACGTAGTAGAGGAGCACGCCAAAGGACGAGACTCCGATGGCCAGCCGCACGTCGAGGAACACCACGAGCACCGCGATGGCCGCGCCAAGGGTCACGGCGGCCACTCGCGGCACTCGCGAGCCGGGATGAATCTCGGCGAGAGCTCTGGGCAGGTCGCCTTCGCGGGCCATCGCGAGCTCGGTGCGCGTAACACCTGCCATGAGCGCGAGCAAGGCGCCGAGCGCGGCGATCGCCGCGCCCACCCGGACCACAGGAGTAGTCCACGCCCACCCGCCAACGGCCGCAGCGTCGGCAAGTGGCGCGTCGCTCGCGGAAAGGGCGAGCGGCCCCAAGGCGCTGAGCGTGGTCGCGCCCACCAAGAGGTAGATGCCCAGGGCGAGCGCAAGGGAGATGCCAATGGCACGGGGAATAGTGCGGCGCGGATCGCGGACCTCCTCCCCCAGCGTCGCAATCCTTGCGTAGCCAGCGAAGGCGAAGAACAGAATCGCCGCGGAACGCAGCACCCCGTATGGCGTCGGCGTGACGCTGCCTGCGACGGGATCCGACGAGAAAGCGCCCACGGAAGCCGCGACCGCGACAATCACCAAGACGGCGATCACAGTCGCGACAATCACCTTGGTGGCGGCAGCGGTGCGCGTCACGCCCAGGCAGCTCACTGCCGTGACTGCGGCGACAGCGATCAGCGCAGCAGGCTTGTGCCAACTGGGAAAGAGGTACGCCGCGAAGGTCAGGGCCATGGCCGCGCAGCTCGCCGTCTTGCCCACCACAAAGCACCAGCCGGCGGTGAAGCCCCACCACCCGCCCAGCTGCCGACGGCCATAGACGTAGGTGCCGCCGGATTCCGGGTACTGCGCCGCGAGCTGCGCGGAAGAGGTCGCGTTGCACCAGGCGATGACGCCCGCGATGACGAGGCCCACAAGGAGCGCAGAGCCCGCCGCAGCAGCCGCAGGAGCGAAGGCGGCGAACACTCCGGCGCCAAGCATCGCGCCGAGTCCAAGCGAAACGGCGTCACCCAGCCCTAGGCGGCGGTCGAGAGTCGACCGCGACGCTCCGTCGTTGGCTGAGCTCACGTGAGCAACCTATCCGCTGGCCACATAAAGCAGAAGGCCCCCGAGGTATCCCTCGGGGGCCTTCCAGCGTCTGTGGACCTAGAAGCCCATGCCGCCCATGTCGCCACCACCGGCAGGCATTGCCGGCTCGGGCTCGGGCTTGTCGGCGACGACGGCCTCGGTGGTGAGGAACAGGCCCGCGATCGACGCAGCGTTCTGCAGCGCAGAGCGGGGGACCTTCACCGGGTCGTTGACGCCAGCGGCAAGCAGGTCCTCGTACTCGCCGGTCGCGGCGTTGAGGCCGTGACCCACGGGCAGCGACTTCACCTTCTCGACGATGACGCCGCCCTCAAGGCCAGCGTTGGTCGCGATCTGGCGCAGCGGGGCCGTGATGGCGAGCTCGACGATGCGAGCACCAGTGGCCTCGTCGCCCTCGAGCTGGAGCTTCTCGAACGCCTTGGCACCGGCCTGAATGAGCGCAACGCCACCACCGGCGACGATGCCCTCCTCGACGGCAGCCTTCGCGTTGCGAACGGCGTCCTCGATGCGGTGCTTGCGCTCCTTGAGCTCAACCTCGGTGGCCGCCCCCGCCTTGATGACGGCAACGCCGCCGGCGAGCTTGGCGAGGCGCTCCTGGAGCTTCTCGCGGTCGTAGTCGGAGTCGGAGTTCTCGATCTCCTGGCGGATCTGGCGCACACGGCCCTCGATCTGCTCAGCGGAACCCGCACCCTCGACGATCGTGGTCTCGTCCTTGGTGACGACAACCTTGCGCGCCTGACCCAGCAGGTCGAGCGTGGCGTTGTCGAGCGACAGGCCAACGGACTCCGAGATCACGGTGCCGCCGGTCAGGATCGCCATGTCCTGCAGCATCGCCTTGCGGCGGTCGCCGAAGCCAGGGGCCTTGACGGCGACAGCCTTGAAGGTGCCGCGGATCTTGTTGACGACGAGCGTCGCGAGAGCCTCAGACTCGACGTCCTCCGCGATGATCGCGAGGGGCTTGCCGGTCTGCATGACCTTCTCGAGAACGGGGACCAGGTCCTTGACGGACGAGATCTTGGACTCGACCAGGAGCACGTAGGCGTCCTCGAGGACGGCCTCCTGACGCTCGGGGTCGGTGACGAAGTATGCGGACAGGAAGCCCTTGTCGAAGCGCATGCCCTCGGTGAGCTCGAGCTCAAGACCGAGCGCAGAGGACTCCTCGACGGTGATGACGCCTTCCTTGCCGACCTTGTCCATCGCCTCGGCGATGAGCTCACCGATGGCGGGGTCACCGGCGGAGATGCCAGCGGTCGCGGCGATCTCGTCCTTGGACTCGACCTCCTTGGCGGCCTCAAGCAGCTCGGCGGTGACGGCCTCAACGGCCTTGTCGATGCCCTTCTTCAGGGCGATGGGGTTGGCGCCAGCGGCGACGTTGCGCAGACCCTGCTGCACGAGCGCCTGGGCGAGGACGGTGGCCGTCGTGGTGCCGTCACCGGCGACGTCGTCCGTCTTCTTGGCAACTTCCTTGACGAGCTCGGCGCCGATCTTCTCGAAGGGCTCCTCAAGCTCGATCTCCTTGGCGATGGACACACCGTCGTTCGTGATGGTGGGGGCGCCCCACTTCTTCTCGAGCACGACGTTGCGTCCCTTGGGGCCAAGCGTGACCTTGACCGCGTCGGCGAGGGCGTTCATGCCCCGCTCCATGCCGCGGCGGGCCTCCTCATCAAAGGCAATGATCTTTGCCATCTGGGTGGTTCCTCTTTCAAGGTGGTGGGTGGCTCCGCTGGTGCCCGCGACGGACGACGCGGCCGGCGGCGTTCACGTCACGCCGTCACCCGCGCCTCACCATGGAAGCCGAGGTCTGTTAGCACTCGAACATCGAGAGTGCTAAGTCGATTCTGGCACTCTCACCTTGAGAGTGCAAACGCCACCGGGCGCGTTTCGCGCGCTGCGAAGCGCTACTTGGAGGGGTCCGAGACCAGGTGCACCTCGATGTCGGCATCAGTCCTGGTGACGTCGAGCGAGATGTCGGAGATTCCCAGCTGCTTCGCGATCTCCTTGGCGGTCGCCTCAAGCTCTGCCTCGGAGTAGACCACCACGTTCGAGCTGGGCTTGTTGCCGGAGAGGTTCGCCGCCGTCACAGAGCTGAAGCCAGCATCCTGGAGGACCTTCTGGTTCTTGCCTGCGAGGCCGTTGATCCCTGCGCCATTGAGCACGGCCACCTTGGTGCTGAACGACACCGTCTGCGTGGGCGTGGGGCTGGGAGTCTGGGACGGAGTCACATTCGGCTCGGGCGTAAGCGACGGCTCCGGCGTGAACGTCTCAGTGAACGTCTCGGAGATCGTGGGCGTGGGGTCGTCCGGAGTCTGCACTTCCCGGTTCCACAGGTAGTTCGCGATGAGGTACGCAGCCGCACCGGCGATGAGGAAGACGAGGATGGGGCCAAGGAGCTTGGACCACCAGGGACGGGGGGCGCGGTGTACACCAACAGGACCGCCGCGCTGGGCGATCTCGTCAAACTCGTCCGGTGGGTACTGGTCGCTCACGGGTGAAGCGTACCCCGCGCTACTGGGCCAGCTGGCGCGACCTGCCGCGCGTGCGAGCGGCACGCATGCGACGCAGGCGCTTCACGAGCATGGGGTCGTGCGCGAGCGCCGCCTCCTGATCGATCAGCGAATTGAGCACCTGGTAGTACTGAGTGGCGTTCATGCCGAACAGCTCGCGAATCGCGTCTTCCTTGGCGCCCGCGTAGCGCCACCACTGGCGCTCGAAGTCGAGGACCTTGGCATCCCGCTCGCTGAGCTCGGGGACGTGCGCGGCGGGTACCGCACGCACTGCACTTGCCGACATGGAGCCTCCCTTCTGGGCCAGCGTACCGCGAGAATCACACCCATGTCATTTACGGTGCCCGACGCTATGGTTGCGCCATGACGACGTGGCGCGAGCAGGTGGCGCCCGATTGGGCCGAAGCCCTGGCGCCGGTCGAGGAGACCCTCACCAGCGTCGGGCGATTCCTCAGGGAAGAGATAGCGGCGGGGCGCGGCTATCTGCCCGCGAGCAACGCGATTCTCAGGGCCTTCACAACGCCGCTTGCGGATGTGCGCGTGCTGATTGTGGGCCAGGACCCCTACCCCACCCCTGGCGATCCGGTGGGGCTGTCGTTCTCCGTGCCGCCCGGCCATCCCATGCCGCGGTCGCTCCTCAACATGGCGAAGGAGTTGCGCGAGGACACCGGTGAGGTGCTCGCCAGCGGAGACCTCAGCGCGTGGCAAGAGCAGGGAGTGATGCTGCTCAACAGAGTCCTGACCGTGCGGCCGGGAGCGCCAGCGAGTCACCGCGGCAAGGGGTGGGAGCAGTTCACTGAGCATGCGATCCGCAGCCTCGTCGCGCGCGGCGGTCCACTCGTCGCAGTGTTGTGGGGCCGCGACGCGCAGAGCCTCGCGCCGCTGCTGGGCGATGTGCCGCGCATCGAGAGTGCGCATCCGTCGCCACTCAGCGCTTCGCGCGGATTCTTCGGCTCGCGGCCGTTCTCTCGCGTCAACGCCGCGCTCGAGGCGCAGGGCGCCAAGCCCATCCGCTGGGGCATTCCTTAACTCTCAACCTGCCCAACCCGCCCCGCACCCGCGGCCCTCCTCCACACAAACTGGGGTGGAGCGTCGGGCCGCCGGAATAAAGTGCCTGGTAGCTGGAGCGCGCGCAACAGCGGCCACTAGAAATGTGTGGAGGAGGGCCGCAATGACGCCGGTGATGTGAGAGCTGGCAGCGGGACTTGAACCCGCAACCGCCCGATTACAAGTCGGGTGCGCTACCAATTGCGCCATGCCAGCGGTGCACAGGTCACCCCGTGCGCCATCAAGAATACCGGTGGCTCAGCTGGTCTTGAGCGAGTCGAGGAACTGGCCAAGCACTCCCTCTTGCATGTACGGCACGGTCTGCTGCGGCACCACTTCGCGGTTCACCATGATGCTGGGAGTGCCGCTGATGCCGTCGATTGAGCTCTGATCTGTGGCCGCCCGCACCCAGTCGATGAACGCGCCGTCCTTGAACGTGTCCGCGACAGCCTGTGGCACACCCACGGCCACGGCGATCTGCGCGATCTCTTCATCGGTCAGTCCCGAGGTGCCTTCGGCTGGCTGGTTGGAGAACATCGCCTCGAAGAACGCGCCAAAGTGCTCCGGAGACTGGTCAGCCACGACGGCGGCCGCGTTGGCGGAGCGCGTCGAGAACTTGGTGCCGTTCGAGTAACGGTCGAGGAATGACAGCGGGTGGTAGTAGAGGTTGACCTCTCCAGCCTCGCTCCGCTCTGTCAAGGTGCGGGCGTTGAGCTCCTCGAAGACGCCGCAATAGGGGCACATGAAGTCGAGGTAGACATCAACGCGGGTCGCGCCTTCGGTGGCCTCGCCCACGAGGATGCCGCCGGTCTCGTCTCCACCGGCGGGCCACTCGACATCGGCGAGCGTGGGGTTCTTGGAGGACTGGACGATGAAGAACACCACGCCAGCAAGGATCGCGAGGACGCCTATCGAGGCGGCCACGATGATGGCGGTGGTCCGACGCTCCCTCGCCTTGGCCTGCGCCAGCGCCTTTGCTTTGGCTTCCGCGCGCGCCTGCGCCGCGCGCTGGGTCTTGCTCGCCATGGGAAAGCCCCCGTCCGGTGGTCGTTCCCCACACACTAAATGGCGCGAAGAACGACCACCTGGGACGTATGGCTTGGGTTACTTGGCAGCGAGTCCTTCGAGGTGCTGCTTGAGGACGCCTTCCGCGAAGTAGTTGAGACCGGTGGCGTTGGGGTCGAGAATCTCGCGCTCGATCATGACCGTGGGCGTGCCCGTCATGCCGTCGATGGACGCCTGGTCCGTGGCGGCGCGCACCCACTTGGTGAACTCGCCCTCTTCGAACGTGTTGGCGACCTCGGTGGGCACTCCCACGCCAATGGCGATCGCGGCGATCGACGCGTCGTCGAGGCCGGGAGTGTTCTCTGCCGGCTGGTTCTGGAACAGCGCCTCGATGAACGGCACGACGTGCTCGGGCGACTGGTCCGCCACCACCGCGATCGCGTTCGCCGCGCGGGTGGGGTACTGCGTACCCGCCGAGTAGCGGTCGAGGATCGAGATGGGGTGGTAGTAGACGTTGATCTTGCCGGCCTCGCGCAGCTCGTCGAGGTCTGCGGCGTTGACCTGCTCAAAGGAGTTGCAGACAGGGCACAGCAGGTCGAGGTAGAGGTCCACACGGGTCGCGCCCTCGGTCAGGCCCTCTTCGCCAGCGACGCCTGACGCGCCAACGGGGATGCCGCCGGTGAGGTCAGAGCCCGCCGGGCGATGAGCCTCGGAAAGTGGCGGAACGGCCGACTGCTGCACGATGAAGTACACGATTCCGCCGAAGATGGCGATCACGGCAAGCGACGCCGCGATGATCATGACCGTCGTGCGGCGTTCCTTGTTCTTGACCTGAGCCTGCGCCTTGGCGCGAGCCTCAGCCGCGCGCGCGTTCTTGCTTGCCATGTATCCCTCCAAAGATGACGGAAGCGAGTCTAGTTCCCCGCACGTATCCAGCCGTCCAGGCTGAACTTGGTGCGCGGGAAGATCGCCAACCACGTGCCGAGCGCCACGAAGCCAATGCGCTCGAGCATGTGCAGCGGGTAGTTGGTGGTGCCTTCGGCAACATCGCCTCCGCCACCAAAGCAGCCGCAGTCAATCGACAGGCCCTTGGCCCATGCCCAGATCACTCCGGTCATGAACCCCGCCATCATCACGAGCCACACAATGGAACTGAGCCGTGTGAACAGTCCCGCGAGCAGGAATGCCGCAAGAACGAGTTCAAAGATCGGCAGCATGGTGCCCACGAACGGCACGATCGCCTCAGGCAGCAGGCGGTATGCGCGCACAGCGATGATGGACTGGGGAATGTCCAAGAGCTTGGGAATTGCCGCAGCAATCAGGATGCCCGCCATCGCGAGGCGAACGAGGGTCGAGATCCACTCGAGTACCTCGGTTTTCTTCACTGCCATGCGTGAATCCTAACTGTGCGTCTTTGCCACTCAGGGGTGCCATGGTCCCGGCCACCACAGTGGCTCGATTCCAGCGGTCGCGATTCCAACGCACACGACAACCACAATGCTCCCGGCGATGATCCAGGCGGCATTCCAGGCCCGGTTTCTGCTGACCGACGCTGCCACCAGGTGAGCTCCGGTCCTCGCCTCCTTGCCACGCGGCCCCCAACCCAGGAGCAGCACCACGAGCGCGCCAGCAAGGGCGAGGATGCTCGCCTCCCACACCGCCCGGTTGGTTGAGCTGGGAGCCAGCAGCCAGCCCAGCCAGCCCACCAGGTAGGCGAGACCTCCCGCAAGGATCACGGCGGGCAGCGAGAGCACAAGAGAGCGAAGAAGGTGCCACGGGCTCGCCATCGCCTGCGCGGCGATCCCACCCTGGTCGACGCCCCGACGCTCTCGCGATCTCCACACCGCTCGGGCCGCGGACTCGACACCGCGGGCGACCACGACTCCCGCGAGTGCGATGACCGCAGCTATGACAGGAGCGACGGCGGCGCCAGACACAAGCGCGATTCCCCACGCGAGCAGCATCGCGCGACGCTTTGGCAGCGCCCGCTGGGGCACGTCGGGGAGCTCGTCGAGGTACTCGCCTTCCTCAAGGGGCGTGAACTGCGCCGTCCACTCGACCTCTTCCTCCTCCTCTTCCTCATCCCAACTGGGCGCGACCATGGTCGGCGCCACAGCGTCGGCCCCCAGCACTGCGGTGGCATCCGGTTCGCTGAGCGACTGGGCGAGCTGCGCGGGAGTGGGCCGGAACTGCGGTGCCGCGGTCAAGGCGCGCGCCAAGACAAGAGGAACGTCAGGATCGACGGCCCCGGACAATGTCGCGCTGAGCGCACCCATTCCCGTGCCGAAGGGCGCCTTGCCGGTCGCCGCAAAGGCAAGCGTTGCCGCGAACCCCCAATCGTCCGACGCTGGGCTGGGTTCGGCGCCATCGATCACCTCGGGCGCCACATAGCCGGCGGTGCCGCTCACGAGGCCGGTCTGGGTCACCCGCTCGTCGTCCTGGTGGTGGGACAGTCCGAAGTCGATGAGCGCAGGGCCGGCCGGGCCCATCAGCACATTGGAAGGAGTGACATCGCGGTGCACCACTCCTGCGGCGTGCACTGCCTCGAGGGCATCGGCGAGGGTTGCCGCGAACTCAGCCAGAGCGTCGGGCCCCAAGGGTCCATGGGCGCGAACCCGCTGCGAGAGGCTCGGGCCATCGATGAACTCGAAGACGACGAACGCCTCTTCTTCATCGAGTTCGGCATCCACCACGCGCGGCACAGCGGGATGACGCAGCGCCTGAAGCGCGGCGACCTCGCGGGCCAGTCGTACGCGCGCCCCGGCGCTGGCGGTGTCCACGAGCTTGAGCGCGGCCTCACCGCCTCCCTCATCGCGCACCAGGTACACGGCGCCAGAACCCCCGCGGCCCAAGGTGCGCACCACTGTGTAGCCGCCAACCTCGTCCCCAGGGACTCTGTGCACGGACCGCATGCCGATCACGCTACCGGCGCATGCGCCCTCGTCGGTGGTTCTCGCGAACCGTCGTCCCGCGCGCCCCAAAACCGTGACCTGACCGGGACCTTGAGGCGGTGTGGGAAGCACCTGGGATGTGGCAAGATGGCCGTGTTCGCCGCAACAGCGTCGGGCAGTGTCAATGTGGACACCACAGTGTTAACCGGAACCACAACGGCACTCTTCACCACGGATCGTCTGGCACGTACCTGCCAGTGAAGGGACCAGTAATGGCAACCGTTACCTTTGACAAGGCAACGCGCATCTACCCGGGCACCGAGCGCCCGGCCGTCGACTCGCTCGACCTCGACATCGCTGATGGCGAATTCCTCGTTCTCGTTGGCCCGTCCGGCTGTGGCAAGTCCACGTCGCTGCGTATGCTCGCCGGCCTTGAGGACGTCGACCAGGGTGCAATCTGGGTTGGCGACCGTGACGTCACCAACGTCCAGCCCAAGGACCGCGACATCGCGATGGTGTTCCAGTCCTACGCCCTGTACCCCCACATGACTGTTGCGGACAACATGGGCTTCGCCCTGAAGATCGCGAAGGTCGACAAGGCTGAGATCCGCCAGCGCGTTGAGGCCGCTGCGAAGATCCTCGACCTCACCGAGTACCTCGACCGCAAGCCGAAGGCGCTCTCCGGTGGTCAGCGTCAGCGTGT
>Ga0182793_1001109_pt1 | contig 17587 bp, 14 predicted proteins | sample Passage237A_FD_130498 | JGI IMG/M metagenome (GOLD analysis project Ga0182793, IMG submission 130498) | Cellulose adapted compost microbial communities from Newby Island Compost Facility, Milpitas, CA, USA - Passage2 37A (version 2) (version 2) ... | reverse complement strand
GGGATATAGCCGCTGGTTTGCTGCTGGTTAAAGAGGCGGGCGGACTGGTGAGCGACTTCAACGGCGGTGCCGATTATCTCGACAGCGGCCACGTGGTCTGCGCTTCACCCAAAGTTTTTAAACCTGTGTTGCAGATAGTGCAAAAACATCTAGGCCATCTGAAGTAAATTTTCTTTCCTTGATACCAGGGTGCCGGAAAGCTTCTGCGCACCCTGTTCCAGTCTCACACATCAAGCCAGCAAATCATTCAGGGTTTGTATCAGACGATTGATATCCACCGGCTTGGTCAGATAATCGTAAAAACCTGCGCGGCGCCCGCGCTCTATATCGTAGGGCATGGCATTGGCAGAAAGACCTATGACCGGGATACTTGCCGTCACCGCATCCCGTTTGAGCACCGAAAGGGTTTCGTAGCCATCCATTCCCGGCAGGTTGATATCGAGAATAATCACATCCGGCTTACCTGAACGCGCCTTATAAATTCCCAGAAATGCTTCCTCGGCGATATCCAGTTCAAACTGCGGATAGCGCGAAAAAATCTGCTGCAACAGACGCACATTAGAGGGATTGTCTTCCACGTAAAGCAGTTTGCACTGGCGCTCAACCCGCATCTCCACCGGTCCATCTCTGGAGATGGAAGGGCTGCTGGTTTTGAGCAGATCCTGATTCCATTCATTGCTCAGGGGCAGATCAATCCAGAAGTCAGAGCCTTCGCCTTCACGACTGGAAAAATCCAGCTTGCCCTGCATCATTTCAATCAGCTGCTTGGTAATGACCAGTCCAACACCTGAACCTTCGATCTTGGAATTTTCAGCGTTCAAGCGATTAAAAGGCTGAAACACCTCACTGTGACGACTGAGCGCAATGCCTCGCCCCGTATCTCTCACGCCGATGCGCAGTGTCTGTTTGTCGAGCTGTTTCATGTAGAGCTCAACTTCACCGCCAATCTTGTTGTACTTGACACCGTTACTGAGCAGATTGATCAGCGCCTGTTTCAGGCGCACATTGTCGGCCACCACATAGGTGCTTTCGAGATTGTTGAAGGTACCATAGAGTTTGACACCGCGCGCATCCGCCTGCGGCTGAATAATCGTAAAGCACTCGGCCACCACTCGCGACACCAGCACCGGCTCAAGCGACACTGTCATCTTGCCCGATTCGATCTTGGCCAGATCCAGCACATCATTAATCAGTTGCAGCAGGTGTTCACCAGCGCTGCGTATCTCGCGCAAATTATCCAGCTGAACTTCGTTGAGATTGCCATCGTACTCAAACAGCTGGGCATAACCGAGGATGGCATTGAGCGGCGTGCGCAATTCGTGGCTCATGCTGGACAGAAATTCGGATTTGGCGCGACTGGCTTTTTCCGCTGCCTCCTTGGCTTGCAGCACCCGCTCCTCGGCACGTTTGATATCGGTGATATCCATATTGGTGCCAGACATGCGGAAAGGTTTTCCCTGCTCATCCAGATCAATACGGCCGCGAGCGCGAATCCACCGCAGATCGCCCTGCTTGCTGTAAACGCGATACTCGATATCAAAAACGCCCTTGCCTTTGACATGATCGCTGAGTGCGCGATCAAACTTGGGCAGATCCTCAGGATAGATATGGCTGCGCCAGACCTTGAGTCGATTTTCGCCCTGGGTAATCACATCGTCCTGTTCGTCGTATCCCAGCAGCTCCCAGCAGCGGGCGGAAAAATGAAAGCCGCCGGAATCGGCGTACCACTCCCAGATACCGTCGTTGACCGCCTGCAGAATGCGCACCTGCCGCGCCTCGCTCTCACGCAGGGCAGCTTCCACTTCCTTAAGTTCGGTGATATCAAAATTGACACCTGAAAGGTAACGCACCCAACCGGTTTCATCGCGAATGGAATCGGCACGCACCTGAGTCCAGACATAATGACCCTCATGGGCGCGGATTCGGTAACAGGTGCTCAGGGGTGTGCCGTTGCGCAGATGTTCGCGAATAACCTCGCGCATCCGCTGGCGGTCTTCGGGGTGAATGTACTCAAGGAGTTTTTCGGAATTGTTGACCTTGTCGGCGTACTCGGGACCATAACCGATGCTTTCCCAGAAACCACCGGACCAGTCGAGATAATCTGTCTCCAGATCCCACTCCCAAAACCCGTAACCACTGCCATTAAAGATGCGCCGGAAGCGCGCCAGGGTTTCGCGCAGGCGATCCACATCATCGCTAGCGTGCAGGTCTTCACGAAAGCTGAGGGGCTCATTCATGGAATACACGCACCCTATCAGGGGTTATAGACTTTATCGAAGATAAACCAGAAATTGCGCAAATTCCACACAAAACAAAACGGCGCCCCAAGGCGCCGTTTTATACGAACAAAAAGCTGCAATCAGGGCAATTCGTCAATTTCGGAGGCCTGACGCACTGAAGGCAACAAGTCCTCCTTGGTCACTTTCATCGCCAGCAGGATATTGGATGCGATGTAGATAGAGGAATAGGTACCCACACCAATACCGACAATCAGCGCGATGGCAAAGCCATTGATCATTTCGCCACCAACAAAGTAAAGCACTACCAGCGTCAACATGGTGGTCAAGGAGGTAATCAAGGTACGTTCCAGCACTTGCGTTAGGGAGATATTGATCACCTGAGCTGGTTCGGTCATCCGCAGTATGCGGAAATTGTCACGAATCCGGTCAAACACCACTATGGTGTCGTTAATGGAGTAACCGATAACCGCCAGCACCGCCGCCAGTACCGTGAGGTCAAAGTCACGCTGAGTGATGGAAAAGAAGCCCAAGACAATAATCACGTTATAGATTAACGCTGAAACGGCGCCCACCGAGAACTTGAACTGGAATCTCATCGCCACGTAAATCATCACGATGATCAAGGCTAGCAGAACCCCAAGGCCACCCTGATCGCGCAGCTCTTCACCCACCTGGGGACCGACAAATTCGCTGCGGCGAAGCTCTGCACTGGCTCCGGTTACCCTGCTGATCTTGTCCAGCAGCTGGGCGGTGTAGACATTGTCCAGCGAACGCTCAATCAATACTTCCAGTTCGTTGCCGCGCTGCACATAGTCAACCGCCCCAAACATATTGGCAGCAAACATATGGGATTGCTGCAACTGTTCGCGACTGACACCGCTCAGCTTGACTAGCTGTGAATAGGTTTCCTGCTCGCGCGGTGCTGGCACCACCCCCACCAGTTCCCCTTCCAGATTGAGTTCGCCAAATCTTTTGCGGAGCAGATCAAGGCCTGCGGTTTCCATGGACCCCTGGGTGCGAATCAATACATCGCGCTCGGAGCCAAACAGAAGTGCCGCCGGATTGTGCAATCCCTCATCGCTCAACAGCTGGCGAATGGCCGGAAGATCTGCCGGGCGATCCAGAGAAACCTCCAGCTGGGTGCCCCCCGTAAAATCCAATCCAAACTTAAGGCCGTTCATGGCGATGGATACTATGGCTACCAGCAACAGCGCCATGGAAAAGAAGCTCGTGTAGTGACGAACTCCCATGAAATTAATGACTTTCTCTTGTTGCGTCATAACATTCGTCTCTCTGATCAGATCCAGAGCTTCTGGAGATTTTTGCGGCTGCCATACACCAGATTGATCATGGCTCGGCTACACATAACAGCGGTAAACATGGAGGTCAGAATACCGACCGACAGAGTCACGGCAAAACCTCTGATGGGGCCCGTACCCACGGCATAGAGAATCACAGCCACAATCAAAGTAGTCAGGTTGGCATCGAGAATGGTGACCCAGGCGCGCTCATAACCTGAATAGATGGCCATCTGCGGCGGCGCTCCGTTTCTCAACTCCTCACGTATGCGCGAGAAGATCAACACGTTGGCATCCACCGCCATACCAATGGTCAACACAATACCCGCGATACCCGGCAACGTAAGTGTGGCGCCGAGCAGTGACATCACGGATACAATCAAAATTACGTTGCACACCAGAGCAATATTGGCCACCAGACCAAAAGCGCGGTAATAGAAGAGCATGAACAGCAGCACGGCGCCCATACCCCATTTCACCGCTGTCATACCCACGGCAATGTTTTCCGCACCCAATGACGGACCAATGGTCCGCTCTTCCACTATGTACATGGGAGCAGCCAAAGCACCGGCGCGCAACAGCAGCGCCAGTTCAGAAGCTTCCGCCATGGACTCGAGACCGGTGATGCGGAACTGAACGCCCAGCGCCGACTGAATTGTGGCCAGGTTGATGATCTTGCTTTCGACGTACTGCACAGGTTTCATCACCCGCTCGCCGTTTTCATCCTGCCCCTCTTCCAGACGGGTTTTGTATTCGATAAACAGAATGCCCATACGACGGCCGATGTTGTAGCGGGTAGCCAGGTTCATCTTGGTACCACCGGCGCTGTCGAGATTGATGTTCACCTGGGGGATATTGGTTTCCGGATCCAGACTGCTACTGGCGCCGTTAACGTGGTCGCCGCTGAGAATCAGCTGGCGTTCGAGGAACTGGTTGCCGAAACGGGCCTGATCCATTTCGTTGCGCCAGGGGAAGGATTCCTTGGCGGAGATGAGCGCATCAGGTTTTGCTTCCAGGCGGAATTCCAGATTGGCAGTTTTACCGATAATCCGCTTGGCTTCCGCTGTGTCCTGAATACCGGGCAATTGCACGATGATACGGTTGCGACCCTGCCGCTGAACCACAGGCTCGGCCACACCCAGTTCGTTAACCCGGTTGCGCAGGGTAATCAGGTTTTGACTAAGAGCCTCATCTTCCAGTGTTCTGACACTGGTTTCGCTCAGGGATGCGGTAAAGCGGAATTCCTCCTGACCGGTGGTCGCTTCATTGGCAACAAACACCAGATCCGGATAGTCGCGACGCACTTCACTGATCGCCTGGTCGCGCAGCTCCTGGGTGCGGAAGCGGCCCACGATGGCGCCCTGAGTGTTAATAGCCACACTGGCGTAACGAATGCGCGCCTTGCGCAGCTTTTCCTTGATCTCGTCAGCGGTCACTTCCTGACGCTTGCTCACGGCGGAGGCTGTATCCACTTCCATCAAAAAGTGAACACCACCGCGCAGGTCCAGACCCAGTTTCATGGGTTCAGCGCCCATGGAGGGCAGCCATTTCGGCGTGGTGGGCGCCAGGTTCAGCGCCACTACATAGCTGCCGCCCAGCGCATCCTGAATAGCGCGCTTGGCCAGCAGTTGCTGTTCATCTGATTTGAAACGCAGCAGCGCTGCACGTGCATCCACCTGGGCGCCGAAATATTCAATGCCCGCTGACTTGAGTGCAGCCTCGGCTTTTTCCAACACCTGACTATCGATAACCATGCCGCTGGATTCACCCGAGATCTGAATAGCCGGATCGGGGGAGTAAAGGTTGGGGATGGCATAGATGAAGCCTAAAGCCAACACCAGAACAATAAGGAGATACTTCCAAAGCGGATAACGGTTTTGCATAGCGGTTTCCGTGACGAGTTCGCGGCAGTTATTGTGGATGATCGAGCGGCCGAGTGCGTCCGCGGCGAGCTCCAGGGTGATGGACGCAGCTCAGACATGAGCGCCGACAACTTGGGACCAACCATCGTAAAAGGGCCGGATTATACCGATTTCAGGGCAGACAACAACGAGCGTTCATCCGCCCCGGTGATTCCGTACTAGCGGCTGTCTTCGGCAGATGGGGGCAAAGCCGGCACTTCCAACCCCTGACGTTGATAAAAATCAGCCACATAAGCTTCAAAGCGGCCCTCATCCAGCGACTTGCGGATACCGGCCATCAGATTCTGGTAGTAGCGCAGATTGTGAATGCTGTTGAGCTGAGCACCGAGCATTTCGTTGCACTTGTCCAGATGGTGCAGATAGGCGCGGCTGAAATGGGTGCAGGTATAGCAGTCGCAGTCCGCATCCAGCGGGCCTGTGTCATCGCGATAGCGGGCATTGCGCAGCTTGAGCACCCCTGTGCTGGTAAACAGATGGCCGTTGCGAGCATTGCGCGTGGGCATGACGCAATCGAACATATCCACACCGCGTCTTACTGCTTCCACTATATCCTCCGGCTTGCCCACCCCCATGAGATAGCGGGGCTTGTCGGCGGGCATTTCCGGAGTCAGGTGTTCCAGCACCCGCAGCATGTCCTCCTTGGGTTCCCCCACCGACAGACCGCCAATGGCATAACCATCAAAGCCGATTTCCATCAGCCCGCGCAGGGATTCACTGCGCAGATGTTCATACATGCCGCCCTGGACTATGCCAAACAGAGCTGCCGGGTTGTCACCGTGAGCGGTTTTGGAACGCGCCGCCCAGCGCAGGGATAGTTCCATGGAAGAGCGCGCCTGGACTTCGGTGGCGGGATAAGGCGTGCACTCGTCAAAGATCATCACCACATCCGAGCCTAGATCCCGCTGCACCTGCATGGAGGTTTCCGGATCGAGAAATACCTTGCTACCGTTGATGGGCGATTTGAAGGAAACGCCCTCTTCGGTGATCTTGCGCAGCTTGCCCAGACTGAATACCTGGAAGCCGCCCGAGTCGGTCAGTATAGGGCCGGACCACTGCATAAAATCGTGGAGATCGCCGTGGGCCTTTACCACTTGGGTGCCGGGTCTCAACATCAGGTGAAAGGTGTTGCCCAGAATAATCTGTGCGCCTATTTCGCGAATATCCCTGGGCAGCATGCCCTTGACGGTGCCATAGGTGCCCACCGGCATAAAGGCCGGGGTTTCCACTGTGCCGCGGGGAAAAATCAAACGGCCGCGGCGAGCGCGACCTGACGTGGAATCCAGTTGAAATTGCATAAAACAGGCGCGACTCACGATTGTGCCTCTGGGTTTTCTGGGGTGGAACTTGAGGATTGGGGCAATTCGGCCGCTGCCGAAGGATTGCGGGTGATAAACATGGCATCGCCATAGCTGAAAAATCTGTAGCGCTCGGCCACCGCAGCGGCATAGGCGTCCATGGTGTGACGGTATCCGGCAAAGGCGGACACCAGCATGATCAGTGTGGACTCCGGCAAATGGAAATTGGTCACCAGCGCATCCACCACTTTGAATGGGTAACTGGGGTAAATAAAGATACGGGTTTCGCCCTGATAGGGAGCAATCCACTGCCCTTCCTTTCCGGCGGCGTCTGCGCTCATAAAACTGGCGGCACTTTCGAGCGAGCGAACGCTGGTGGTGCCCACAGCAATCACTCGCTTGCCCGCCACCTTGGTGGCGTTCACCAGCTGACAAACCTCGGCAGAAACTTCCATCACTTCCGCGTGCATCTGATGTTCGAAAATATTGTCCACTCGCACCGGCTGAAAGGTGCCAGCCCCCACATGCAGGGTGACAAAAGCCAGCTGAACGCCCTTGGCGCGCAACTGTTCCAGCATGGCCTCATCAAAATGCAAACCGGCGGTAGGTGCAGCGACGGCACCCTGCTTGCGACTGTATACGGTTTGATAGCGCTCTCTGTCCGCCAGCTCATCCGGGCGATCAATATAAGGAGGCAGCGGCATATGGCCTATGCGCTCAAGCACCGCCAGAGCGGTTTCCTCGGGAGGAAAGCCCAGCTCAAACAGCGCTTCGTGACGGGCGAGCATGGTGATTCGCGTACCATCTTCCAACAGTATGCTGGAACCGGTTTTGGGAGATTTACTGGCGCGCACATGGGCCAGCCCCCGCTGGGAATCCAGTATCCGCTCCACCAGGATTTCCACCTGGCCGCCGCTCTCCTTGTTACCGAATACGCGCGCGGGAATAACGCGGGTGTCGTTGAATACCATCAGGTCGCCTGGTTCAACCAGATCCAGCAAATCGGCAAACTGGCGATGTGCCAGCGCACCGCTGGGACCATCAAGGCAAAGCAAACGGCTGCCGGAGCGCTCAGGCGTCGGCTCGCGAGCGATCAATTCTTCGGGTAGCTGATAAAAAAAGTCCTGACGACGCATAGCCTTAAACCGCTGCAAAAAGCCACAAAACCGGGCAAAACCAGGGGCGGCAAGGGTATAGCAAATCGCCTCGGCTGGCTATGATTTATAAGTTGACGCCCGGAAAGCCGTTGTTATAATGGCGCCCGCTTTGTTAGCTGGCCCCAGCGCGGGCTGCGCAGCAAAATGCCAGAGTGGTGAAATTGGTAGACACAGGGGATTCAAAATCCCCCGCCCTTAAAAGCGTGTCGGTTCGAGTCCGACCTCTGGTACCACTTCCGAAAAGGCCTGCAAATGCAGGCCTTTTGTTTTTGGACTGGTCATCAACGGCCCTAGCCCCTGCCCGCCAACAAACTGTATGATGGGCGACCTCGGCTTCACTGAATAACGCACGTCATGGATCAAACCGACAGCCTGCAAGCCATAATGTTCGCCGATGTCTCCGGCAGCTCCGCGCTCTACAAGCGCGTGGGCAATGAGGAGGCAAAGGCGATTATCGATCAAGCCATCCAGTTCATGACCGCACTGACCATCGTCCATGAAGGTACGGTGGTAAAAACCCTGGGCGACGAGGTGATGACCCGCTTCGACAACAGCACCCAGGCCTGCGAAACGGCAGTGGCCATACAGCAACGCTGCCTCAAGGAATCCGATCTGCTGGGACTCTCGGTGCGTATCGGCATCGCCTACGGCCCTATCCTGTTCGACAACAACGATGTCTTTGGCGATACCGTCAACGACGCAGCCTATGTTGCACGCATCGCCCGCGCGCGCCAGATTCTGCTCAGTCAGAGCGCGGTGGATCATCTGGATAAGGATCTGTTGCGCGATTGCCAAATGTTTGACCGGGTCAACATCAAGGGCGACACGCGCAAATCCCTGATCTACCGCCTGCGCTGGGAAAGCCAGCGGCAGGACAAGGTCACACAATTAATGCCACTGCAGGACATCACCCAGTTTATTGAAAAGTTTCAGCTGCTGTTGCGCGTAGGTGACCGCGAGATCCAGCTGCTGCCGGATCAGACGCCGTTCAATATTGGCCGGGATCCGGAAAAAACCCATTTGCATATTAATCACGAACTGGCCTCACGCGAGCACTGTCACATCGAGTTTCGTCGCGGCAAGTATGTGCTGGTGGATCACAGCACCAACGGCACCTACGTCACCAGTCCCAATCAGCCCCACATTTATCTGCGGCGCGAGGAGTTGCCGCTGCAGGGCACAGGCGAAATCGGCCTGGGCCAACCCACAGCCAAGGCCGGTGACTGGCTTATTCACTTTCAGGTTTGATATTCATGACCGACGCTCTGCCCTATCCCTCCGCGGGACTTTTCCGTCGCTTTGCCGCTCTGGTGTACGACAGCCTTCTGCTGGTTGCCTTGAGCATGGCTTACTCCGCCATTGCCGTGCTCATCAATGTACTGATTCAGGGTTCACCAGCGGAAGGGCAACGGGTGGAATGGGGTTACTGGCGCTATCCGCTGTTTATCGGCTGGGTGTTGATAATGATGGGGTTTTACGGCCTTTTCTGGCGTCGCTTTGGTCAGACACTGGGCATGCGCGCCTGGCGTTTGAAGCTGGTAACAGAAAGTGGTGGCACCCCAGGCTGGCGTGAGTGCTGGCTGCGCTGTCTGCTCGCTTGTCTTTCTTTTGCGGCTTTTGGTCTGGGCTATTTCTGGCGCTGGCTGGACCCCGAAAAAGCCACCTTCCACGATCGCTTCAGTGGCACGCGGGTAATGTTGCTACCCAAGGATAAAAACTAGTTTTAACCTGCGCGCTTGAGCAGAAAAATTCCCAGCGCCAGACAGAAAACTATCGGCAAGAGTACAGCGATCAGCGGTGTAAATCCGAAAACCACGCTCGAAGGGCCGAGCAGATCCTGTACCAGTCGAAACGACACGCCAAACACCACGCCGGTAAAAATTCGCTGCCCCATGGTAACGCTGCGCAGCGGCCCGAACACAAAGGAAATGGCAATCAGCACCAGGCTCGCAGTGGCCAGCGGCTGCAGCAGCTTTTGCCAGAAAGCCAGGTTGTAATCGCTGGCCACCAGATTCTGCTCGCGCAGATAGCGCACATAATAGTGAAGACTGCGAATGGATAATGCCTCTGGCTCCGCCACCAGAATATTGAGCAGCCCCGGCGACAGCGGCGTATCCCAGCGACGCGACGTGAGTCGTTCGCTGCGAGTGCCCTGCGCCCGCTCAGCAGTTTCCTCTTCCGAATTCATGGGCAAAAAGTAGGTTACGCCCACATCTTCTTCCTGCCAATAACCCCCCTGATAAATGGCCTGTTCACTGAAACTGGCTTCAATCAGATTGCGGTTTTCATCGAACTTGTAGCGCGTCACCCCGTAGAGCACACCGTTGGGCAGCACCGCATTGAAGCGCATAAACTCATCGCCCTCGCGATTCCACATGCTGCTCAGACGCGTTGACGCTGAAGGTTTTTGCATGGCGATGGCGCGACGGTTTTCAGCCACTTGATCTGTGTAGGGTGTAACCCATTCCCCCAGAGCGACACCAAGCGCAATGAAAAGCACAACCGGTCGCAGCACCATGTAGCTGATACGGCGCACGGAAATTCCCGCTGCGCGCATCACTACCAGTTCACTGGAACTGGCGAGAATCCCCAGCCCGATCAGACAACCAATCAGACAGGCAAAAGGAATAATTTCGTAAATGCGGCGGGGCAGGCTGAGCAGCACATAGATCAGCATTTCGCCAAAGGTATAGTTGCCACCCAGATCGCCAATACCGTCGATCAATGCGGAGATAAACAACAGCGCAGACACCACCAACAGCACCATGCCCACGGCGGCGCTGACGGTGCGGAATACATAGCGACTGATCTTACGCATGGGCGCTCACCCTCTGCGAGTGGCGCTGACGCCAGAGAGACAGGTTGTGCCAGTTGATCAACACCAGAGCGAGCACAAGAAAAACCCCATGAATGGCAAAAAGTCCGGGCAGCAATGGCCAGCGCCCTTCATCCATCATGCCCCTGACGCCTATTAGAGAACCGAGATATACCAGATAGAGAACAATGGCCGGCAACATTTTCAGATAGCGCCCCTGGCGCGGATTGGTCTTGCTCAGCGGCACCGCCAGCAGTGCCACTACCAGCACCAGCACCGGCAGCGACAACCGCCATTGCAGCGTCACCAGACTGGCCAGATCACCTGCCTGCCACAATTGCAGTGTGGTCTTGGCATCCGCCTTGTTGGACACAGTCAGCGAAGGATCCACCGGCGGCAGATACTGACCGTAGCGCTCGAAGCGCATGATATTGAAATCCGCACTGCCCGGACGGCCTTCGTATCTCTGCCCCTTGTGCAGCATCAGGTAGCGTTGATCGTAATCCGGGTGCAGCATCTGCTCGCCGTACTCCGCCAGTATCACCACATCCGTACCCTGTTCGTTGCCGCCGGTCTGGGCCACAAACACATGATTGAGTCGTTTGCGGTTGTGGCTCAGGGATTCCACATAAGTCACTGCCTGCACCTTGCCCAGGGATTGAAAACGTCCTTCCTGCAAGCTTTCAAATTCGCTGCGCTGACGCTGTTCCAGCAGCAGATGATCGGTTTTCTGCGCCCCCAGAGGACCGAGCCAGAGCGCCAACACAGCCACCAGCACAGCAACAAACACCGCCGACACCAGCGTGCGGCCAATCAGCTGCTTCTGGCTCATACCGCAGGCGGAGAGCACCACCATTTCACTTTCAATATAGAGACGGCCATAGGTCAGCAGGATGGCAATAAAAAATCCCAGCGGCAGAATCAGCACCAGAAACTCCGGCATGCGGTAGCCGATCAGGCTGAAAAGAATATCCACCGAAAGACGCCCGGTCGTGGCCTCCGCCAGATAACGGGCAAAACGGCCGCTCATCACGATCAGCAGCAGAATGCCACTCACCGCCAGAGAGGCGACCAGAATCTCACGGTTTAGATAACGCAGAATAATCACGGAGTTTTCCTGAAGCTGGGCGCTCGAGTCACCTGAGGCATGACCCGTAAAAGTGTGGCATTATCACGCACTTGCACGCCTTTGTCTTGGCCCTGACCAACTCGCCTTCTGACTTATTTCAACCAAGGAACCAACATGCAATATATCGCCAAAACTCTGGATCCGGTTAAACAACGCAGCCAGTGTGTGATTGTGAGCTGTTATGAAAAGTTGCAACTCTCGCCCAGCGCGACCGCTGTAGACAAGGCCAGTGGCGGTCAACTGACGGCACTGCTCAAGCGCGAAGACTTCCAGGGCAAGGCCGGACAGGCACTGCTGTTACTCACCCCACCCGCTATAGCCGCAGAGCGACTGCTGATTCTGGGCCTTGGCGCCCGGGAAAAAAACGGCAATGCCAGCCCCGACAATATCAGACGTGCGCTGCAGCGCATCCCCGAACTGCTCAAAAATTCACCCGGCAGGGAGCTGTGCGTTTTTCTTGATGCGGTCGATGCAGACAGCGCCAGCCGCAGTGCCCGCACTCTGGCTGAGATTATCAGCACGGCGGCCTACCGCGCCGACAGACTCAAAAGCAAACCCGCCGAGGAAGGCTTTGCCCCCTCCAAGGTGACTCTGGGCTGCGACAAGTCGCTGGTGAGCGCAACCCACAGTGGACTGCAACTGGGTGCCGCCATTGCCAAGGGCATGAACCTGACCCGCGAGCTGGGCGATCTGCCGAGCAATATCTGCACACCCACCTACCTCGCCAAAGAGGCGCAGAAGCTGGCACGCAACCAACCCAAGCTGAGTGTCAAGGTGCTGGATGAAAAGCAGATGCGCGAACTGGGCATGGGTTCACTGCTCTCTGTGTCCGCTGGCAGCAACGAACCGGCCAAGCTTATTCAGCTGGAATACTGCGGTGGTGCAAAAAACCAGGCGCCCCATGTGCTCGTGGGCAAGGGCATCACCTTTGATACCGGCGGCATCAGCCTCAAGCCAGGCGCAGGCATGGATGAAATGAAATACGACATGTGCGGCGCTGCCAGCGTGCTGGGCACCATGGCCACCCTGCTGGAGCTGCAACCCAAGATCAACGTGGTGGGCCTGATTGCCGCCGCTGAAAACATGCCCAGCGGCACCGCCACCAAACCGGGTGACATAGTTACCTCCATGTCCGGTCTAACTATCGAGATCCTCAACACAGACGCGGAAGGCCGATTGGTGCTCTGCGACGCCCTCACCTACGCCGAGCGCTTCAAGCCCAAGTCGGTGGTGGACATAGCCACACTCACCGGCGCTTGTGTGATTGCACTGGGCAACCACGCCACCGGTCTGTTCAGCAATAACGAGGAACTGGCGCAGAAGCTGCTCAAGGCAGGTCAGGAAGCCCACGACCGCGCCTGGCACATGCCCCTCTGGGATGAATATCAGAAGCAACTGGACAGCAACTTTGCCGATATAGCCAACGTCGGCGGACGCGAAGCAGGCAGCATCACCGCCGCCTGTTTCCTGTCGCGCTTCACCAGGAAGTACGCATGGGCGCATCTGGATATTGCCGGTACCGCCTGGAAATCCGGTGCCGCCAAAGGCGCCACAGGCCGCCCGGTTCCACTGCTGGTGCAATACCTGTTGAACGCCTGATGTCCCGTATCGACTTCTACATACTGGAAAAGGCCGCAACACAGGAAGAGCGCTGGCGCTTTGTCTGCCGATTGGTGGACAAAGCCTGGCGCTCTGGCAACCGGATTCTGCTGCTGACCGAAGATGCAAATCAGGCGCAGGCGATGGATCAGCTGTTGTGGACCTTCAAACCCGAATCCTTTATTCCCCATCAACTGCTCGACCCGGCGCAGCCACTGGCGGCCCCGGTCGAGATTAGCGGTCAGTTGCCAACTCACTACGTCCCCGGAGAAAAGAGTTTGCTGATCAACCTCAGCAGCAAAGTTCCCCAAGGCTTTGAGCGCTTTGAACGGGTAAGCGAAATCGTGATTCAGGACCCGGAGGTGCTAAAAAATACGCGGGAGCACTATAGTTTTTATCGACAGGGCGGCTATGCTATCGACAGCCACCGCATATAAGTCGGAGTCTACTCACCATGCAAGACCCCCGGGAACAGAATAAGAAAGTCAAAACCAAAGCTGCCATGCTGGAGGAGCTCGAATCCCTCAGAGGGCTGCTTTTGGAAGAAGACGAGATTCCCATTCTGCAAGAAGTGATTGAACCTCACCCCGCAACCAATCAGGTTGAAAAGCCCCTTTCCTCCCAGGCACTGCATCAGCTGCAGGACGATTTCAAAGCGCTGAGCCAGGCGATGACAGAGAAACAACAGGCCATCAAGGCGAGCCAGCCAGCTCAATCCGCCGCTTCTGCGGCCACCTCTGCCAGTCTGCTCGAAGCCTTTACCCGCGCCTCCCAGCAGCATGCCCAGACGCTCAACAAACCGGCGACCACCACCAAGGCGGTTCAGGAAGATTTGCCTCTGAATTTTGATGGGGTGGAGGAACCCTCGCTCAAGAGCGCCGAACCCGGACACAGCGAGCCGGAAAAACCCGTCGAAACCGAAAAAAACGAAGAAAAACCCGCAGACAGATGGTCAACGCAAAAAACCTCACCCGCGCGGCCAGCGCTGACCAAGGCGCAGGGCGAAAACCCCTTCCTGCCCCAGCATATTCGCGCCCGCCTACACGGTAACCGGCCGCTGCCGAGTTTTGATCTGCCCAAGGTGGAGCCGGTCGCCAACCCCAAAATCGAAGACATGAATCAGCCCGCAAGCCGTCAGGCACTGGTGGATGCTCTGGTGGAAGCCAGCCTGCCCCGTATTGAACGGGAGCTGAGGGACAAACTCGCCACCCTGAGCCAGGAAACCCTGAAACGTCTGCTCAATGAAAGTTAAAGACTCTTTCTGGACGGCAGACGCACCAGAGAAAAGGCACCCAGAGCAAGCAGTACCAGCAACAGATTACCAATAAACACTTCGCGATAACCGAAGTATTCCCCTATCCCCGCAACCACCATGCTCGACAGCAGATGTCCCAGATGGGTGGTGTTGGTGTAGAGCGCCGAGGCGCTGCCCGCCCTTCCCGGCAACAGCTGCTGGATCAGCGACACACCCAGCCCCGCCAGCACCCCGATAAAAATGGCATTGAACAACTGCAGAACAAACAACTGCCACAAGTCACCGGCAAAGTAGATCCCCAGATAGAGGCAGAAACCGGCCACACCGGCAAAGCGCACCATATACATCAGATTGAGACTGGCGGCGAGATAACCCGCCAACAGCATAAAAGGCACCTCCAGTGCCGCCGTGGTGCCCATCAGCGCGCCGACCCACACAGTTTTGATGCCCAGATTGCCATCCAGATGCAGGGGCATACTGATCAGATAGGCATTGTTGGCGCCCCAGAGCAGCGAAAAAGCCAGTACACAAAACACCAAAGAGCGCCAACTGCCGGGCGGCAAGGCTGTTTCTGTTTTGCGCTGACGGCGCTGAACCCCCTCGGCAGCTCCAGCCTCGCGGCCCGACAAAAACACCAGACTGGACACCGCCACCACCGCAAACACTCCCGCCGCCAGCAGATAACAGCGGGTAAAGCCGAAATGACTGATGACCATAAAACCTGTGGGCGGCCCCGCCACCCAGGCAAAGGCGATCTGGGTGCGGACTATGGCGTTAAACAGGGGAATGCGTTCAACCGGCAGATGCTTTTCGGCATAATCCAGGCTGTAGGCCAGCATCTGCGAAAAAGACACCATCGACAGGCTAAAGAAAAGTACTGCTGTTGCCGCTACTAACAGGTAATTACGCGAAAAAGCGAAGAGAGCGCAGGACAGGGTTCCCACCAGGCAGAAAGTCGCAATCAGGGGGCGTCTATCGCGCAGGCGATCAGACCAGAAGCCGATCACCTGGTTATAAAAGATGCTCGCCAGAGCAACACCGGCAAAAGGAATACCGACCAGCAAGGGCCGGACGCCGATTTCTTTTGCAAGGAAGACACTGAAAGTGGGCATTACCAGCGCCCCCACACTCCCCACCAGGAAAAACAGCAAATAGATGGAAAGCGCCTGGGCGCGAAACAGCAGCGAGAAAGAGGTTGGGCTCACAAGAGGTCCTTCAGCGAAGAAAACCTGGCGCCAGCATAACGCAAGCCAGAATAAAAATGCACAGTGTGAAATCTGTGCACTGGGAGCCAGAAAGCCCAACATTTGCGCCAGTTTCAACTAGAGTTAGTGATATGCACCTAAACAGAGCAACAACATGAATACGATCAAATCCAAAAGCAGCCTTCGCCGACTTGCTTGCCTGGCACTGGTGGCTGTGACCTGTACTTTTTTTTCCGCAGCCTATGCCCAAACCAAACCCCTGCGAATGGTAGATGGTCGAGAAGGTATCAACGCCTACGCCAAAGGCCTGCTGAGCCTGGCCCTGTCCAAAGTGCCCACCAAATACCAGTGGGACGAATCCACACCCAACAACACAGAATCGCGCATAGTGCGCATGCTGGAAGATGGTGAACTGGACATTGTCTGGTATGCCTCCACCGAAGAACTTGAATCACAGCTCCACCCCATTCGCATCCCCATGTACCGGGGGCTGCTGGGCTACCGGATACTCATGATCAAACGCGGCACCCAGCACAAGTTTGATCACATCAAAACCCTGAATGACCTGAAGTCCGTTTCTCTTGGTCAAGGGCGCTTTTGGGCAGATACCAATGTGCTCACCGCCAATGGTCTGAACGTTGTCAAGGTCATGAAATACGAAGGCCTGTTTTTTATGCTCGACGGCGACAGATTCGAAGCCTTCCCCCGCGGCGTGCACGAACCCTGGCAGGAAATACAAAACCGTCCCCAACTGTCACTGGATGTAGAAAAAAATCTCTTGCTGGCCTACACCAACCCCTTCTATTTCTTTGTCAACAAATCCAATCAGGAGCTGGCAAGAGATGTGCAAAGAGGGCTGGAAATTGCCATGGAAGATGGCAGTTTTAACGAGTACTTCTTCAACGACCCCACTGTTCAGGACGTACTCAACAAGGCCAACCTGACCAATCGTATTATTATCCGGCTGGAAAACCCCACACTGCCCAAGGCGACTCCCGTGAATGATCGCCGCCTCTGGTTCGATCCCACCGAACTGAAAAACTGACGGCATTCCGAGCGGCGACTTGCCCCACAGGCCGCCGCTCGGCACAATGCCCGCCCCCCCGTTTCATCAAAGGCGAGTTAGTCATGTCCAGCATCAACTGGTTTCCCGGTCACATGCACAAGGCGCGCAAGGAAATCGCCGAGATAATGCCGCAAGTGGACCTGATCATCGAAGTTCTGGATGCACGCATTCCCTACTCCAGTGAAAACCCCATGATCCCCGCTCTGCGCGGCGACAAACCCTGCATCAAGCTGCTCAATAAGGCAGATCTGGCGGACCCGAGTCTCACCACCCTCTGGGTCAGCGAACTGGAAAAAACCCAGGGCATCAGCGCCCTGCCCGTCAGCCAGAAACAACCGGAACAGATTCGCCAGCTGCTGCCCCTGTGCCGCCGTCTAACCAGTGGCAAAGGCTCCACACTGCACGAAGTGCGCGCCCTGATCATGGGTATTCCCAATGTGGGCAAATCCACACTGATCAATACGCTGGCGGGACGGGTTATCGCCAAAACCGGCAACGAAGCGGGCGTTACCAAATCCCAACAGAAAATTCGTCTGGACGACGGCGTGCTGCTGACCGATACCCCCGGCTTTCTCTGGCCGCGACTGTCACCGCCGGAATGCGGCT
>Ga0182793_1001107_pt1 | contig 17606 bp, 16 predicted proteins | sample Passage237A_FD_130498 | JGI IMG/M metagenome (GOLD analysis project Ga0182793, IMG submission 130498) | Cellulose adapted compost microbial communities from Newby Island Compost Facility, Milpitas, CA, USA - Passage2 37A (version 2) (version 2) ... | reverse complement strand
CCCGGCCAACGCTGCCGAAGCCGTCCAGGCGCAGGTCGCCGGTGGCGCCGCGCAGCTCGCCATCGGCGCGGGTGGCCAGGCGTTCGAGATAGGCGCTGATCCGCCAGGCGTCGTAGCCGAAGGCGAACAGGCGCGCCGCCGCGCCGCGCGCGGTGGGCAGGCTGGCCGCGGCCAGGCTGGCCTGGGGCAGGCCGGTGGCGCCGCGCGAGCTCCAGGCCTCGGTCGGGTAGATGATGCCGTCCAGGACCGCGTCCTCTTCCGGCCTGCCGGTGCCGCTGAGCAGCTGCGCGGTGGCCACGCGCAGGCGCGAGGACAGCCCGGCACGCGCCAGCTGTGGCGCCAGGGCGCGCGCCTGCGGGCCGCGCACGGCCAGGAACACCGCGTCGGCGGCGCCGGCCTGGGCCAGCTGCGCGGACACATCGCCCGGTCGCTCGCCGACGCTGATGCTGGCGGCGATGCTGCCGCCGCGTTCGCCAAAGCGGCTGCTGAAGGCCTCGGCGGCGCGGCGCGCGTTGTCGTCGGTGCCGGCGATCACCAGCACGTTGCGGCGCTCGCGCGCCCACAGGTAGTCGGCCGCGGCCAGGGCCTCGTCCTCGGGTGCCAGGGAGAACATCAACTGGCCGGGGGCGGGGGCGACGCTGGCGCGGTTCAGGGCCAGGCCGGGGACCGGGCCGGTGGATTCGCGGTATACCGCGGTGACCTCGTCGCGGCCCAGCGGACCGACCACGAAGTCGCTGCCCTCGGCCACCGCCTTGGCATAGGCCGCCACCGCGCCGGCCGGGGTGCCGGCGGTGTCGTAGAAGGCGATCTCCGGCCGCTGCCGGGTCTCGCCGTAATAACCGGCCAGCAGGCCGTCACGCACCGGCGCGGCGGCCTGGGTCATCTGCCCGGACAGCGGCAGCAGCACCGCCAGCCGGCGGGGCGGGCGGTAACCGTCGGCGTCGGCCGGCGCGCGCTGGCTGAAATCCCAGGCCTGGGCCTGGTCGAACGTGCGCGGCAGCGGCAGGCCGCGGCGCACCAGGGCGCGGCCGGCGAAGTTGTACAGCGGGGCGCCCGCGGGCAGGGCGCCGGCATGCGCGGCCAGGCTGCGGTCGTCCAGGGTCGAGAGCAGGCGCTCGATCGCGCGGCGGTTGTCCTCCTGGGCCTGGTCGGCCAGGTTGGCATCGGCGCGGGCGCGGGCCGAGGCGGCGCCCACCGCGTCACCGGCGGCTTCGCGCGCGGCGGCCTGGGCCAGCTGCCAGCGCGCGCGCAGGCGCGGCGGCAGCAGGCCGGGATCGCCGAGCAGGGCGGCCGCGGCGCTGCCGGCCTGGCCGTTGGCGACCGCGCGCTCGGCGAGGAACAGCGACAGGCGGGCGCGGCTGGCGCCCCCCACGCGGCGGGCATCGACCTGGGCGGCCAGGCTGCTGGCGCGGGTGTCGTCGCCGGCCTCGTGCCAGGCGAAGGCGGCGTCGGCCAGGGCGGCGTTGCGCGCGCCGCCCTTGCTGGCCTGGGCCAGGGCTTCCAGGCGCTGCGCGGCCTCGCGTGCCTGGCCCTGTTCCAGCTGGGCCAGGGCGGCGGCCTGCTCGCCATTGGTCGGGGTGCCGGGGACGCTGGCGCAGCCTGCGGCCAGCAGCATGGCCAGGCCCGGGGCCAGCCAGGGCAGTCGGGGGAAGGGCTTGGCCAGTTGCGCGTGCTTGGGCATATCCATCCGTTGGGGCCGGGCCTGCGAGGAAAGGGCTTAGGATTCTACCTTTACATGGAACCCCGCCTTCATGCCCGCCGCCACCCTGTACGTCGTCGCCACCCCCATCGGCAACCTGGGCGATCTTTCGCCCCGGGCCCAGCAGGTGCTGCGCGAGGTGGCGGCCATCTGCGCCGAGGACACCCGCCGCAGCGGCCAGCTGCTGGCGCACTTCGGCATCGGCACCCCGCTGCTGGCCCTGCACGAGCACAACGAGCAGCAGATGGCCGAGCGCCTGGTGGCGCGCCTGCTGGGCGGCGAGTCGCTGGCCCTGGTCAGCGATGCCGGCACCCCGCTGGTCAGCGATCCCGGCTACCGCCTGGTGCGCGCGGCGCGCGAGGCGGGGATCAAGGTCAGCCCGGTGCCCGGCCCCTCGGCGCTGATCGCGGCCTTGAGCGTGGCCGGCCTGCCCAGTGACCGCTTCTGCTTCGAGGGCTTCCTGCCGGCCAGGCCCAGCGCCCGCCGCGAGCGCCTGGCGGCGCTGGCCGGCGAGCCGCGCACCCTGGTGTTCTACGAGTCCTCGCACCGGATCGGGGAATCCCTGGACGACCTGGTGGCGGCCTTTGGCGGGGAGCGCCCGGCGGCGCTGGCACGGGAGCTGACCAAGCTGTTCGAGACCGTGCTCGACGGCAGCCTGGCCTCGATCCGCGAGCGGGTGGCGGCCGACCCGGACCAGCGCAAGGGCGAGTTCGTGCTGGTGGTGCAGGGCGTGGGCGAGGATGCCGACGCGAGGCTGGCCGAAGGCCGCCGCGTCCACGCCATCCTGGCCCGGCAGCTGCCGCCCTCGGCCGCGGCCAGGCTCGCCGCCGAGATCACCGGCGCCCCGCGCAAGGCCCTGTACGGCGCCGGCGCAGGCGACTGAGCCGGGTCGGCCCCGTCCCGGCGCGAGCGGGGCCGGGCGCACCCGGTTACAGCCGGTTCATGGCCCGGGCGGGGCCGCCCTCCCGCCTTGGCGGTGGTCAAAGTTCCCTTGGCAAGGGGGCGCGGCAGCGCGCGGAGCGGCAGGCCATGGCTTGCGGCCCCGGGTTCGCGCGGCAAGGTTTTGCAGGCATTGGCCGCAGAAAGCCGTAGAATGCCCGCGGCGGAGTCGGCCAGACAGTCGCGTCATCCCACGCTTGCGCGGGATGCCGAGGAAAGTCCGGGCTCCACAGGGCACGGTGCCAGGTAACGCCTGGGCGGCGCGAGCCGACGGAAAGTGCAACAGAAAGATACCGCCAGCGGTCCGTCCCATCGCAAGGTGGGCGGATGCGGGCAAGGGTGAAATGGTGCGGTAAGAGCGCACCGCGAGCCTGGTAACAGGCCGGCACGGCAAACCCCACCGGGAGCAAGACCAAATAGGGACCTCATGACGCGGCCCGCGTCGGGTCCGGGTAGGTTGCTTGAGCGTCGCGGTGACGCGGCGCCTAGAGGAATGACTGTCCACGACAGAACCCGGCTTACCGGCCGGCTCCGCCCCTTTCGCCGAGCGTCGAGGCCCCCGTAGCGGGGGCGCGGTCGGCGGGCCGGCGCTGGCACGAGTGTGGACACTGCCAGCCTTGGGGGCATGGATGACAAATCTCGCCATGCCACCGGCCCGGGCGGATTCTGGGCCGCCGGGCAGGGGGCGGGCAAGCGGTCCGGGCGGGGTGCCGCCGCGGGACCGGATGTCTTCACAACGCCTAAGCCCGCTGTAACGGACTGAAAATTTTTACACACTCGGTCACGTTTTGTTCCGGAGCGCAGGCTCATTCTTCCGTCTTGTCCGGACTTTTCACGCGCTTTTGCTTTTCCTGGCGTGAAGGGGCCGGCGAGGATCGTTCACGCTTTCGTCCCGACCGCACGGCACGCGCGGGGCAGGCGGGTGCGCGAACCGCAGGGATGCTCCACTGATGCGGTAAGAAGTACGATGAACAAGGCAGTGCGGCGCGACCTGATCGCCCCCGAAGTCGTAGGACAGACGCTCAAGCGTCGTCGGCTTCGCGGAAAATTGACCCAGATGGACGTGATGGAAGCCGTCGGGGTCTCGCGGATGACGGTCAACAACTGGGAATCCGGCCGGGCCCTGCCATCGGCCTCGGCGCTGGCCGCCCTGGCCCAGCTGTTTGGCACCACCGTGGACGAGCTGCTGGGCCTGGATGCCGGTGCCGCCCATCCGGACATGATCGAGGGCACCCGCCCGCCGCGCTCGCGCGAGGAGTTCGTGACCCGGCTCCTGCCCAAGCTCAGCGACGAGGAACTGCTGGCCCTGGTCACCCTGCTCGAGAGCCTGGTGGCCCAGCACGGCAAGTCCGGGGACTGAGCCCCGGTTCCACCCCCCCGATTGCGCAGCTCCGGCCCCCGCCAGGGGGCCGGCGGCGCTGCCGCGTGGCCGGCTTTCCACACCCCCTTAACAAGTCCCGGGAAGTTTCGTTTCTCAAAATTTGAGACGAAACAGCGACTTGTGGAAAACCTTTGAACTTGTCTGTGAACATCTCCGCAAACCATTGACGGGACAGGCGATTTTTCCCCGTGAAGGTTGTTGACAACCCTGTTGGTGACCCCTAAGGTGGGCATTCGAGGGAAAACCGGGATTTTTGTGGTTTTCCGTGGTTGAATGACCTCCCAGCAGCCGGGCGCGGATACCAGCACAGTGTTCCAGGGCGAGACCGCCATCACCGTTGACGACAAGGGGCGCTTGGCCATCCCGACGGCCTACCGCGACCTGGTCGCGCGCGAGTGCGGCAACCGCCTGGTGATCACCTACAACCCGTTCGAGGCCGGCTCGCTCTACCTGTATCCGTACAAGGAGTGGGAGCGCGTGCGCGAGGCGGTCAACAAGCTGCCCAGCACCCGCTCCGCCCACCGCCAGCTGCAGCTGAAGCTGGTGGGTGCGGCCACCCCGGTGGAGCTGGACGGCAACGGCCGCATCTCCATCCCCGCCAGCCATCGCAGCGCGGTGGGGATCGAGAAGAAGGCGGTGCTGCTGGGCATGGGCGACAAGTTCGAACTCTGGAGCGAGCAGGCGCACCACGCCCAGATCCGGCAGACCCTGTCTGACGAGGATCTGAGCGAGCACATGCTCGACCTGAGGTTGTGATGGCCGGGGACCGGATGCGCCAGACGCAGGCCGGCCATCCAGCGGATCCGTCGGCGCCGGCTGCGCACCTGCCGGTGCTGTACGCGCAGGTGCTGGAGGGGCTGGCAGTGGTGCCGGACGGGCACTACCTGGACGGCACCTTCGGTCGTGGCGGTCATGCGCGCGGTGTGTTGGACCAACTCGGCCCGGGAGGCCGGCTGCTGCTGATGGACAAGGACCCTGAAGCGATTGCCGTGGCCGAAGCGCGCTTCGGCAGCGACCCGCGGGTGGCCATCCGCCGCGGCAGCTTCGCTTCGCTCGGGGAATGGGACCAGGCCCGCGACCTGGCCGGGATCCTGTTCGACCTGGGCGTGTCCTCGCCGCAGCTGGACGTGGCCGAGCGTGGCTTCTCCTTCGGCAAGGACGGTCCGCTGGACATGCGCATGGATCCCGAGTCCGGCCTGAGCGCCGCGCAGTGGCTGGCGCAGGCCGAGGAGGCCGACATCGCCAACGTGCTGTGGACCTATGGCGAGGAGAAGCAGAGCCGGCGCATCGCCCGGGCCATCGTCGCCCGCCGCCAGCAGCAGCCGCTGCAGCGCACCGCCGAGCTGGCCGAGCTGATCGCCGGGGTGGTCCCGCGCGGCAAGGACAAGAGCCACCCGGCCACCCGCAGCTTCCAGGCCATCCGCATCCACATCAACCGCGAACTGGCCGACCTGGAAACCGGCCTGGACGCGGCCCTGGCCGCGCTGCGCCCCGGCGGGCGCCTGACCGTGATCAGCTTCCATTCCCTGGAAGACCGCATCGTCAAGCAGTTCATCGCCCGCCACGCCAAGGCCCCGCCGGCCAACCGCAGGCTGCCGGAAGTGCAGGGCTTCGTGCCCGCGCTGGCCCCGGTGGGCTGCGCCATCCGCGCCGACGAGGCCGAGCTGGCCGCCAACCCGCGCGCCCGCAGCGCGGTGCTGCGGGTGGCCGAGAAGCTGGACCCGCAGGGCAGGAGGGCCGCATGAGCCGGGTCCTGCTGGTCGCCCTGATCCTGGCCTGCGTGGGCAGCGCCATCGCGGTGATCTACGCCCGCTACAGCCACCGCCAGCTGTTCGTGGAGCTGACCCGGCTGGAGCGCGAGCGCGACGAGCTCAACATCGAATTCGGCCGGCTGCAGCTGGAGCAGGCCACCTGGGCCGAGGCCAACCGCATCGACCAGCTGGCCCAGCAGCGCATCGGGATGAAGTTCCCGGAAGTGGACGACATCGTAGTGGTGCGCCCATGAGCGAGCGCCGTCCGCCCCGCAACCGTTCCCGCGTCGGCGCCGGCCTGCCGCTGCGCATGGCCCTGGTGGCCACCGTGCTGGGCCTGTGCTCGGTGGCCCTGGTCGGCCGCGCCGCCTACGTGCAGTTGGTCAATGCCGAGTTCTACCAGCGCCAGGGCGAGGCGCGCTTCCTGCGCGAGCTGCCGATCCCGACCTCGCGCGGCATGATCACCGACCGCAACGGCGAGCCGGTGGCCGTGTCCACCCCGGTGGAGTCGGTGTGGGGCAACCCGCAGGAACTGCTGCGCCACCCCGACCGCCTGCCGGAGCTGGCCCGCGCCCTGGGCATGCCGCTGGACGAGCTGAGCTCGCGCCTGTCGCAGCGTTCGGACAAGGAGTTCTACTACCTCAAGCGCCGGATCAACCCCGACCAGGCCAAGGCGATCCTGGCCCTGAACATCCCCGGGGTGTTCTCCCAGCGCGAGTTCAAGCGCTTCTACCCGCAGGGCGAGGTGATGTCCCACGTGCTGGGCTTCACCAACGTCGACGACCGCGGCCAGGAGGGCCTGGAGCTGGCCTTCGACGAATGGCTGCGCGGCAAGCCCGGCAGCAAGCGCGTGATCCGTGACCGCCAGGGCCGGATCGTGGAGAACATCGACCTGGTCAAGACCGCCGAGCCGGGCAAGGACCTGACCCTGAGCATCGACCGCCGGATCCAGTTCCTGGCCCATCGCGAGCTGCGCGCGGCGCTGGAGCGGCACAAGGCCGCCAGCGGCTCGATGGTGGTGCTGGACGTGGCCACCGGCGAGGTCCTGGCCATGGTCAACCTGCCGGCGTTCAACCCCAACGCGGTCAGCGGCGGCAACCAGGACGCGCACCGCAACCGCGCCGTCACCGACCTGGTCGAGCCCGGCTCGACCATGAAGCCGATCACCGTGGCCGCCGCGCTCAACGCTGGCACCGCCACCCTCAACAGCAGGTTCGACACCAGCCCTGGCACCCTGGCCCTGGGCCGCTACACCATCCGCGACACCCACAACTACGGGGTGCTGGATGTCACCGGCATCATCCGCAAGAGCTCCAACATCGGTTCGGTGAAGCTGGCCGAGCCGCTGCCCAACCAGTACTTCTACGACTTCATCCGCGGCTTCGGCTACGGCTCCCCGCCCAAGAGCGGCTTTCCCGGCGAGGCCGCCGGCGTGCTGCCGCCGCCGGCGCGCTGGAGCGGCTCGAGCAAGGCCACCATCTCCTACGGCTACGGCCTGTCGGCCACCCCGCTGCAGATCGCCCAGGCCTATGCCGCGCTGGGCAACCACGGCCGCCTGATCACCCCGACCTTCGTCAAGGGCCAGATCAACGAGGCCCGCCAGGTGGTGCCGCCGCACATCGCCGACCAGGTGCTGAAGATGATGCAGACGGTGACCGAGCCGGGCGGCACCGCCACCCAGGCCGCGATCCTGGGCTACCACGTGGCCGGCAAGACCGGTACCGCGCGCCAGGCCGCCGCTGGCGGCTATTCGCGCCGCTACACCACCACCTTCGCCGGCCTGGTGCCGGCCACCAACCCGCGCTTCGCCGCGGTGGTGGTGATCAACGACCCGCAGGCCGGCTCCTACTATGCCGGCCTGGTCTCGGCGCCGGTGTTCCGCAGCGTGATGGAGGATGCGCTGCGGCTGATGGACGTGCCCCCGGACGATATCGAGACCTGGCTGGCCGCGCAGGCGGCCGGCGAGGCCAAGCGCCAGGCCGGGATCAAGCCGCTGCCGGCGCCGCTGGAGGAGGACTTCGACGACCTGGCGATCCCGCCGGCCATGTCCGCCACCGGAGGCAGCCCATGAGCCGTTCGATGCTGCTTTCGCGGCTGGTCCCGGAGATCGCGCCCGAGCGCGATCTTGCGCTGTCCGGGCTGGTGATGGACAGCCGCGAGGTGCGCCCGGGCCACGCCTTCGTGGCCATCGCCGGTTTCGGCAGCCACGGCCTGGCCCATGCCCGCCAGGCGCTGCAGGCCGGCGCGGCCGTGGTGCTGTACGAGCCGCCGGCTACGGCCGAATACCCGCCGCCGGAAGGCGCCATCGCCGTGGCCGGGCTGCGCTCGCGCCTGGGCGCGATGGCCGACCTGTTCCATGGCCATCCCTCGCGGGCGATGACCATGGTCGGCGTCACCGGCACCAACGGCAAGACCTCCACCGTGCAGCTGCTGGCCCAGGCCTGGCACCTGCGCGGCCTGCGCAGCGGCAGCATCGGCACCCTGGGCGCGGGCCTGTACGGGCAGGTCCAGCCGACCGGTTTCACCACCCCGCTGGTGCTGCGCATGCATGCCCTGCTGGGCCAGCTGCGCGACGCGGGCGCCCAGGCCGTCGCCATGGAGGTCAGCTCGCACGCGCTGGACCAGGGCCGGGTCGATGGCGTGCACTTCGACGTGGCGGTGTTCACCAACCTCACCCGCGACCACCTGGACTACCACGGCGACATGGCCAGCTATGGCGAGGCCAAGGCCAGGCTGTTCACCCGCCCGGGCCTGAAGGCGGCGGTGGTCAACCTGGACGATGGCTTCGGCCGGACCCTGCCGGCGCGGCTGGCGCCGGAAGTGGAACTGTTCGGGGTCAGCTCGCGCGGCGCCGCCGGCGCCCGCGTCCAGGCCCAGCGCGTGCAGCTGGACGGCCGCGGGATCGGCTTCGACCTGGTCGTCGATGGCCGCGCCCACCCGGTGCGTTCGCCGCTGCTGGGCCGCTTCAACGTGGACAACCTGCTGGTGGTGGCCGCCAGCCTGCTGGCCACCGGCGAGAGCGCGGCCCAGGTGGCGGTGCTGCTGGGCCAGCTGCGGCCGGTGGCCGGGCGCATGAACCGCCTCGGCGGCGAAGCCGGCCAGCCGCTGGTGGTGATCGACTACGCCCATACCCCCGACGCGCTGGAGCAGGCGCTGTCCAGCCTGCGCGCCCATGCCGGCGCGCGCCTGCTGTGCGTGTTCGGCTGTGGTGGCGACCGCGACCGCGGCAAGCGGCCGATGATGGCCGCCATCGCCCAGGCCGGCGCCGACGTGGTGGTCGTCACCGACGACAACCCGCGCAGCGAGGACGGCGACGCGATCGTGGCCGACATCCTGGCCGGCTTCAGCGACCGGGCCAGGGTGGCCGTGGAGCGCGACCGCGCCCGAGCCATCGCCCTGGCCATCGGCCAGGCCGGGCCGCAGGACGTGGTGCTGGTGGCCGGCAAGGGCCACGAGCCCTACCAGGAGATCAATGGCGTGCGTCATTCCTTCGACGACACCGCGGTGGCCGCCGCGGTCCTGGCCGCGCGCGCGGAGGTGGGGGCATGAACACCCTGCCGCTGTCGCTGATCGCGCACTGGGCCGGTGGCGAGCTCCACGGCGACGACGTGCCGGTGGACGCCATCACCCAGGACACCCGTGCCCTGGCCGCCGGCAGCCTGTACGTGGCCCTGCGCGGCGAGCGCTTCGACGGCCATGACTTCGCCGCCGACGCCCAGGCCCGCGGCGCGGCCGCGCTGCTGGTCGAGCGCCTGCTGCCGCTGGACCTGCCGCAGGTCGTGGTGGCCGACAGCGAGCGCGCCCTGGCCATGATCGCCGCCGGCATCCAGCGCGACCGCCGGGCGCGCGTGGTCGCCATCACCGGTAGCAACGGCAAGACCAGCGTCAAGACCCTCAGCCTGGCCGTGCTCGCGCGCGCCGGCCGCGCCTACGCCAACCCGGGCAACCGCAACAACGAGATCGGCCTGCCGCTGGCGGTGATCGACGCCCCCGAGGACGCGCAGTACGCGATCTACGAGATGGGCGCCGGCAAGCCCGGCGACATCGCCTACCTGACCGGGATCGCCCGCCCGCAGGTGGCCCTGGTCAACAACATCGCCGCCGCCCACCTGGAGCGGATGGGCAGCCTGGCCGGCGTGGCCGCCACCAAGGGCGCGATCTACGCCGCCCTGGGCGAGGGCGGGGTGGCGGTGGTCAATGCCGACGATGCCTTCGCCACTTGGTTCGAGCAGGAGGTGATCCGCGCCGCCGAAAGCGGCCGCCAGGTGCTGCGCTTCGGCCTGGAGGCCAGCGCCGAAGTGACCGCGCGCGACATCCACGCCGAGGGCGAGGGCAGCCGCTTCACCCTGGTCGCCCCCGGCGGCCAGGTCCAGGTGCAGCTGGCCCTGCCCGGGCGGCACAACGTCAGCAATGCGCTGGCCGCGGCCTGCATCGGCCTGGCCTGCGGCCTGGACCTGGGGCAGATCGCCGCCGGCCTGGCCGACGCGCGCCCGGTGGCCGGCCGCCAGGTGGCGCATGCGCTGCCGGGCAATGCCCTGCTGATCGACGACAGCTACAACGCCAACCCCGGCTCGGTGGCCGCCGCGATCGACGGCCTGGCCGCCTCCGGCGACGAGGCCTGGCTGGTGCTGGGCGACATGCGCGAGCTGGGCCCGGAGGCGCGCGCGCTGCACGCCGACGCCGGCGCCCGCGCGCGCGGCGCCGGCCTGGCCCGGCTGTACGCCCTGGGCGAGCTGAGCGCCGCCGCGGCCGCGGCCTTCGGCGAGCAGGGCCGTCATTTCAATACCCACCAGGAGCTGGCCCAGGCGCTGGCCGCCGACCTGCAGGCGCGTGCCGCCGCCGGCCAGGCGCCGCGGCTGCGGGTGCTGGTGAAAGGCTCGCGCGGCAGCGCGATGGACCGGATCGTGACCGCGCTGCTGGCGCATAAGGACCAAACCCATGTTGCTTGAACTGGCGCGCTGGCTGCAGGGGCTGGAGAACTTCTTCGGCCTGTTCGCCTACCTGACCTTCCGCGGCATCCTCGCCGCGCTCACCGCCCTGGGCCTGTCACTGTGGGTGGGGCCGGCGGTGATCCGCCGCCTGGGCCAGCTCAAGGGCGGCCAGCCGATCCGCCAGGACGGCCCGCAGTCGCACTTCTCCAAGGCCGGCACCCCGACCATGGGCGGCTCGATGATCCTCATCACCGTGCTGCTGTCGGTGCTGATGTGGGGCGACCTGCGCAACAAGTACGTGTGGACCGTGCTGCTGGTGATGCTGGCCTTCGGTGCGATCGGCTGGTACGACGACTGGATCAAGATCGTCAAGCGCGACCCGAACGGACTGAAATCGCGCTGGAAGTACCTGCTGCAGTCGATCTTCGGCATGGTCGCCGGCCTGTACCTGTACCTGTACGCCGACGTGCCGGCGGCCACCACCTTCTACGTGCCGTTCTTCAAGTCCATCGCCATGCCGCTGGCCGGCGTGTCGTTCGTGGCCATCGCCTATTTCTGGATCGTCGGCTTCTCCAACGCGGTCAACCTGACCGACGGCCTGGACGGCCTGGCGATCATGCCCACCGTGCTGGTGGCCTGCGCCCTGGGCGTGTTCGCCTACGCCTCCGGTCACGTGGTGTTCGCCAACTACCTGCAGATCCCGCAGGTGCCGGGCGCCGGCGAGCTGACCATCATCTGCGCGGCCATCGCCGGCGCCGGCCTGGGCTTCCTGTGGTTCAACACCTATCCGGCCATGGTCTTCATGGGCGACATCGGCGCCCTGGCCCTGGGCGCGGTGCTGGGCACCATCGCCGTGATCGTGCGCCAGGAGCTGGTGCTGGTGATCATGGGCGGCATCTTCGTCATCGAGACCCTGTCGGTGATGATCCAGGTGGCCAGCTTCAAGCTCACCGGCAAGCGGGTGTTCCGCATGGCCCCCATCCACCACCACTTCGAGCTCAAGGGCTGGCCGGAGCCGCGCGTGATCGTGCGCTTCTGGATCATCTCCGTGGTCCTGGTCCTGCTCGGCCTAGCGACGCTGAAGGTGCGTTGATGAACGACCTGTCCCGCCAGGCGACGCGACTTGAGGCCATCGGGGGCCGCTTCGACCCCTGGCTGCTGGGTGCCACCGTGGCCCTGGCCTGCCTGGGCGTGGTCATGGTGGCCTCGTCCTCGATCGCCATCGGCGAGAACCTGGGCGTGGGGCCGTTCCACTACCTGGTCCGCCACGTGCTGTTCGTCGGCGTGGGCATCGTCCTGGCCGCGCTGGTCATGCGCACCGAGCTCAAGGCGGTGGAGAAGCACAACCAGATGCTGCTGCTGGGCTGCTTCGTGCTGCTGCTGCTGCCCTGGCTGCCGGGCCTGGGCGTGACCGTCAACGGCGCCCGCCGCTGGGTCAACCTGCTGGTTTCGCGCTTCCAGGTGGTGGAGGCGGTCAAGGTCCTCTACATCGTCTGGCTGGCCAGCTACCTGGTGCGCTTCCGCGACGAGGTCAACGCCACCTGGCCGGCCATGCTCAAGCCACTGGGCGTGGCCGGCCTGCTGATCGTGATGCTGCTGGCGCAGCCGGACTTCGGTTCGGCCACCCTGCTGCTGGGCATCACCGCCGGCATGCTGGTGCTGGGCGGGGTTAACCTGCCGCGCATGACCATGCCGGTGATCGGCGCGCTGCCGCTGCTGGTGGCGCTGGTGGTGTTCGAGCCCTACCGCATGCGCCGGGTGACCTCGTTCCTGGACCCGTGGCAGGACCAGCTCGGCGCCGGCTACCAGCTGTCCAACGCGCTGATGGCCATCGGCCGCGGCGAGTGGTTCGGGGTGGGCCTGGGCGCCTCGGTGCAGAAGCTCAACTACCTGCCCGAGGCGCATACCGACTTCATCTTCTCGGTGATCGCCGAGGAGCTGGGCTTCGTCGGCGTGTGCACGGTGATCGGCCTGTACGCGCTTCTGGTCGGCCGCGCCCTGTACCTGGGCATGAAGTGCGTCGAGCGCGGCCGCCACTTCTCCGGCTACGCCGCCTTCGGCGTGGGCCTGTGGATCGGCATGCAGAGCTTCGTCTCCATCGGCGTCAACCTCGGCCTGCTGCCGACCAAGGGCCTGACCCTGCCGCTGATTTCCTCCGGCGGCTCCAGCGTGATGATGACCTGCGTGGCCATGGGCCTGCTGCTGCGGGTGAGCTACGAGCTCGAGCGCGCCGAGCGCCATGCCCAGCATGCGCGCCGCGACGCGGCCCCGGTGGCCGCGGCGCCCGCGCCGGCGCCCACCGCCACCGTGGCCCCGGGCTACCGCCCGGCCCCGGTGGAGCGTCCGCGCCCGGCCGCGGCGGCGCCCGGTCGCGGCACCTCGCGGGTCGAGCCGACCTTCGGAGGCTTCGCATGAGCGCCGCCGCGTCCACCACCGCCAGCGCCGGGCGCCCGGTCATGATCATGGCCGGCGGCACCGGCGGGCATATCTTCCCCGGCCTGGCCGTGGCCGACGCGCTGCGCGCGCGCGGCGTGCCGGTGGTGTGGCTGGGCGCGGCCGGGGCGATGGAGACCCGGCTGGTGCCGCCGCACGGCATCGAGATCGACACCCTTCCCATCTCCGGCGTGCGCGGCAAGGGCAAGCTGGCCCTGCTGGCCGCACCGTGGCGGCTGCTGCGCGCGGTGCGCGCGGCCGCGGCGGTGCTGCGCCGGCGCAAGCCGCGCGCGGTCATCGGCTTTGGCGGCTTCGCCTCCGGCCCGGGCGGCCTGGCCGCGCGCCTGGCCGGGCTGCCGCTGCTGGTGCACGAACAGAACCGCGCCGCCGGCCTGACCAACCGCGTGCTCTCGCGCCTGGCCGGCGCCACCCTGAGCGGATTCCCCGGCACCTTCGCCCACGAGGAAGTGACCGGCAACCCGGTGCGCGGCCAGATCGCCGCGATCCAGCCCCCGGAGCGGCGCCTGGCCGGCCGCAGCGGTCCGCTGCGGCTGCTGGTGCTGGGCGGCAGCCAGGGCGCGCGCGCGCTCAACCAGGCCGTGCCCGCGGCGCTGGCGGCCCTGGCCGACCTGCGCATCGAAGTGCGCCACCAGTGCGGCGAGAAGCTGCGCGCCGAGGCCGAGCAGGCCTATGCCGCCGCCGGCGTGGAAGCCAGCGTGGAGGCCTTCATCGCCGACATGGCCGCCGCCTACGCCTGGGCCGACCTGGTGGTCTGCCGTGCCGGCGCCTCGACCCTGGCCGAGCTGTGCGCGGCCGGGGTGGGCAGCGTGCTGGTGCCTTTCGCCGCGGCGGTGGACGACCACCAGACCCGCAACGCCGAATACCTGGTCGAGCACGGCGCCGCCGTGCTGCTCAGGCAGGACGCGCAGCTGGCCAGCGGCCTGCAGCAGGTCCTGCGCGCACTGTGCTCCGACCCGGGCCGGCGCCTGGCCATGGCCGGCGCCGCCCGCTCCCTGGCCCGTCCCGATGCGGCCGAACGCATCGCCGAGAGGGTCATCCAAGCCTCTATTGATACTGGAGTTTCCGCATGATTCGCCGCCTCCATGACACCGGCGACCTGGTGCGCGCCTTCCCGCGCGTGCACTTCGTCGGCATCGGTGGCACCGGCATGAGCGGCATCGCCGAGGTGATGCTGACCCTGGGCTACGAGGTGTCCGGTTCGGACGTCGCCGAGAATGCCGCCACCCGCCGCCTGGCGCGGCTGGGCGCCCGGGTGGTCCGCGGCCACTCGGCCGCCAACGTGCTGGGCACCGACTGCGTGGTGGTGTCCTCGGCCATCCGCGAGGACAACCCGGAGCTGATGGAGGCGCGCAGCCAGCGCATCCCGGTGGTGCCGCGCGCGGCGATGCTGGCCGAGCTGATGCGCTTCCGCCGCGGCATCGCCGTGGCCGGTACCCACGGCAAGACCACCACCACCTCGCTGACCGCGGCGGTGCTGTCCGAGGGCGGGCTGGACCCGACCTTCGTGATCGGCGGCCAGCTGCTGGCGGCCGGCGCCAATGCCAAGCTCGGCGGCGGCCAGTGGCTGGTGGCGGAGGCCGACGAGAGCGATGGCAGCTTCCTGCGCCTGAGCCCGCTGGTGTCGGTGATCACCAACATCGACGCCGACCACCTGGAGAACTACGGCGGCGACTTCGCCCGCCTGCGCGCCGGTTTCGCCGAGTTCCTGCAGCGCCTACCGTTCTACGGCCTGGCGGTGCTGTGCATCGACGACCCGGAGGTGGCCAGGCTGGCCGAGCAGACCCCGCGCCACGTGATGACCTACGGAACCGACGAGAAGGCCGACGTGCGCGCCGACGACATCGTCCAGGAAGGCCCGCGCATGCGCTTCAGCCTGCGCCTGCCCGAGGGCGCCACGGTGCCGGTGAGCCTGGCCCTGCCGGGCCGGCACAACGTGCTCAACGCCCTGGCCGCCGCGGCGGTGGGCTGGCAGCTGGGCGTGTCGCCGCAGAACATCGCCGCCGCGCTGGAGAAGTTCGCCGGCATCGGCCGCCGCTTCAACGACCTGGGCGAGGTCACCACCGCCGCCGGCGCCACCGTGCGCGTGGTCGATGACTACGGCCACCATCCGCGCGAGCTGGCCGCGGTGTTCGCCGCCGCCCGTGGCGGTTGGCCGGACAAGCGCCTGGTGGTCGCCTTCCAGCCGCACCGCTACAGCCGCACCCGCGACCAGTTCGACGCCTTCGCCGCGATCCTGTCCGAGGCCGACGCCCTGGTCCTGAGCGAGGTCTATCCGGCCGGCGAGGCGCCGATCCCGGGCGCCGACGCGCGCTCGCTGGCCCGCGCCATCCGCGCCCGCGGCCGCAGCGAGCCGGTGGTGGTGGGCCAGGCGGCCGACCTGCCCAAGGTCCTGCCCGACATCCTCAAGGACGGCGACCTGCTGCTGATGATGGGCGCCGGTGACATCGGCTACGTCGCCCAGCAGCTGGCGGCCGACGGCTTCAAGGGGGGCAGGGCATGAGCATGGGCGTGCCTGCGCCGCGCTTCACCGATCCGGCCGTGTTCGGCCGGGTGGCGGTGCTGATGGGCGGCGACAGCTCCGAACGCGAGGTCTCGCTGGACTCGGGCCGCAACGTGCTGGCCGCGCTGCGTGCCCGCGGCGTTGATGCGCACCCGGTCGACGGCGTGCAGGCCCTGGCCGAGGCGGTGGTGGCCAAGCAGTTCGACCGCGTGTTCAACATCATGCATGGCGGCGCCGGCGAGAACGGCGTGGTCCAGGGCCTGCTGCAGGCGCTGGGCGTGCCCTTTACCGGCGCCGGCGTGCTGGGCTCGGCCCTGACCCTGGACAAGATCCGCACCAAGCAGGTGTGGCTCTCGCTCAACCTGCCCCCCCCGCGCTACGTGCGCCTGCCGCATGGCGTGGACGCGGCCACCGTGCGTGACGCCGCGCGCAGCCTGGGCCTGCCGGTGATCGTCAAGCCGTCCTGCGAGGGCTCCAGCGTGGGCGTGTCGAGGGTGCTGGACGAAGCCGGCCTGGACGACGCCGTGGCCCTGGCCGCGCGCTATCCCGGCGAGCTGCTGATGGAGCAGATGGTGGTCGGCGACGAGCTCACCGTCGGCATCCTCGGCGACCTGGCCCTGCCGTCGATCCGGATCGTGCCCAGGGGCGAGTGGTACGACTACAACGCCAAGTACATCGCCGAGGACACCCAGTACCTGTGCCCGGGCCTGGACGGCGAGGACGAGCTGCGGATCCGCGCCCTGGCCCTGGAGGCCTTCCGCGCGGCCGGCTGCAGCGGCTGGGGCCGGGTGGACGTGATGCGCTCGCGCGCCACCGGCGCGCCCTACCTGCTGGAGGTCAATACCGCCCCCGGCATGACCAGCCACTCCCTGGTGCCCAAGGCCGCCGGCCAGCTGGGCATCGGCTTCGAGGAGCTGTGCTGGCGGATCCTGGAGCAGACCGTCCCCGGAGGTGGCGCCGCGTGAACGCGCTGGTCCGCATCCTGGCCTGGCTGCTGGCGGTGGCGCTCGTCGCCTCGCCGGTGGTGGCCGTGCTCAACGGCTGGGTCGGCGCCGAGCGCTGGCCGCTGTCGCGCCTGCGCGTGACCAGCCAGTTCGAGCGCGTCCAGGACGCGGACCTGCGCCAGGCGCTGTTGCCCTACGCGCGCGCCGGCTACTTCGCGGTGGACCTGGAAGCGGCGCAGCGCGCGGTCGAGCGCCTGCCGTGGGTGGAATCGGCGGTGGTCCGCAAGCAGTGGCCGGACGTGCTGGAAGTGCACGTGGTCGAGCACCGCCCCTACGCCCGCTGGGGCCAGCACAAGCTGCTGTCCGAGCGCGGCCGCCTGTTCCCGCTGCCGGCCGACCTGGCCGCGGTGCGGCTGCCGCAGCTGGACGGCCCGCCGGCGCGCACCGGCGAAGTGGTGCAGATGTACAACGAATGCACGGCGCTGTTCGCGCCGCTGGGCTACGGCGTGGCCGCGCTGGGCATGGACCCGCGCGGCAGCTGGTCGTTGGTCCTGGACAACGGTACCGAGGTGGTGGTCGGCCGCCACGAGGCGCGCGCCCGCCTGCAGCGCTTCGCCCGGGTGCTGCCCCAGCTGCTGGCCCAGCAGGCGCGGCCGCTGCAGCGGGTGGACCTGCGCTACGCCAACGGCTTCGCCCTGTCCTGGGGCACGCCGGTTCCCTCGACCCTCTTCCCCTACCTGCGGCTGCCGCATGGCGCCGCCACGACGCAAGCACAGGCGAGCAGTACATGAACCGCAAAGGCGACAAGTCCCTGATCGTGGGCCTCGACATCGGCACCTCCAAGGTGGTGGCGCTGGTGGGCGAGTACCAGCCGGGCAACCCGATCGAGGTGATCGGCATCGGCTCGCACGGGTCGCGCGGGGCCAAGCGCGGCGGGGGGGGGGGGCACGGATAGACCGCGCAGTCCGTCCAGGGCGGGGGCGGGGGGGGCGGGGGGGGGGGGGGGG
>Ga0182793_1001100_pt1 | contig 17667 bp, 21 predicted proteins | sample Passage237A_FD_130498 | JGI IMG/M metagenome (GOLD analysis project Ga0182793, IMG submission 130498) | Cellulose adapted compost microbial communities from Newby Island Compost Facility, Milpitas, CA, USA - Passage2 37A (version 2) (version 2) ... | reverse complement strand
GTTCCATCTGCTCGGCGACGATCTCGTCGTTGGTCTTCTGAATCTGCTCGTAGGCCCCGCTGGTGGTCAGGCAGTACAGCCATGCCTTGTCGGTGCTGCGGCGATGCATGCGCTGGCGATCGAACACCTCGTCGATGACACCGGTACCGCCGATCAGGGCCTCGAACTCCGTCTCGGTGCCCAGCGGCCGGTCCAGGTACAGGTTGGTGCTGACGATCGGCGTGTAGCCCAGTTTGTCTGCCGCAGCATAGATCTCGGCGTGCTCGGGTAGATCGTCGAGCAGGCCGGCGATGTCGGAATTGGGTACCGCGCATACGACGGCGTCGGCGGGTACCACGGTGCCGTCGGCCAGCACCACACCCGTGACCGCGCCGTCGATGATCACGATCCGGCGGGCCACACTGCGGTAGCGCACCTCCACCCCGCGCTCCTCGAACACCTTCAGCGCACCCTTGATGTAGAGGGTGTCCAGGTCGACCGTCGGGTAGCCGATGGTGACCGGGATCCGGTGTTTGATGCCGAGCTTGATGCCGGTGGCCATCACGTTGGCGAACACCTTCGCCGATTCCCGGTCCACAGGTTCGGCGGCGATCCCCAGAGCGAGCCAGTCCCACAACGCTTCCCGGGCCTTGGCCGGCATGCCGACGCGCTCGAACCACTGCGCAGTCGACAGGTCCGCGAGATCACTCGGCTGGCGCAGCGCCTGCCACCCCAGTCGCATGGTCGCGCGCGCCGCCTGCAATCTCTCGGCCCAATTGGCGGCGGGATGGACCCCCATCAGCGTGCGGAGCACGCCCAGCCCGGTGGTCTGCATGGTGACCTTGCGGCCGTCGGGCCAGCGCAGGGTCGAGGACTTCGGGAACGCGATGTGCTGTCGCGTCCCCACGCTCTCGAGGTACCGGTACAGGTGGTGGTAACCGCTGGCGATGACGTGCTGACCGTTGTCGGGCACGTCGTCGACCGCCGCGGCGCGCATCGCGTGGGTGCGTCCGCCCAGGCTGCCGCGGCGTTCCAGCAGCGTCACCCGCTTACCGGCTTCGGCCAGCCACACCGCCGACGCCAAGCCGGCGAGTCCGCCGCCGATCACCACGAAACGTCGCGAATCCGCGCCCATGACCGTCCTCTCCGTCGCTGCTCAACTTACGACGTGCAGGACGCGGTCCTGACGCTGGATCGACTCTGCGCACAGTTCGTCAATCCCCGGCCGGTTGACGAACTGTGCGCAGCCTCAACGTCGCGGCGCCACGGGTGCGGTTACCGCGGCGGGCACGGATACGGCAGGAACAGACCGTGGCACCACCCCGGCGGGACGGGCGGAGTCCAACCCGGTGCGGGCGGCGGTGGCGGCGGCGGAACCTCGCCCTCCCAGATGTTCTGCGCCACGTTCCCCTGCCCGTGATAGACGTACCAGTATGTGTGGCAGACGGTTTCGTCCCAGCGGACCGGGTTGACGCGCAGGTTGCCCGTCTGCACCGGCGGATCACCCGGGCACCAGCGACACGGACCTTCCGGGCGCTCCTCTGGGCAGCCGGGCCAGCTCAGCGGAACGGGTTCGGTCGGCATGGCCGTCGCGACCCCACCGAAGCCCAGTCCGCCGAACGCCAGCACGCCCGCTGTCAGCCCGACGATCCCTCGTTTCACGACGGTATTCACACTTCCCCCTTGCTTCCTCCCCGACCCTGTTCACCAGGCAGGTCACCTCGGCGTGGCCTTGAGCGAAGTAAGTGCAATGTAGCGCCGCGCAACGAAATGTCACTGGGGTTAAACCCTAGTTTCTCGCCGCTGCCCCTGGCCTCAGGCGAAGTAGTGCCCGTCGCTCAGATCCTCGAGCAGGGTCGGGTGTTGTGGTGTCCAGCCGAGCACCCGCTGGGTGATCGCGCTCGACGTCGGACTGTCCAGCGAGGCAATCCACCCGATGAAGCCCAGCTGTGCCGACGCCTCCTCGGCGGTGACGCTCACCGCCTGCACATCGAGCCGCTTACCGATGGCTTCGGCGATGTCGCGGAACGGGATTCCCTCCTCGGCCACACCGTGCAACCGCGATCCGGCCGGTGCGGACTCGAGCGCCAAGCGGTACAGCCGGGCCGCGTCGAGGTTGTGGACCGCCGGCCAGCGGTTGGCCCCGTCGCCGACGTAGATCGCCCGCCCCGTCGTCCGGGCATGCTCGATGAGCGTCGGGATGAACCCCTTACGGTCGGTGATTCCGTGCACCGTCGGTGCCAATCGAATGACCGACGCGCGCACCTCCTGGTCGGCCAACGCCACGGTGGCGAGTTCCGAGGCGACCCGCGGCAGATCCGCGGGAACCTCGGTCTCCTCGGTGGCCGTCACGCCCCGCGCGGCCACACCCAGCGCCGCGGTGCCGGAGGTGACGATGAACGGCTTTCCGGAGCCGACCAGCGCCGCGCCCATGGCCTTGACCGCCCGCAGGTCGGTCTCCCCGGCCGCGGCGTAGTCGGTGAAGTCGTGCTTGAACGCCAGGTGGATGACGCCGTCGGCCTCGCCCGCGGCCTCGGCCAGCACGTCGAGGTCGTCCAGCGTGCCCCGCACCACCCGGGCGCCGGCGCTGCGCACCGACTCGGCCCCGGCGTCGGAGCGGGCCAACCCGGTGACCTGATGACCGTTGTCCAGCAGTTCGCGCACCACCAGCGACCCGATGTGGCCCGACGCGCCTGTCACGAAAACCCGCATGTGCCTGTCCTTCCGACGGGATGTCAGTAACTGACATCGAAACGTACATGTGATGTCAGCAGCTGTCATCGCCGTAGTATTCCCGCATGGGCCGATGGGAGCCGGACGCGAAGGGGCGCCTCGAGCGCGCCGCGCTCGAGCTCTACGCCGAACGCGGCTTCGACGACACCACCGTCGCCGAGATCGCCGAGCGGGCCGGGGTCACCGAGCGCACCTTCTTCCGACACTTCGCCGACAAGCGCGAGGTGTTGTTCCGCGGCGACGAGCTGGCGCTACTCGTCGTCGACGCGCTGAAGTCCACCCCCGCGGACCTGTCGCCCCTTGACGCCGTCGCCCTGGCCCTGGAATCGACCGCGTCGTTTTTCGACGACCGTCGGCCACATTCGAAGAAGCGCCAGTCCGTCATCGACGCGAATCCTGCGCTGCGCGAACGGGAATTGATCAAGCTCGCGTCGATGGCCGAGTCGGTCGCACACGCGCTGCGCGATCGCGGGGTTTCCGATCCGGCGGCCGGCCTGAGCGCGGAGGCCGGAATCGCGGTGTTCAAGGTCGCGTTCGAGCGTTGGCTCGACGATCGCGCCGAACGCAGCATCGCCGTGCACATCCGCGAGGCGCTCGCCGAGCTCAAATCGGTGACAAGCTGAGGGTCTACGACGAAAGGATCACCATGGTCGCTGTCCCCGAGGGATACGAATCGCTGCTCGAACGCCCGCTGTACGGGCACCTCGCGACCGTCCGGCCGGACGGCACGCCGCAGGTGAACGCGATGTGGTTCGCCTGGGACGGCGAGCGGCTGCGATTCACCCACACCACCAAGCGGCAGAAGTATCGCAACATCAAGGCCAATCCGGCCGTGGCGATGTCGGTCATCGACCCGGACAACCCGTACCGCTACCTCGAGGTGCGCGGCGTGGTCGAGGAGATCGTTCCCGACCCGACCGGCGCGTTCTACCTCGAACTCAACGACCGCTACGACGGGCCGCTGACCGAACCGCCCGCCGACAAGGCCGACCGCGTCATCCTGGTGGTCCGCCCCACCGGCTTCAGCAAGCAGTAGCCGAGCATGCTGGTGGCGTTCAGCGTCAGCCCGACCGGTGGCGATCTCGACGGCAGCGTGGGCGCGGCCGTCGCCGAGGCGATCCGCGTGGTCCGCGCCTCGGGGCTGCCGAACGAGACCAACGCGATGTTCACCAACATCGAAGGGGAATGGGACGAGGTGATGGCGGTGGTCAAGCGGGCCGTCGATGCCGTCGCGGCCGTCTCGCCGCGGGTCAGCCTGGTGCTCAAGGCCGACATCCGCCCGGGCCACACCAACCAGCTCACCGCGAAGGTGCAACGCATCGAGGACGCGCTGCGCGACGAGAGATGAGCCTTGCCGTGGCCGCGGCCACGGGTCTACTATCGCGCGTAGTAGATGGAGGTCCCATGACGGCACCGAGTCTCGTTGAGCGACAGACGTTTCTGCGACTGACGGCCTGGGCGTTCCTCATCGGCTGGGGGCTGCACGTCATCGATCACCTGCGCCGCGGCATGTCGGCATCGCCGCCTGCCGTCATGATCGGCGGGACGATCCAGGGCGTCGTCGTCATCATCGCGATCACCATGGCGGTGCGCGGCCATCGTCATGCACCCGAGCTCGCCATGTTCACCGGCATCGCCAGCGCCGTCCTGTTCACGTACGCGCACCTGCTGCCGAGTTTCTGGCCCGCCCTGCAGGACAGCTTCGTCAGCGGTCCACGCATCAACGTCACCTGGTTCTCGTGGCTCACCGCGCTCAGCGAGATCGGCACCGGACTGGTGTTCGCCTACGCCGGCTACCGCGCCCGCAACGTCCGCTGACCAGGGTTGCAGTCCGCGGTGTCACAAAACGCGGCGCCGCCCGGTCCCCCATGCATGACCCTGAACAACACCACGCGCGACGAGTTGGTGCCGTCGCGCTACGCACAGCAGGTCGGCGACATCGAGGTGCTGGTGATCAGCGACGGTGTGCTGCCGATCGCGGCCCCGGTGATGGCCACGAATGTCGACGCGACGAGCTACGCGTCGTGGCTGGACGACATGTTCCTGCCGCGCGACGTGCTCGACTGGCCGCTCAATGTGGTCGTGGTCCGCGTTGGCGAGCGGATCATCCTCGTCGACGCGGGCCTGGGTGTGGAGTTTCCCGACTTCCCGCGCGCCGGGCAGACGGTGCACCGCCTTGAGGCGGCGGGCATCGACCCGGCGATGATCACCGACGTCGTCCTGACCCACCTGCACATGGACCACATCGGCGGGCTGCTCACCGACGGGCTCAAGGACCGCCTGCGGCCCGACCTGCGGATCCACCTCGCGGCCGCCGAGGCCGAGTTCTGGAGCACGCCGGACTTCTCGCACACCGCGATGCCCTCCCCCGTCCCCCCGACGCTGCGCCGGGTCGCGTCGCAGTTTCTCGACCTGTACCGCGGCAACCTGCGACCGTTCGAAACCGAATACGAAGTGGCGCCGGGCGTGCTGGTGACCCGCACCGGCGGCCACACCCCCGGGCACAGCATCGTGCGCGTCGAGTCCGCGGGCGAACGGTTGACCTTCGCCGGCGACGCCATCTTCCAGGTCGGCTTCGATAATCCCGGGTGGCACAACGGATTCGAACACGACCCCGAAGAATCCGTGCGCGTCCGCGTCGGCCTGCTCACCGAACTCGCCGCAACCGGCGAGTCGCTGGTGGCCACCCACCTGCCGTTCCCGTCGGTGTGCAGGGTGGCGCCCGCCGGCGACGTGTTCCGCTGTGTGCCGACGGTTTGGGACTACTGATCGCCTGGTACCAAGGGGGTATGGCCGAGCCGAGCCTGTGGATGCAGAAGGTCGCCCAGAACCCGGGGCATTCGACATGGTACATCGAGCGTTTCCGGGCGATGGCCCGCGCGGGCGACGACCTCGACGGAGAGGCCCGCCTGGTCGACGCGATGGCCCCGCGGGCGGCGCACATCCTCGACGCCGGCTGCGGACCGGGACGCGTCGGCGGCTATCTCGCCGCTGCCGGTCACCGCGTCGTCGGCGTCGACGTCGACCCGGCGCTGATCGCCGCCGCCGAACAGGACCATCCCGGGCCCCGCTGGCTGGTCGGCGACCTCGCCGAACTCGACCTGCCCGCCCGCGGCATCACCGAACCGTTCGACCTGATCGTCGCGGCGGGCAACGTCATGCCGTTCCTCGCGCCCAGCACCCGCGTCGAGGTGCTGCGCCGCTTTCGTCGGCATCTCGCCGCGGACGGCCGGGCGGTGGTCGGCTTCGGCGCCGGGCGCGGCTACGGCTTCGACGAGTTCCTCGACGACGTGTCGGCCGCCGGCCTGCGGCCCGACCTGCTGCTGTCGACGTGGGACCTGCGGCCGTTCACCGCGGACTCGGACTTCCTGGTCGCGGTGCTTCGTCCCGATGGTCGCGAACGGTAGCGTGGCCACCCGTGACTTCCCCTCGTGTGAATCCGCTCGGACTCGTCGCCTGCGCCGCGGCGCTGATGCTGACGATGGCCGCCTGCGGGTCGGAGACCCAGACGTCCTCCTCGGCGACGACGACCACCACGACCACGTCGTCACTCGACGACCTGGTCGCGCCCCCGCCGCCCCAGCAGCCGGCCCCGGCCGAGCCCAGCCCCTGCCCGTCGGCCGCGCCCGCCGCGGGCGGCAACCCGGACTGGACGTTGAACGGCGCCACCGGCAGCGTCGCGGTCACCGCCGCCACCGAGTCCGCGGCGCCGAAGGTCGAGGTGACCGCCCCGTTCAGCGTCACCGAGACCCAGGTGCAGACGCTGCAGCCCGGTGACGGCCCGGTCGTCTCGGACACCGCCACCGTGCTGGTCTGCTATCTGGGCGTCAACGGCCGCGACGGATCGGTGTTCGACAGCAGCTACGACCGCGGTGCCCCCGTCGACTTCCCGCTCGACGGCGTGGTGCCCGGATTCCAGAAGGCGATCGCCGGCCAGCAGGTCGGGTCGTCGGTGGCCGTGGCGATGACGTCCGACGACGGCTACCCCGACGGTCAACCCCAGGCGGGCATCCTGCCGGGCGACACGCTGGTCTTCGCGATCAAGATCCTCGACGCGCAGAACTGATCAGGCACCAACGGCGCGCTCGAGGTCCTTCAGCGACGTCTCGAGGTGGCCGAGCAGCCGCTGCAGGTGCGGGACGCTGCGCCGACAGCCGACCAATCCGAAGTCCAGATCGTCGGCGTTGTTAGCCAGCGTGATGTTGAGCGCCTGCCCGTCCAGCGGGATCGACAGCGGATAGTTGCCGTCCAGGCGGGCGCCCTTCCAGTACAGCGGCTCGCGCGCGCCCGGCACGTTCGAGATGACGATGTTGAACGGCGGCGGCGCCGTGCGGACGAACCCGGGCAGCAGGCCGAACGCCACCCCGCCGATCAGGAAGGCCGACACCGCGAGCTGCTGCACCCGCGGCAGTTCCGAGTAGACCTTCTTGTTGTCGCGCATGGACTGTGCGATCGCGGCCAGCCGGTGGGCCGGGTCGTCGATGTCGGTGGCGAGGTTGCACAGGATCGCGCCGACGACGTTGCCGCCGCTGTCGCTCTCGGCCTCGGTGCGCAGGTTCACCGGGATCATCGCCACCAGTGGCGTGTCGGGCAGCGCGTTCTCGTCCGACAGATACTCGCGCAGGGCGCCAGCGCACATGGCCAGCACGACGTCGTTGACCGTCACTCCCGCAGCGGCTTTCACCTTCTTGACCCGCTCCAGCGACCACGACTGCGCCGCGACCCGGCGGGCCCCGCCGATCTTGACGTTCAGCATGGTCTTCGGTGCACGGAACGGCAGCGTGAGCTCCTGCTCGAGCAGCGCGGCGCGGGCCAGCGACACGGTGGTCGGCGCGAGCCCGGCCACCGAGGCGGCGACGTCGCCCAGGGCGTGCAGCAGCGACGGCCGCGGCCGGGGCGCGGGCCGCTTCGACGCCAGGCTCCACGGTGCCCTGACCTCGGGATCGTCGGGATCGGTGGACAGCACCCGCTGCATCAGCTTCATCGCCGACACCCCGTCGATCAGCGAGTGGTGGAACTTCGAGTACACCGCGAACCGGCCGTCGTCGAGCCCCTCGATCACGTGCGCCTCCCACAGCGGGCGGTGCCGGTCGAGCAGCGTGCCGTGCAGCCGCGAGGCGAGTTCGAGCAGATCCCGCACCCGCCCGGGTGCGGGCAGGGCCGAGCGGCGCAGGTGATAGTCGAGTTCGACGTCCTTGTCGGTGGTCCACGCGACGTTGGTCACCCCGCCGAGAAACGCCGGATGCTTGCGGAAGGTGGGCGCCACGTCGGTCTGCGCCAGCAGCCCGTCGTAGATCTCGCGCAGGAACTCCGGTCCGCTGCCCTCCGGGGGTTTGAACAGCTGCAGGCCGCCGACATGCATTGGATGCTCACGGGATTCGCCGAGCAGAAACAGCGAATCGGTCGGCGCAATCGGCTGCATGAAACCTCCAGAAGTCGGTGCATAGTACCTCTGCGGTTATCCCCGATCGGGCGCTCTGACAAACTTCGCGCCCGGGTAGTTTGGACACGATGGAGCACCAGCGGCCGAAGATCCCCGCGTTGACCGGGGTGTCCGAGACGGCGTTGCTGACGCTGAACGGACGCGCCCACCAGGCGCGCCAACCCGACGCGATCATCGACGATCCCGAAGCGATCCGACTGGTGGAGGCGCTCGACGCGGATTTCGACAAGTTCGGTCGCAAGGGCCAGGAGATGGCGCTTCGCTCGCTGGCCTTCGACCGCGCCGCGACCGAATACCTGTCGGCACACCCGTCGGCGACGGTCGTCGCGCTCGCGGAGGGCTTCCAGACCAGCTTCTGGCGGCTGAGTCGAGCGCTGCCCGGTGCGCGGTTCCGTTGGTTGACAGTCGATCTGGAACCGGTGATCGAGCTGCGCAGGCAGCTGCTGCCGCGCTCGGAGCGCATCACCGAGCTGGCGCAGTCGGCGCTGGACTACTCGTGGATGGACGCTGTGGACGATTCCGGCGGCGTGTTCCTCACCGCCGAGGGCCTGCTGATGTACCTGCAGCCCGACGAGGCGATGGGGCTTATCGCCGCGTGCGCCAAGCGGTTTCCCGGTGGGCAGATGATCTTCGACCTGCCGCCGGTGCTGGTGAAGCGGCTGGCGCCGAAGGGCATGCGTTCGTCGCGCCGGTACCGCGTGCCGCCGATGCCGTTCAGTCTGTCGGCGGCGCAGCTGGCCGCGCTGGCCGACACGGTGCCGGGGATCCGCGCGGTGCACGACCTGCCGATGCCGCCTGGCCGGGGTTTCTTCTTCGGGAAGGTGTTCCCGGCGGTGTGGCGGTTCCGGCCGATCCGGAACTTCCGCGGCGCCTACACGCTGCTCGAGTTCGGCTGATCACTGCTGCTCGGGTTCGCTCGCCTGCGGGTCCTGACCGTCGTCGATCGCGGGTTCGAGCGCGAGGCTCTGGGTGCGCTGCATGCCGGCGGCACCGGGCTGCTCGGCGGCGGGTCGCAGCCGCGCGACGCGGCCGACCGCTCGACGCAGGCCGGGTGGCCCCTCCTTGCGGAGGAAGTCGCCCAGCCGCCCGGCGCGGTAGCGCAGTGGCGAGCCGAGGAGTTCGCCGAGCACGACGCCGCTGCCGAGGGCCAGTGCGACGGCGATGGCGGCCAGCATCTGGCGCAGCCCGGTGTTGATGTCGCCGTCGACGGCGAACGAGAACACCGCGCGGAACACCGCGAGGCCCGGCAGCATCGGCATGATGCCGGCGGTGGCGGTCACCAGCGCGGGTGCCTGGCGTCGGATCGAGATGAACGTCGCGATCAGGCCGACGCCGATGGCCGCCACCCCACTGGCCGCGATCTGGCCGAAGCCGGCGTTGGCCAGCCCGATCAGGACCAGTTCGGCGACTCCGGTCACCAGCCCGGCGATGGGGATCGCCCGCAGTCGGGCGTAGCTCGCCAGCGTCAGGCACGCACCCGCCAGCGCGGCGCCGACCACCGATGTCGCGATCGGAACGAATCCCCTTGGCGGGACGAAGGATTCGGTGGCGTCGACGTGCAGCGAGATCGCGATACCGCCGATCTCGGCGAGCTGAAGGCCGATCACGATGCCGACGACGATTCCCGCGGTCAGCAGCACGGCTTCGCCCAGCCGGGCCAGCGCGGTGAGCGTGTAGCCGGTCACCGCGTCCTGCATCGCGGCGACGAACGTCAGACCCGACAGCAGCATCACGATGTTGGTGGCCACCAGCGCCGTCGGGTTCAGACCGAACACCATGTACGCCCCGACCGCGACCAGGGTGGCGATCGCCGCGCCGGTGACGTGCTGGAAGAAGAACGGGGTGCCGATGCGGTTCAGCAGTCGGCCGACCCGATCGATGAGAGCCGAGGTGACCGCCGCGATCACCCACGTCAGCCAGTTGCCGCTGAGCAACATGGCGATGCCGAACGCGAACATCGCCCAGCCCGCCGTGGCCAGCCATCGCGGATACGGGTGCGGCCGCTCGGTGAGCTCGTCCATGGCCTCGTGGGCCTCGTCCACCGTAACGCCGCCGGACGTGATGCGCTGCACCAGGCGGTCGAGTTCGGCCAGCCGGGTGTAGTCGGTGGAGCGGGCGTGGACGGAGCGCACGATGGTGACGGGTGGGCTGTCGGCGGTCGGCAACGCGGACACGATGACCGTCGTGAGGAACACGTCGACGACGCAGTCGGTCAGCCGGTAGGCCTGCGCGACGTCCTTGGCGGTCGCGACCACGTCGGCGGTGCCCGACCCCGACGACAGCATCACCTCGGCCAGCCGGATGGTCAGATCGAGCACCTTGCGGGTGTGCAGGTCGCCCATGCCCGCCGACGAGCGCCGGCGCTGGCCGGCCACGGGTGCGGGGTCGCGGGGCCCGCGCAGCGCCGTCCGCCATCCGCGGCGGACGCGCTCGGTGCGGGTCCTTCGGTCAAGCGCCATCTAGGTGCAGGCTAGTCGCCGGGCATCGGCACGTGGGTCTGCCAACGAGTCCGACGCTGCCGGTCGGTCTGCTCCCACCACGGCGGCGAGCCGCGCTCGCCCAGCGCCACTTTGGCCGCGTGCACACCGGCGCGCGCCCGCGCTTCCGCCGCGGTGCCCTTGGTCCGGCGCACCTCTCGGCGCCACGCCATCAGGATGCGGGTCAGCTCGGCCCGCCGGTCCTCTGGGATCGCCGGATCGGTGGCGCGCCAGCGACGACCGTTGATCACGACGTAGCGTCCGTCGTCCCCCATCCGGCGATGGTAGGCCGCTCGTCGGCACTATGCGTGCAACGTTTACCCAGCGCAGGGCGATAGGCGACATGAGACCGACGCTCGGGCTAGCCTGATCGCACGCGTGCGCCCGCCGTGCGGACGCCGCCAGAGAGGACCCGATAGATGACGAAACCGCTCGTGAGGACGGCGATGGTCGGCGCGTTGGTCGCCGGGTGGGCGCTGACGCTGTCCGGGCAGGCCACCGCCCAGCCGGACGTGCCGATCCTGCCGGTGGAACCCAGTCCCGGCGCCGAGCCGCCGCCCGGTCAGCCCGTCGCCGTCGAACCGGACGCGCTGGCCGCACCGCCGGCCCCGCCGCCCGCGGGTCCACCGCCCGTCCCGGAGATCCAGAATCCCGTCTACGGCGCCGGGCAGACCCCGGGCAACTTCGGATACCTGCGCGACCTCTGGCACACGTTCCACAGCGGCAACCCGATGGAGGCGCTGACCGCTCCGCCGCCGGAGGGCGGGGTGGCGCCGCCGCCGGGTGCGGGCGCTCCGCCCCCGCTGCCGCCCGGCTACACCTCGATCAACGCCCCAGGCTCCGAGGCGCCGCCGCCCGAGCCGGGTTCCGAGCCCGCGGAGGGTCCGCCGCTGCCACCGGGCTACTACCCGCTGGACGGACCGCCCCCGCCGGGCTGGTACGACCAGCCGCCGACCATCCGGCCGATTCCGTCGCCCTAAGCTTTGCGTGACGAAATGCGCTGCGCGACTTCGCCGTAGCGCTCGAACCGCTCCGGATCGCCCTGCGCGTTGTACAGCACGATCCGAGTCGCTGTGCCGCCGTACTTGTCGATTAGCTTGTCCGCCAAGTTATCCCACGTCGATTCGGTGGCGAACACCGCGATGTGCTCGTCGGTGATCTGTGCGGCCATCCCCTTGAAATCGCCGGCCTTCTGCTTCTCCCGGATGCGCGCCGTGGTGCCCTCGAAGCCGGCCTCGTCCCAGATGAACGCGTAGTTCGGCGTGCTGCCGTAGAAACTCATGCTGGCGCGGACCTGTTCGCGTTGGGCGTGCCGTTCCTCGTCGCTGTCACCGACGATCGTCATCACCGGCACGATCACCGCGAGGTCCGACGGCGAACGGCCCGACTTGGCTGCGCCCGCAGCGATATTCGGTACCACGTGACGCGCGATGTAGCCCGGCTCGCCCAGTGGGTGTACGTGGACGCCGTCGGCCACCTCGCCGGCCATCCGCAACATCCACGGGTTGACCGCGGCGATGTCGACCTTGGGATCGGGCGCCTCGATCGGGCCCGCGCTCCACTGCGGGGTGATGAAGTCGAGGTCGTAGAACTCGCCGTGGTGGTCGAGCGTGCCGGTGCGAAACGCGGTGAAGCACGCCTTCACCGCCCGCACGTAGTCGCGCAGTCGCGGGCCGGGGTGCTCGAACGGCATGCCGTAGCGGCGCACGACGTGGGTCCGCACCTGGGTGCCCAACCCGAGCCGGAACCGCCCGCCGGTGGCCTCCTGCAACTCCCACGCGGTCGCGGCGGTGACGAACGGGCTGCGCGGAAACGCCACCGCCACCCCGGTCGACAGCTCCAGGCCCGGCGCGGCCAGGGCGGCCGCCGCGGCGCTGAGGTAGGCGGTGCGGCCGGTCTCGGTGAACAGCAGCCCGGAGAACCCCGCGGCCTGCGTGCGGCGGGCGAAATCGCCGATCTGCGCCAGGGGCTGCGGCACCGTCATCACGTCGACCTGCACGCTCGAAGCGTACGTCGGACGGCCGCCCGGCAGACATGGCGCGCGGAGCTTGCCAACGGAAAGGTAGAGTGGACGCGACCGTTAATTTCTGCGGCCGGCTCGCTGGATCGGGCCCCCCATCGTGGAGGGGCTGGTCGTGAGCTGGCGCAAAGACCCCGGAGGTTTCAGGTGGCTCGTATTGCCCGCGCCTCGATGCTCGTCCTCGTCGCGGCCCTGGGCCTTGCGGCACCCGCTTCCGCGGACAACCGGCGGGAGTTCCTGGATCCGCTGCTGACCAAGTACGTCTTTCTCAACGAACCGCAGCTGGCCGCCGAGGGTGCCAAGATCTGCCGTGAGTTGGGCAGCGGCGTGCCCGGCTCCGATGCGGTGGTGATGGTCAGTAAGGACCTCGACGTGTCGGTGCACGCGGCCTTCGACATCGTCAGCGCCGCGATCGTTCACATCTGCTAGGCCGCCGGGTGATTTCGGCGCGCAACCGTACGCTGCGCGTCGGTTAGCGCGCCGAAATCGCCGGTTCGGGGCGGGGCCGACGTCGCAGCGCGCCCCACAGCCCGACGCCGACGCCGAGGATCGCGCCGCCGAGCCCGATGGCCTTCTGTGAGCCGCTCATCTGGTCGTGCACGTCGATCCCGCCAAGCAGATCGGCCAGGTCGGCGCCACCGGAGGCCAGAAACCAGCCGCGGGTGTCCTTGCCGCGCAACGCCGCCCACACCAGCAGGCCGCCGATCAGCGCGTCGCGGTAACCCATCGAGCGCAGCAGCAGCCGCGCGGTCGGGCTGGGTTCGCCGCGGTCACCCCACAGCCGGTTGGCCCGCAGGGGGTCGACGAGAAACGAAATTCCTGAGGCGAGGCGGATACCGCCCGCGGCCAGCGCCGCCCGGTCCAACGACATGTGCTGCAGCCTAGCCCTACAGCCCGAACTGGTCGTCGATGATGCCGAGCCAGATCTGCGCGGCATCCATCGCCACCTTCTCGCTGATGAACGCATGCTGGGTGCCGGTGTACATGTCGCGGAAGGCCCGCTCCAGCCGGCTGCCCTCGCGGATCGAGCTGGTGCCCGCCACCAGGTGCGCCCACTCGGCGCACTGGCGCGCGACGTCGGTGGCGTGCACCGCCGCGACCCGCATGTCGGCCCGCAGCGTCGGGGTGAGCTCTTCGCCTGCGGCGACGGCGCTTTCGGCGGTTGCGAACGCGTCGAGCACCAGCAGCCGCGCCGCCCGCCACGCCGCGACGTGCTGCGCGAGGCCCTTCTGGAACGTCGGCCTGCTGGCCAGCGACGCCATGTCGCTCATCCGGAACTTGGTGGCGGCCAGTTCGGAGACGTCGTCGAGCATGCTCTTGGCGACGCCCAGCGCCCACGACGCATGTCCGGCGGCGGTGACCGGCATCAACCCCATCCGGGTGGCCGGCGATGCGCCGCGGTGCGGGTCGCGGGCGAACAGTGGGAAGGTCCGGTGCACCGGGACGAACACGTCGTCGACGCTGTAGTCGTACGACCCGGTTCCCTTCAGGCCCTGCACGAACCAGCCGTCGTTGAACGAGACCTGCTCGCGCGGCAGGATCGCGATCTGCATGTCGGGGATGCTCTCGCCGACCCAGCGTGGCTGACCGTCGTCCATCGGCAGGAACCCGGCCGCGACGTACTGCGAATGGCCGGTTCCCGATCCGAAACTCCACGATCCGCTCAGCCGGTATCCGCCTTCGACGGCGTGTCCCTGCCCGTTCGGGAAGAATTGGCCGCCCATCGTGACGCGGTTGTCGTTGGCGGTGAACACCTCGGCGAAACCTTCGTCGGGCAGGTACGTCGCGGCGGCGAACGACGACGGCAGGTTGGCGATCCCGATCCAGCCGAACGAGCCGTCCTGCCAGGCCATCTCGATCCAGGTCTCGATCATCTCCGCGAACGACGGCTCCAGGCCGCCCGCCGCGGCGGGGGTGAACGCGGTCATCAGCCCGCTCGACCACGTCGCCTCGACGATCGCCGGGGTCAGCGTGCGCTCCCGCTCGGCGGCCGCCGCCTCGGCTCGCACCAGATCACGCAGTCCGCGGGCCATGCCGACCACGCGGTCACCGACTGTCGATGTCACGGCCCCGACTCTAGGCCGTGGCGGCGGGCCCAGGACGGGAATTTCGATACGATGCGCAGCGAAACTCGCCGTCCCTAGGATGACCCCGTGAAGGTGGTGTCCATCCACGTCGCCCCCGGGCGCCGGCTGCCGGTGCGCAGCCTCGACGAGGTCGAGGCCGAGGCGGGCAAGGGCCTCGTCGGCGACCGCTACCACGGCAGCCGCCACCGCCAGGTCTCCATCCAGTCGCGGGCGGCGCTGATCCGCGCCGCCGGCGACCTCGGCGTGCACGTCGACCCCGACGCCACCCGCCGCAACCTGACCGTCGACGCGGGCGACGTGCCCACCACACCGGGTGCCCGGCTGCGCATCGGCGACGTCGAACTCGAGGTGGTCCGGATCCTGGCCCCGTGCCGGCTGCTCGACGACGAGATCGGGCCGGGCGCGGCCGCGGCGCTGCGGGGCCGGGCGGGCTCGGTGTGCCGAGTGCTGACGTCGGGCCGGATCCGCGTCGGTGACGCCGTGGAAGAGGTCGCATGAGGATCGAGATCGTCGCCTTCGACGGTGTCGACGCGCTCGACGTCGTCGCGCCGTGGGAGGTGTTCGCCCGCGCCGCGACGATCGACCCTTCGCTCCAGGTCGCCGTCGTGCGCGTGGACGGCACCGGTCCGATCGTGGCGGCCAACGGCCTGCGGCTCGGCGTCGACACGGTGTTGGGCTCGCCGGACGCGCTGCTGGTGCCCGGCGGTGGCTGGGTCGACGGCGCCGACACCGGGGTCCGGCGTGAGATCGCCCGCGGCGCACTCCCCCGCGCCGTCGCCGAGTTGTCCCCGTCGCTGCGCTGGGTGGCGTCGGTGTGCACGGGCGGGCTGCTGCTCGGCGCGGCGGGGCTGCTACGTGACCGCGATGCCACCACGAATCCTGCTGCCTTCGAGGAACTTTCCCGCTACGGCGCGCGGGTGCACTCCGACCGGGTGGTCGACGACGGCGATTTGATCACCGCGGGAGCCGTCGCGTCGGGCTTCGATCTGGCGCTGTGGCTGGTCGGACGCGAGTGTGGGGTCGCGACCGCGCGCTCGGTCGCCGACGCGATCGCCTACCCGATGCCGACGCGGGTCTGGGAGCGCGCTCAGTAGGCCCGCGCGACGAACGCGACGGCGTCGTCGTCGTCATCGCCGTCCGGCAGCGAGCCGCCCTCGCGCTGCAGGCACCGCACCGTCAACCCGGCCGCCGCGAGCTGCTCCTCCCCCGAGGTGCCGACCGCCCCCCAGGGCACCCGCGCGACCCCCGCCTGCCCCGCGTCGGTGGCCTGCGCCAACGTCGAGCAGTCGGCGATGAACGCGTCGCGGCGGGCGGTCGCGGCGGTGAGCAGGTCGGCCTGGATGACCTCCGTCAGTCGTTGCACCTCGCCGACGGCGTCATCGAGGCCCACCGTGGTCTTCTCGCGGGTGTCGCGGCGGTACACCGTGGCCGACCGGGCACCGACATCACGCGGCCCGAGCTCCACCCGAAGCGGCACCCCCTGCAGATCCCATTCGGTGGCCCGCCAGCCGAAGCTCTGAGAAAGGTTGTCATCCAATGTCGTTCGTACACCACGCGATCGGAGGTCAGCGACAAGCTCGTTAGCCACCCGAGTGACCTCACCGTCGGCGGAGTCCTTGACCACCACCACCGCGACCTGCACCGGGGCCAGTGCGGGCGGCAACACCAGGCCACGGTCGTCGCCGTGCGTCATGATCAGCCCGCCGAGCATCCGGGTGGACGCGCCCCACGACGTGGTCCAGCACAGCTCGGTGCCGCCCTCGGCGTTGGAGAACGTGATGTTGAACGCGCGGCTGAACCGCTGGCCGAGCTCGTGCGACGTGCCCATCTGCAGCGCCTTGCCATCGCGCATGATGCCCTCGCACGTCATCGTGTTGGCTGCACCCGCGAACCGTTCCTTGGCCGTCTTGCGGCCGACGATCACCGGCACCGCCAGCACGCTGCGCATGAAGTCCTCGTAGACATCACGCAGAATGCCGCGGGCGTAGTCGCGCGCGTCCTCCTCGGAGGCGTGCGCTGTGTGGCCCTCCTGCCAGAGAAACTCCGTGGTGCGCAGGAAGATTCGCGGCCGCATCTCCCACCGCACCACGTTCGCCCACTGGTTGAGCAGCAACGGCAGATCGCGATAGCTGTCGATCCACTTGGCCATGTACTCCCCGATGACTGCCTCGCTGGTGGGGCGAATGGCCAGCGGTTCGGCGAGTTCCTTGCCGCCACCGTGGGTGACCACCGCGAGTTCCGGGCTGAACCCCTCGACGTGTTCGGCCTCGCGTTCGAAGAAGTTCATCGGGATCAGCAGCGGGAAGTACGCGTTCTGTGCGCCCGCGGCCTTGATCCTGGCGTCGATCTCGGCCTGCATGCGCTCCCAGATGGCATACCCGGTCGGGCGGATCACCATGGTGCCGCGCGCGGGCCCGTTCTCGGCCAGCTTCGCCTTGGTCAGCAGATCCTGGTACCAGCGGGGGAAGTCCTCGGCCTGCGCAGTCAGTACCGCCATGGGCCCGAGCTTAATTCGCCGCCCCGCCGGGGGCGGCACCTCAGCCGATGATGCGCACCAGATACGGGGTCATGTTGTTGGTGCGCACCGGCGACACCGTCACCACCGGATCGGTGGCCTCCAGCATCCTGCCGTTGCCCAGGAACAACGCCACGCTCTGCGTGCCCTCGGGGCCGTAGAAGATCAGATCGCCCGGCAGCGCGAGCTGTGGGGGGATCTTGCGGCCGACCTTGTACTGCTCGCCCGACGAGCGCGGCAGCTTGATGCCGGCGCCGGCGAACGCGTACACCATCAGGCCGGAGGCATCGAAGCCCACCGCGCTGACCCGCGGATCACGGCCCACGACATGGCCCTCCCGGTCGAGTCCGGCGACATTGGCGGCCGACCCGCTGCCCAGCGTCGGACCGTTGACGTCACCGCCGCCGTAGGAG
>Ga0182793_1001099_pt1 | contig 17675 bp, 13 predicted proteins | sample Passage237A_FD_130498 | JGI IMG/M metagenome (GOLD analysis project Ga0182793, IMG submission 130498) | Cellulose adapted compost microbial communities from Newby Island Compost Facility, Milpitas, CA, USA - Passage2 37A (version 2) (version 2) ... | reverse complement strand
GGGGTGTAATTTGTGACGCCAGTGGTGCGCATTTTTTCCCTTCACTGCTTATGGTATCAGGCATCACCTTTTTGACGAATGGGGAAGTAAAGTTAGACTGGTTGTTCCTGGTGGGGGTATGGGCCGTTTCTTTTGGTTGCCGAGGAATCCTTTGGCATCAATTTCTAGATCGAGCGAACGATATAAAAACAAACACAAGGACGTTCGCCGTGCGGGTGGTACCCCGCAAGTTTAAGCCGTATGCCGTTGGTATATTTTGTGTTGAGCTATCTGCATTTCTTTTGATGCTTTTATACCTCAACATGGTTGCTACTTGGGTGTCATTAGTGCTATATGGCTTATTGGTCTTGGTACGCTATTATAGATATGCTAATGTACCGATTATTATAATGACTCCGAAAAACAAACACGCTCAAGTCCTTATGATTGACTATTACCAAACTTTTTTTCCACTAAGTATCTTGGTGTGGGCAAGTTTTAACCAGTCCCTGTCTTGGATCGTATTGGTGAGCCATATCTTTTTATTTCCTTCCAATATGATCATCCCGCTACGCGACTATTGGATGGCTATGGATGCTTTCTACCGAAAAATACGATATTCTTCATAACAGTTCTACGAAAATCGGAGTTTCCGATACTTCAAGAATGACTTTACCATTTTTTACTGGCAGTGTTGTTTTTTTCATTTCCTTGCTCCCGACTTGTAGCTCGTATACCATTGCTTGTTGGTGATCAGCTGCAGCGAGCTCATAGGCAGCCTTTCGGCCAACCTCATCGGGAATGGTCAATACATACATTTGTCGGTCATCCCGTACGTATTTATCCACAATGGGATCCGTATTCAACGTAGATTCATATCGAAAATCACCTAATAATTGTTTGGCTTGGTAAAAATAGTCCCAAGCCGGCCTCGGCCCCTTGTGTAAAAATCCAGAAGATGCATATTGTGTCGTGCTGTTTACCGAAACGTCTTGCAACATGTAGAAAAACAGCCGGTCGATGCCCATTCTAGCATACATAAGTGCTGCTCTAAGATTCCAATCCGCTTGTGTAATTTCCGCCGGTTTATCACCTACCGGGATTGCCCGCTGCACACTATGGGGATTGACATCGTATCCGAACTCAGTCACCCAGATCTGAAGATCTAACCCTTTTTTGACGCGATAATCAACGAAATTTTTTCCGATTGCTTGCGTACTCGCTAACTCAGGTGCACGTCCACGTTGTTTCGATTTGCCACGTTCAATGTTTCTATTATGAGCGTAACTATGATAATTAATAACATCGAAACATAAATCCACCGAGCCATCGGACTTTAGCCCCCGGTGCTTTCGGCACCATTCGATCATATCATCCACAAATTTGGGGTCTCCAGGCGTGATACCCCCCATCACTACCACCATGGTTGAATCGGCATTCTTTACTCCCACGCCAGGTCCCATACTGTTTTTATGTCCATCGTAAAAGGCCGACAGATTAGCTGCATATTGTTCGGCGTTTTGATAGGCAACCTTGGTGGGCTTCCATGTCCTATTGGGTTCATTATTGCATTCTATATATTGGATCAAACCCATTCCTATTTTCTTTTCATTGGGATTGTAGTTCGGCTCGGGAGATACGCGCACTAAGTTAGGATCAACTTGTTTGTTACGGCCGTACCGCGCAGCAAATTGGAAGCCGAGTTCTGCAAAGGATTTATAGGAGTGCGGGTCGGCTAAGTCGGCGCCATACGGGGCCGGAGCATTTTCTGCATCTCGTTTCTCAGATGGAAAAGTCTCTAACAGCCATTCGGGTATGGTTTTTAAACAAACCAGCGCGGTTATATCGTTTTCTTGGCACCATTGGTAAATTTGATCAAGCTTCCAGCCCCCCCGTAAGGTAGGGTTATACCCATACTTGCCTCTGACAGACTCTATCTGTCTCCAATCCAGATAATGTCTGACCCCTGAAAAAGCGAGAAAATTCTCTGCCCGTTCCACAGGACGGTACTGATTCCCAAAATCCCACTCAAACGCATTGACTCCGAGTAGGTCGGCAAATGTGCGGTCTGGATTCGCAGCGCTTGACAGCCCCGTTGAGTCACCTACAGCAGCTATCCGTCGATTTAGCGCATTCCCATTTTTGGTACAGCACGATAATGTAATTACAAATGTGCATGCCAATAACATCACGATCTTATACCCTCGGAACCATACAGCGATTAACAACATTTCAGTACAATTTATTTTTTTAATTTATGTTCAACAAATATATATAAAGCACGCGAATAATCTTGGATCAAACCTATTTAAACCACCGATAATGACGATGTAGTTGTTCTGCTACATTATCAAATTATTAGAATCAGAACCGTAATCAAATGTCCGGATTACCACTACTTTTGCTTGTCTATTAATGAATGGTGCACTTATGAAAAGATTCAGAAATTGTTCAAGCACAGTAATCTAGAAGAATGAAATGATGAAAAAGCAACTTTTGACAACGATATTGATTGGCGTCTGTTTTAGTCTGACCGCACAGGAATCCCTGATTGCCAGCTTAGACTACGCGAAGCTAAATAAGCTGATCGAACTCGCGAAAACCAATTACCCAAAACGAAAAGTAAACGAGATCAATGAGAAGATGGCTTCTTCCTCAGTAACTATGGAGACGCTGAATTACCTCGATATGTTTAATGCTCACTACGTATATCGCCCGGCGAACCGACCGTCCATAGATGAGTACAATCCTTACGTGTATAATGGATTTCAGTTTAGTGTACGGTTTAATATCAGCAACCTGATCGCAAAGCCCGTGAATGTCCGCCGTGCAAAACAACAATTAAAAATTATCAGACTGCAGAACGAAGATTTTGATCTGATGCTCGAGAACGATGTAAAAGCGAAGTATTATTCGTACATCCAGTTAACCAATGAATTGAAAAATAAGACCTTGGCAGCGCAGGATAGCAAAAGTTTGTTCGAACGTTTACAAGGACAGTTTGAACTGGGAGAAATCGACCTTGATACGTATGCGCAGGCTCGTACGGATGTGGCCAACACCAATTCTGCACTGATTCAGACAGAAGTAAGCTATTTGATGGCTAAAGATGCCCTTGAAGAGCTTATTGGCGTAAAGTTAGAGGAAGTAAAATGATTCTAAGGACATGATGAATAAGTTTGATATTTCAAAATTGCTTCGTTATTATCGGCGCTATGCGTGGCTGATAATTTTAGTACCCTCGATTGCTGTAGGTGTCACATACTATTTTGTAAAGGACTTACCTGATCTCTATGAAGCAAATACCGTTATCTCTACAGGGATGACCGATGTAGCAAAATATACGGGGTTGGCTGCATCTACGCAAATGCGACAAACCTATTCCAACATGATAGGCATGATCCGTATGAAGCGCGTTCTTGATCGGGTTTCTTACCGGTTGGCCCTCCATGACCTTGAAAATAAACAGGCCAGGTTTCAGCCATCTAATCCCGCAATACAAGCTCTGTCCGAGGAGAAACGTCAATCCCTAATTTCAGAAATTCATCGAAGCCTAGCGATGAATATTCCACTGTCGCCAACGGATTCTATAACTCGACCGGTATATGAATTTGTAGCAGCGATGGGTTATGATAAACAGTACTTGGAAAACAATATGAATGTTACGCGCTTTGGCGAAAGTGACTTTGTAGGTGTTAAATTCTGGGCAGAACAACCCGAACTCGCCGCATTTGTAGCGAATACATTAGCGACCGAATTCATCCAGTATTATGATGAGGTGACTTTTCAAAGCGGACACCAGTCCGTGTCAACGCTTGATTCATTACTTAAGGAAAAAGAACGGATCATGCAGGAAAAAAATGACACGCTGCGCGACTATCGGATTAATAGCGGTATTTTGAATTCATCGACCCATTCGGGAATGTTGTATTCACAAGTGTCAACTGTAGAAGCTAAACGCTCAGACAAACTACAGGAGATTGAGTCCATTCAAGGAGCCATAGCGGAGATACGAAAGCTGCTTAATGACCCCGATGGGGGATATTCCCGGGCAAACACCGTAACCTACAACAACGAAATTATAGAGTTGGACCGCAAATTGGAAATAGCGAACAAACAATATATCGATAATAATTTCAGGATCGAAGACAAGCAACGTGTAGATTCATTGCAACAAGCCAGAGGGATATTGTTAGCGAACGCCTCAGCAAATTTGGCGAACATGGGGCCTGCTCAAACACGCCAGCAGCTTCAGTTCCAACTAACAGAACTGCAAACCCAACTTTCGTCTGCTCAACGCAGTCTGAGAGCCATCGAAATTGAACTTGCGTCTGCCCGGTCTAAATACAGTTCGATGGTTCCCAAAGATGCTACCTTAGCAAATCTTCAACGCGACGCTGAATTGGCGACCAGTGAATATACTGAAGCGTTGAACAGGTATAACCAAGCCGGTTTTGTGTCCAATGTAGGAAGTCGGCTTACCATTGTAGAATTGGGATTGCCCGGGCAAGCCAGTCAGTCAAAAAAAGTGATTTACTTGGGACTATCAGGTGTCTCGTCCTTCTTTCTCTGTTTAGCATTTGTTACGTTGCTGTGCCTTGCTAATCGACGGATTAGCAATGCGCAAGAATTAAGACAGGTAAGTGGGATCGACACGGCTGTATCGCTGAATTACATCAGAGATAAAGATGCCAATGTTCGCACAATATGGGAAAAAGCGGATTCAAACCGTCAGTATGCACTTTATCGCGACCAACTCCGAGCTCTCCGTTTTGATTTGAACAAGGAATTTGAACTTGGAAAGTGTGGCGTGTTAGCCATTACAAGCTTAGGTGTAGGGGAGGGGAAATCTTTTGTATCGGGAAGCCTGGCCTATGCGTTTGCCATGACCGGGAAAAAAGTTTTACTCATCGGCGAAGATACCCGGATTTTACAGAGCAACACTGCTGGTGCGCCGGAGGGCGGCAAGGACGAAGAAAAATCACCCAATGGACAAAAGTTTGAAACGTTTTTGATTGAAAGGGAAATCCAGACCGAAGATCTAATCACTAACCTTCAACGGAACGAACATGGTTCCATTCTAGAACGTCAAGATAACGAAAGTCTCGTGGCAGGATTCAAACTGTTAAAGGAAAAATTTGATATCATCATTATTGACGTAGGCAGTTTCGCGAGTGTAAATTACGTTAAGGAATGGCTAGTGTTTTCCGATATTAGTCTGGCGGTATTTGAAGCAGGCCGTAAACTAAGCTTCCCCTTTCGTGAACACATAGAATACCTGAAACAATATCCCGGGTTCAAGGGGTGGATTTTGAATAAAGTAATCACTCAGCTTCCGGCAAAAAGCGCGTAACGTCAACCCTATAACGGATGAGACAACTTTCCCATAGTTCAGGATCTATCACACAAAAGATCACAGTATTTTGTGTCATGGTCGCTTGCGTAATCGGTTTAAGTTACCTCTCTGTCTACTTCGGTGAGATGATACCCATCGCTACCATCTTTGTTTCCACAGTTGCAGTCTTTTTCGCTCTGCTGCTTACCAAGCCGCTAATCGGATTGTTCACATTGCTTATTTATAGTTTTATACTTCCGTTTTCAAGAGAGATAGGCGTTAACATTCAGTGGGGAATCGGTCAGGAAGGCCTATTGTTACTTACTTGGTTGGCGGTTATTTTTTGCCGAAACAGAAATAATTGGTCCGTGCTCAATTCCGATTTGGTGTGGTTAGTCGTTGGCTGGTTTGGATTAAGCTTGCTACAGGTCGCCAACCCAAATGGTGCTAATATGATGGGGTGGCTGCATGAAATTAGAACGACGGCGCTCCTCTTATTGTTGGTCATCCCTCTTACTTTGCTGTTATTTACGCGGCGTGAGCATTTGGATATATTTCTGAAAATCGGCATAACGCTTTCCATTCTTGCTATGCTGATCGGGATAAAGCAACTCTACATCGGCTTATTCCCCGGAGAAGCGCGCTTCCTTTCCGCTAACTCGGGAACCCATCTCATTTTTGGTCAGCTAAGGGTATTCTCCTTTTATACGGATGCTGGCCAATTCGGCGCTTCTCAAGCACATTTCGCATTGATCTGCTTTATATTGGCATTAGGTCCCTTTTCTATAAGGAAGCGGATCCTACTGGTTCTATCGGGCGTCGCTTTGTTTTACGGAATGATGATTTCAGGAACCCGGGGCGCATTCTTTGTGTTGAGCGGCACGCTGGTTGGATTGGTCTTAACACGGAACTTCCGCGCGTTAGCGTTAGGTATTATTTGCCTCATTGGGCTTGTCTTATTCCTGAAATTTACAACGTTCGGACAAGGTAATTATCACATCAGACGGCTCCGCACCGCTGTCAATCCTACTACGGATGCCTCATACCAGGTACGGCTCAATTCTCAGATGATGTTACGCGATTATTTGAGCAACAAACCTTTCGGAGCAGGGCTTGGAACAATAGGAGTTAATGGTAAAATATATAATCCCGGATCATACCTCGCCAGTATAGAACCTGATAGCTATTGGGTGAAAGTGTGGGCAATGTATGGAATTATCGGGCTCTCTCTTTGGTTTTGTTTGATGATGTACGTTCTCGGCAAATGCTGCGGTATTGTATGGAATATTCGCGACCCTGTACTTAGGATCAAACTTATTGCCTTGATATCCGGCAGTTTGGGAATTTTTATTGCCAGTTATGGTAACGAAGTCATTAACAGAATCCCATCTTCGGTAGTGGTTTTAATGTCCTTGGCAATTATCTATCTGGCCCCAAAGTGGGATATCAACCCAAATGAATTTGCGGCAAAACAAATAAATGAAAGCGATTAAAAATACATGATATGCCTTTTGAATACTTTATGTTACCCGGGCTGATAGCATTTATTATAGGAATTTACAATGGAAAAAGGAGGGGTCAAAGCGGTAGACCATAATCGATAAAATAGATGCGAGACCTAAATATTGTTATCGTTGGGCAGCAGCCCTGGGACACGGAACTTGGCAGCAATTGTAAAGACATTGCATTGGAATTCAGTAAGCAAAATAATGTACTGTACGTTAACACGCCGCTGGATCGGTTTACATCTTTTTCTCAAAGGCGGTCACCCAACGTTAGGATGCGATTGAACGTTGTCCACGGTAAGACGGACGGCTTGCAGCGTCTAAATGAACGTCTGTGGATTTTGTATCCCGACTGCATCGTTGAATCGATTAATTGGATTGATAACGCTTTCGTATTTGATGCCATTAATCGCGTTAATAATAAACGGTTTGCACAGGTTATCAAACGATACCTTATCCAGCTTGGATTCGACTCGTTTATTTTGTTTAATGACAATGAAATTATGAGGTGTTTTTATCTCAATGACCTCCTCAAACCACGTATGTCAATTTATTACTCCAGAGATTTTATCGTAGCAGCGCCTTACTGGAACAAGCACGGTACCCGGCTAGAACCTATTGTAATTAAACGAAGTACAGCTTGTGTCGCCAATTCGATTTATCTCGAGCGCTACTGTAAACAATATAATAACAATACCCACTATATCGGTCAGGGATTCGATCAGTCGCTATTCAACAATAAAGATCATTGTCCTCCGGAAGAATTACGCGACATAAGAAGACCAATCATCGGTTATGTTGGCGTTTTGCACAGTAGTAGGTTGGATATTGAATTGATACAGAACATAGCATGTAAAAGGCGTGATTGGAGTTTGGTGTTAGTGGGGCCGGAAGACGATGATTTCAAAAAAAGCAAGCTTCATAAAATGCCGAATGTACATTTTTTGGGCTTTCGAGAACAAAAAAACTTACCGAAATACATTAGTGCGTTTGATGTATGCATAAATCCGCAATTTTTAACTCCCTTGACCATAGGCAACTATCCAAGGAAAGTTGACGAGTATCTGGCTATGGGCAAACCTGTAGTTGCTCTTCAAACACACGCTATGCAACTTTTCGCTGAAGTAGCCTATCTAGCCAATGACACCGAGGAATTTATTCTGATGATTGAAAAAGCACTCTCGGAGGATTCCGAGCGAATGGCCGCAAATCGGATCGCCTTTGCAGAACAGCATTCTTGGGAAAGATCAGTGGATGCCATTTATGAGATAATTTCCAACCACTAGTGTTTTGAAAAAATGAACGTCGAGTTTATACTAACGATAATTTGGTACTTCGCTCAGGCCCTCATCGGATGGCAGTTAATCTGGCCAATTACGATGTTTGTAATTTGGAAATTTACCCGATACCGGACTAATTCAAGATCGCCAGTAGACCATCGGACGAGGGGCGATTACGCCATAATTATAACAGCGTATCAGCACATAGAGACGCTGCGCGACGCGGTCCAATCGGTTTGTCGGTTAAATCATGATAACTTTCTCGTATACGTAGTGGCAGATAATTGCGATATCAGTAATTTGACTTTTGAGGATGACCGTGTGGTTTTGCTTAAACCGGAGGCTGTTTTGGCCAGCAATACAAGATCACATTTTTATGCTATTAACCATTTTAAGCGTCAACATAATCGATTAACCATCATTGATAGCGACAACCTCGTCGATCGGGAATACTTAAATGAATTGGACCGCCTGTTTACACAGGGCTTTGAGGCTGTACAAGGTGTAAGGAAAGCTAAAAATTTGAATACGGAATATGCTTGTCTGGATGCTGCACGCGACCTCTATTACCATTTTTACGATGGAAAATTACTTTACGAATTAGGGTCGTCGGCCAGCCTGGCCGGATCAGGAATGGCATTTTCGGTCGAACTATATAGTGAATGTTTAAACGGTTCGGATATCTCTGGCGCGGGGTTCGACAAAGTTCTGCAATATGAAATTGTCAAACGCGACAAACGAATTGCTTATGCTGATCGCGCGATCGTGTATGATGAAAAAACAGCTTTTACTGATCAGTTGATCAAGCAAAGGGCCCGTTGGATTAATACGTGGTTCCGATACTTCAGACTGGCATACTCTATTCTTTTTAAAGGTATCACCAAAAGAAGCATGAATCAGCTACTCTTTGCAGCGATGCTGGTGAGGCCACCGCTATTTATTATATTGTTATTGGCTATAGGTTTTACCATTTCAAACTTTGTATGGGGAAATTCTTTATTGGCTGTCCTTGGATTGATCGGACTTGGCTTTTTCGTACTCGGTTTTTTTATCGCCCTGCAGTGGGCGAAACCGGAACGCAAGGTATATGAGGCGATACGTGCGATACCAAAATTTGTGTTTTTCCAAATTATTTCTCTATTAAAATCTAAAAAGGCAAATCAGATTTCTGTTGCCACAAAACACTATCACTATAGTAAAAAAGACGAGGAACCTGATAGTATACAGCATGACAAGAAGGAAGCTCATCATTAGTCTGATTGTACTGATTATCACTTTTGCCTGTTGGCTAGTTGGTAAACGGTGGTTCTTTTCAAAAAGAGAAAGTGCCGATTTATCCTACGTAAGGCGGGAAAAGATGGCTATAGCGGCCTTGGCCGAAACTATTCTACCGCGGACGATCGACAGCCCCGGAGCAAAAGATGCTCAGGTAGAAGACTTTATCGTTGACGTCGTCATACATTGTCTCCCCGATAGAGAGCAAAATACGTTCGTAAAAGGGCTGAAACGAGCACAACTATACAGTCAGGAACAGTTTGGATATTCACTTTCCGAATGCGACGGCGACCAATGTATCCAGGTTGTTCATTGGATGGAACAGGCGAGCAGACCTTGGTTAGACGTGCCGATTGTCAATAGAATTAGAAATAAGCTTTTCGGGAGAACATTCTTCCAATTGGTAAAAACTTTGACCGTGGAAGGGTACTGTACGTCGGAAGTTGGCGCTACACAAGGGTTGGCTTTCGATGCCGTACCGGGTAGCTATGTGCCTTGCCTGACCATACATGCTGACCACAAAACGTGGGCATTAACGTGACAAGAAATCGTTCAGAAGAACTATGGCGAAGAAGCTAAATTTTGTGTTTGTAAGTTTACAAAGGATTAATACGGACAGAGAGTCCACATCAACCAGTATAGCAAAGGAACTGGCACGGCACCACCGCGTACTTTACGTCAATCCGCCTATTGATCGCCGGACATACCTATTCGGCTCGTCAGACCCCTACATCCGTGAACATGTACAAATGGTCAAAAATGAAAAAAAAGCGCAATTGGTCCAAACCACCGAAAACCTATGGGTGCTGAATCCCGCGCACGTGATTGAATCCATAAACTGGATTCCAAGCACGACGGTATTCCAACTTTTAAATAAGCGGAACAACAGAATTTTTGCCGGCGAGGTCCGGACGGCCATAAACAATATTGGTTTCGAGGATTATATATTAATTAATGACAAAGACATCTACCGGAGTTTTTTTTTCAAAGAGCTTCTTTCTCCTTTATTATCTGCATACCTCGACCGTGATAACATCATTGTCATGGATTATTGGAAGCGCCATGGAAGTGTGTTGGAGCCGTTGTTGATGGCGAAGTCCGATTTGGTACTTTGTAATTCGCCTGGGTTTACAAAGAAGGCGTCTTGTTATACATCCCAGGCTTATTATATAGGAAACGGGTGTGACATCACGTTGTTTGACGCCAGGAAAGACTTCCCAAAACCATATGATTTGTCTATCATCGATTCGAAACCTATAATTGGTTATGTCGGCGCGCTTACAGCACTGCGGCTGGATATCGATTTACTGATCTTTTTAGCAGAAAATAGGCCATCGTGGAATTTTGTTTTTGTTGGATCTCAAGACGATGTATTTTCAGCCAGTAAGCTTCATTCACTTGAGAATGTGTATTTTCTTGGAAAAAAAGATACACTGGAGGCACCCGCCTATATACAGCATTTCAACGTATGCATAAATCCGCAAGTGATAAATGAGATTACGGACGACAATTATCCCCTTAAAATTGACGAGTATTTGGCTATGGGTAAACCTGTCGTGGCAACCGCTACCAACATTATGCAACAGGTCTTTCATGAGGTGGTTGGTTTAGCGTCTTCGGGTGAGGAGTTCCTTGCAAAGATCGAGCAGGCCCTGCATAACGATACAGACGAGAAACGCCGACGGCGCATAAACGTGGCGGAAACACATAGCTGGCCTATCATTACACAACGGGTACTCGCTATAATTGAAGACCATGTCAACCAATAATCATACGCGATGAACAGTCGTATAAAAGCGCAAGACTACCACTATGATGCAATCGTCATCGGCTCCGGAATAAGTGGAGGAATGGCGGCGAAAGAATTGTGCGAAAAAGGGTTAAAAACACTATTGTTGGATCGAGGTAGGGACGTTCGGCATGTTATTGATTACCCGACTGCGAATCTCCAGCCCTGGGACTTTCGCTTTCGTACCCGCACCACCCGGGAGGATTGGTCTGCAGACCCTGTGCAAAGTGCCGGTTATGACGCCACAACCAAGCATTTTTATATTCGGGACGAAGACAATCCGTATATACAAAAGCAGCCGTTCAGCTGGTTTCAGGGCAACCAAGTGGGAGGGAGGTCGCTGCTCTGGGGACGACAGTGCTATCGATTGAGCGACCTTGATTTCGAAGCGAATATCATGGATGGCGTAGGCATAGATTGGCCGATACGTTATAAGGATATTGCTCCCTGGTATGATTACGTAGAGCAGTATATCGGTGTAAGTGGTCAAAACGAAGGTCTTGATCATCTTCCTGACGGCGTATTCCTACCTCCAATGGAACTGAACTGTGTTGAACAGCACCTGCGCGATCATATACAGACAAGTTTTGGACGTACGCTCACGATCGCGAGGGTAGCAAATCTTACGAGAGGATGGAAAGGGCGTGGGCCATGCCTATACCGCAATCTTTGCTCGCGCGGATGTCCGGTTGGAGGATACTTCAGTAGTAACAGTGCAACCATACCTCAAGCGATGGCCACCGGAAATCTAACATTAAGACCATTCTCGCTTGTTAATGAAGTTATTTATGACGATCGTGAAGGCCGGGCAACCGGCGTAAGGATCATCGATACAGAAACCATGGATAGCTGCGAATTTTATGCGAAGATCATATTTATCAATGCCTCAACCATCGCTACAGCGGCTATCCTTCTCCGCTCCCGGTCTAATCGGTTTCCCAATGGATTGGGAAACGATAGTGGACAGGTTGGGCTTAATCTTATGGATCACCATTCATCTGCAGGAGCTTCCGGCATATTTCCGGGTTTTCGCGAAAAGTATTATAGCGGAAGGCGCCCTTGCGGCTTTTTGATTCCCCGATTCCGAAATGTGGGCAACGACAAACAGACGGGGTTTGTACGCGGATATCAGCTTCAGGGAATGGGGAAACGGTTAGGTTGGTCGGACCAAAAGGATACGCTTGCCGGTTTTGGAAAAACGTTCAAAAAATCGGTACTGTCTCCTGGGCCGTGGACGGTGTGGTTAGGCGGATGGGGTGAATGCCTGCCATCCGAATCCAACCGGATTTACGTGGACTTCTCTGTAAAAGACAAATGGGGGCTCCCCATTACAACAATCGATTTCGCTTTCGGCAAAAATGAGGAGAGTATGCAGGCCGACATCCAGGATAGTTGCGCCGAAATGTTAGAAACAGCAGGATTTAAACAAATAAACATATTCAATTATTCAAAACCGGGCGGAAGTACCGTGCATGAAATGGGTACGGCACGTATGGGAAGAGATCCGAACACCTCGGTCTTAAATGCGTTCAATCAACTGCATGCCGTAAAAAATGTATTTATTACCGACGGCAGCTGCATGACGTCATCCGCATGTCAAAACCCATCGTTAACCTATATGGCACTTACGGCGCGGGCGTGCGCTTATGCGGTTGATCAGTTAAAGAAAGGGGAACTTAAATGAAATACAAGCCTTTGGAATTGCCTTTGTACTGCCGCGACTATTATAGATACGGAAATGACACCGTCAGGCATAGCCTCGTCTGGTTTCGTAAGTTCACAGGCAAACGGTGGATTTACGGCCAGAATTTTGGAGATTATCTTTCGCCTGTCGTAGTAGGCGAGCTCATGAGAAAGCGTAACTCCGTCGATGCTTTACGAGCAGACAGGCGCTTGTTAGCCATCGGATCAATCATCCACTTTGCGAAAGATAATGACATCGTGTGGGGGAGTGGCGTTAACGGCAAGGTGGGATTAGAGGAATACCAATTCAAAAAGTTGGATATCCGCATGCTACGGGGGCCCCTCACCAAACGGTTCTTGGAAACAATCGGAATTTATTCCGATTGCAATGTATTTGGTGATCCAGCTTTGCTTATCCCTTACTTATTTCCGGAATTCCGGTATCAGCCTAAAAAGGGTAAACACAGCGTGATCCCCAATCTCAATGAACTGGAATCGGTAAGCAGAATACTACCCGCAAATGTCAAGCTTATTTCGCCCGTAGGATATTGGAAAACCATTGTCCGGGAAATTATTACAAGCGAATCTGTTATCACTTCCTCATTACATGGGCTGATTTTAGCGGAAGCGTATGGCGTTCCGGTACGTTTTGTACATCCTATTGGAGGGGAAACCTTATTCAAATATCAGGACTATTTGGAAGGTACCGGGCGAACGATGGCAGAGATCCCGACATCTTTTAATGAAGGTTTTTCAATGAATATGGGGGTCACGTTTCCAGCGCCGCAGGTAGATATTATGAAAATGATTGACGCTTTTCCATTCTAATCACTGCAGGTGAATTTTACAATCGCATATGATAGTCGCCTTTTACCCTGACGTTCTTAACGAGAACCCTTACTTGCGTTTACTTCAAACGATGCTCGCCCGCCGGGACGTTCAGTTTATTAAAGTCAATGAAGTGTTCCGAAATAAACGTACCTTCAAGTGTGTTTCTGCCGTACATTTTAATTGGTATGAAATTATTTCGGAGAGGAAACGTTTTCCTGCCATGATGGAATTCATAAAAAAATGTGCGGTTTTATTGGGCTTACGTATGATGGGAAAACGAATCGTATGGACAATGCACAATAAGCAAGGCCATGAACAAAATTTTACGAAATACAGTAAAATGATCACTTGGTTGTTTGTGTGGTTGTCTGAAACCGTCATTATCCATTCTAAGCTCAGCGAGCAGTTGTTGGAAAACCAATACGGAAAAAAAATTGCCAAAAAGGCCCGATATGTTCCGCATCCGCATTATATAGAGGTATATGGGGGAGGAGTGTCGACTTCATGTCCCTCTGAAGCCACTCCCTTGCGGTTGCTTTTCCTGGGGGCCGTACGGCCCTATAAGAATATTGAACTGCTCCTCGACGTGGTTGAACAATTTGAAAAGGATGTCTTTTTTACGATAGCCGGAAAGCCTTTGAACACCGAGTATCAAAAGTTAATAACAGAAAGATGCGCACCATTCAAAAATATTCATTTAAAGCTGGAGTATATTGAAGACAGGGAAATACCAGGATTAATCGGATCGCACGATTTATTAATATTGCCATATGATGTAACCAGTAGTCTAAATTCCGGGTCCGTCATTTTGGCAGCCTCTTATGGGAGATCCGTTATTTGTCCGGCAATCGGCACCGTATTGGATTTTGAAAATAAGGCCATGCTTTTCACCTATACCTATCTCACTCCCGCGGATCATTTCCAACAGTTGACGAGGGTCGTTTCCAAGGCTATCGAACTCAAACGACGGCAACCCGATGTTTTTATCCAATGGGGCAAATGCTTGTTTGATGAAGTTCGACAAAGCAATAATGAACGGTTAATAACGACGCGGTTGTACGACGTATATAGCGGTGTCGGGCGATAATCTGAAAATGATCTTTGTAGTGTTTCGCCTACAGCATACTTGCATGAGATAGTCTATTTTTGCTTATTAATTTTTAACCCTTGTCACGCTCAACGACAATCGCAAAAAATACTTTATTTCTTTACGTACGCATGCTTCTGTCCATGGTGGTGAGCCTGTATACGTCAAGACTCATCCTGAACGTATTAGGAGTTCAGGACTTTGGGATTCATAGTGTCGTAGGAGGAGTCGTCTCGCTTTTTGCGGTTTTAAGCTCCGCGATGTCTACAGCTACGCAACGATTTTTGGCTGTGAATATCGGGAGAAAAGATTGGGAGAAACTTCGCGTCACCTTCAACGCCACACTTCTTATTCATATTGGAATAGCACTTTTGATCCTGCTATTTGCAGAAACAGTTGGTCTGTGGTTAGTTCATCATAAGTTAAATATCCCTGCAGACCGTATCGACGCAGCAAATCTGGTCTATCAATTCTCGGTTTTGGGAAGCGTAGTCGGTATTACACAGGTGCCTTTCAACGCATTGATCATTGCAAGAGAGCGGATGGGAATATTTGCTTTGTTTAGCATCGTGGAAGTGATTTTAAAGCTGGTAATTGTCTATATCCTTTACATCTCTCCATTTGATGCACTGAAGATGTTCTCTTTCCTGCTTTTTTTACTGACACTTTTCACAACAACCATTTACAAAATCTACTGCTTAAGACATTTTCCGGAAACCAAATTCAAGTGGACGTATGATAAGCCTCTTTACGCAACATTGATCAGCTATTCAGGCTGGAGTTTATTTGGTAATGTCGCTTATGTAGCGAAAGGACAAGGAGTTAATATGCTGTTGAATATTTTCTTTGGTACAGTCGTCAACGCTGCCTATGGAGTAATGATGCAGGTTCAAACCTCAGTGAATCTTTTTGTATCTAATTTCCAAACGGCTGTGAACCCTCAGATTATCAAGCTCTATGCGAACCGGCAAAACCAGGACATGCAAAAACTAATGTTTCAAAGTGCAAAGTTTTCGTACTTCCTGATGCTTGTTTTAGGCGCTCCAATACTATTTAATATTGATTTCATCCTTTCCTGGTGGCTAAAGAATCCTCCCCAATACTCCGCAGCGTTTATCTGCCTATGCATCGTTAACATAATGATTGAATGCCTGTCGAGGCCGTTGTCCACTGGGGCTATGGCCACCGGTCGAATAAAGTGGTTTCAAATTGTGGTTGGTTCCACCTTATTCCTGAATTTGCCTATCAGTTACATTGCATTTAGGATGTATCATAATCCGGTACATTTTCTATACGTTGCCATTCTCTTGTCGTTTGTAACATTGGCCCTGCGGTTGGCTTTTCTCGTCCGGATGGTCAGTCTGGAAATAAACATATTCATGAAAGAAGTGATTCTCCCCATTGTCGTAACCACTACCGCGGTTAGTGTCCTATTGTACGGACTCACGCTTACGGTTCGGCCGGTAGCGAACTTTTTGGAGTTGGCGGGCGTTTGCATGATCATCGCTTTGCTTACGGCATCAGTGATTTTTTCTTTTGGCTTTAAACGGTCAGAGAAGACGATGGTACTAAGATTATTAACGGATAAATTTCGCAAGCGGCAAAATGGTAACTAGCTTGATTTACAATAGCCGTCAAGACGAGCTCAGCAAACGGCTATTTAGGTTGTTAAAAACCTTTCCATTGAAAAATATTTTTAACCCCAGCTTTGTTGACCGCGACGGTTATACCATAATTGCTTTTCGAGCCATAAACCCGGCTACGAACAAGATCAATTCATTCGTTGCCACCTTCGGCGATACGGATCAATTGATAGATTTGTTGAATCTGAATACCTACGTTGAACAATTCGGTGTGTCTACTGCAGCTGATCCGAAAATTTTTACAGAAGGCAACACCAACGTCTGGCTGACCTTTAATACAGGATATTCCGACGACCAAAACGATGTTTATCTACTAAAAATTTATCCGAAAGTTGAACAACCGATACGGTGTGTGTATCAAGGGCGCGAAAGAATCGAAAAGAATTGGGCGTTCTTTTTTGAAGACGGAAAAATTCTCGCACTGTATAGTATTGCTCCCTTTGTTGTGCTGGAGGCCTTGTGGCCCTCGTCAGACGCTACCGTTTGTGAGTTTCGTGAGCGACTGAAAGATTCTGAAAACCACCGCCAACCACGGTTAAGCATAGGTACCCAACTTGTGGCTACCGGCAGTGGATATTTGTTTATCGCACACAGAAAATTGACGTTTTTTAACAAACGGATTTATTATGGCGTTCCTGTCTTTCTGTTGAGGAACGACCAGGGTTACCGCATCGTGGTGAATAAGAGAATGCGATTAATTCACTCGTTTCGGTCATTATTGGGTTCGAAATTGAAGCATAACAAAAACCTGATTTCCTGTACCTATTTTTCAGGAATTAATCGGATTGCCGAAAACAAATACGTTGTAGGATATGGCATCAATGACGTAAACTTTTCCTTTTCATTGCTTAACACTATTTAATGGATATAATGAGAATACGGACTTTTTATTGGGAAGACAACATTGTACCGAAAGGTAAAAGGATACTATATAAATGGTTAGGCAAACAACCTAATCAGCATTTCCTTTATGGAAATGCCGGGGATATATTTGCCCGGGAGCTGTTGGCCTACCTATATAAGCAACATGTAATCAATATACCGTCGGAAGGAGGGAGGCTCCTTTCAGTGGGCTCAATAGCGCATCGGGCTTTAGCTGGCGATATCCTGTGCGGTGTGGGAGTCAAAAATAAGGGAATGGTGCCCCACATTCACGAACCTATTACGATATATGGTTTGCGGGGTCCGCTGAGTTTGGAATCTTTTAAACATGCCGGATATAACGTGGATAATTTGAAGTTTTTGTATGATCCGGGTTTGTTGATCCC
>Ga0182793_1001098_pt1 | contig 17678 bp, 16 predicted proteins | sample Passage237A_FD_130498 | JGI IMG/M metagenome (GOLD analysis project Ga0182793, IMG submission 130498) | Cellulose adapted compost microbial communities from Newby Island Compost Facility, Milpitas, CA, USA - Passage2 37A (version 2) (version 2) ... | reverse complement strand
GGCCCCGGGGCCGGCCGGTGGGCCGGTCGGGGCGCCCCCCCGCCCGGACATCCCGGTTGGTGTTGCCGCCTCCGCCCGGGACCCCCGGGCGGCCGGGGAACGCGCCGCCGCCCCCACCGCCGGGCGGGTTCAGGTCACCGGGAATACCCGGTCGGCCGGGCGGCACCGGGGGGCGGTTCGGGAATCCGGGGCGGCCCGGCGTGTCCTCGTCCCGTCCGCCGCCGCTGTCCTGGAGGAAGATTGTCGTATTCATTACCAGACCCGGGTGCACGCGCGCCTCCACCCGGTAGGAGCCGGAGGGCACGCGCCGGCCGTCGGTGCCGCGCTGGTCCCAGAACTCCCGGTTCAGGCGGGTTTCGCCCGGGTTCAGCGTGATCCCCGATAGTTTGCGCGAGGCGTTCCATACAATCCGGTTGGAGCGGGCATCGCGCACCGTCAGCGTGTACTCCTGCGACCGACCGTCCGCGATGATCTGCTGGCGGCGGTTGCCGACGTTGGTGAGCATCACGGTCAACTCTACGCCGCGACCGGGCTGATACTGCGTCCGGTCGGTGCGCAGTCGCGCTTCCCACCCGCCTGACTTGGCGATCTCCTCGTTGCCCCGGTTGAAGCCACCCTGGCTGTAGCCGCCGCCCCGGAAGCCTCCCTGGGCGAAGGCCGGCTGCTGTGCTGCTGCCGCCAGCGCCAGGACGGTTGCCGCCGCCGCTGCTGCCGCTGCTGCTCTTGCTGCTGCTCTGCCGTTTATATTTCTCTTGCGTAACCGCTTCATGGTTCGTTCGTCCCTTCCTGCGTCGTGATCCCGCCCGCTTCTGCGGCGGCGGCGGCTTCCCGCTGCTTGGCCTCCTGCCAGAAGGCTTCCATCTCCTCGAGCGTGAGTGCGTCCACCGGCCTGCCGGACTCGGCCGCGCGCGCCTCGATGTGCCGGAAGCGCCGCGAGAAGCGCGCGACCTGCTGCCGCAGCGCCGTTTCTGCGTCGATTCCCAGCTTGCGGCCCACGTTGACCACTGTAAAGAGCAGGTCGCCCAGTTCGGAGGCCACGCGCGCCGTATCCGGCGTGTCCGTTAGCACCTCCGCCCGGAGTTCGGCCACCTCCTCTTCCAGCTTGTCGAGTACGCCCGATGCGTCAGGCCACTCGAAGCCAACCTTGACTGCCCGCCGGCTGACCTCCAGAGCGCCCAGGAGCGCCGGGTAACTCCGGGGGATGCCATCGAGCACGGACTCCCGGGGACTCTGGCCCGCCGCGCCCTTTTCCGCCGCCTTGATGGCGTTCCAGTTAGTAAGAACCTCGTCCGCGTCGGCCACCTTCACGTCGCCGAAGATGTGCGGGTGCCGGCGAACCAGCTTCTCAACAATCCCGGCGCACACATCGTCAATGTCGAAGACGCCCTCCTCGCGGCCCAACTGCGCGTGGAACACCACCTGGAGCAGCAGATCTCCCAACTCCTCGGTGAGGAGGTCCGGATCGCCGCTGTCCACCGCGTCCACCACTTCGAACGCCTCTTCTATGACGTACCGGCGCAGGGTTTCGTGACTCTGCTTCAGGTCCCAGGGGCAGCCGCCCTCCGGGTCGCGCAGTCGGGCCATCACCTCCACCAGCTCCGGGAAGCCCGGCCGGCGCTGCTCCGCGGGCAGTTCCGGGACGTACACACTGGTCAGGTGGTCGTGGTCGTTCGTCCGGTCCAGTGCCAGCAGAGGCGTCTGGTACACCGCCTCGCGGCCGGGCACCCCCGCCGACCGGACTACCGTGACGGCGAAGTCATCGGGGTAGCCCGCTCGCATCAGGGCCAGCTTCGCCTCAGAGGCCGCCGCCCGCGAGTGGACCTGATACAGCAGGAGGGGGCCGCCGCTGCGGAGCGAGGCCGGGGCATTCGCCCCCCCGGAGTCCAGGGTGAGCGCGTCCACCACGTGCAGGTCTCCCGTTACCGCGACTCCGGCCGCCTCCAGGGCGGCGTCCACAAACGAAGGCGCGCCCAGGACGCGCACCGGCAGACCCCGCTCCGCCGCCCGCTCCAGCAGAAGCGCCACCGTGCTCTCACCGAGCAGCGGGTGGCCCGGCACCGCGTACACCACATCCCCGCGCTCGGTGGCTTCGAGGACCCGTCCGGCGATACGGTCGTAGGTCTGTGCGAAGGTCTCCCCGGTCTCGTACTCGTGGTCCAGGGACGTAACGGCGCCCTCCGGCAGGGCGGCAAGCGCCTCGGCCACGGGGCCCGATTCGAGCAGGGGATGGCGGGCCGTGCGCAGCAGCACGGGCGCGGAGCCCGAAGTGAGCAGGGCCAGGTTCCGCGGGGGAACGCTGTCCGGGGCGCCCGGCCCCAGGCCGACGATGTGGAGCATAGTACTGTCTTCTTTCCCCAGAAACGCGCGAAGGGCGGCGCGGATGACCCGCGCCGCCCTTCTCCGGTATGTACTTCCACCGCGCGTGCTGCTCATATCGCACCCACGCGGCGATCCCCGCTGCTTATTGCGGGGCGGCGACGCTTGTGCCTGTGCCGGCCGCCGGCGGGGCGACGGCGCCGCCCGGAGCCACAGGCGGGACGGTCGACGTGGAGCCCTCGGACGACTTGCCGATGCCGGCCTTCTCCGCCGCGGACTTGACGGCCGCCCAGACCGTCTCGTACGACTTGTCCGTCGCCTCAAAGGTCGCGTCCATCTTCTGCTTGATGATCTGGTTCCGGACCTTGGCGTTCGCCGGCTCCATAATCTTGAACTGCACCAACTCGCGGCGAACGATCGGGATGGCGTCCTCGTAGGGGATGCTGAAGGCGGGCATCTTCTTCTCCACCATCACCCAGGACTTGGTGCCGGGCTGACCGGGGAAGTCCACGGGGCCGAAGTACTTGCCCTCGGCGGTGGGCTGAATCTTGGACTGCCACGGAATCGGCAGGTTCGCGATCGGCGTGGTCTGCTGGATCAGGCCGCCGTTCGCCTTAAGCTGCGGCGGGTTCATCTCCGTGGCGACCTCGTCGAACTTCTTCTTGTCCGCCAGCATCTTCTCCACCTTTTTCGCGTCCGCGGGCGACTGCGCCACGATCAGGCGGATCTGGACGCGCTGAGGCAGGCTATAGCGATCCTTGCCCGCGTCATAGGCCTTGCGGACCTCGCTCTCTTCGAGCTTGAGCAGCTTGGCGTACAGGTTGGTCTCGGCCATCTGCACCTTGAGGTCGTTCTTGATCTCCTCGACGGTGGTCCCCTGTTCCTTCAGGATCTCGTCGTAGGACTTCCCCGGTACCTGCTGCTCGAAGATCCGCTTCTGGGTTTCGAAGAGCTTGTTCACGTCCTCGTCGGACGGCAGGACATTGTTCTTGGACGCCTCAGCGAGGAGGACGCGGTTCCCCACGAGCTGGTCGAGTACGAGCCGTTCCGCGTTGGTAGGCTGACCGCCAGGCACCTGGACCATCTGGCGCTCCAGCGCCTGAATGTACTCGTCCTTGGTGATGACCTGGTTGTTGACCCGAGCGAAAACGTCGTTTTTGCCGCTGCAACCGGTCAACAGCGACGCTCCGGCGAGGGCAGCGGTAAATGCGAGAACGGCGCGACGCGCCGGGGCGGGGGGAGTGCGCTTCAAGAATCGTCTCCTGACTACGGCCTTCGGACAGTACTGATGGGTGCAAAAGCTGGGATGATAGCCGCGAGGTCCGCGGTTCGCCCGGCAGCGACGGGACCCGGCAGGCCATCACGGGGCGGTCGGCCGCGGGCCGCCTTTAGGGTATTACGTCGGCGCGCGGCAGTATGTTTCCCGCGCGGCTCCCGCGGCGACAAAGCGGGGAGAAGCCCCGAAAATCCTATCATAGCAGCTATTCTCTGTCAACGAGGGCAAAACGATGGCAACCAGACCGCACACGCGCGGAGGGACGGCGCCCGGCGAGGGAGAACCCGAAGGCATGGACGCAACGAAACGGGCAGGCGAGCGGGGGGCGCTGGTGCTGGGCATCGACCTGGGCGGCACGAAGTCGGCAGCGGTAATCGCCACGACGGGCGGGGAGGTGCTCCACCGCGTGTCCGCACCGACCCCCGCCGCGGGCGGCGCGGCGGCGGTTGTGCAGCTGCTCGTGGAACTGGCTCGCGAGGCGCGGGCGCGTCTGGCGCCCGGGGAGCGGGTCGCCGGAATCGGCATCTCGGCGGGAGCCCCGGCCGACGCCGCGCGTGGACTTGTGTATCCGGCACCCAACCTGCCGGGCTGGCCGGAGGAGGGGACCCCGCTGGCGCAGATCGTGGCCCGCGAACTGGGGGGCGACCTGCCCGTCTTCCTGGAGAACGACGCGGACGCGACGGCGCTGGCGGAGTGGCAATTTGGCGCGGGCCGCGGTGCGCGGACGATGGCGTTCCTGACCGTGGGCACCGGCATCGGCGCGGGCCTGATCCTGGACGGCCGCCTGCACCGCGGGGCGCGCGGCGCGGGCGGCGAGGTCGGGCACATGGCCGTGGTGTCCGAAGGGGGGCGCGCGTGTGCATGCGGGCTGTCCGGCTGTTTGGAGGCGTATGCGTCCGGACCCAGCATCGTGCGGGTTGCGCGGGAGCGGGGCTACACGGGCGAGGCGGACGGCCGCGCGGTGGTCGCGGCGGCCCGCGCCGGGGACCCCGCGTGCCTCTTTGCCGTCCGTCAGGCCGGGGAGATGCTGGGGCGCGGCATCGCGGCGCTCGCCATGCTCCTGAACCCCGAGCGGGTTGTCCTCGGGACGCTGGCGGTACACGCAGGGGACCTTCTCCTGCCGGAGATTGAACGCGTGGCGCGGGAGCGGGCGTGGCCCCGAAATACCGACGGTCTGCAAGTTGTTCCCGCCGCGCTGGGCGACCGGGCGCAGGACCTTGCGGCGGTCTGCGCGTACCTTGCCCGGGCCGAATCCGGTGGTACAATGCCAGAGGCGTGAGCCCGGTGCCCGAGCAGGCCCGAGATCATCCCGCGCACGCCACAGCCTTTTTAAAGAAGAACCACCAGCACTATGGAACGAACCTACATCATGGTCAAGCCCGATGGCGTGCAGCGCCGCCTTTCGGGGGAGATCATCCGCCGCTTCGAGAACCGGGGCCTGAAACTCGTCGGCCTGAAGATGCTCGTGCCCACGCGCGAGATCGCGGAGAAGCACTACGCTGTCCACCGCGAGCGCCCGTTCTTCAACGACCTGGTCTCCTTTGTCACCTCCGGCCCTGTGGTCGCGATGGTCTGGGAGGGGCCGGACGCCATCAAGCTCTGCCGCCAGATGATCGGCGCGACCAAGCCCCTGGAGGCGCAGCCCGGCACCATCCGCGGCGACTACACCTGTGACGTGATGAGCAACCTCATTCACGGCTCCGACGCCCCGGAAACCGCGGCGGAGGAGATTAGCCTCTGGTTCCGCGACGAGGAACTGCTGCCTTAGTCCGGCGGACGGCGAAGGGGAGGTCGGCGGGGCCGAGCGTCCCCGCCAACCTCCCCTTCTTTATTTGCCGCCATGCTGCTCGCCGACTACGATTACGAACTCCCGGAGGACCGGATCGCGCAGGTGCCCGCGTCGCCGCGTGACAGCGCGCGTCTGCTTGTGGTTCCGCGCGGGTCGGGCGAGTTGGCGCACCGCGTGTTCCGGGACCTTCCCGAACTCCTCCAACCCGGCGACCTGCTCGTGGTTAACGAGACCCGCGTCTCCGCCGCCCGCCTGATCGGGCACCGCGAGGGGCATTCCGGAGCCGTGGAGGCGCTGGTACTGCGCCCCGCAGTGGAGTGGGGCGAGGACCACTACGAGGCGCTGGTGCGTCCCGGCAAGAAGGTACGCGAGGGCGAGCGGCTGGTCTTCGCCGAGGCGTGCCTGGGGGCAGAGGTGGTGGCGCGGGCGCCGGAGTCCGGGGGGCGCATCCTTCGGCTTTACCCGCTCGGGAGCGACGCCGCGGCGGATGTCGCTGCGCTTCTGGATGCGCGCGGGCGTGTCCCGCTTCCGCCCTACATCACCCAGCCCCTCGCGGACCGGGAGCGGTATCAAACCGTCTACGCCCGGACGCCCGGCTCGGCGGCGGCCCCCACAGCGGGCCTGCACTTCACAGCGGAACTGATGGACCGTTTGCAGGAGCGTGGCGTGCGCTTCGCCCGGGTCCGTCTGGACGTGGGGCTGGGGACCTTCCGGCCCGTCCGTACCGAAGATGTGACGCAGCATGAAATGCACGCCGAGGCGTTCTCCGTACCAGAAGAGACCGCCGACGCGGTGAACGCCTGCAAGGGCCGCGTAATCGCGGTAGGAACGACGGCGGTGCGCGCGCTGGAAAGCGCCGCTCCGGCCGCTCCGGCCGGTGCGCGGGTCGGCCCGCACGCCGGCGACACCCGGCTATTCATCCTGCCGGGGTACGATTTTAAGGCCGTGGACGGCCTGATAACGAATTTTCATCAGCCGCACTCGACACTGCTGCTGCTGGTCGCCGCCTTCCTGGGGCGGGCGCAGATGCGCTGCGCCTACGAAGCGGCGCTGGCTCAGGAGTACCGGTTCCTCAGCTTCGGGGACGCTATGTTCTGCGTGCCCGACGGAAGGCCGCGGTGAGCCCGGCGGCGGCTCGTGTCGAGGGCAGTTTTTTTATCGAAGAGGGGAGTTCCAACGTGCCCGGATTGGACGAGTTCTACCGGTACCTGGACCGACAGGACAAGCCGAACGTCGCGACCGAAGCGCGCCGCTCGGAGGAGGGCGCGGGTGAGCGCCAGAACGGCGACGGTGGCGGCAGCGCCCCGGGGACGGGAGGAGCCGCCTCCGGACGCGCCGCGGCCCGGCGTCCGGCGCTCGGTTCCCTGCCGGGCTCGGCCGAACCGGGTGTGCGCTATGTCCTGAGGAATGGGGTCACGGTTGCCGTCCCGGTGGGGACGGTTTCCCCGGCTTCAGTGAACCCCGAACCGACACCCGAGGCGCCCGAGGCGCCGCCTGTCGAACCGTCTGCCGAACCGCCTGCCGAACCGTCTGCCGAGACCTCGGCCGCTGCCGCCCCCGCCGTCACCAGCCCCGCGCCGCCGCGCAAGTCGCGCAGCAAGAGCGCCGGCGCGTCGGCCCCGGCGGCGAAAGCCCCGGCCGCGCCGCCCGCAGACGAGCCCGCCGCCAGCGCGGCGCCGGCCGACCCCGCGCCCGACGCGCCGGAGTACCTGCCTCCCATCATCGAGGCGCACGAGCCGACCCAGGTCGCGGATGCGCCAGCGCGTCCGCGGCCGGTCGCCTCGGGGCGTGCGTCCGCCGCCCGCGACGAAGACCCGCTCTTCTCGGACGCCGACATTGTTCAGATGTGGCGCACGCTCCCCCGGCACATTCAGCTTTTGGTGGGCATGAAGAGCGAAGAGGCGGAGGTCGCGCAGAAGTACTACACCCGCAACTTCAAGGAGTCGCGCGGGCAGCTCATCGAGCGGCTTCTTGACCCCACCCTCACCCTGGAAGACACCGCGCGCGTGCTCGGCGTGTGCCCGACCACCGTGCGCCGCTACACCAATCGCGGCGTCCTCCCGCACCACCGGACCGTGGGGCAGCAGCGCCGCTTCCGCCTGTCGGATGTGCTCGCGTTCCTGGAGCGGCAGCAGCGCGCCCGCAAGCGCCGCGCCGAGAAGACTGCGGAGGCGCTGGCCGCGCGCCAGAACCTGGGAGCCGAAAACGCGAAGGTCTGAGCGTCCCGCCGCCGCTGGCCGCCTCGTCAATGCCACCTCAGGCGTGGTTCTGGCGGCGCGGGCGCGGCTCGCCTCCGGCTTCTGGGAGCAGTTGGTGGGCCTGATCGGACAGGCGCCCGACCCGGAATTCGCCCTCGGCCTGCCCGGGTGCTGTCAGGTCCACACTGCGCTCCTCGCCCTCCCTCTGGATATCGCATTCTGCGACGAGGCGGGGCGGGTCGTGCGTCTGGTGGCGGCGCTGGCGCCCTGGCGCATCAGCCCGCGGATTCCCGCCGCGGCGGTCGCCTGGGAGATGCCCGCCGGCTGCCTGGCAGGACGGGTGCGGGCGGGCGACGTTCTCCTCAGGGACGGGGTATAATCGGGCATGCGCGTAGCGCTGTTCACCGAAAGCTTCGACCCCGTTATCAACGGGGTTTCTACCTCTGTCAAGACTCTGGCTGCGGGGTTGGTCCGCGCAGGACACGACCCGGTCATTATCGCGCCGCGCTACCCGGACTACGAGGACGTGGACTCCGCCTCGGACGGGATTGAGGTGCGCCGTCTGCCCTCCTGGCGCACGCTGCTGAACCCGGAGAACCCCTTCGCCTACCCACCTACGGGCCTGTACACCCCGCGCGCCTACCGCGACGGCGGCTTTGCGATCGTTCACACCCAGCAGCCGTTCGGGATGGGACTGCACGGTCGCGTCTGCGCCCGGCGCAGCGGCGCGGCGCTGGTCTCTACCTTCCACACGCTCTACCAGCAGTACGTCCACTACGCCCCGTTCGCCCCGCCGCAGCTCGTGCGCGCGGTCGTCTCCCGTCACCTGGGGCGCTACTACGCCTCCTGTGACGCCGTTGTGGTGCCGTCGCGCGCCGCCGGCCGGGTTCTGGAAGGGCTGGGCGTCCCGTCGGGTCTGCTGCATGTGGTCCCGACCGGGGTGCCCGCCACCCCCTCTGTCATGCCGGCCGCGGTGGAGCAGATGCGCAAGACCTTCTCGCTGCCGCCCCATGCGCCGGTGCTGCTGTACGTCGGGCGTCTGGCGCGCGAGAAGAGTATGAACCTGCTGATTGACGCCTTCGCGCGTGTTTCGGCCGCGCACCCGAAGGACGACCCGGCGACGCACCCGATTCTGCTGATTGTTGGGAGCGGGCCGGACCTCGGTCGCTGCCGTGACCGCGTCCGGCGCGTCGGCATGGAGGCGTACGTTCGATTCGCGGGGTTCCTCAAGCGCTCGCAGCTTGCGCCGGTGTACGCCGCCGCGACCCTCTTTACCTTCCCCTCCGCCACAGAGACGCAGGGGGTGGTGTTATCCGAGGCGCAGGGGCATGGCCTGCCGTGCGTGGTGGTGGATGGGGGAGGGTCGCCGGAGTTCGTGCGCGCGGGCGTGGACGCGCTGGTGGTGCCGCCCGGCGATACCGAGGCGTTCGCCGCCGCGGTGCGCCGCCTGCTCGCCGACCACGATCTGCGCCGCTCCTTCTCCGCTGCGGCGCTGGCCAGCCCGCTCCGCCCGACTCCCGAGGCGATGGCCGCCGCCATGATCGAGGTCTACCGCTCGGTCCTGGCGGAGCGCGCCGCGGGCGCCAGCGGCCGCTCCGCTCCGGCTGTGCCGGAGCGGGAACAAACGCGGGAGTGGTAACGGCCGCCTAATCGAGCCGGGTGATGGGGTAGCCGCGGGCGCGGAGGCTGCGCTCGATCTCGGCGATGTGCCCGTCGTCACGCACCTCCAGAAGCATCTCCACCCCGGTCTTGCCATAGGTGACGGAGGGCGAGATACGGTTGTGTGTCACCTCGATAACGTTCCCGCCCGCCTGGGCTACCGTATCGAGGAGGCGCGCGAGGCCGCCGGGCTTGTCCGGACAGGCCGTGAAGAAGTGGAAGTACCGACCGGCGCGGATCATGCCCCGCTCGATCAGGTCGGACAGGAAGCGGACATCGATGTTGCCGCCGCACAGCACCGCCACGGTGTTGCCCTGCGCCAGATGCGGGTGCTGGAGTAGCGCCGCCAGCGAGGCCGCGCCGCTCGGCTCCACAATGACCTTGGCCCGCGTGATGAGCAGCAGGATCGCCTCGGCGATGCGCTCATCGGTCACGCTCACCATATCGTCCGCGTAGCGCTGGATATAGGCGAACGTGCGCGGGGAGGGGGACTTGATCGCGATGCCATCCGCGATGGTATCTACCGGCGCGTCGCGCGAGAGCAGCTCCCCGGCGTGGAACGAGCGCACGGCGTTATCCGCGCCTGCGGCCTGCACCCCGATCACCCGGCACGACGGCCGGGCGTCCTTGATGGCCGTTGCGACTCCCGCAAACAGGCCGCCCCCGCCAATGGGAATCAGCACCGTGTCGATCTCGGGCAGGTCCTCCAGCAGTTCCAGCCCGAGCGAACCCTGGCCCGTGATGATGCCGTCGTCATCGTAGGCGGAGACGAACACCTCGCCCGTTTCGGCGGCGCGCGCCTTGGCGGCGGCTACCGCCTCGTCGAAGTTCCCGCCCTCCAGGATTACCGTGGCGCCGTAGTTCTCGGTCGCCTGTATCTTGGCGATCGAGGCGACGCGCGGCATAAAGACCGTTGCGGGCACGCCCGCGTCCCGCGCCGCCAGCGCCACGCCCTGCGCGTGGTTGCCCGCGGAGGCTGTGAGGACGCCCCGCTGGCGCTCGTCCGGCGTGAGCGTGGAGATCTTGTGCGTCGCCCCGCGTATCTTAAACGAGCCGGTGCGCTGCAGGTTCTCCATCTTCAGGTGCAGCGTCGCGCCGCGCGCGGGGCAGCCGCACCGCTCCGCGATGCTCGCGGAGGTGTAGAGCGGGGTGCGCCGAATGCGCTCCCGCAGCACGCCGGCATAGGCACGGCGCATAGCCTCCGCGGTCACCAGAGCCGGGGCGGCGGAGGGGCGATTGTCTTCAGAAGCGTCTGTCATGGAGTGTCAGGGAGTCAGAGAGTTCATCGCGCTCAGCACCACCGGCTCTTCCTCGTCCTCAGCGAGGTCGAACAGGCGGTTGGCGTTGCCGTAGAGGATGCGCGCGCGATCCTCTTGCGACAGGCCCGATTCAAAGAGCACGGAAAGCACGGCCGCCGGGTCGGTCTCCGGCGCGCCTGAAGCGAAGAGGAGCTTGCGGACGCCGCCCATCGTCTCCGCGGCGAAGTCCACCTTCTCCGGGCAGAGCGCCCCGGAGATGTCCATCAGCAGGTTGCTCGGCTTGCTGGCCATACGCAGCGCTTCGCGCCACTCGCTGCCGCCCATGCCGGACGCAATAACCTTTACGCCGCTGAACATCTGCGCGATGTCCACCGTTTCGGCCATCGCGGCGGCGCTCGGGGTATGGATAAGCAGGGGCTTTCCGTAGCGCAGGAAGACCTTCACAATCTCCGACGCGTCGCGCGCCGTCACCGGGCGCCCGGTAAAGGGATCGGGGTAGAGCGCCACGCCCACAAACCGGTCGCTTAGCAGGTAGCGGCGCATCTGGGCGACGGCGTCGGCGACGCGCGCCGGGTGTGCAACGAGCCACCCCCGCAGGTCCACCGCGCCCCCTTCGTTCACCACCCCGGCCGCAAGCTCGTCGTTCCCCTCGACCGGGTCAAACAGGCGGGCCGTGCGCGACGCCACAAGCGCCTTACCGATGCCGCGCATTTGGAGCGCCGTCCGTATCTCGGAGGCGTCGGACCACCCGGGCGCGCAGGTGGTGCCGCCCCAGCCGCAGTGTACATCCACGTAGTGCAGTTCGCTGCTCATGCCGTCACCCCCAGCATCCGGCGCGCGTTGCCGCCGAGCACCTGGGTCCGCTCCTCCGGCGAGAGCCCGGCCAGCTTTACCAGAGCGAGCCCGGCGCCCAGGGACTCGCCCACGGTGCCCGAAGCGAAGAACACGCGTCCGGCGCCGATCTGCGTCGCCGCGAACTTCACCTCGCCGACGCCGCGCATGCCATGCGTCGTCAGCCCCACACGCTCGTTCGCGCGGGCCACAGCCAGCGCCTCGGTGAGCACGGCGCCGCTTGCGCCGGAGAGCAGCACAGGGCCGCCGCTCCAGCCTACCTCCTTCAGGAGCATTCCGACCGCTGTGGCGTCCCCGGGGCGCCGCGTCTCCACCAGCACCGGGACGGTCCGGGGCAGGCCGCCGCTCGCGAACAGGGCGGTAACCGGCGCGTAGGGGAGGGGCCAGTTCTGCGTTCCCGGCAGGAGGCAGATCAGCCGTGCCCGGCTCAGGTCCGGAGCGTCCACGAAGAGGGAGCAGGGGTTCACCACGGCGCCCGGTACCAGCGTTACCTCGTCCCCGGTCGCTGTGGCGGCAGCGTCCGCCGCCTCCTGATTGCCTGAGGCAGCGTCGGCGTGCACGGCGCGGGTGGATACCACGACCGCGCCGCCCACCTTATGCCGGACGAGCGTCTGTTTCAGGGCGTCGATGCCGCCCCGCCCGCCCAGCGGCGGGACCGGGCCGAAGACGGTGTACAGGTCGAACGGCGACTCCGGGTCAGGCACGGGCAATCTCCACGGCGCGGCGGAGGCGCGCCAGCACGCGCTCTCGTCCCAGCACCGCCATCATGTCAAACAGGCTCGGGCCGGCCTCGCGCCCGGACACGGCCACGCGTACGGGATGGGTGATGTCTCCCCGCTCGCGCCCATGCCTCGCGCCGACCTCGCGGGTCACCGACTCGATCGTCTGGGCATCCCACGGGGAGGCGTCCACGAGTGCCGCGCCGAGATCCGAGAGGTACTCGGCTGCGCCCTGCGGCTTGAGCCACTTGTTGGCGCTCTTCTCCACATACTCCGGCAGGTCGCGGAAGAAGAACTCCGTCGCCTGCGGGGCCTCCGCAAGCGTCTTCAGCCGCTCCTGCTCCAGGGCCAGCACATCCGCCGCGTACTGCACCGCCGCGTCGTCCGCATCCTCCGGCACCAGACCGGCCTTCGCCAGGTAGGGCAGCGCGCGGCGCGCGAAGTCCTCCGGCGCGAGCGCGCGCAAGTATACGCCGTTCGTGGCGTATAGTTTGTCCAGGTCGAAGATGCCGGGTGAGCGCGAGATACGGTTCGCGTCGAACCGGGCGATTAGCTCCTCCTTGGGCATGATCTCCAGATCCTCGCCCGGAGACCAACCGACCAGCGCCAGATGGTTGAAAAGCGCCTCGGGCAGCACGCCGTCGTGGTCCACGTAGCCGGGGATGTCCTCGCCGGTCTTCGGGTCCTTGATGACGCCGACCACCGGTTTGGCCCCGTTGCGCTTGGAGAGCTTTTTGCCATCTGCCCCGAGCACGTACGGGACGTGCAGGAACACAGGAATCTCCCAGCCTAGCGCCTGGAGGAGGCAGAAGTGCTTGGGCGACGACGACAGCCACTCCTCACCCCGCAGGACGTGGGTAATCTCCATGTCGTGGTCGTCCACCATCGCCGCCAGGTGGTAGGGCGGGAAGCCGTCCGCCTTCAGGATGATAAAGTCGTCCTGCGTCGTCGCGTCCCAGACCGTTTCCCCGCGCAGAGCGTCGTAGGTGCGAATCGGCCCCTCGGTCGGCATCTTCAGGCGTACCACATGGGGCGCCCCGTCCTCGACACGCTTTCGGGCCTCAGCCAGCGGCAGGTCCCGGTAGCGCCGGTTGTAGAGGAACGGCTCGCCACGCATCTGGGCCGCGGCGCGCATCGCCTCCAACTCCTCCTTCGTTTCGAAGGCGTAGTAGGCTTTTCCGGCGTCCAGGAGAGTGTCCACCACCTCGCGGTAGCGGTCGAGGCGCTGCGACTGGAAGTACGGGCCGTACGCGCCGCCCTCCTCGGGCAGCAGGGCGGGGTCTACCGTGCCGTACTTCGCCGCATCGACTCGGGCGACACTGGCGCGGTCCGGACCCTCGTCATAGTCCAGGCCGAGAGCCCGCAGCGACGCGATAATGTCCTGTAGCGCCCCCGGCACCAGGCGGGTCTGGTCCGTATCCTCGACGCGCAACAGGAACTGCCCGCCGGTGTGGCGGGCGAGCAGATACGAGAAGAGCGCCGTGCGCAGGTTGCCGACGTGCGGCGAGCCGGTCGGGCTCGGGGCGTAGCGCGTGCGCGCGGGCTTCTCCGACATTTTTATGTCCGATACAATCGATTCGATGGGTGTCATCGTATTAGTTATGTTAGCATACCCGCTCACGCGGTACAATACCGCGTTCTCATGGACGCTCCCTCGGAAATACTCTTCACAGATACCCTGACGCGCGCCGCCGATGCGCTCTCGGTGCCTCTGACGGACGCTCAGCGGGCGGCCTGCCTGCGCTTCGCGCGCCTCCTGCTCTCAGCGAACGAGCACGTAAACCTCACCCGCATCACTGCGCCGGCCGAAATGGCCGTGAAGCACTTCGCCGACTCCCTCACGGCGCTCGTGGCCGTTCCCGACCTCGCGGAGGGAGCGCGCGTCGCGGATGTCGGCACCGGAGCGGGCTTCCCTGGTGTTGTCCTGAAGATCGCCCGCCCGGACCTCCGTATCGTCCTGATCGATTCGCTCGCTAAACGGCTGTCGTTTCTGGAGGGCATTGTGGCGGACCTGGGGCTCGAAAATGTGTCGCTGGTCCACGCCCGCGCCGAGGATGCGGGGCGCGACCCGAACCTGCGCGACCGCTGCGACCTGGTGACCGCCCGCGCTGTCGCCGCTCTGCCGACCCTGCTGGAGTGGTGCGGCCCGCTCGCGGCGCCGGGCGGGGGGCGTTTCCTGGCAATGAAGGCGGGCGGCGTGGACGCGGAGCGGGACGCTGCCGGGCCGGCGGCGCGGGCGCTCCACCTGCGGCTGATGCGCGACCTCGCTCTGGAACTCCCCGCTGTCCCCGGCGCCGAGGACGCTGCCTCCGGCTCCCGCCGCCTCCTGGTCTACGCCAAGACCGCCCCGACGCCAAAGCGCTACCCCCGCACCCCGGCCGAGATTAAATCCAAGCCCTTGTAACGTCTCTCTTCGCACGTCCGTGGGGTACTATGAACGCGTCCGCAGTCCGTATGGGGGCGAAGGGGGTCTGGTGGCCCTCCCGGTCTTCAAAACCGTGCGCGGGGCGGTGATGCCGTCCCGGGTGGGTTCGATTCCCACGCGCTCCCGCCACGCCTTCCGCCATTCGCCGGAAATGCTGCCCCGCCCCTTGACGCCGCCCGCTCTCCTGTCGTATGATTCAAGCCACTTGAACGCAAGGAAAGTCTCAGGAAAGGGAAGCGCCGGCGGGAGCCTGGAGGGCATCCCGACGCGGCTGCGCGCCCTGCGTCGCCAGCAGAAGCGCACCCTGAAGGACGTGGCGGAACGGTCCGGATTCACCGAAAGCCTGCTCTCCAAGATTGAGTCGGGCAAGACCACGCCGCCGCTCGCTACCCTGGCGCGCATCGCCGCGGCGCTCGGCGTCGGTCTGGGGGACCTGCTGGACGATGAGCGGCGTACCGCGACCACGGTGACCGCTGCCAGCGAGGTCGCCGCGCGCCCCGCCACGCGCACCGGTAAGGGATACGGCTTTCATGTCCTCGCCGCGAACCGCGCCGAGAAGATCATGCAGCCGTTCCTGTTTGTCGCTGAGCGGGGGGAGGTACGGCCGGGGGCGCTCTCCCACAGCGGCGAGGAGTTCATCTATGTGCTGGAGGGCGAGATGCGCTACCGCGTCGGCGTGGTGACCTACACCCTCGGACCGGGCGACAGCCTGTACTTCGACGCCGAAGAGGAGCACGACCTGGAACCGCTCACGCCCGAGGTGCGCTACCTGGGCGTCTTCACAGAACGGCCGGAGCCGCGGCCCCACAGCGCCGCGACACCGGAAAAGGAAGGGGAGCAGACCGAATGACTACGAATATCGAGAGCGGCGAGATTCTGGAGCAGCCGTGGGGGCGCATCGTGTGGCTGGCGTCCCGCGGTCTGGGCAACTCCACGACCATGACCTTCGGGCGCGTGACCATCAAGGCGGGGCAGAGCAACCCGCGCCACCGCCACCCCAACTGTGACGAGATCCTGCACCTGCTCTCCGGGAGGCTCGAACACTCCCTCGGGGACGAAAAGTTCGTGATGGAGCCCGGCGACACGATCAGCATCCCGACCGGGGTCTGGCACAACGCCCGCGCCCTCGGCGACGCCGACGCCGAGATGGCAATCTGCTTCTCATCGGCGGACCGCGAAACGGAAGGGGAATAGGGAACAGCCATGGGCGCAGAGTCGCGCGAATCGATCCTGAAGCGGCTGCGGGCGAAGGCAGCCGCGGGCGAGGCGATCGTCGGCGGCGGGGCCGGGACCGGCCTCTCCGCCAAGTGCGAAGAGGCCGGCGGCATCGACCTCATCGTAATCTACAACTCAGGGCGCTTCCGCATGGCGGGGCACGGCTCGCTCGCGGGCCTCATGCCCTACGGCGATGCCAACGCCATCGTGCTGGAGATGGCGAACGAGGTGCTGCCGGTCGCACGGAAGACCCCGGTTCTAGCCGGCGTGTGTGGCACCGACCCGCTTCGCCTGATCGACCGGTTCCTGGACACCATTAAGGCCGTGGGTTTTGCGGGCGTCCAGAACTTCCCCACCGTCGGCCTGATCGACGGCACCTTCCGCGCCAACCTTGAAGAAACCAACATGGGCTACGACCGCGAGGTGGAGATGATTCGCCTCGCTCGTGAGCGCGACCTGCTCACCACGCCGTACGTGTTCGACGAGCGCGACGCGGTCGCTATGGCGGAGGCGGGCGCGGACATTCTAGTGGCTCACATGGGCCTGACCACCTCCGGCTCGATCGGCGCGCAGACCGCGAAGACGCTGGACGAGTGCGTCGCCCTCATCAACGCCATCGCGGCGGCGGCTCGCGGCGTCCGGGACGATATTCTGGTGCTGTGCCACGGCGGACCGATCGCCGAGCCCGAGGATGCCGCCTATGTCCTGGAGCGCTGCCCCGGTATCCACGGCTTCTACGGCGCCAGCTCCATGGAGCGTCTGCCCACCGAGCGAGCCATCCGCGAGCAGACCCAGCAGTTCGGACGACTCAAATTGGGAGGACATCGATGAAGACCGTCGCCCTGATCGGCGCGCTCGACACCAAGGGGGCCGAGTACGCCTTCGTCAAGGAGTGTCTGGAGGCGCGCGGCCACCGAACGCTCGTTATCGACTGCGGTGTGCTGGGCGAGCCGGCCCTGACGCCCGACATCGAGCGAAGCGAGGTTGCCCGCGCCGGAAACGCCGACCTGGAGAGCCTCGTTGCCCGCGCGGACCGGGGCGCCGCCTCGCAGGCCATGGCGGCGGGGCTGGTGGCGCTGCTGCCCCGCCTGCTGGCGGAGGGGCGGTTTGACGGCGTGATGGCGCTTGGCGGGACCGGGGGCACCTCGGTCGCCTGCGCCGCGATGCGCGCCCTGCCGCTCGGCGTACCCAAGGTCATGGTCTCCACCGTCGCCGGCACCGATGTCTCTGCGTACGTCGGCGTCAGCGACATCGTCATGGTGCCAAGCATCGTGGATGTTTCGGGCGTCAACCGCATCAGCCGTGGCGTGTTCGCCCGGGCCGCGGGCGCCATGGCTGGCATGCTGGAGACCGAGGTCCCGGAGGGCACGGACCGCCCGTTGATTGCCGCGTCCATGTTTGGCAATACCACGCAGGCCGTGGAAACGGCCAAAGCCGTTCTCGAAAAGGCGGGGTACGAAGTGCTGGTATTCCACGCCACCGGCAACGGCGGCCGGTCGATGGAGAACCTGATCGCGGAAGGGCACATCGCCGGGGTGTTGGACATCACCACCACTGAACTGGCGGATGAACTGGCGGGCGGGGTCTTCAGCGCGGGGCCGGACCGCCTCGGCGCGGCGGCGGCCCGGGGTGTCCCGGCGATCGTCGCGCCGGGCTGCCTCGACATGGTGAACTTCGGCGTCCCCGAGTCCGTCCCGGCGCGCTACAAAGGGCGTCTCTTCTACCAGCACAACGCCAACGTCACCCTCATGCGCACCGACATCGACGAGAGCCAGCGTCTGGGCGCGCAGATGGCGGCAAAGCTGAACGCCAGCCGCGCCCCGGTGACGGTGCTGCTGCCGCTCCGGGGACTCAGCGTCATCGGTGCCCCCGGCGGCCCGTTCCACTGGCCCGAGGCCGATGCCGCGCTGTTCGAGGCGCTGCGGCGTGACCTGCGCCCGGACATCCCGGTAATCGAGATGGACTGCGAG
>Ga0182793_1001089_pt1 | contig 17780 bp, 14 predicted proteins | sample Passage237A_FD_130498 | JGI IMG/M metagenome (GOLD analysis project Ga0182793, IMG submission 130498) | Cellulose adapted compost microbial communities from Newby Island Compost Facility, Milpitas, CA, USA - Passage2 37A (version 2) (version 2) ... | reverse complement strand
TGTGTTGACGAATATCGTAAAGGGCCAGTTGCGGGCCTTCAGCAGTGGAAACGCATTGAGGTAAACATCGTCGTAGGCATAATCAAAAGTGATGGCAACTGTTTTGTCCGGCAGGGGTTGACCCTTCTGCAGCTTTTCAACCAGCGTCATCACCGGCACTATCTGAAATCCCTTTTCCTCCAGATAGTTCATGTGCGCCTTGAAGCGCTCGGGTGTCACACTGGTGGATGGAGGAGTGGTATCGCTGACGTGGTGATATTGAAGTACAACCGCCGCCCGACTATTGCCGGCCAGCAACGCCAACAGCAGCAGACCCAGGCCGACAAGTCGCGGCAAAAAACCATCTGTGGTCATCTAGTCGTCCTGATCGAGAAATCGCAGACCCACACCACCGGCTTCCACCCTGACCACCTGCATGCTCAAAACCGGAGCGTCTTCCATCAACCCCTGCACCTGGCCCTGGAGAACAGTGCCCACCGGCGGAATCTGATCCGGATTCAGCACCACAAAAACACCCCCGTCAGAGATATCCCGCGTTTTGACCAGCAATTCACCCACTGACTCGTGGGTGATTTTGATACGGCAGGAAAAAGGCGTGCGAATGTGTCGGCGCTGATCCGGACCCGGCATAGTTAACCTCGACGCTTACCGCTCAGGCGGTTGTTATTGTTGGTAGCTAAAGTGTGGCTTATTTTTCGGTGACTTCCACTCCGTCAACCTTCTGGAAGCCGCGCGGCAGCTTGTTGCCACGTCGACCACGCTCACCGCGATAATGGTCGAGATCGCCAGCCTTGAGTGTCAGGTGGCGCTTGCCGGAATAGAGTGTCAAGCTCTGCCCCGGTTGCAGCACCTTCAGCGCCAGCAGATATTCCTCGCGACTTTGCGCACGGGCCGAGGGGATATTCATGATCTTGTTGCCCTTGCCCCGCGCCAGTTCTGGCAGTTCACTGATCGGGAACACCAGCAGACGACCATCGTTGCTCACAGCCGCCAGTACGGCATTGGCCGTGTCTTCAACCAGCTGAGGCGGCAGAACGCGCGCATTTTCCGGCAGAGACAAAAGCGCCTTACCCGCCTTGTTCTTGCTCATCAGATCGCCGAGGCTGGCGATAAAGCCGTAACCTGCATCCGATGCCAGCAGAACTTTTTGCGTTTCCGCGCCCATGAGCATGCCTTCAAAGGTGGCTCCCGAGGGCGGATTGATGCGGCTGCTCAGAGGTTCCCCCTGACCGCGCGCCGACGGCAGATTGTGCGCGGGGATGGAATAGCTGCGACCTGTGGAATCGAGCAGTATCACGCTCTGATTGCTCTTGCCGAGTGCCGCAAACTTGAAGCTGTCGCCCGCCTTGTAACTGAGCCCCACCGGATCTATGTCGTGGCCCTTGGCAGCCCGAATCCAGCCTTTGTCTGACAGCACCACGGTGATGGGATCAACACTCATCAGCTCGGTTTCACTCAGCGCCTGGGCTTCGGCACGCTCAACAATGGGCGAGCGACGATCATCGCCATATTGTTCCGCAGCCTGCAGCAGCTCCTTGCGTACCAGGTTTTTAAGTTTTACTGCCGAACCGAGAATGGCCTGCAACTGCTCGCGCTCTTTTTCCAGATCAGATTGCTCACCGCGAATCTTCATCTCTTCCAACCGCGCCAGTTGACGCAACTTGGTTTCGAGAATGTATTCGGTCTGATCTTCGGTCAGACCAAAGCGCTTCATCAATTCCGCCTTGGGTTCTTCCTCTTCGCGGATGATGCGGATCACTTCGTCGAGATTCAGGAAGGCGATCAGCAAACCTTCCAACAGGTGCAGACGGCGTTCTACCTTGTCGAGGCGATACTGCAAACGGCGGCGCGTGGTTACAGTGCGGAAACTGAGCCACTCGCTAATGATCCTGTTGAGCGGTTTGACCGCCGGGCGACCGTCAATGCCTATCACGTTCATATTGACGCGGTAGGTGCGTTCCAACTCGGTGGTGGCAAATAAATGCTGCATCACCTGATCCAGATCCACGCGATTGGAGCGCGGCACTATCACCAGCCGCGTAGGATTTTCGTGATCCGATTCGTCGCGCAGGTCAGCCACCATGGGCAATTTTTTCGCCTGCATCTGCGCGGCGATTTGTTCCAGTATTTTGGCACCACTCACTTGATGGGGCAGCGCGGTAATCACTATATCGCCCGAATCTTCGTCCTTGTGCCAGACAGCGCGCATGCGCACACTGCCACGCCCGCTTTCGTACATTTTGATGAGTTCATCGCGCGGCGAAATAATTTCCGCTTCGGTGGGCATGTCCGGGCCGAGAATGTGCTCGCAAAGTTCCGCCACACTGGCCTGGGGATTGTCGAGCATATGCACACAGGCATTGACCACTTCGCGCAGATTGTGCGGCGGAATATCCGTTGCCATGCCCACGGCAATACCCGTGGTGCCATTCAGCAACAGATTGGGCACCCGCGCAGGAAAGACGCAGGGTTCATCCATAGTACCGTCAAAATTGGGCTGCCAGTCCACCGTGCCCTGACCCAGCTCGTCCAGCAGCACCTCGCTGTATTTGGTGAGCCGCGATTCGGTGTAACGCATGGCGGCGAAGGATTTGGGATCGTCGGGCGAACCCCAGTTGCCCTGTCCGTCCACCAGTGTGTAGCGATAGGAAAATGGCTGGGCCATCAGCACCATGGCTTCATAGGCAGCAGAATCGCCGTGAGGATGGAATTTACCTATCACATCACCCACGGTGCGCGCCGATTTTTTGTATTTGGCGCTGGCTTTCAAGCCCAGCTCGCTCATGGCGTAAACTATGCGCCGTTGCACGGGCTTGAGACCGTCGCCGATATGCGGCAGCGCTCGGTCCAGAATCACGTACATAGAGTAATCGAGATAGGCTTTTTCGGTATAGTCTTTGAGCGCTATGCGCTCATCGGCTTCAGGGGGCGTAATCAACTCGCTCATTCACTATCCTGATGTCATAAGGTTTTCTGGGGCCAGGACTTCAGAGTTTGCTGAAAGGCACCTGGCCGGACTCACGAATTCGCATGCTCGGCAAAAGATCGCTGAAATCCAGCTTGGCATCAAACTGGTAACCAATACCTTCGCGCGCGCCGCCGCGGGAGAGGTGGTCAATCAGACGCACCAGTTCGAACAAATTGGCTGACACCTCCAGTGTCACCGGTGTCTGCTCGTAGGCTTTTAGTTTGGGCAACTGATTGGTCACACCCGAGAGCACCGCAAATTTTTCGATGCCGATGGTATAGGAGATACCCTTGAGCGACAAATCCCGGTCATTGGGATTGGTGATCATCAATCCCACCGCAATGCGCTGCTGTATTCCCTGGGAGGGTAATAACTGCAGACTGGTAATGGTGATGCCGGGCTGCTCCAGACGCGGTTGCAGCAGAGCGCAGCCCTGAAGTACAAACATCATCATCAATACCAACAACCAGGTGACTGGATAATTTTTCATCGTGACTCCATCGGCCAGGTGGCCAGAAAAGTGGCTAATTGTGCGGGCTGCGGAAGGCGTTGGCCAGCCTGTGACTCGAGTCACGCAGGACAAGCGACGACTGTGATCTAATCCGCCCCGCTTGCGCCTCAACCTCTGCAGGCGACAGTCTCCCCACAAGTTTCCAATAAACTGCTCAGGTAAGCCGCAATCGAGTCAACACTATGCCGCAATTCCCCATCAACACCGACGATTTGCTAGGGTGCAGGGAAGTGCGATTCATGAGCCGCCAGGAGACCAATTACCCTATTCTCATGCGGCTGACGCTGGACTTTGATCTGCGTATTCTGCAACTGCAACGTCGCGCCTACAGCCATATTTCGCTGCGCTATGTGCCAGCGGCGCCGGAATTCATTATCGGCAACGCCGATTATCGCGAAAACCTGATTGCTCTCAGCCCCAGTTATGCGAGCCTGAAAGAGCTGGAAAGCTACGCCCAGGAATATCAGGTGGACATACTCCACGATTATCTCTTCGGCTTGGATCAGGATCAGTCGCAAGGATAAACCCCTGTCTAATCCTGCCAGCCGCGGCGCAGTGCGACAGAAAAATAGTCCGAGGCAGGGTCAAGAGCCACAACACGGGCTTCCGCCTTTTGTCGCAAGACTTCCAGAGGTTCTTCCCCGTCTATCCAGCCCCGCTCCAGCAAGAGACCGTCGATATAGCCGGGAAGCAACACACGGTAATCAATCAGGCTGGTGTACCAGCGATAGTTTGGCTCGAACTTCAACAGGCCTGTCGCGCAATTATCGGTGAGCGTGTTGTAGAACTCTGGCGTCTGGGCAAGATTGGCGGTTTCCATCGCCAGCGCTACCAGCAGCCCCTGCGCCTGTTCGGGTGTGAGCTTGAGCGGATAGAGAAGAACCCGCTCGCCGCGCGCATGGGTGCGCAAACCTATGATGTCCGCCTCAGTGCCCCACACCAGCATGCGCGGGTACTGGCGCACCAAACCGAGCAGCGGATTGTAGGACTGATCAGGACGCAATCTGGCTTCGATGGACACCACCAGATTTCCCTGGGGAAACTCGAAACTGAGAAAGGCGTGGGCCATGCCCGGCTCAGCGAAGTGGGACAACCCCAGCCAGACGCGATTTACATCCTGCGGATAATAGACATTTTCCAGATAGCGGGTTTCCGCGATGGAACCATCCTCACCGTAGCGAAAATCCCTGATGCCGCGCAGTTTGATATAGACATCCGCATCCTCTGTCTGGTGCAAACTGGCCTCAGGCAGACGCTCCTGCAGCAGCTGCCAGTCACCTTCATGAGTTGGCACCAGCGCCCGCCAGTAGAGGAAACCACCGAAAGTCATTACCAGCAGCAGGCTATAAGCCTGCAGCTTGCCGCGGCTCAGGCGGAGCCAGTTCAGGGCTGCAACTCCTGCTCGAACTCCTCAAGCAGATCGAGAGGTTCCATCTCCTCGCCCTCAAGCTCCTTGTTCCAGTTGACGCCGACCAGTAGCAGATCCTCGTGCATACCCGGCAACCAGTCCTCCAGAAGCTCTTCCAGATCTATGGCCACCGGTTTGTAATCCTGCCAGTCGTCGAGGCAGTGCACCTCGGCAAACTCCTGCTGCGACCAGAGAGGCATCACATCGGATTCTTCGTATTTCTCTGACGCACAAAGTGCCCAACCTTCCGGGCCTTCCAATCCCCAGACACAACCCTGGGCTATGGCTTCGATGATAAATCTGTCGAGATTTTCGCTGGTGTCGTCACTGAGTGGTTCGGTCATGGTGGGTCACTTCGCTATAACTGAATCAATGGAATCGCTCTGGCCAGCAGCTAGAGCATCAGTTTGCTGCCCTCGGTTTTGAGCCAGGCTCTCAACCTCAGGTAATCCGGACATACACTGGCCACCAGCGCCCAAAATGCGGGGCTGTGGTTGAGGTGACGCAGATGGCAAACCTCGTGGGCCACAAGATAATCCACTACCGAATCCGGTGCCAGAATAATCTGCCAGTTGTACTGGATCAGGCCGTCCCGCGTGCAATGGCCCCACTTGCTGCGAGTGGCGCGCACTTTCACACCTGTGCAGTTCAAGCCCAGCCGCCGGGCCAATGCCTGGGTGCGAATTTCCAGCAGGCGCAGCGCCTCTCGCTGATACCAGCTGATAATCAGACGACGCGCCTGCTGCTCGGGACTGAGCCGACTGCGACTGCCGAGCAGCACCAACAGATTCTGTCCCTGACGGGCCACGGAACCGGCACCCAGTCCACGCCCCCAATGCAACTCCAACTCACCGCCGAGATAGGGCAAGCGCGCCCCCGGAGAAAAACTGTAAGCCGGCACCTCTGCCAGCTGTGCCTGTTGCGCCGCCACATGGGATTGAATCCAGCGGGATTTTTTTTGCACAAAGGCTCTTATCTCGGCGTCGGCCATTGCCAGAGGTGCACGTACCTCCACCCGGCCCTCACGCACCTGGATACAGAGGCTGCGGCGCCGGGCCGAGCGGTAGATGGGATACTCGATAGTCACTGTATTTCTGTAGACCGTTTTGGCTCATAGTTCAGCTGGCGATTGGCCGCTTCAATGCGCGCCAGATGTACAGCCACATGCTGTAACCAGCGGGCCGCATCCATCAGCGCGACTCCCTGTTTGAGCTCCAGACGGCCCAGAGCAATCTGCTGCAGGCAGGACTGGCGCAGGTTATCCTCAGTGGTGGAGATGGCAGCCAGACGTTGATCCCAGTCTTCCGCTGTCAGATCGTGAGCCTGACTGGCGGCAATCAATCCCAGCAGAGCTTCGCGCAGTTCCGATAGGCCTTCACCGGTGCGCAGGGTTATCTGCACGCTCTCATCCTCGCACCGCTCGCGCAATCGCTCCAGATGATCCACCCAGTGAAGGGCAGCCAGCAACCTGTCCCACTGCACACCGGTGGTACCCGGCAGATGTATGGCATCGAGATAATCTTCCAGCTCCCGCAGAGAAGCTTCCAGTTCAACCAGCGGACTGGGTCTGGGAATAACGCCAAGGAGATAGTGCAGCTGGGTCAACGCCTGTTGCTGCATGCGCTGCAAAGCTTTCTGCACAGCGGTTAACGCCACCTCGGGAAATGGCAACAGGCCTTTGTCCAGCAAACCTGACTGGGAAGATGGCCGCTCGGGGAAAAGCCGCTCAATCAGGCGCGCAAACTGCGGGATCACCGGATAGATCAATATCAGCCCCACCAGGTTGAAGCCCGAGTGAAACAGCACCAGCCCCAGCTCCGACTGCTCATAGCCACCTTCAGACGCAAACCACTGCCAGAGCATCAGATAGGGAGTAATTAGAAACAGCGCCAGTGTGCTGACAAATGCGCTGTAAACGACATGGGAAAATCCCGTGCGACGCACATGCACATTGCCGCCGATGGTGGCCACCGCGGCGGTAAAGGTGGTACCAACGTTCATGCCCACCACCAGCGCCAGTGCCTGCTCCAATTGAATAGCGCCTGTGTGCAGGGAGGCGAGAGTCGCCACCACCCCCACCAAGGATGATTGGGTAATCAGCGTGATGCCCACGCCGATAATCGCCAGTTGAAACTTGCCCCAGAGACTATCAGCCGCCATATGACTGAAATCGATGTGGTCCTGCAATCCGTGCAAGCCCTGTTGCAACGCCACTATACCAATAAAAATCAGACCGAAGCCCGCCAGCGAAAATGCCAAACCGGTACGCTTCTCACCGCCAAACAAACGCAGCAAAGCGCCAATAAAAATAAATATGGCGGCCACAGCACCGAGTTTCAGTTTGAATCCCAGCAGCGCGATAATCCAGCCAGTAAAGGGGGGGCCGAGAGTTGCACCAAAAATAATGCCCAGTGACTGATTAAAGGTGAGTAGACCGGCGCCCACAAAACCCACAGTGGCAATGATGGTCGCGCTGGAGGATTGGAGAATGACGGTGCCTATGATCCCGGCACCTATGGCGCTGAGACGATTGCGGGTAAAACGCATCAGTGCTCTGCGCATCGAGTCGCCCGCCATGGCTTTGAGGCCATCGGTCATCAGATTCAGACCCAGCAAAAACAATCCCAGGCCTGTGATTGCCTCCAGAGCCACGCCCGCAAAGGCCATATATGTTTACTCCTGAAAATCCAGTTTTGCGGCAAGCATAGTACAACAAGACAAGCATGCCTTCCGGGCACCTTTTCGGAATTTCTCTTTAGTCACCAGCTTTTTGCTAAGATGAGCCACCTTTTACCGTCACAGCCTCAGCGAATGCCCATGAATGAAAAGCTTTTTGCCAGTCTGCAGTATCTGATTCCCCAGCACGGATTGTCCCGCCTTGTCGGCTGGCTGGCCCGCAACCGCACTCCCTGGATAAAAAACACTTTTATCGGCTGGTTCGCCAAGCGCTATCAGGTGGATATGTCATTGGCACAGGAAGAAGATCTCAAGGCCTATGCATGCTTTAACGATTTTTTTACGCGCGCACTCAAACCCGGTGTGCGCCCTGTAGATCTGCATCCGCAAACCATTGTCTGCCCGGCGGATGGCGCTATCAGTCAACTGGGCAAAATTGTCGATGGCCGCATTTTTCAGGCCAAGGGACAGAGTTACACAGCACAGGAGCTGCTCGGCGGCGATGCGGCTCTGGCCGAGGAGTTTGCAGAGGGCAACTTTGCTACTGTTTATCTTTCCCCCAGGGATTATCACCGGGTGCATATGCCTTACGGCGGAAAGCTGCGGCAAATGGTCGCCATTCCCGGTGATCTTTTTTCCGTCAACACGGCCACTGCCAACCAGGTGCCGCGACTTTTTTCGCGCAACGAACGACTGGTTGCCATTTTTGATACAGATATTGGGCCCATGGCTGTAGTACTGGTGGGCGCCATGATAGTGGCGGGCATTGAAACCCTGTGGGCTGGTGAAGTGGCTCCTGTACGCGGCACCATTGAAACCACAGACTACCCGCAGAATCCGCCAGTACTTGCCAAGGGCGACGAGATGGGCAGATTCAAACTTGGCTCCACCGCCATTGTGCTTTTTGCCAGGGATCGCGTTGAGTGGGAAAGTCGCTACACAGCGGGCACGTCCACACAGATGGGCCAGGCACTCGGCCACAGCAAATAAAAAGCCAAATCTTTTCGCTTTACTTTGCCAGCCAATGCGCCCATACTGCCTTGGCTGGTGAAGAATACAGCTGATACTCGTTACTACAATTTCGTTGAATACACCGTACCACTGCACTTTTCTTGTCTGACTCCGACTCTTCGCGACTCCTGTCCCCCAAGCAAAGCCACTGAATACCCCGTAGCACCTCAATTGTTTTAGTCATCAATTCTTCTTTAGGTCAGTACATCGCCCTATTTCGGGTTTATTTCTCTTACAACTGAGCAATTCCTGCTCTGGAGATTTTTATGGCAGCCGCAACTGGTTCCGTTAAGTGGTTCAATGAAGCAAAAGGTTTTGGTTTTCTTGAACAAGACAATGGTCAAGACGTGTTCGTACATTTCAGTGCTATCTCAGGTACAGGCTTCAAAACCCTGACCGAAGGTCAACGCGTCAAGTTCAACGTCGAGAAAGGCCCCAAAGGCCCACAAGCCTCTGACGTACAGCCTGCTTAATTGCTCGCTGTAATGCTCCTGGCCTGACAGCGAGGAGCAGACATAAAAAACCACCCTATGGGTGGTTTTTTATGTCTGGATTTCAATCTATCCGACGTTTTACGAACTGCGCTGCAAACGACTCAGCAATGCCATCAGACCGCGTTTTTCGGTTTTCATCAGATACAGATCACGAATGCCGGAAATATCCACATCGTAGCTACCCGGCTCCAGATCCCGCGCGATTTCCACTTTTTCAATTTCGTAGCGGGTTTTCTTGCCGGAATCCAGCAGCGCCTGCTTGCGCTTGTCATCTTCGGACAGATCCAGCAATGTGGGCTCTTCCAGCGGTACCTTGCAGGAATCCAACACCAACATCACCTTGGGCTTGAGGCGGCGCTCGAAATTCTGTTCCACCACCACACCCACTTCGCCAGTGCTCAGCTCCACCAGCGTGCCTGTCGGATAGAGCCCAATGGCGCGAATGAATTCCACCACCAACTCTTCCTGGAACTGGATATTGCGCATTTCGTAGAGTTTGGCCACCGCCTTGGACGGAGCTATGGGATGGCGCGAACCGCGCGGATTGGTGACGTGATCGTAGAAGGTCACTATGCCAGCAATTTTGCCCAGCAAGGGAATCTTGTCGCCTTGCAGCCCCTGCGGAAAACCGCTGCCATTGAGTCGTTCACAGTGAGATTTGACCACACTGATCACACGCGGCTCCACACCCGGGGTTTTGCGCAGAATATCCGCGCCCAGTTCCACAAAGCTCTGATAGATTTTTTCCTCTTCGGGTGTGCGATCCTCTTTGGCCAGCAGTGTGCTATCGAGCACCACCTTGCCGACGTCCTTGAGCAACACGCCCAGCGCCAGCACATCCAGATCCCGCTTGGGCAGGCCTATATGGCGACCAAAGAGAATGGCCCAGACAGAGGAGCGAATGGCGTGACTGTAGGTGTATTCGTCTTTTTCCTGAACCCGCGACAGCCAGGTAAAGGCATCCGGGTTGCGCAGCACGCTGTCCACCATTTCGCTGGCGACCTTTTTGGTTTCGCCCAGTGAACTGCCCTGTAGCTGATTATTCTCCAGTTGATCGATCACTTCCGAAACAGCGTGATAAACCCGCTGATGCAGCTGGCGCGCGCGCTTGACCTCTTTCTGCAGCGGCTGCACCTCGCGATAGACACCGCGCTGAATTTTCAGTGGCGCCACAGGCTCAACCGGCGCCCTGGGTCGCTGTACATCGCGCCCGGCCAGTCGGCTGCGTAAACCGGTGGAGGTATTGAGTGTTTTGAGGTTGGCCGCTATGGGCCCTCGCCCCTTCTCCACATCTATGTAGACATGGTTGCAGAGTGCCTTCAACTGCTTGATCTCATCCATGTCACGCAGATAAAAGCCCTGCAATGGAAAAGGTGTTTGCGACCATGGGCGATCCAACCCTGACACAAACATGCCAATGGTAAGTTCGTTAACGTCTAATTTGACTTGCTTGATTCCCAAGGTGAGTCTCCACCACTTGCGTTCCGTGTAGAAAGGCGCCAGTTTAGTCAAAAAATGATCAACACACCATAGCCTACTGCCACACCACTGCCTATGTGCCAAAAAATTATAAGTGATAGGGGGCTGACAATTCGTGTACCGCACGTATGAAGGCACCTGCGTGAGCCGGGTCCACTTCCGGCGTTATGCCATGTCCCAGGTTGAAAACGTGCCCATTACCCTGACCAAAGCTCGCAAGAATAGTGCCCACTTCCTGTCGAATACGCTCAGGAGATGCATAGAGAATGCCCGGATCCATATTACCCTGCAACGCCACCTGGTGGCCCACGCGAGCCCTGGCCTGACCTATATCGGTAGTCCAGTCGAGCCCCAGGGCATCAGCGCCTGTGGTCACCATCGACTCCAGCCACTGGCCACCGCCCTTGGTAAACAGAATCACCGGCACCTGCCGCCCTTCACGCTCGCGAATCAGGCCCGTCACTATCTGCTGCATGTAGCGCAGGGAAAACTCGTGGTAGGCGTTATGAGACAGGGCACCGCCCCAGGTATCAAATATCTGCACCGCCTGGGCGCCGGCTTCAATCTGGGCATTGAGGTAGACAATCACCGAGCGCGCCAGTGTATCCAGCAGCTGATGCAACATCTCCGGCTGGTTGTAGAGCATTTCCTTGGCGCGGCGAAAGTCGCGGCTGGAACCGCCTTCAATCATATAGGTGGCCAGCGTCCAGGGGCTGCCGGAGAAACCAATCAGCGGCACCCGGCCGTTGAGCTCCCGACGAATGGTTTTGACAGCATCTATGACGTAGGGCAGATCCTGCGCCGGATCGATTACCGACAGCGCCTGAATATCCGCCTGGGTACGCACCGGCTTTCTAAAGCGAGGACCTTCGCCGGTTTCAAAATAGAGCCCCAGCCCCATGGCATCGGGGATGGTGAGAATGTCGGAAAAGAGAATGGCGGCATCCAGTGGATAGCGCTCCAGCGGCTGCAGAGTGACTTCACAAGCCAGCTCCGGATTGGTACACAGGCCCATAAAGTCACCGGCTTTCTCGCGGGTGGCCCGGTACTCGGGCAGATAGCGCCCGGCCTGACGCATCATCCACACAGGCGTGACATCGACAGGTTGACGCAGGAGGGCGCGGAGAAAGCGATCGTTTTTCAAAGAGGTCATGCAGATACCCTTGTCTGATAACAACAACCCCGCCTAGGCGGGGCTGTTACATAAGCCGAAACCAGGAAACAGGTTCCGAGTCTGGTATCGGGGCAGGCCCAGGGCGGCCCGTCTCAGCGCTCAGATATCAAACGTCCAGATAGTCGAGGATACCCTTGGCAGCTTCGCGGCCTTCCCAGATGGCAGTCACCACCAGATCGGAACCGCGTACCATATCACCACCGGCAAAGACTTTGGGATTAGTTGTCTGGAATTTGAATTCCTGATGCTCCGGCGCTATCACACCGCCCCAGTCGTTGACCTTAACGCCGTTGGCCTCGAACCAGGGCTGAGGGCTGGGACGGAAGCCGAAAGCGATCAGAACCACATCGGCAGGCAGTATCTCCTCACTGCCGGGCACCACTTCAGGGCGGCGACGGCCTTTCTCATCCGGCTCACCCAATTGAGTGGTCACCACCTTGACGCCTTCCACCTTGCCATCGCCAACCACAGCAACCGGCTGACGGTTGAACAGGAACTGCACACCCTCTTCTCTGGCGTTGGACACTTCGCGTTTGGAACCGGGCATGTTTTCCTCATCGCGACGATAGGCGCAGGTAACGCTAAGCGCGCCCTGGCGAACGGAAGTACGGTTACAGTCCATGGCGGTATCACCACCACCGAGCACCACCACTTTTTTGCCTTTGACGCTGATGAATTCGCTCGGGTCTTTTTCAAAACCGAGATTGCGATTCACATTGGAAATCAGGAAAGGCAGGGCGTCGTAAACGCCGGGCAAATCCTCACCGGGGAAACCGCCTTTCATGTAGGTGTAGGTACCCATACCCATGAACACAGCATCGTAATCACGCAGCAGCTCTTCCATGGTGATGTCCTTGCCCACTTCGGTATTGAGGCGGAACTCCACACCCATTTCCTCAAACACCTTGCGGCGACGGCTCATCACACTCTTTTCCAGCTTGAATTCGGGAATGCCGAAGGTGAGCAGGCCACCGATTTCCGGATACTTGTCAAACACCACAGGTTTGACGCCGTTACGCACCAGCACATCGGCGCAGCCGATACCCGCAGGGCCAGCACCAATCACCGCGACCTTTTTATCGGTCCACACCACTTTGGACATGTCCGGCTTCCAGCCCATGGCAAACGCAGTATCGGTGATGTATTTCTCGGCGTTGCCGATAGTCACTGCACCGAAGCCATCGTTGAGCGTACAGGCACCTTCGCACAGACGATCCTGCGGACACACACGACCGCACACTTCCGGCAGTGAGTTGGTCTGGTGGCTGAGTTCCACCGCTTCAAAAATATTGCCTTCGGAAATCAGCTTCAGCCAGTTGGGAATGAAGTTGTGCACCGGGCACTTCCATTCACAATAGGGGTTGCCACACTCCAGGCAACGATGAGACTGGGATTCCACCTCATCCTTGGTAAAAGGCTGGTAGATTTCCACAAACTGATGCTTGCGGATGGTAATGTCTTTTTTCGACGGGTCCTGGCGACCCACATCGAGAAACTGAAAATCGTTGTTCAAACGTCCGGCCATGATCTGTGCCCCTCTCATTCACCCAAGGTTATTCGCCACGTTGCTTGAAGCTGTTCAACAGCCCAGCGATGCTGGCGGCCTTGGGTTTGACTAACCAGAACTTGCCGAGATAATCATCAAGGTTTGCCAGCAAGTGTTGCCCCCATTCACTCTCAGTTTCACGGGTAAACTCTTCGATCACAGAGCGCAAGTGATTGCGATGGGCTTCGAGCGCTTCCGTGTTCACGCGGTGAATATCCACCAGTTCGTGGTTGTAGCGATCGACGAAATCATTGGCATCGTCCAGCACATAGGCAAAACCACCGGTCATGCCTGCACCAAAGTTGACACCAGTCTGCCCCAATACAGTGATCACACCTCCGGTCATGTATTCACAGCAGTGATCGCCCGCACCTTCCACCACAGCTATTGCGCCGGAATTGCGAACGCCGAAGCGTTCACCCGCTGTACCTGCGGCAAATAACTTGCCACCGGTAGCACCGTAAAGACAGGTGTTGCCCAAGATGCTGGTCTTATTGGACTTGAAGCTGGAAGTGCGTGGCGGACGCAGAACCAGTTTTCCGCCAGCCATGCCCTTGCCCACATAATCGTTGGCATCACCTTCCAGATACATTTCCAGACCGCCGGCGTTCCACACACCAAAGCTCTGACCGGCAATACCGGTGAGTTTCAGTTTGATCGGTTTGTCCGCCATACCCTGATCGCCGTAGCGCTTGGCTATCTCACCGCTGATGCGCGCACCTATGGAGCGGTCACAGTTGGTGATATGGAACTCAAACTCGCCACCGGATTTGGCTTCGATGGCGGGCAGGACACTACGCACAATGGCTTCTGCTTTCTCGCCCTTGTCGAAGGGTTCGTTCTTGCTCACTGCGCACAACTGAGGTTTGGTCGACAGGTATTCATCGGTATAGACAACCGGACTCAGATCCAGCTGTTTCTGCTTGTCGGTTTCACCATCGAGCAATTTCAGCAGATCAACGCGGCCAACCAACTCTCCCAGAGAGCGCACACCCAAACGGGCCATCCATTCGCGCGTCTCTTCCGCCATGAATTTGAAGAAGTTCATGGCCATTTCCACTGTGCCTATGTAGTGATCCTTGCGCAGCTTGTGTTGCTGAGTGGCCACACCTGTCGCACAGTTGTTGAGGTGACAGATACGCAGATATTTACAACCCAGGGCCACCATGGGGCCAGTACCGAAGCCAAAACTCTCGGCACCGAGCATGGCCGCTTTCACCACATCCAGACCGGTTTTCAAACCACCGTCGGTTTGCACGCGCACCTTGTCGCGCAGATCGTTGGCGCGCAGCGTCTGGTGAGTCTCGGACAGACCCAGCTCCCAGGGTGAACCGGCGTATTTAATGGAGGTGAGCGGGCTGGCCGCAGTACCGCCGTCGTAACCCGAAATGGTGATCAGGTCAGCATAGGCCTTGGCCACGCCGGCGGCGATGGTACCCACGCCGGGACGGGATACCAGCTTCACAGATACCAACGCATCGGGATTGACCTGTTTCAGGTCATAGATCAGCTGCGCCAGATCTTCGATGGAATAGATATCGTGGTGTGGCGGCGGAGAAATCAGGGTAACACCCGGCACTGAATAGCGCAGACGCGCAATCAGTTCGTTTACCTTGCCACCGGGCAGCTGACCACCCTCGCCGGGCTTGGCGCCCTGGGCAATCTTGACCTGCAGCACTTCGGCGTTCACCAGATAAGCGGGCGTTACACCAAAGCGTCCGGAAGCCACCTGCTTGATCTTGGAGCTCTTGATAGTGCCGTAGCGTGCCGGGTCTTCACCGCCCTCACCTGAGTTGGAGCGACCACCCAAACGGTTCATGGCTTCGGCCAAAGCTTCGTGCGCTTCGGGCGACAGAGCACCCAGCGACATGCCCGCCGAGTCAAAGCGTTTGATGATTTCCTCTACCGACTCCACTTCCGAAAGCGGAATCGGCGTTATATCGTCGCGCAGCGCCAGCAGGTCCCGGAGCATGGAAACGGGACGCTGATTCACCAAGCCGGCGTAGTCACGCCACAGCGCGTAATTACCCGTCTGCACAGCACGCTGCAGGGTTTGCACCACATCCGGGTTAAAGGCGTGGTATTCACCACCGTGAACATACTTGAGCAGACCACCTTGCGCGATAGGTTTGCGCTCCTGCCAGGCCGCCTTGGCCAGAACTTTCTGGTCAGCTTCCAGATCGACAAAGCGCGCGCCTTGAATGCGGGAGCTGGTGCTTTCAAAACAGGTATTGACCACTTCGTCCGACAGGCCAATGGCCTCAAACAGCTGGGCGCCACGATAGGAAGCGACAGTGGAAATACCCATTTTGGACAGGATTTTGAGCAATCCTTTTTCAATACCCTTGCGATAATTTTTGTAGGCGTAATCGACATCCGTCAGCAATTCACCGGTTTCAATCAGATCGTTGAGCAGGTGATAGCTGAGATAAGGATAAACCGCCGTGGCGCCGTAGCCGATCAGCGCCGCAATTTGATGCGGATCGCGAGCAGTGCCCGTTTCCACCAGAATGTTGGCGTCGCAACGCAAACCGGTATAGGTCAGGTGGCGATGCACTGCACCTACCGCCAGCAATGCATGAATCGGCAGATAGCCCTGAGTCAACTGATTATCGCTCAACACCATCAGTACCTTGCCTGAACGCACTGCGGCTTCCACATCGTCGCACAGGCGCTCAAGCGCCTCCTGCAGATTGGTTTTCGCCGGATCATAGTGCAGCGAGAAGCGCGCCACCTCATAACCGGGACGATTGAGATCCAGCAGCGCGCGGAATTTTACTGGCGAGAGAACCGGCGAAGACAGAATGACTCTGTCCGCATGCTCGGGCGTTTCTTCGTAAACTGACAGCTCGCGCCCCAGACAGGTTTCCAGGGACATGACTATGGCTTCGCGCAGCGGGTCGATCGGCGGGTTGGTCACCTGCGCGAATTGCTGACGGAAATAATCGTAGAGCGACCGCTGTTGACGGGAGAGCACCGCCATGGGGGTATCGTCACCCATGGAGCCCACCGCCTCCTGGCCACCTTCAGCGAGCGGACGCAACAACTGCTCACGCTCCTCAAAGCTGACCTGATACATCTTCATGTACGCCTTGAGCTCAAGACCACTGATACCGTTCTCCTTGGTATCGACACTCAAGGTGGACTCAATGCGCAGCGCACGCTCCTTGAGCCACTGTTTGTAGGGCTTACTGGATTTGAGCTGATTGTCGATATCGGCTGTGTGGTACAGCTTTCCTGTGGCGGTATCCACCGACAATATCTGTCCCGGCCCCAGACGGCCTTTAGCCACCACATCCGCCGGATCATAGGCGTAGACACCGACTTCCGAAGCCACAGTAATCACATCGTCTTTGGTGATCACCCAACGCGATGGGCGCAGCCCATTGCGATCAAGCGTACAGACAGCATAGCGACCATCGGTAATTACCAGACCTGCCGGACCATCCCAGGGCTCGATATGCATGGAGTTGTATTCGTAGAAGGAACGCAGATCGGAATCCATATGCTCCACGTTCTGCCAGGCTGGTGGCACCAGCATGCGAATTGCTCGATGAAGATCCATGCCGCCCAAGACCAAAATCTCAAGCATGTTATCAAGGCTGGAAGAGTCTGAACCTGTGCGGTTGACGAGGGGGGTGAGAGTTTGTAGTTCGGGTAAAAGAGGAGTGGTGAACTTGGGAGTACGAGCGAGGGACCAGTTGCGATTGCCCACAACGGTGTTGATTTCACCGTTGTGGGCTAGCATCCGAAAGGGCTGAGCCAGCGGCCACTGAGGCATGGTGTTGGTCGAAAAGCGCTGGTGAAAGACACAGATCGCCGTTGCCAAACGAGGGTCAGCCAGATCGGCAAAAAACCGCGGCAGATCCACCGGCATCATCAGTCCTTTGTAGGAGAGTATGCCTGTACTCAGACTGGAAATATAAAAAGACTTGTCCTCAGCCAGACGCAGCTCTGCCTTGCGACGCGCCATAAACAGAGCTGCATTAACCTGTTCCAGCGACTTGCCACCGCTGTTCACAAACAGGTGATTGAATTCGGGCAGAGATTTGAGTGCGATAGGGCCGAGACAGCTGCTGTCCACCGGCACCTGACGCCAGCCAGCCACAACCAGCCCCTGTGCGGTCAGTTCCTCTTCAAGGACAGCGCGCGCCTTGGCTGCCAATTGCGGATCGCGGTTCAGCATCACCGCACCCACACCGTAAATTGCATCAAGCTCGACACCACAGGCTTCTTTGGCTACTGCACGCAGAAAGGAATCGGGCTTTTGCAGCAATAAGCCGCAACCATCGCCCGTCTTACCGTCAGCGGCAATACCACCCCGGTGTGTCATGCATGTGAGAGCCTCAATGGCTGTTTGTAACAAACGATGGCTGGCGCTGCCCTTCAAATGGGCAATCAGGCCAAAGCCACAGTTATCTTTGAATTCATCCAACCGGTAGAGGCCGTGGGTCATAGGCTGTTTCTCTGTCTGAAAAGTTACGACTAACCTGGGCCAGGAGACACAGAGGAC
>Ga0182793_1001088_pt1 | contig 17807 bp, 12 predicted proteins | sample Passage237A_FD_130498 | JGI IMG/M metagenome (GOLD analysis project Ga0182793, IMG submission 130498) | Cellulose adapted compost microbial communities from Newby Island Compost Facility, Milpitas, CA, USA - Passage2 37A (version 2) (version 2) ... | reverse complement strand
TCTACTTCGAACGCATGTTCAACGATCCGCTGGTATCGAACAGTTTCTACCGCTCGGTATCATCCGGAGGGGGGCAGCTGAGGTTCAATCTGGGAGGATAGCCTATATCTTCCGTTTAAGCTCAAAGTGTTGACCCAGATAGAGCCGGCGGACCTGTTCGTCGGCCGAAAGCTCTTCAGCCGTACCTTCCTTAAGAATTTTCCCTTCGAAAAGGAGATACGCACGGTCGGTAATGGAGAGCGTTTCGTTAACGTTGTGATCGGTAATCAGGATACCGATATTCTTGTGCTTGAGTTTGGCAACGATCTGCTGAATATCTTCCACCGCAATCGGGTCTACTCCAGCAAATGGCTCATCCAGCAGAATGAATTTGGGATCGACGGCTAGTGCCCGGGCAATCTCGGTCCGGCGACGTTCCCCACCGGAGAGCACGGAGCCCAGGTTTTTCCGGACGTGCGTCAGACTGAATTCTTCCAATAAAGCATCGGTCTTTTCTCTTTGCTGCTGAACGCTCAGATCAGTAAACTGGAGGACAGCCCGGATATTTTCCTCTACCGTCAGCTGGCGGAAAACCGAAGCCTCTTGTGCCAGGTATCCTAAACCCAGCCGGGCTCTTTTGTACATGGGAAGATCCGTGATATCCCTGTCATCGAGATATACCTTGCCGCTATTGGGTTTTACCAGACCTACCGCCATATAAAAGGAGGTGGTTTTACCGGCGCCATTTGGGCCCAGCAACCCCACAATTTCACCCTGTTCTACCTGATAACTGACGTTGTTGTTAACCAACCTCTGACCGTATTTCTTTATTAGTTTTTCCGTCCTAAGGAGCATATTCCGATCTGTTTCAGCTTACAAAATAAGCACAATAAAGCTATGGTATCACCACTTTCACCGTTTTTAACACCTTATCTTTTTGAAACCTGAGCAGATAAATACCAGAGGGAAGGGGAGAAGCGGGATAAAGGGTCATGGTGCGTTTTTCCGCATCGTAGACTTCCCGTAGGGAGATGGGCGTGCCGGCCATGCTGTACAGGCGCAGATCGCCGGGTGATACCCCTTCCGTCAGCAGACTTATCCTGTCGGGCGCAACCGGATTGGGCGCAAGCGTCAGGGAAGGTTCGCCGGGGTCGAAGTTAAGAACGCCTACCGGGGAATATTTTACCTCTCCATCTGTGCCGATCATTTTAAGCCGATAATAATTGATCCCCGTCAGAGGCGCGGTGTCCATATAATTAAAACGTGTCAGGTGACGGTTTTCGTCGGTCACTTCAACCTTGCCGATGGGTTCAAATCGTGTTCCGTCTGCGCTGCGTTCGATGATGAAATCCAAAGCGGTGTGGCCGGGTTCCATTTCCCAGTGAACCAAGGCTTCGGACAGGATTCTTTCCACTTTGAACCGGGTCAGCACCAGGGGCAGCTGGAAACCGTTGTTGCTGATCTCCAGATGATGTATCCGCATTTTTCCCACCCCGTTCGACAGGATGAAAGCGAAATTGCTGAGATCGACATCGCTGATCCGGTTGGCCCCGTCGATCCATAAATGATCGTTGATCCAGATATCATATTTCCCTGCAGCCAGCACTTTTTCCGATTTGAGCGGGGTAAGGTAAGCATAGGTCGTTTCGTTTCTATTCATCACCCAGGTTACCGTGATTTTACCGGAAAGAGGATCGCTCAAGGTAGCACCGGAAGAGCCGGATATTCGGAAATTGTAGGTTCCGTCATTCCGGAAATCAATGGAAAGCTTGGAGAAGAGATTGGCATTGGCAATGAGGGTGGTATTGGTAGGCAGATCCTGACCAATCCCGAAATAGGCGGCAATATTTCCCTCCTGGGTAATGTCCAGGGCTTCCATTTCCAGCACAACATGTAAGGAAGAAGGAGAGGGAGTCACGATAGGGGACGTTCGCAGTATCCGGACCGATCCGCCGCTGGAAGGTTCAACCCGCCCTGCTTCCAGATAACAGTCATGGAGATCGGCAAAAGCACTGGAAGAGGTGAATACATGATCGACCTGCCCAGGGCCTGGTGATGAACTTTGGAATTCAGTGCCAGGCTCACAGAAATCCTGCCGGAAATAAACCAGGGGTTCGGGAATTTGCGAAAAGCAGTGGACGCCATGCAGCAACGCACTGCATAGGAACAGTACAAAGGGTTTCATAGTATGTATAGGTTTTGGTTAGAAAAGAATAATTCTGCCGGTCATAAAGTATAGTCTGACCAATTTAAGGGGTGATCCCGTAAAGCGCAATAAGTGAGAAGGTTGTAGGGTGAAATTATTCCTTTTGTAATTAGTGAATGGCATCCACATTCACGATTTCAATTCCTTTCAACCGCAGTGCTATCCGTTTCTCGGCGGCCTTGTTCCTGAACTCGCTGATTACTTCCAGAATATCGTAGTCAATGAAGTCGCATTCGCTGCCATCGATGGTGAGCACGCTGTTTTTGGGGACCTCATCCAGGGTTTTCTTAAGCTCAACCTTATTGAGGAAAGAAACGTCGCGGTTCAGTTTGATATAAAAACTGTCGACGTCCTGTTCCCGGCTCCGGGTAATATGGTATTGAGCCCTGAAGTTGTTCTGAATGATGAAATAAACCGAAATCAGGAGCCCTACGCAAACCCCGATCAGCAGGTCGGTCAGAAGAATGACCGATATGGTAGTGATGAAGGGGATAAACTGTTTCGCACCCAGCTTCCACATGTTGCGGAAAAGTTTGGGTTTGGTCAGATTATACCCGGTCACAATGAGGATGGCCGCCAGTGACGCGTAGGGAATTTGATTCAGCAGGAACGGGATGAATAATACGGACAAAAGCAGAAACAGCCCGTGGGTAAACGCGGAAAGTTTGGTGTGGGCCCCTGCATCCACGTTGGCAGCACCCCGGACGACAACGGCGGTGAGTGGAATGGCCCCCAGCAGTCCGCAGGTCATGTTCCCGATTCCCTGTGCGACCATCTCCCGGTTGATAGGTGTGATCCGGTTCTGCCTGTCGATTTTGTCGACGGCTTCCACGCAAAGGAGCGTTTCCAGGGTAGCCAGCAGACCGATGATAAGTCCGGTGCTCCATATTTCAACATCGGAAAACAGCTTGCTGAAATCGGGGAAGGAGATTTCGGCAAAAAGATCGGGCGGGATATGGACGACCTGGGTTTCGCTCAGGGCATATTCGGGATAGACAGAAGAAATGACCACATTGGCGATGATGCCGATGATCACTACCATCAGTGGCGCAGGGATGTATTTGATTTTGCGGGCGAAAGGTTGCTGAAACAGGTACAACAAGCCCAGCGAAACAAGGGAAATCAGGACAGCAGCCAGTTTGAAGTTATCGCTGACCCTTGCGAGGATTTCCTTAAAGTTGGCAGTGGAGAACAGTTTGATAATGGCATTCGTCCAAAAATCGGGACGGTCATAACCGATCAGGAGAGGTATCTGCTTCGAAACGAGAATGATGCCGATGGCTGCCAGCATGCCCTTGATCACCGAAGAGGGCACATAACTGGCAATGGTACCCAGTTTCAGCAGACCGATCAGTATTTGCACGAATCCGGCAACCATCACGGAAAGCAGGAAAATCTTATAGTCGCCCAGTGAAACGATGGCCGAAGCTACCAGGGTGGTCAAGCCGGCCGCAGGGCCTGAGACGGAAAGGTGAGACCCGCTGATGAGGGCAACCACCATCCCGCCGATTATACCCGACAGGAGCCCAGCATATAGGGGAGCACCCGATGCCAGGGCGATTCCCAGACAAAGCGGCAAAGCCACTAAAAATACGGAAAGTCCTGCGGCCAAATCGTATTTCAGCCACATGATACGGTAATACTTGAACGCTCTTCTCACTTCCTTAAGCGATAAAAATTAAATAGGTCGGTTTGTGGTGTGTAGCGGAAACAATGGATCATTGCATCCGGTGGGCCGGAATCTAATCCGGCAGGTCATAAAAAAAATGACGTAGGTCAGGAAATGTATTTTTCCAACACTTGAAAAGGCAGCTTATGAACTGAGCGGAGGTGACATTTTTAAAGTATCGATCAAATGACCATAGAGTTTCAGCCTGCATCTGAGGCCAAAGTTGTCAGGGACTCAAATGTAGGCAAATTTATTTAAATCTTTTATTACTAGAAGTTTAATTGTGGGATTTTATTGATTTTGAAGTACAGTTCAGCATGCGTCATAAAATCCACGAGTTTACCGTCTGTGTAACAGACATCTCCCGCCGCGTCTAGACGGCAGGACGCAAGCGGTAAGCCCTAATATAGGATAATTTCCGGATATTTCCAAGTTGGATACGGCTTCAGTACCTATATACGAAGCACGGCAGCACTATTTGGGGGGGACTCTGGAAGAACGGGAAGGGAGGCTACTGAATGGCCGGTACGATGTCCTCAAGCAGGGGACTTACCTGGTCGAGGATTTCACTTCGCAGGACTTCGATAAATCGGGACTTGACTTCCTCCCGGTTGGTGACCAGCCGGACTTCCCTGAACGGAGCCGGATCACGGAAACAGCGGAGGCAGTTTTTCCGGTCCTGGGGCAGTTCGCGGGCAGCAAGCTGGGGCAGAATGGTGATACCGCCGTTTCGCTCAACCATGCGGATCAGCGTGTCTATACTGCCCGAACGCAGGGTGAAATGTTTGTTCTGACGGCTTTTCCGAAGTTCGCAATATTTACGGATCTGGTCGCTTAGACAATGTCCCTCCTCCAGAAGCCATAGCTCGTCGCCCCGTATGTCCTCCGGCGCAATGAACTGCTTGTTGTAAAGACTGTTGTCTTCCGACATGTACACATAGAATTTTTCCTGATAGAGACTCAACTCCTGGAATTGAGATTCGGTACAGGGCGTTGCCACCATTGCTACATCGATCGATCCGTTCCGAAGCTCCATCAGCAGCCGCTCCGTCACCATTTCGTTTACCTGAAAGTTTATATCGGGGTATTTCCTGGTAAAGGAGGGGACGAGCACCGGCAGTACGTAGGGCGAGACGGTAGGGATAATTCCCATTTTCAGATCACCTGACATGGTGCCGTTGAAGCTGCGGGCGAGTTCTTCAATGCGGCTTGCTTCACGCAGGACGATGCGTGCCTGGGCAATGATCTGAGCCCCGATTTCCGTCGGAACTACAGGCTGTTTATTGCGGTCGAAAATTTTAACATTCAGTTCATCTTCCAGCTTTTTAATCATCATGCTTAATGTCGGCTGCGTCACACAGCAGTGATCGGCTGCCTGTACGAAATGTCTGTAATTGTCTACAGCGATGATGTATTCGAGTTGCTGAATGTTCATGATAGGTGGATGTAGCTGTGTATGTGTATGTCTGGATAAACGGAGTCTATCGGTATGCAAATTTAATCAAATTATTTTATTCGGAGTCGCGGATGGCTTCCATTGAAAGTATTGAAGTGATGGGAGGATATACCGTAATTGGTTAGCCACTTTCTAAAAGATCGGCCCCGGGCTGGAGGGCTATTTTAAGTGAATCAGGAATCTCCTAAAGATTCATTCCGATAGTTCGGGGAATCGTGGAGGTAGCCGGCCAGTTCCCTTACGTCGATTTCCAGTGCGCAGGAGAAATGTCCTTCGGGACAGGCTTTGTGACCGTGCAGCCCACAGGGGCGGCAAGGCAAAGGTTTGCGGATCTGACCAATAAAGGATCGGCTCGACAGGGGGCCATACCCAAATGCAGGTACGGTGGAGCAGTAAATGGCGCACACGGGCGCATTCACTGCAGAGCACAAATGCATGGGAGCCGAGTCATTGACATAGTTCATGACAGCGCCTTTCATCAGGGCAGCCGACTGCAGCAGGGTTAGTTTGCCGCACAGATTCAGGAGGCGGCGGTTTTTCTGGCTGTTCTGCAAACTATCGGCCAGGGAAGCATCACCCGGGGCGCCCAGAATATATATCGGTATGTCGGATGGCAATTCGTCGATCAGATCCAGCCATTTTCCCAGGGGAAACTGCTTGGTATACCACACGGATGCAGGTGCGATGCAGATATACTTTTCTCCTGTATAAGGCTTTATCGCTTCAAAATCCTGTGGGGTCGGGTATAGGACAGGGTTTTTCAGGGGGCCGTTTGTCACTGGCTGCAGCAGCTGATAGTTCCTTTCAATTTCATGCGAGCCGTCGAATGGATGGGGGAAACGATGGGTAAAAAGAAAAGCCAGGGGGTTCTTTTCAAACCCGATTTTCAGCGTTGCCCCGGAAAAAGCGGTCAGGAATCCCGTCGCGGCATAGCGCTGGAGATTGATTACGCAGTCGTATCGTTTCCCGCGAATTTTACGGAACAACTTCCACAGATTGGCATATTTCCCGTTCTTCTTATCCCAGATCAGCAGTTCGTCGATAAAAGGATGCTCCTGAAAAAGAGGGTCATTCCCCTTTCGGACGAGGAAGTCAATCCGCGCGTCGGGCAGGCTGTGGTGCAATGTCTCCAGGACGGATGCAGCCAGTATAGCATCACCGATAAAGGCAGTCTGGATGACCAGTATGTGTTTGGAGATCATTGGAGAATGAGCCTGTGTATTCCTGAAATTATTGGGTAAAATTGAGTAATTTTGCCGTAAATCACGGCGAATACGTGCTGATTATTTACAGTAATGGCCAATCTTGACATAAAGCAGAGGATTGTAGGGCGGGTGCCATTGCAATCTCTTACCGAGGAGTACGAATTATATACCTTCCCCAACGGCATACGATTAGCCCATAAACAGGTGACCAATACCCGGATTGCTCATTGCGGCATTATGCTCGATGTTGGCAGCCGGGATGAAACGCCCGATCAGCAGGGGCTGGCGCATTTCTGGGAACATATGGCTTTTAAGGGAACGGAAAAAAGGCGCTCCCACCATATTATCAATAGTCTCGAAAGGGTAGGGGGCGAACTGAATGCCTATACCACCAAGGAGAAAATCTGTTTCCATGCGTCGGTGCTCGATGAACACTTTGCCAAGGCGGCTGACCTGCTGACCGACATCACGTTCAATTCGGTCTTTCCGGAAAAGCAGATTGAACGCGAACGGAACGTGATTCTGGAAGAGATGGCCATGTACCGCGATTCACCGGAAGATTCCATTCAGGATGATTTCGACGCCATGCTCTTCGAAGACCACTCTTTGGGGTACAATATTTTGGGTACAACGGAAACGGTTTCGTCCTTTACCAAAGCTGATCTGAGAGCGTTCATCGATGCCAATCTGGATACCTCGCGGATTGTCTTTTCATCGGTGAGCCGTTTCCCCATGCAGAAGGTGATCCGGATCGTGAGCCGGTTCCTGGCCGATATACCTGCCAAAGCGGTAAACCGGGAACGCATACATCCTGGTGCGTATCATCCCCGAATCCAGACGGTCAGAAGAGAATTAACCCAGGTGCAATGTGCTCTGGGTAAACCGGCCTATGCGCTCGACAGCGAAAAGCGTCTGCCGTTTTTTGTGCTGGTGAATCTGCTGGGCGGACCAGGTATGAATTCCAGGTTTAACATCGCCCTGCGGGAAAAACACGGTTTTGTGTATGCCATTGATGCCAATTATACGCCTTATATCGACTCGGGCTTTTTCGGAGTGTATTTCGGGACCGAACAGAAACACCTCGATAAAAGTCTGTCTCTGATTATGAAGGAATTCAAAAAAGTCAGAGAACAACCCCTCACGACTTCCCAGTTGCATTATACCAAAGGACAGATCATGGGCCAGCTGGCTATGTCGGAAGAAAGCAACAGCAGTTTCATGCTCATGATGGCCAAAAGCCTGCTGGATACCGAAACGGTAGAACCACTGCAACAGATTTTTGAGAAAATCCAGCAAATGACCTCCCGTCAGCTACAGGATATCGCCCAGGAGATGTTCGATGAAAATCAATTCTCTATCCTCACATATCTCCCCGAAGAATAGGTTGTTCAGTTTAAATAAGTCAACATTCATAAATCCCGAATAATGTATAAACACGTACTCTTGGCAGCGGTAATTTCGCTTGCCGGGGCACAGGCAAGCCTGGCTCAGAAGAAAAAAAAGAAGGAAGAACCTCCCAAAGTGGAAACACCGGCCGCCAACAGCACGCCCGATAAAGGGAAGCCGTCAAAGCCCAAAAGTGGTCCCAAAGATTTTGCTGAAGTCATCGACAGTACAGCGAAAAGCCAGACCGGACTTGTAGGCGTACACCTGGTTGATAACAAATGGTACTTCGAGGTACCAGATTCCCTGTTGGGACGGGATATTATGGCGGTAACCCGTTTTTCCCGTACAGCGGCAGGTGGTGGTATCTATGGCGGTGAGGAAATCAAGAGACAGATGATCCGCTGGGAGAAGGGGCCTGAGAACAACCTACTCCTGCGCTCCGTCACGATTCTGACCATGAGCCCTGACAGTGCCAGCCCGATCGCAACGGCCGTGCAGAATTCTGCGGCTGATCCCATTATCGGTGTTTTTGATGTTAAGGCCCTGAAAAAAGCGGGCGCGCAGCGAAGCTATGTCATCGACGTAACCGATTTTTTCAATGCGGATAACCCTACTTTTTCGCTCAGTTCGGTGAGAAAGCAGATGCTCAAACTGGCTGCATTTAAAAAGGACGCGTCTTTTATTAACCGTATTTCAGTCTATCCAACCAATATTGAAATTCGGACGACCAAAACATTTACCATCGTACCGGAAACCGTTTCCAATTCGCCCGCTCCTCAGGTGGGCAACTACCTTCCCGCAGCAAGAGATGCAGGTGTTGCCACCTTTGAGATGAACACCTCGATGATCGTATTGCCCAAGGTGCCTATGGCGACCCGTCTGTTCGACAATCGCGTGGGCTTCTTCTCCAATAAATACACGGTTTACGGAGAAGACTCGCAGAACGCCGAGGAGCAGATCTTTGTCGTTCGCTGGAGACTGGAGCCTAAGAATGAAGCGGACGCCCGCAGACAGAAAAACGGCGAACTGATCGAACCCAAAAAGCCGATTGTTTTCTACATCGATCCTGCTACTCCCGTTAAATGGAGAAAATACCTGAAAGCGGGGGTGAACGACTGGAATGCAGCGTTCGAAAATGCCGGATGGAAAAATGCCATTCGTGCCGAAGACTGGCCTGAGAACGACTCCACCATGAGCCTGGAAGATGCCCGTTACTCGGTAATCCGTTACTTCGCTTCAGACATTCAGAATGCGTATGGGCCCAATGTTCATGACCCACGTAGCGGTGAAATCATCGAGAGCCACATCGGCTGGTACCACAATGTAATGCGCCTGCTGCGCAACTGGTATCTGATTCAGGCCGGAGCGGTTGACGCCCGTGCGCGCAAGCGGAAATTCGACGATGACCTGATGGGTGAACTGGTTCGCTTTGTGGCTGCACACGAAGTAGGACATACCCTCGGTCTGCGGCACAATTTCGGAGCCAGCTCTGCAACGCCCGTAGAGAAACTGAGAGACAATGAGTGGCTGGCCAAACATGGACATACTTCATCTATCATGGATTATGCCCGTTTTAACTACGTGGCTCAGCCCGAGGACGGGGTGACCCATATATTCCCAGGTGTTGGTGACTATGACAAATGGGCCATCAAATGGGGCTACAGCTATTTTGGCAAAAATGAAGACGAACGGTCTGTGCTGAATGAATGGACGAAGGAAGCCTATAAGGATGCCCGGTTGCGTTTCGGGACTGAACGGAACCCGTATGATCCCCGCTTCCAGTCAGAAGATCTTGGTGACAATGCCATGAAGGCTTCTACCTATGGTATTAAAAACCTGCAGCGGATTCTGCCCAACCTTCCGGCCTGGAGCCATAAGGATGGTGACAGCTACAAGGAACTGGATGAATTGTACACCAGTCTGGTAGGACAGTACCGTCGTTACCTCGGACACGTAACCAAAAACATAGGGGGTATTTACGACAATCCGATGACCTACGATATGGAAGGTCCGGCATTTGTAACCGTTCCCAAAGCGCTTCAGAAAGAGGCCGTGGATTTTCTGAATGCTCAGCTGTTCAAAACACCTACCTGGCTGCTGGAGCCCGAAGTGCTCAACAAGCTGAAACCTGAAACCGGTGTGGAAGCCATCAAGAGCATGCAGGCTTCGATCATCGAGTCGATTTTCGCTGGGGACAGAATTGTTCGCTTGCTGGAAACCGGAATTTCTTCCGAATTCTATACAGTAGATGAAATGCTGACCGATCTGGAAAAGGAAATCTGGTCGGAACTGAAGGGAGGAAAGTCGATTGATATTTTCAGAAGAAACCTTCAGAAAGTGTACCTTGATCAGCTGACTGCACAGCTTAAACCTGGCAAGGCAGTAGTTCCATCCGTACCTCCCGGAGCGGTTTACGGACTTAGTACACGTTCCGTGGATCTTGCCCAAACCGATCTGCCTTCTATTGCACGGGCTCATCTGGAGGCTCTGAAACAGCAGATCCAGGCTTCCATTCCAAGAACCAGCGATAAGATGAGTAAAATTCACCTGCAGGATCTGAATCAGCGTATCACGCAGGCACTTGATCCGAAAAAATAAGGATCAGGAATGACGATCAAGAAGAAAGCCCGGGCAATCTAGTCCGGGCTTTCTGTTTATTAACCTAGTATTTCCTTCTTTCGCTTTTCCAGCCTTTCCTTGGCCTGCTGTAATTCAGCCTTTTTCTCAGCCGAGGCGTCTTTAAGCTCCCGGTTTATCCGGTCAAGTTCTTTTTCCACTGACCGGTATTCTTCCTTCGCAGAAGCGCTGAGCTTGTCGAATTTCTCGTTGATTTTGGCGGCTGCTTCGTTTGTCGCATCCCTGACGTCACTGGCTACATCCTGTGCGCCTTCCTTGATATCGCTGGCAGCATTGTCCAGCTTGTTACCGGCATCACGGGCGGCCTTATTGAAGTCATCTGCGGCTGATTCTACGGTATCTTCTGCTTCTTCTCTGGTGCTCTTCGAACATGAGCTGAAACTGAGTCCCCCGATAATAAGCAGGGATCCCAAAAACAAAATGGACTTTTTCATTTCCTGTGGTTTTTAGTTTGTTAATAAACGTTAAGGGGATGGGGTTTAGTATGAAAAATCACTCAAAAATTGGATTGAGGTGATTAATTATTTGACAAAAAAGCGTTCAGGGGTCGGGTAGTGGGGAAATTAGATATACAGTTTACTGAATGAGTCGGGTTGAAGAATCAGGTCAGGTTGTGGGTTTGGACCTGTATCAGATTAAGTGTCTAGACATGGGACCCCACCGGCATTTTACGAGGACCGATAAGACGTGCGATTTCCATAATCCTGATTTGAAGCTGGCTCTTATTGCTGTCCCGACCCTAATTATCTCTTTCCAAGGTACCGAGTGAGCCTTCCACGCGCGCGGGGACAAGCCCTCCCCTCCCCGAAAGCAATTTACACACTGCGGAAATATCTATCCAGAGCGCACACGTTTACAAACGGATATATCCGGATGTATACGGTTATCATTTGGCGAGTGCGACCTTGTGTGTTGGGCTTTCCTGAGAATTCAGGGCTATGGCGTACGTTCGAAAAGGGCTAAGCGTCATTAATTTCTTTGAGTTGGATATGACAGTGGGGCAGCGATATTGGGACCAAGCGGATTTCCTATGGAGCAATCGGGATTAGTTTTATCTGCTTGGTAGGAAAAAGAGGTACGTGAGGTATCGATGATAACTAGGTATGATGGTGGGCATAGCTAATATCATGTCACCCCTGCGGGGTTTCGAGGAATCGAATCGGGGCCTTTCTAATATAATGTTACCCCTACGGGGTTTGGGAGATCGGTAGGGGGCGCATGTTCCTATCATTATGTCACCCCAGCGGGGTTTCGAGGAATCGAATCGGGGCCTATCTATGATCATGTCACCCCTACTGGGTTCGACGACTGGTGGGATTCGCATTTTCGGATATATTAAAGTAGACAGGTGAAATAGAGTCGGCTGTTAATGCTGTCCCGACCCTAATTACCTCTCTCCAAGACACCGAATGCACTTTCTTCACGCGCGGGGACAAGCCCACCCCTCCCCGAGAGCAATTTACACACTGCGGAAATATCTATCCAGAGCACACACGTTTACAAACGGATATATCCGGATGTATACGGTTTTTATAAGGTGATTGCAGCCCTGCGCGCTGGCCTGTGGCCCCAATGGCGGGCGGTGGGAATGGCTTCGCCAGTGCGTTGGCCATGGCGACGATTCGCAGCGGGGGTAGGGTATTTGGGCGTTAATTTCTGCTACTTTTGACGGTCCGACGACTCGGTCAAGAAAAAGTAAATCAAAATAAAACTCCCTGACATCAACAATGGGGGCAGGGTTTTACAGAAGGGTACAACGCCCAGTCCATAATTTAATCCAGCTCCCTCCACACCATGTGTACCTGATCCCATAAAAACCTGATGTCATAGAAAATCACATAAACCTCCTTTCGCCGTACTAATGGATACGTCAATTTCAGGATGGAGCACAGGGGAAGTATTGGATCCCAAAAGTAGCTTCAGAATTTACCCGGTTACGAGGAGTGTATTAATAAAAAAGCCCGCTTAAGAGCAGGCCTGACAATGTCGATAGAATGAGGGAGAATACCTGTTTGGCAATGCTCCTTATTGTTGGAACAGATCCCGGGTTCGCTTGAGTGCTGAACCGATGACCTGATGCATATCGTAGTAACGGTATTCGGCCAGGCGGCCACCGAAAATAACGTTCGTTTCCTGTTCGGCCAGTTCCCGGTATTTGCGGAACAGCTGATCGTTCTTGGTGTCGTTTACAGGATAATACGGCTCCGCACCTTCGGTCCATTCCTGTGGATATTCATAGGTAATCACCGTTTTGGGCTGGGTGCCGAACTCAAAATGCTTGTGTTCAATGATTCGGGTATAGGGAATTTCCGCCTCTGTGTAGTTAACCACCGCGTTCCCCTGAAAATTGTCGGTATCCAGGATCTGGTGATCAAACCGCAGACTCCGGTAATCCAGGCTGCCGAAACGGTATCCGAAGTATTCATCGATCTTGCCGGTGTAGACGATGTTGTCGGCCATTGCTTCCAGCGCTGCCCGGTCCTGAAAGTAGTCAACACCCAGTCTCACCTCACTCCCTTCCAGCATCCCCTCCGACAGCTTGTTATAGCCCCCGATCGGAATACCCTGATATTTGTCGTTAAAATAGTTATTGTCGAATGTAAACCGCACGGGCAGGCGCTTGATAATGAAAGCCGGTAATTCTGTGGCTTTTCTTCCCCACTGTTTTTCGGTATAACCTTTGATCAGCTTAAAGTAGATATCTGTGCCGACGAGCGAAATCGCCTGTTCTTCCAGATTTTGCGGGTCCGTGATATTGGCAGCCTTGACCTGCTCCTCGATTTTAGCCTTCGCTTCTTCGGGAGTTTTGACCTTCCACAACTGGTAAAAGGTATTCATGTTGAAGGGGAGGTTGTAAAGTTCTCCCTTGTAATTGGCAAGGGGGGAGTTGGTGTAACGGTTAAACTCTACGAAGGAGTTTACATAGTCCCAGATCGCCTTGTCATTGGTATGGAAGATATGTGCACCGTATTTGTGCACGTTGATGCCTTCTACATTTTCACAGTAGGTGTTGCCGCCGATATGGTTTCTGCGATCGATAACCAGGCATTTTTTGCCGTGGAGGGTAGCCTGATGTGCAAAGACACAGCCCCAGAGTCCGGCGCCTACTATCAAATAATCAAAGGGTTTGTCGGATTTTTCTGCTGAAATACTCACGTACGCGAAATTCTGTGGAAATATGCGGCCAATATACTGGAAATAGGAAAAAGGTCAGCCCAATTCAGGTAATAATTTGGCTGACCTTTTATTATCAGGGCAGTAACCGGATTTCTACACGGCGGTTCTTCTGCAACCCTTCGCGGCTAGCTCCATCGGCAATGGGCTTGAACGATCCGTAGTAGTCGGTCATGATTTTATCAGCATCCTTTACGCCGGCTTCCTTGATCAGGAAGTCTTTAACGGCCTCTACCCGGCGTTTGGAGAGGGCGAGATTGTAACGGTCTGAAGCCCGGCGGTCGGCATGTCCGGCCAGCTGTAGTCGGCAGCCATTTTTGTTCATCACCTGCGCCACGTTACGGAGGATCTGCTTACCTTCTTCGTTTAGCACGTTCTTGTCGGTATCGAACAGGATGTTGGCAAATACTTCGCTGCAGCCGAGGTGTGTGCTCAGCACGTTTTTCACATAGGCATCGAAGTCGATTACCCGGCCAGCTCCGTCAACGATACTTCCGGGAGGCGAATTGGGCTCCTTGTCGAAGAAGTCAGACACCCCGTCTCCGTCAGAATCGAGCAGCAGGCGTGGGTCGATGTCTTCAGGGCGGTTGGCCTTGGCCACAGAATCCATTTCTTCCAGTGTCAGGATCTTGGGCGGTTTGATCAGCACCTTCGGATCGGTATAGCGGAGGTTGTAGTAGCCATTGCCTGATTCGGGATGGTAAGCCCATTTCCCATTTTCCTTTTTAACTTTCAGCGGTTTTTTGCCCAGTTTATAGGTGAGCACGACAGAGGCTCCGCCGTACATATCCACCGCTGAGGTACCCTTACGCGAAGTGGTCGGATTGGCGGCTTCATTGGGATCTGCCCCGCCGTAGGTGGCATCCAGGAAGTCGGAATTGACCCGGTTGGCGCGGAAATCCAGTCCGAGGTCGAGACGTGGGGTAAGTTCGTAATTAAAGGTCAGACCCAGCGGAATAATCCAGTCATTACGAGTTCCGTTGGTGGAGCGAAGTTCTTCATGCGATCCAAGCTGATAGGCGGTCGACTTATACCAAACCTGTCCGGCTCCGATGTTGAAGTCAAATTTCCAGCGTTTCAGTTTTTCCGCACCGAAAAGAAGGCCTTTGAGGTTTACGGTTCCCATCAGGGCGAAGTCGGTGTAGGATCCCTTGAAATAACTGTAGTAAAGTCTCCGCTTCATACCGTTGAGTCCTCCGAAGGAAACATCGGCACGGGCTCCTAACAGGTATGACAGCTGCTTGTGCACGGAGACCCCGCCCTGGAAGGAGAGTTCGCTATGGCTGTCCTCGTTGTTTTTGGTCACGGGGAAAAAATCGTACTCCCGCAGGTCTCCATAGTACTGGCCGGGGCCAAAATGAGCGGAGATCGACCAGGTATTCAGTTTGTAGGGGCCTTCATACAGGGCCTTGGGGTTGTAATCCGGGCTATTGGGCGGCGTCAGCTGCTGCGCCAGGTTGGGCGAAACCGCAGACAGTATCAACGGCACAATCAAGCAGGATACTTTTCTCATCGGATCAATCATTAAATTAGTTAACAGTTACTATGCTGCACCAAGGGCATACCCTGAAACAGCTACAACGTATTTTGCATTCAGACCTCGCGGCTGAAAACGACGCACTCGTTGTTTACAATAACTGTGCCAAAATCCGATTTCCACAATGCAGCGGGATGCTACAGTCGCCGCATGATGACGGGAAGAATAGCCGATTTCCAGGAAGAGAAGGTACCCTCCACAATTTTTTCACGGGCTGTGTTCACCAGCCAGAGGTAGAACGTGAGGTTCTGGATGCTGGCGATCTGGGCGCCCAGCATTTCGCCTGCCTTGACTAGATGCCGCAAATAGCCCTTGCTGTAAAACTGGGAAACGTAACCGGGAAGATTGGGGTCGATCGGGGAGAAATCATCGTTCCATTTTTCATTCCGGATGTTGATGATACCCTCGGTGGTGAAGAGCATGCCGTTACGGGCATTGCGGGTGGGCATTACGCAGTCGAACATGTCTACACCCAGGGCGATACACTCGAGCAGATTGGCCGGAGTGCCCACACCCATCAGATAACGCGGTTTTTCCTTGGGTAGAATGTCGCATACCACTTCCGTCAGCTCGTACATGATATCGGTCGGTTCACCCACCGAAAGGCCCCCGATAGCGTTTCCTTCGCGGTCGGCTTCGGCTATCCGGTTGGCCGATTCGATCCGCAGGTTCTTAAAGGTGCTACCCTGTACGATGGGGAAGAGTGTCTGGTCGTAACCGTATTTGCCCTCCGTTTTATCGAAGTGATCGCAGCACCGCTTGAGCCAGCGGTGCGTGAGTTCCATCGACTTGCGGGCATATTCGAATTCACAGGGATAGGGCGTACATTCGTCGAAAGCCATGATGATGTCCCCTCCGATGGTACGCTGAATGTCGATGGCAGTCTCGGGTGTAAAAAAATGGGTCGAGCCATCTATGTGTGACTTAAACGCCACCCCTTCATCGTTGATTTTTCTCCCCGTAGAAGCCAGGGAGTAGACCTGGTACCCGCCGCTGTCGGTCAGAACAGGCTTGTCCCAGTTCATGAAACGATGGAGCCCGCCCGCTTTTTCCAGGATATTAAGTCCGGGTCTCAAATACAGGTGGTAGGTATTACCCAGAATAATCTGCGCTTTGATATCGTTCGTCAGTTCCCGCTGATGCACTGCCTTGACAGAGCCTGCCGTTCCTACCGGCATGAAAATGGGGGTCTGGATGGTTCCGTGAGCTGTTTCAATCAGTCCTGCTCTGGCTTTGGAATTCGGATCAGTGGCGTGTAGTGAGAACTTCATAGAAGAAAAAAATGGACTTTTTCCTGGCTGATTCTGGCGGGAAAAAGCGATCGAACGATTTCAGCCCGCAAAATTAAGCACAACAGTGGTAAATGGTACCTGCTGCTTGTATATTTGTTTCAAAAAGTAAAACTGTGACACCCCCCGATTTGTTGTTGCTGGCTCTGTTGCTATTCACTGGTATCCAGTTATTCTTTCTCATCTTTATTTTCAGCCGGCTGATTTTTTTTAAAGGAAAGACGTACGAGGCCGCAGCCGGTTCGGAACTTCCGGGGGTAAGTGTCATCATCTGCGCGTGGAATGAGCTGGAAAACCTCAAAGAGCTGCTTCCCCTGCTGGAAGAGCAGGATTATCCCACCTATGAAATCCTGGTAATCGATGACCGTTCCACCGATGGTACGGAGGAGTTTCTGCGCGACTATTGTGTTCGATCTGCGAAGGTGCGGACGATCCGGGTAAATGAAGAATACGATCATATTACACCCAAAAAATATGCGGTTACGATAGGGCAGAAGCACGCCCGTTATGCGTTATCCCTGATGACCGACGCCGATTGCCGGCCGACGGGGCTCAACTGGATCTCGTCCATGGCCAGCCGGGTAGGAGGGCGGAAGGAGATCGTACTCGGATTTTCACCCTACTTTAAGGAAAAAGGACTGCTTAACTGGCTGATTCGCTGTGAGACTTTTAACACGGTAGTACAGTATTTTTCTTTTGCCCTCTATGGACTGGCCTATATGGGGGTAGGTCGCAACCTGCTGTACCGCCGGCAGCTGTTTTTCGATCATCGCGGGTTTTACGGGCACAGCAAGATCATGGGCGGGGACGATGACCTTTTCATCAATCAGATTGCCACCTTTCGGAATACCACGATCAATCCGGATCCGGCCAGTTTTATGTACTCCATTCCAAAGAAAACCTGGTCCGATTGGTTCAGACAGAAGCGGAGGCACCTCGGTGTCGGGACTTTGTACAAGCCCCATTTTAAGTATTTGCTCGGGCTAATAGCAGGTTCCCATGTTTTTACGTGGCTGATGGCGCTTGCGAACGTCGTCGTGGCTTTAATTTTGAAGGACATGTATCTGCTCTGTGCCACCGGCGTTATTTTCGGTGCCCGCTGGCTGCTACAGTGGCTGGGGCTGGGCTTGGTCAATCGCCGGCTGGGCAGTACCCTCGGCTGGTACACGATGCCCCTGATGGATTTCACCATGTTCTTGTATTACCTGATTATGGGCGGATATAATATGTTTGTCGGAAAGGCCGTAACGAGGTGGCGGTGAAATTCCT
>Ga0182793_1001086_pt1 | contig 17825 bp, 13 predicted proteins | sample Passage237A_FD_130498 | JGI IMG/M metagenome (GOLD analysis project Ga0182793, IMG submission 130498) | Cellulose adapted compost microbial communities from Newby Island Compost Facility, Milpitas, CA, USA - Passage2 37A (version 2) (version 2) ... | reverse complement strand
AGGATCGTCTTAATCCTTGTTCTAGTGGAAGTACGATTCTGAGGGTGTATTACCTGGACTGTTTCGCCGGAAACGGCGAAGTCTTAATCCTTGTTCTAGTGGAAGTACGATTCTGAGTCACCCAAAACCGGGTTTGTGGAGATTAAGGAGATACAGTGTCTTAATCCTTGTTCTAGTGGAAGTACGATTCTGAGAAAGTCGCACAAGTTTCCTATAGCGACGGGAGACCGTCGCGGTCTTAATCCTTGTTCTAGTGGAAGTACGATTCTGAGTACACCTCTTTCTTCAAATCTGTAAGGGTTAACTCTTCGTCTTAATCCTTGTTCTAGTGGAAGTACGATTCTGAGGAGGATCAGGAAGGGGCTATAATGACTATACGTGGAACGTCTTAATCCTTGTTCTAGTGGAAGTACGATTCTGAGGGCAAAAAAAGGCTGGAATTTTGCAAGCGAGGTTAATAACAGTCTTAATCCTTGTTCTAGTGGAAGTACGATTCTGAGTAGTAAGAAAAAACCTACCAAAAGATAGGAGTTATTAGTCTTAATCCTTGTTCTAGTGGAAGTACGATTCTGAGTTTCAGAAAGGATCTCCGTCAAACAATTTATGGTGAGTCTTAATCCTTGTTCTAGTGGAAGTACGATTCTGAGTCCTTTTTCTTCAACACTCACTTAAAGAAAACTGGTGTCTTAATCCTTGTTCTAGTGGAAGTACGATTCTGAGTTATTAATTTAAAAAACTATAAAATCATGAATATCAAGGTCTTAATCCTTGTTCTAGTGGAAGTACGATTCTGAGCAAATACTACAGTCCATATCTAACCCTCAACACTCAGTCTTAATCCTTGTTCTAGTGGAAGTACGATTCTGAGTTTACCTTATGTGAAGAATGAGGAAGAGGCGCAACTGTCTTAATCCTTGTTCTAGTGGAAGTACGATTCTGAGTTAAATCGTTCATGACGAAGAACGGTTACAACTCAGTCTTAATCCTTGTTCTAGTGGAAGTACGATTCTGAGTGGAAACTTGTATCGTCCAAGTCGGATTATATCGACAGTCTTAATCCTTGTTCTAGTGGAAGTACGATTCTGAGGGCTAAAATTTTAACTACTTGAATTACAAACCAATACAGAATCGATTATTAATTTATTCATATAAAATAAAGGTTTATTTATTCGGGAAAAAGTTATCGTTAACAATCAAATATAGTAAAAAAGGTTGTTAATGAAGTCGTTTAGCGTTATAAAAATCACTTTACTTTGTTTCAAACCTAAAACGTTCATTTCATACAGCATCCTGCACTCATAGGGCTTCGTATATACATTAATGTTAGCAATTAATGGAAGATTTCAACCTCCTATCCACGTGCAAATCCATTCACCTTAGGATTTTTAGAAAAAAAGGGTATGCTTCGAACCGGTCATAATCTCCCATTCAAAATCTTTCCCTATACAAGTAAGTTTGTTGAGCATATCCTCCCCTACCGGAAGTACCATGATACTATCCTGATTATCATAGGTCTGCTGAATCTTACGAAGAGACTCCGTAATTTCACGGTGTAAATTGCGATGCAAATGAGCAAAAAAAATCGACTTTTGAACTCTAAAACAACCCTTCCGTTCCAGATACTTCGCAATCAAACGCCTTACACGATCGTTCTCAATATCATACATAATAAAACAATACATCTCTTCAGGCTTCTTTAAACCAGATGACGTTAAAACTTTGTATAAATTAACAATCCCATCGGGCAACGATACCTCATCAAATCGATAAGGTAATACCGCCTTTTCCCATAATGCATTGATTTCTTGCGGCGTTAACGAATCAGATTTTCGTACTCGAGGCATCTAATATTAACTCATTAATAGGTTTGTAACCGTCTCATACAAAATCTGGTTTAATTCTGGCGAAGTCCCTGACTTAGGGGAGGTAACCACCGAAAACCCTTTTTTACCATAAAATATGTTTACCTCTCCCCTTTGATAATTTTTTGAGACAATCAGCTTAATACCATAATTCAACGGCACAATATTTTCCACTTTGATACCTTGCTGAGAAACAATATTTAATAGGTCGACTTCTATTTCCTTGAGCTGAGCTGGTTGAAATACCTGTCGATCATTTCGCTTGGCGACCCTTTGCGGATTTATAATCTGCTGAATGTTCGATATGACAGTATTGTCCACCACAGGTGTCGCTTTTACTTCTGTCACTGCCGTTTCAACGGAATTGGTTGGCAAATATTTACGCCATTCCAAACATTGAGGAAAAGGATAATAGTATACATCGGGATCGTATGAAAGAAAACAAGCTCGGGCAACATCCGACGTTTTGAGATCTACAATACCCTCAAGTTCTAAATATTCAGCATAACCGGTTGCAAATGATTTGTAGGCCAGCGAATGTTCTTGTGCAGAAGTACAAGGGGTATCCAGTTGAAAAACGACTTTTAGCCCTTCACCCCCCGGTGAAACAAACATCATCATGGTCATGGGATCCTGCTTAATTTTCTCTTTGAGCTTTTGACCTCCGGAAGGTGTTAATAGACACTCATCCAAATCAATTATCCAGTATTGCGTATATTCAAATCGATCCGTTTTCCTGATATTCCCGTCAAACTTACTTGTGACGAAATAAGGCAAATTTGTTTTCAATTTTCGATATGCCTTCGTATCAATAGCCTTGGCTCTTTTTAAATCCTCAATTCGGCTCCTTAGGCTATCGTCGGTTTTGATTTTTTTTACGATTTCATCTGGACTTACAGGGGTCAAAATTTCAGAATTTGAAGAAACAAGCTGCGTCCCCATATACCATTCAAATTGCTCCATAAATCACAATTATTATTACTGAATATTCATTTTTTTTATTCTGTTAGCTAGGCTCTTCGCATCCATCTCCATGTGTACCAATCTCGACCGACTCATTCCATCCACCTCTACTACTTCGTGAAGGTAGTCGTTCATGGTTTGAATGAGTATTCGCTTCCCGGTTTGGCTTAGCCAGTATCGAGAGGAATGAGGAGTTATTGGCTTTATTTCAAAATAGTTATCTTCTACTACTTCTTGTAGGCATAAATGACAAACTACGTAGTCAGCCCATTGCCTATAAGCTTCGATAAAGTCATAGGTTAATACCGGCCGGTTATATTCATCTCGATGCATTATACCGATAAAAGGATCTAAACCTGCCTTAATTAAAGCCGATTCGATATAACCATATAACATACCATAAGCATAGTTGAGTAAGCCATTGAATGGATCCAGGCCTGGATTTTGAGAACGCTTCGTAAATCGATATTTCTCAGGCAATAGCGCACTGATCGTTGAGAAATAGATCTTTCCAGTAACCCCTTCAAATCCTCGAAAAGAGGCAAAAGTGTCCTGTTTATCCACCCCTTTGTAATATTTGAATTCGCGTATATAGTGCCGAAATTTTTGCAAGCGTTCCTCAATTTCATTTTTGTCGTAGTCCATCGTTGTTAACGAGGCCAGTAGACTAACCATGGCATGTTGGTTCTCGGTTTTACGAACAAGAATGGACCGAATCCAATCAATGCTTTCAACACTGACTGCAAATGCCAATTGGTTTTTACGAATGGTGGCTATACTACCAAACTGATGTCCCCAAATGCGGGCTACTGGGAACCCTTTCCGATCAAAGAAGAGAACGTCAATATTGTTTTCCAGTGCAGTGGTTACCACTTCATGGGTTAACTTTGTAGCAGGGTGGATGCATATGGACTTTACTTGATGTACTGCTACATAGTGCTGCTGATCCGGCGTACGGATGATAAATCTCCCGTTATTGATGGATAGAGCAGCCCCTTTTTTACTGATAACCAACTGCATGGAAAAATAAAGGAGGGTTTATAAATACAAATTTCAAATTTAAGAATGCAATGTTTTTGCATTCTATGTAAATTCAAGTCCTAAGATTGTTTGTAACTATGCCTATTAACAAAAATATGCTTGGACGCTTGTTGGTCATCCACGGCAAGCTATCTACACGACGTTCCTATTCTTGGTCTCAATTAGCCGATGCCTGCGAATTATCACCCTTAGTGGGCACCCGTCCCTCAAAAAGGAGTATCCAAAATGACATCGCTTACCTTCAACGAGAATTCAATGCTCCCATCCCCAAGGGGCAGTCGGCCTATCGATACGAAAAGCCATTTTCCTTTCTTACAGTTTTGGATGTAGACGATGTAGGGTTATTGAGTGAGGCGGTCGCATTGCTGAAACAATTTAAAGCATTGCCTCAGAGTGAAGGACTGGAAGAAGTACTGCTTAAATTGGAAAATAAAGCGGGAGTTGCTGCGGAAGAAATGCCCAATGTTGTTTTTTTCGAGCAGGTTCCTCAATTGAGAGGAATCAATTATTTGAATGAATTGTACAACTACATACGGACGGAGCGATGTGTAGAAGTGTCTTACAGAGATTTTAAACAGCAGTATTATCAATTTGTAATTCACCCCTCCTTTTTAAAAGAATACAATAATCGATGGTATCTATACGGTAGGGAGGAACAAACCCAGGAAATCATGAACCTGCCCCTTGATCGGATAGAAGGACTTTCTGCTTCGGACATAACCTATCGGCGGTGGGATAACTTTGATCCGGAAGAATGGTTTGACGAGATGATAGGCGTCACCCGGCTGCCGGAGCAAAAGGCTGAGCAGATCGTATTGCGCGTTCGCAAGCCGAGGGCGTACTATGTCCTTACCAAGCCTCTTCATCCTCATCAGATCGTCGAAAAGGAAACCGAATCCAGCATTGTGTTCAGCTACCGATTATTGGTAAATAAAGAGCTTGAAGCCAAGATACTCGAATTGGGCGCTGATGTCGAAGTGCTGGAACCAGCGGCGTTGCGGAACAATATCGCTGAAATTGCCCGCCAAATGGCAGCGGTGCATACCTGTGAACGCATTATTACGAAGTAAACTCTTTTTAAAGTCTCCGATCTATTTCTGTTTTGATATCATCATAAATACCATAAGGTGTCTGCATTCCAAACAACTCGTGCAAATCCTCCATCAATCGGCAGGAATTATAGCCGGCTTCGGTCTTGGCCAGTGTATTATTGATTTGTTGCAATGTCGCCGCACCTAAATTATGTGCCACTTCATTTCTCAGGAATGAGAGCCGTTCCAACCGCTCCCCTATTTTCTTGTATAGCCGAAGCCGGTTCTGATCCATAGCAAACAGCTGACGTTTTACCAGTTCGGGCAATAGGCACCAATAAGCAAATCGGTTCGGTTTATCTATGTCGATTTTCCTCCCATTTGGGGTCCTGGAGGATGTAACGAATTTCGGGAGATCCGATGCTACATGTGCCAATGCTGCTTCAAAGGTCAATTTTCGACCTCCAGGCAGGATCATAAATCCTTCTTTTTCTTCGCCCAAAACTTTTTCCACCTCTATCCGGGAAAGATTTTCATTTAGGGTATAAATTCGCCACAGAAATTCGGTATACTTTTGTTGTTTATAGTTGATTTTAGCGGCAAGGTAAATATCAATTAGTTTCTCCCATTTTGAAAGTGGTTTATGAACGAAATCCGCCTTTCGTAGTTTCAGGATGTGGATGTCGAGGTTGTCATACTGAAGATTTAACCGCTTATGTGCATATTGTGCTAAGTGATAGATTTCGAGACGGTCATTTTCAACCAAGTCCTTACCGATCATACCAAAATCATAATCATCCAGGTGTTTCAGGATCTTTTGCCTATTTAAATCTTTCAGGAAAAAGTGGGGGAATTTCAATTGACGCAAATTGTCGTTTTCGGCTTTTTGATATAGGACCACTTTCGAACGGTAAGCCTGGAGCAGCTGCAGTGTGATGGCATGGTTGATCTGATCAATTCCTCCCTGTGGTAGTAGAAAAATTTTGGAAATTTTGGGCACATCGTTCAGAAACAGTTCCGATTTTACTACTTTGAAGTGTTGATACTGAAAATCGATGTTGGCCACCTCCGTTTCTATCCCGTATTCGTCAAAAATGACCGATTGAAACGCGGGGTCCTCCTGAAAGTATCGCTGAATGATGTCTTTAAAATATAATGTATCGTCCAGGAAATTCTTTTTTCTCTTGATTTTCCCTGCATCCATGTCTTTCTGCTGATCAGTATAAACCAGTAGCAGGTAGTGAATACCGTGTTTCTGATGGATTTCATGCACAAAGTCGCGAACGATCGGAAACTCTATGACCGGTTTGAACATAGCGTAATGCTCATAAATGATCGCTCCGCCTTCTCGTGGTGAGATTGTATAAAATTCCGGGAAATTGAAATTCTCCACAACCCCTATACGTATTCCGTTCTTTTCGATGTAATGACAGATGCGTTGCCCGACTTTTTCAGTTATTTCGGAAAATCCATTCAGTAGTAATTGATCTTTACGGATTTGCACATCCCGAGTACCCAGGGTAATAACGAGAAAATTTTGCATGTAATAGAATATTGAAGCTTAAAGAGTCGGGTATGGTAACTATTTCTCCATAAAAAACTAGGTTACAAGGTTTCCCGGAGTTTCCGGATCAAAAGTTCGTTCAAATGATTATAGGTGTTGGTTAATGGCATATTCATATGTTGACGGACCGTTTTGAGCAAGCCCCCAAAGTCGGGGTAAGCTTGGATCAATTTCTCATCATTAACTCCTTCCCCTTCGTGCGCAATTTTGTTACGTAATTTATCTAATCCACTATACGCACCACCGTTCAGGAAAACAAAATAACTGTGCGTATTTTCAAGAATAGTGAGTAACTCCAGAACGCGCCGGGCATTGCTCTCCTTCATCAGCTCTTTAAGTGTACAAATCAGAACGGGTAAACTAATATTGGTTATTCGATTTTCGAATTGGGTGATAATGGCTGGGAACCGCTCTTCGATGTAGGTAATTAGTTTTTTTCCCTGTCCAGGGTCACTTGCGGCATTAGCAAAATCAGGGAGGACCGCTTCCAGTAGTAGTCCCAAAAATATTTCAACAAAATTTTGAAAAGAAAGAACTGCTTCTGTTTTGCGGTTCTGGTCGTAACAATGAGTAGCCCATTCCAATCGTTCCTGAGACTCAAAAAAGTGTTTGTTTAATGCTTTAGAAAGTTGAAGTTCAAATTCAGGTTCAGGATACAGCACTTGCTGATTGTACCGGTTAAAAACCGAACTCCGAAGATCCTCCGGTGAATCTAGCTGACATAATTTACCCGATACTACGCTTTTTGCGTCGTGAATGAGCATCTCTTTTCTACAAGCGAGAAAGGTTAGAAATCTGCGAAAAATATCGAGTGATTCCTCGTCTCCCCCAATATGTTCAAGTAAGTCTAAAGCTGCACGATATTCCGAACGGGTAATTAGAACAGCCATCTGCTCTTGAGTGATAACGCGCTGGTACTCCACGTTTTCGACGATTTCTAGTTGATGAGTCTTGCCGTTCTGGTAATATACGCTGTATTGTCCCTTGGGTAGCAAAAATTCAGCAATTATTTTGAGGGCAGCTTTTTGTTGGGCAGTACCGCCCGCATCACAAATGACAAAACGATTCTGCGGGTGTTCATAGAGCAGTTTTACCAATTCGGAGCGATAAAATGCCAACAGACGGTCATTGTCCACTACCGAGATACCATCCAATAGTCGGACTTCGAAATTGATATCGGGAAATTGTTCGTCCAGCAACTCTTTCATAATGGCTGCAACGTACAAGGTATCCTGATCCGATACCTTGGGGTCCTGTTGGTTGGATCCATACAGTACTACTTTAGACAATTCGCCCTGAAGCTCCTGGAGTAATCCGGAAATAATATTAATGGAAAGTCTGTTTTTATAGGCAGGCAAGTTTTGGAAAATATGCTGGGTGAAACTTCTAATCGTGAACCCCTTATCTTTAGACGCCGCTAGATCCTTCCCTTCCAAAGACAAGTTTCGATTACCTATGTTCGCTAAGAGTATTGACATTAATTAATAAGATAAGTAGGAGTAAATAAATTGCCCATCATTAACGAATACCGAACTAGTTGGAATTATTAGATCCTAGTTCTTTCTGACTCAATACATTAAATACCTCAACTTCAAAAATGCTCAATAAATTTTGACGCTCGTTATTTGTCACGAAGGCTGCTTCGATTCCATTTCGAATTAATTTTAATATTTCCATTCGGGTTATTCCGGGGCATAATTTGGCCAACAGCTGAAAATTTTCACTTAAGGAAGCTGCGGAAATTCCGATATTATCGGTATTCACTGTTACTAAGAGTCCATCCTTCAAATACATTCTCAAGGGATAAGACTCTCGGTGTTTACCATCACTGTTTAGCATGGGCGAAAAACCTTTAATTTGGTAGTTTGCATAGGGGCACATTTCGACGGCAATTTTCCGGTCGACCATACTCCGAAAAAGATCTGGTGCTTGCCAAATTTTTAGCCCATGTCCTATTCTACGAGCACTCAAATTATATACAGCCTGCCAAATACCTTCAGCATCATCATTTTCCCCTGCATGCGCTGTAACTGCCAATCCGCATCGATGTACCCCTACGAAATCCTGAGCGAAATACGCAGCGCGCGTCGTTCTATCCTCGAAACCAGCCAAGTCAACTCCTACAATACGACAGTCTGCTTCATTTACATGTTGCTGGGAGGCGGTAACCGCTAAGGCCAAGTGTCGGCTAATGGGCGATAAATCTCCTTCGCTTTTCCGGGTTGCAATGATGATCAGATTGACGTGGCACTTCCCACCCTTATCCATTAGTTCCTGGAATGTCGTCCTAATGTCCTGCAACACATCCCAGGAAGAGTGGTCATTGGTTTTATAATTGTCGGGTGAGCAACGGATTTCGGCGTACCTTATGTTTTGTGCTTCCAAATGCCGGTACAACAATTCGATCTGTTTCCTTAACCTCTTACGATTTTTAAAAAGCTTTGTGCCGGTATTATCGCCTAGTCGCATATACATATCCAATGGAATCGTCTTCGACGGGAATGGCCACTCTTCGGGAGGCTCAATGGTAGTTTCAAAGACGGTTCCATCCTGATCAGCATTTCTTACTTTTTCTAATTCTTCACCGAAGGCGGCAAATCCTCCCAAATGGCAGTGGAGTTCAACTTTGGGCAGTTTTGTAAGCCACTCTATATCCTCCCATTCCAGTGATTCACCCAACCACAATAGGGTTTCTTTCGTTAAATAAGCGAGGCTATGGAAAGGAAATTCCGAGACACCTAACTCAATTGCAGCCCTGCTCTTCTCTAGTATTGCATGGACATTTTCGGTTAGTGCGTAATCGTTCGGAATGGTCGCATAGTAACCGCCTTCTGGCCTGTGGGTTAGGTCTAAGGGATAGAACTCCGCACGACAAAGCTCCCTCACAGTATTCCATCCTTCCTCCCTATTCATATTGACAAACTCAAGCTTATCGCGATTGGTAGTAAGTTCTTCTAACGTCTTTGGCTCCGGGTGAATTAAAACATGAAAAACTTGTTCCGCTCCAAACACATGAGCTGCTTTTTGGAAGGACGCAACCATCGTTTTCATCCCACCCGACAAACAAACCCAGGGTAGGCTATCGTGGGGTTGATGGTGTATGTACCATCGCCATAGTGCTTCTTCAAAACGACGATGATCTTCTGCCGATTGAACTAGCTCGAAATCCTTTAGTATAGTTAAGGTAAATTTAACATGAGGGTACCTACTAAAAAACTCGAATGGTAGGTTATAATTGCTTCTCTTATTATCTGTAACTAGGGCGTGAACTTCGGTAAATTCATTAGGGGCACGTAAAAATGCCTCTGCAACCACAATGGTGTGCGCACCAAGTTGACATAGAAGTGTTTTCCCCATCCTCAAGTCTTCATTTTAACATACTTAACCGATACTATTCTGTTCTGTTTTCTATCAAAGTTGTTTACCTCTACTTCCACAATAGTGCCGACTGGTAAACTACCCCTATAAAGTTGCATTTGCAGATTTTTGTTTTCGTATCCAGGCACGTAAACTTTTACTAGGTTAGGGGTACCTGACTGTACCACCTCGGCGTCTAACGTGACACCCACTTTCAGTCTACCCGTAAACATTTGGGGTTTCTTGGCTTCTTCGGCTGCCAGTCGGGCTTCCTCCTCTTGTTGCTCACGGAGGCGTTTTTCCTCCTCCCGCTGATCAATTCTTCGCTGCTCTACTAATTGCCTGCATTTTTCCCTATTCTCATTCCATTGATGGTATACCCTATCATCGACTAATGATAGCTTGATAAAACCAAGTGGTACACCCTCATTTCCTAGCTTTCGTGATTTTGGCAATCGTGTTCCGTTATAATTTGATTTTCTTCTAACAGCCTCGCTTAGAAAATCTAATTCTCTGTTTAAATTAATACCTGGAATATGTTTCCATTGCTCCAATGGCCACCCACCGGTCATATTTAAATATCCAATCCCAAAACCTAATCGTAAAATACATTCATGATCATTCAAGATTTGGAATTGTTGCTTGATCTCTTTTAGAGTATCAACAAACTGATTGACTTCAGATGGAAGATTTAAATTTTCATAAAAATTTATTTCTTTCTCAATTTGTTGTCCCGTAAATGAATTTATGATCCTAAACAATCCTTTTAAATCACTGACTAATGAAAGGTTTGGTAATTTTGAGCGGATATTTAAATATCGGTTTTTACTCAATTCTCTAATTAAATTTTCGGATACCGAAATTTGGAAAACCGACTCCAACCCTTCGTCAATACATTCTACTAGTTGAGAGACACTTCCTTTTATTTCATGACCTGTTCCTGTTTCATTTAAAGTTCTTGTGCAAATGCAGATGGAGTGATCGAAATAAACATCACCTGTGCGCAAAAATCGAAAAATGTCGTGATTGGAATCATTTCCGAAGTATCTTTTTTCGAGATTACTACCGCTATAATCTATTTGTGTTTTATGTTTACGGTGATCGTAGAAACTTTTTTTGTAAATAGACAGGTCACGAGCATAAACGTTATTCTGATTTATTAGATAATTAAGGATTGCTGTTCTAATAGCCCCTTTAATTGATGAGCCGGGAATGGTCAGGCCTTTTATCGAAGAAAACATTTGAGCCCTAAGCTGTTTAATACCCCGACTATTACCTTTAACATCCAACACACGTTCAGAAATTTCTTCTATTGTGACGTTTTTAAGTCCTCTATTATTCCGTAAAAAATCTATGAGTGGTACTTTATTTTCAATTGCTCTCACCCATTGATCTATATCGGCTTTGGAGTGACCTATTAGATCACCTACTTTATTCGGATCGACCAAACCAATTCCTCCTCCTTCTTCTATAAACTCAATATCTCGGCTATACACTTGCCCACTCCCTACGTGAATGGGTGTCAGGGTTGTTATCTTCGCGAATGCCATAATTTCAAATTGCTAAAAATAAACATTGTCCGTCCCGCCATACAGGATGAATAGGTTCCTTCCATTCAGGTTTTAAGTCTACTTTCTTACCAGTGATTGCAACACGCGAATTAAATACACTACCTTCCCCGAAGAAAAAGATACTTTTCTTCCTCAGCGACAAAAAGCGCTCATTCGATGTTCCACCCATATAACCACCGCGCTTCAATAATACCCAACTACTTTTTTCAAGATTCAAGTACCCAAACTCCTCTTTACCAGGCAAATAGAGCCCTAAACTCATCCACACCTTATGTTTTGAAGTACTTCTTAAATCGACCGTTTGTACATCTTTAGTTTCATCAAAATTAAACAAGCCGTTACCTACGGTTCGATCTGTTCCTATCCCTTGCTCTCCCAGCAATTTTAAAGTTTGAAAAATCTCATTACGGAGTTGTACATTCCCCTTGAAATCGGCGAGAAAATACAGTCCGCAATTTTCTTCAAAATACACTCGGTCCAGATAAAACGGTCGTGGTTGATCTTCGACTCCTTCTAAAGGGACGCTCACCCTTTGTTGCAATTCAGATTTATAAAAGGACTTACCTGCCGTTTTTATATTCGCGCAAATAAATTCACCATCAGGAGTGATATGTTCCTGATCAATAATCAACTCACCTCCATCGTCGATACCTACAAACTGTGAAAAAACAGGAATTGAAAGGAATGATACTTTTTTTCCCGTTTTGGCTTGGCGATCTTCAGGCACTCCATTAAACTTAAACCGGACATTCAAAAAAGGTTTAGGTAGAAAGTACTCTTGACCAGCAAAAGGAAAACAAGATGAAATGTGAAACCCTGAAAAAAAGGCATCTGCATTATCATTTGCCCAATGCGGAAAGTCAGCCAATCCTAAGGAAAACAGAGCCGATTTTAGCGAATCGGAGTGGTAGATTACTCCACTATTGTCGAGTTCATCAAGCCCCCTCCCTAAATGCAACGGAGTACACAAATGAAGTTTTATAGCTTCCCAACTCATGCTTTTAGACTCTCTATTTGATCTTTGTAATTTTCCGTGATATTATTCCCAACTCCGCCCGAAACTCCATAATAATTCTCCTTTGTCTTTTCAGTTATCTCCGTAATGTCAATGGAAATTTGACCATAACCGCGACTACCACTCCCCCCCAAATAATCATCCTTCAATAATTTCAGGGATTGAAATAAGTTTTTGATCAATACATCTTCCGGCTCATCTTTCCATATATTTAAAACCATGTTAAGATCAAACTTTGCTCCGGCAGGCACCCTTTCAATATGACGGGGGTTGGCACTGGATTTAATTCTATCAATAACAACTTCGGTTTTAGATTCAGTATACGGAATATCCGTCTTACTTAACAAGTATTCAGCGATCTGGAGCCCGCAATCTCTTACAATGAGTCTAGAGGCTCTTTGTTTTACAATTTCACCGGTTTCTTCCTTAATTTTATCAGCATCTTCTTTCGAAATAGCATTTCCAAACAAATTCGCAGACTCTCCCGACTTTGAAGGGCCATGTTGTACATCTTTAGTAACTTTTGGACCAATGTTTCCAGTTAAAACTTCAAATAACGACCGCATTTTCCCTTTTAATGATGAACCCGGAATATAGGGTTGATTGTTGACGGGGTTGCGTATTACGCCCTCATCGATACCACCAATACTCATTGATGAATTAGTTCCCCCAATATGGAGGCCTGTAAGAAGGGTAATCGTACCTTTTAGTTCAATCTTTTTTAAAAGCTTAGCCATAGTTCCTTTAATATTTACTCTTTACCACCATGAAATTTGTGATAGGCAAGAATTGCCTCCATTAGCATCATTAAATTATTAAATTGAGCACTACCCTTACTGATGTCATCTGTGTCTACATGATCATAAGCGACTTCAAATAAGTAGTAAAAGGCTTCTAGCCCCTCTATATTGTGCCGCTTAACAGCATATGCTAGTTTAGGTTTTAATAAAATGAAGTCTTTTCGAGTTTTTTCGCTAAACCCGTTCGTCTGTATACGCCTCATTTCGCCAAATGCAGTCCTAATTTGCGAGGTTGTAAGACGTTTTTCCGCAATGTATTTTCCGAATTCATCAGCAAACTCTATGGTAGTTTTATCCACATCATTTAAAACCCATTTTTTTATAGAGTTCGAATATTTTTTAACATCCTTTTTCGATGAAAATGAAAATCCATTATTTAATTCGGACGGTGATTTAATATTAGTACCTCCTCCTTTACTATCAGGTATTTTATCTTTGTTCGCCATAATGATTAAATTTAGTTTTCAATTTTACTTCGATTTTCTAGTGACGCCCATCTTGCTGCAACGGCCAAATATTGAAGCGGATGGTAACGTGTCAAGGTCATATTGTTATTTCCAACTATTCTGTGTTGCATCAAATTATGGATCCATTCGTTAAAAAAGTTTTTAACATCTTCATTTTGGGTAGCTTGAATATCTCTTTTAAACTTATATGCAGCTTGCCAAATCACCGGAAGATAGGTGATCTCATATTTGTTAGATTCTGTGTTAAATTTAAAGTTGGCTTTGTACATTAAATCAAAAAGGGTTGACGGAGTACCTTGTGTCATTCCTGTTTGAATAAGCTTAAGTAATCTATCTTTCAATTCTGAAATAAATTTCATCTCGTGCTCCCAATTGAATGCAAACATGATCTCTTTTACACTTCCGTCGTTATATGTATCATAATCAAATATAGAAAACGCATTTTTTTTAATTTCAAGGGTACTTTTATCACGCACGAATGAAAAGACGTGATTTTTAGCTTGTTTTTCATAGCGTTCGGATAAAATAGCCGCCTTTAGTAATGGATATTTAGGACCAACTATTGCCATCCCACCTGAAAGAGTAAAGCTATCACTATTACATACCCATTCTTTGAATTCCTTTTGGATGGTTATTGCCATTCGAACCAATACATCCCACTTCCCTACAATAAATAGGTCGTCCCCTCCGGAGTAAATTATTTGGGTATATTGGTTGAATTCATCGTCTGATTCCCAAATTTTATTTAAATACCCTTTGAAAAAAAAGTCTAAACTCCGGCTTAAGGTACTGTATCGACTGAAAGTTCTTTTTGAAGGCGAAAAACCGTGTTGAAAAATAGTGCCTAATCTATCGACATCCATACGCAATATTCCCAAACGCACTAATTCCGGAGCATAACTTCTAACTTCCTTATTTTTATTTGAAAAAAATACCCCAGCAAGTTCTTCAAATGTTTTAGGACTTTTATCTTTTGAACTTAGCGGATAATCATTTCCTCCATAGAATGTGAAGCCATATATATTATTAATTCCCTTCTGGACTGTTTCTAAAAAATCGACATGATCCGATGCACTTTTACCAAGTTTTGGTCCGCTATTAAAAAAAATGATACGGCAATTGTCAACTGAGGTTAAGTAGTTGTCTATACTCTTTAGTTTGTCACGACTAATAAAATAATTGTAATAAGGTAGATCCAATATTTTGAATTCTTCTTCATTTAATCGGGTTAATGGTTGCCGAGACTGTATCCAATACTGCGAACCCTTCAGTTTTTTTCCAAGCTCAATTTGTTGAAAAGTATATTCATTAACCTGTCTATTTTCATCTAATTTTCTATATCTCCCTTTGATCAGCTCTCCAGTCAATGCATCTCGGGATTGATCGCCTCCATCATCGATAGGCTCAAAGAATTCGTCATAATTGGTACTAAGCTGGTATATAAACCGCTTCCCTTTTCTGGCCCCCAGGTCTTCGGCTACTTTTTGCCAGACCGAACTAATTGATAGTCGAAGCCCTTTCTTATACTCTTCCTTAAAACTTGCGTCATAGTAGAGCTCCGATTCCCCAAAAGGCACAGAAGTCAGCATCAGATAAAGATCTGTTCCGTGTTTTGAAAACAACTGAGTAGTAATTTCTTTTTCAATTTTTGTCAGCCGGTCTCTAAGATCTTTTCGATTGGGAGCGATGATATAAAACGTACCACCGGAGGCATAGACCACATTGGCGTCGAATAAATCCAACTCGTCTAATATTCGTCTGACCACCGAATCTACCAGTAGTTCTAAGTAAAATGAACGACCTTTTAAATTTTTTGCAGCCCCCCGAGCGATAATACTGTAGATGAATTTTTGAATGCCAGAAAGATCACCCCCAATTAAAGCAAAAGGTTTTTCATCAGCGAAGTTAAGTGAGGACTGATTATTATCCTTTATATAGTCATAAATAGATACGGCGAAGGCAGCTACCATTTTGGAATGGTCATACAAGGATACATCCGGCAAATGTACGATACTACTAGGTACACGAGTTGTATATTTTTCAAGTAAGAATAGCAATGTTTCGGAGAATACCTTAAAAGACTTTGCTTGAATAAACTTAAACTCAGTGTTAAAACCTGTCCAAAGTCCTACGTAATCTGGAATATCTCCGTCATCTTTTTTGGGAAAAAATTCTTTATTTAATTGAATGGGTAATACGGGTAACTTGTAACTATATTTAGGGTAATAACCCTCTTTTTCAGCCTCGTCAGGATTTACACCTTCAAAAATAGACCGCATTTTGATCCTACAAAATGCATCCCAATTAAGATCATTTTCTTCCTCCGCATCTTTCCATCCTAAAGAATCTTCCTTGGATCGGTCTGCCCCAGATGCGTAATGATCGGCTTTTTGGATAATTAATTGCAATAAATTAGCTGAATCCGGTTTATGATGTGCGGCTGCGATGCCCATTAATGCGTCCACAGATATTTTCGACTTTTCAATCTGTACAATTTGACTAAAGAGCGAATTGTTTTCTTTAAAAAACTGTGCTGTCCATAATACATGTTTATGCGAATATCTGTGTCTATAAACGGGACATAAAGTACTTTCCATCTCCTTTACATCCGAACTCAAAATTTTTGATTTTCCCACTCCATCTGGATCCGCTTTCTGCCAGAATTTTCCAATATCGTGTAGCAGTGCTGCCAGATAGATTATTTCTCTTTCTGATGCCATAATTCTAAATAAGTACTTTTTATTTTTTATCGTCACGAACCCTCGTTACCGTACCAAACCCCAAGCTCACCCCTTTCCCCAGTCCTAGATAATCGGGAAGGAACACATTGGATTTGAATTGGATATCGAAAGCCATTAGTCTTTGTTTTTTAAAGGGCACCGGTTTACTATGGATGATGTTGTCGATCCGGAGGCTGATGGTTTTATCCACATCCCATTTCATCCCCTTTGCAAACGATAGAATATTGGCTTTGAGGATATTTTCCAGGTATTCGATTCGGGAAAATTCGTCTTCGAGTTGGTTATAAGCCTTGTAGTTCTCCTGATTCAATGCTAACCAATTGTAAAGTCGGTAGACAAACATCCTTTGCCACACCTGGAGGGTATATTGGTCCATCTGTAAATTACGAACGGATAGGGTTATAGGGCGTTGTCCGATCGTGATATTCAGATCGTGATTGACAAACAGATGGTGAACTTCATCCACACCGTAATCGACACATACCAAGGCCGGATTTTTCCCTATCCGTTTATATTGGATCACAGGATAGCCATAGAGAAATTCTTTTTCATTAAGATGGTTATGAAAAAGTATATGTTCTGGACCGGTTTTGGCAATCACAGCTCCTCGAAAGGCGGGTATTTCATAAGCGGCTATCTCAGCGTCGAATTGTATTCGGAGGTAACGAATTCTTTTCAATGCTATATGATATTTTACAAGTATTAAATAGGGTTTTACCAATGCAATATAAGGAAAATAAAATGCAGTCTATTTACATTCTCAATAAAATTTGTTAGCGGTCAATAAAAAATTATTAAACGGGCTTTTTTTCTAATTTTACACTGATCATGGAATTGGATGGGGTATTTGTTAAATAATATTGCAGCAATACTTCCAATACTTGCTTTAATTATTGAATTAAACCCTCGTTATTATACGCTATTAGATGGGGAAGATTCACCTACAAAACGGTTATTACCTAGACGCTTAAAGACATTTCCTTAGGATGAATAATTGTGCGACATGTCGTATAATTTTATCCAAAATATTGTATATTTGATTATCAAAACCTCATTTTTCCGACATAAATTTATGCCTATTTTATATGATTTAACTAAGTTTCTCTCACCTAAACAGCTCTTATACAGGCCATTAAAAATTCAGCCTCAGAAACCTACTTCCACTAGAACAAGGATTAAGACTTCCGGGTATCGTTTGAGCAAGGAAACAATCGTTTCTCAGAAACCTACTTCCACTAGAACAAGGATTAAGACACCTTGCAGGACGCACCTGACGAGGTTGTACTATCGGAGCTCAGAAACCTACTTCCACTAGAACAAGGATTAAGACTGGAGTCGAACCACCACCGAATAACCTTATAACGTCCGCCTCTCAGAAACCTACTTCCACTAGAACAAGGATTAAGACACCTT
>Ga0182793_1001084_pt1 | contig 17854 bp, 14 predicted proteins | sample Passage237A_FD_130498 | JGI IMG/M metagenome (GOLD analysis project Ga0182793, IMG submission 130498) | Cellulose adapted compost microbial communities from Newby Island Compost Facility, Milpitas, CA, USA - Passage2 37A (version 2) (version 2) ... | reverse complement strand
TACAACTTCGATCGTCTGATCTTCCACGAAAGGTGTCTCGCCACGCCGTGAGTCCGTCCGCACGTGCGGAAACCGCCTGATCCTGGCGCAGCAGTCCCCCGCAGGAGGGCCAAACTTGCCGAAAGCACTGGATCTCACACTGGCATCATGCCGCCGCCGCTCACAGTGACCCAGTTTTTGCGGGTGTCCAGCTCAGTGGCCGCGATCATTTCCGGGAACGTTACCGGACGGCGTCGACAGAGTCCAGAGGCTGGGTGCTCGCCAGTAGAAGGACGCTTGGGCACTCCTCGTGGTTGCAGGGAACTGCTGCCCGGCCAAGTAGATCAGCCGAAGCTTTCCTTCGACCCACATCTCGGGTACCAAAACTTCATGAGTCCTGAAGCACCAGGTACGGGATACAGGCGAGACCACCGACCTAATGGTGCGACCTCCGTACACCTGCGGGTCCAGGCCGATCAGGTCGCCCGGATTGACGCATGGGCGGCCGAACAGCCGGACAAGCCGCCACGCCCCGAGGCGGTGCGCAGGCTTGTCGACATTGCATTAGGCTTTGCTGCTCTTAAACGGATTGTCGCCAGAGACGGGTGAACGCGGCAGAGGCCTGGATGCCCCAAGAAGAACGCACCTACGACCGCTATCTTCGGCGCATTGCAATGACGGTGATCGGTTGTCTCGTTCTGGTAACAATCGTATCGCTGCTTGTTTTTGGCGCACGGTCGAAGCAGCCCGCACCTAAGCCGTCCAACTTTACACAGGCTGAGGCTATCGTCCTCGAAGGTCCGCTGCGTGTCGTCAGCGCCGATACCTTTTCCATCGGCAATCGCCAGTTTCACTTGTGCGGGATCACCCAGCTGAATCCCGCAAATCGCCAGACAACAATGTCTGTGCTCCAGACAACCTATACTGGGCGCGAGTTCCGCTGCACTCAAAGCGGGGGCGGCACGCCGTGCGACGGCCAGACAAGCCCGACACGAGAGAAGAAACCGCTGATGCAGTGTGTAGACGCAGATGGTGCAGACCTCGGAGTCACTTTGGTTGAAAGCGGCCTGTTTTGCGGAACTATCGACGCACCCAGATATCGGCGTTGTTAGCATGTCCGCCAGTACGATTATTGCTTTTGGCCAACCAACGATAGTTTTCAGTTGACGTACTTGAACGCCGCGGCGACGGTGCACCGGTGTGGTCTACCTTCAAGAACGAGATGGTTGCGCTGGTTGGTGTGTCTCGCGATGCGCTTCATGCGCATGTCGGGATGGCGCTATTCTTGGTAATAGCGCTCGCGCTTCGGCGGCAGCGATGGGCCCTGTTAGTGGCCCTCGGCGCGGTGCTCGCCGCAGAGATCGCCAACGAAGTTAGCGATGCGATCGATTCGGTTCGCTCGACTGGGGAACCTAACCTGACTGAGGCTTTGCGTGACCTTCTAAGTACGCTGCTCTGGCCGACGATATTGACCATTGTCGGAGAACTGCGGCGCTGGCTTCTGCGAGCACGCAGCGCCCAATAGTAATTCATGCCTGTGTTAGTGCCTGCAGCCATGCATTGACCAAGTGTATCTTTTCTTCATAATGTCAAAAGTCACTGGATGGGGGGACGTCAGGTGGCAGAGGAACAGGGTATTGATCTGGTCGAGTTGAGCGCCGATATCGTGTCGGCCTATGTCACCAACAATGCGGTTTCTCCCGCTGCCCTCACCGAATTGCTGGCAACCGTCTTTGGAGCGCTGTCTGAGCTTACCGACCCGTCTACTCGAGCCGCATCAGAACTGCCGAAGTCTCTAGCGTCACCGGCCGCTGTCAAGAAAAGTATCACACCGGACCATCTGATTAGCTTCGAAGACGGCAAGCGGTACAGAAGCTTGAAGCGCCATCTCGCTACCCGTGGACTTACTCCCGAAGAGTATCGTTCCAAGTGGGGTCTACCCTCGAACTATCCGATGGCAGCCCCAAACTATTCGGCTGCACGCTCAGAACTGGCAAAGCGGATTGGCCTCGGCAAGAAGTCTGGTAAGAGGTAAGGTAGCGGCTGTCCCAAGTGTTCACCCGATGTGGTGATTGTCGGCCGCCCCAAGTAAGGCTGCGCGGTCCGGTCGAGCCATCACATCGAACCACAGGGTTTACGTTAGGCAATGCGACTGTTCGTTCGAGGCCAGCGACTTTCAGGCGCGCGTGCCCGATGCACGTTCCCGGCGGCCATCATAGACATGCGACCTCCATGCGGCGCCACGAATCCTGACGCCCAGAGTAACCCATGACGTCACTCCTGACGATCTCCAAGCGTCACGTTGGTCATCCTTCAGGTAGTGGGACTCAAGACTGTCGATGAAGTTGTATCAACCCCGCAATCGGGCACCCCATCAAACCCACGGCCCACATACCGATCAAACAGGCCAGGATAATATCAGCGAGTTCCGCTTTCCCACCCACGAACTCACTTGCGATCAGCAGCCGGTCCATTTTGCCAGAAGCGGCTCCCGTTAGATCACCCCCCGTCTGATGGCCTCCGCGACGGCTTGCACTCGGTTGGTTGCACTTAGTTTCGTTGTGATTTCCTGAATCTTCCGCTTCACCGTAATCTCAGTCATCGCTAGTTCGTTGGCGATATCCTGCGAACGACCACCGGCTGCGAGCAATCGCAGCATCCGCACCTCCTGCGGCGTAAGTCCGCTGTCGCGCTGAATCTGCTGGGCAGCAACGCGCTTGTATTCCTCCATCATCGCCGGGATCAGCTCCGGTGAAAGCATGCGCTCCCCGGCGTGGATAGCGCGGATGGCATGTGCCAGCGTCTCGTACGAATTGGTCTTGAGCAGGTAGGCGTCCGCGCCCGCCTCGAGCGCCCCCACCAGGTATTGCCGATCGTCATAGGTCGACAGGATGATGCAGCGCGGCGGGTTTGGACGCGACTTGACGATGCTCGCAAGCTGAATGCCATCCATCGTGCCCAGCCGGATGTCGATGGTGACCACGTCCGGCTTGTGCCGGGCGATTTCGTCCTGGGCGTCGGAGGCGTTACCAGCCTCTGCCACCACGAGCATGTCCTCCTCGCCTTCCAGCAGGCTCTTCCCCCCCCGGCGGAAGATCTCGTGGTCATCGACGATCATGACCCTAATGCGTGACGTTCGCACCTGGAACTCCAATGACAATGCACGTCCCGCGACCGGGATGGCTTTCGATGCTGACATGCCCGCCGACCGCGCTTGCCCTCTCGCGGATGCCAACGAGGCCGAGCCCCCGCTCAGTCGTATCGGGGGTGAAGCCGCAGCCGTCGTCCCGAATCGAAACTTCGAGCCACGCGTCGGAAAATCGCAGGTTGAGCTCCAGCGTGCTGGCCCCAGCGTGCCGCATTGCGTTCTGGCAAGCCTCCTGCACGATGCGATAGACCGCGAGGTCACAATCAGGCCCCAGCGGCATGGGCTTGCCCTCCACCTGGATGCCCGTCGACAGCGAAACGCTACCCGGCAGCGAGCCGAGATAGTTCTCGAGCGCGGGGATCAGCCCGAGCTCGTCCAGCACGGTGGGGCGCAGCGCATAGATGATCTGCTTCATGTCCCGCATAGTCACGTCGAGCAGCCGCTGGCACTGGATCAGCCGCTGATCGAGATCCTGGTTGTCCACCACCCGGCGACGCACAGCCTGAAGCTCGTAGGTCGAAGCCAGGATCGACTGGGCGACGCTGTCATGGAGGTCATACGCGATGCGCCGCCGCTCCTCCTCCTGCACATTGACCAGACGCCGCAGCAGCGCCTGCAGTTCGTGCGCCTTGCGCTCGATTTCGTCGCGGGCCTCGCTGAGTTGCAAGGTGCGGTCGGCAACCTTCTGCTCGAGTTCCTCGCTGAGCTCCTTGGCCCGGGCGAACAGCCGAGCATTGCCGATCGCGACAACCGCCTGATCGGCAAATGCCCTCACGCTGCGGCCGTGGTCGACGGTATAGAAGTTCGGCTCCGGCCAATCGACACAGAGCCAGCCGATGCACTCGTTGCCAGATACCAGCGGCGCGCTGCACCAGGCCCGTACCTGGTCGGTACCCGGCTGCCAGACCCAGTCGGCTTCCTTCGTGACATCGCTGATAATCAGCGTGTGGTGCTGGTACAGCACCGGCGCGCTTAGCGGCGCGGCGTCCGGCTCGAACACGACTTGGCGCACAAGGTCGATATCGGGATAGCCCTTGGCGGCTACGACCCGCATCATCCCGTCGTCACCCTTCAACGTGACGCGGCAGCCGCGATGCGGCACCACCCGCGCCAGCTCGTGCAGCACCGCCTCGAGCACGTGGCTCGGATCGAGGCTGGAGGAGATGATCCGCGACACGTCGGCCAGCGTGTCCGCCAGCTCACGCTGCTGCCGCTCCGCCGCGAACAGCCGGTTCTGTTCGATGGCCGGGGCGATCTGGTCGGCAATGGTCTGCAGCAAAATCACGTCGTCGCGGCGGAACGCGTCACGGTGGTCGCTCTGGATGTCGAGCACTCCGATGACCCGCTGTCCCAGCCGAAGCGGCAGGGCCAGTTCCGAAGCGGTGTTCGGCAGCAATGCATGCGAGATGAACTGGCTGTCGTTGACCACGTCCGCCGACATGCGCAGCCGGCCGGTCTGGGCCACGCGGCCAATTATGCCGCGGCCGATGGCCTCGCGGAACCCGGCCTGCAGCAGGCGTGGGGCGAACGGGCCGCTGGCATGCACCAGTTCGATCGAGCCGCCGGACTCATCGGCCAGAAGCAACTGGATGTGTTCGTAGCCGAGAGAGTACTGAATTAGCCGGGTGATTTCCTCGAAAAGTTCGGCGCGGTCGTGGATCGAAGTCACCTGCTGGCCGAGGCGATGCACCAGCGACAGGTGGCTCTTGATGTGCTCGATCTGCCCCGCCAGCGCCACGCTGTCGAGCAACCCGCTAAGGTCGTCCGCCACCAAGCGAAGAAGGCTACCACGACGGCGCGACGGACGCTCCGCCAGTGGCAAGCCGAGAACCACCATCCCGCTCTGCAGGTCGCGGCCGGTCAGCATGGCGCATTCTATCGCAAAGCCCTGGCTCGCGGCCCGGCTGACCATGTAGGCCGGCAGCGTCGTATCAGAGACGCCGCGCAGCTTCAGCTCACCGAGCTGGCGATGGATGAATGGCGGGATTTCGCCCGAGGCGAAGACCTGCGCGCCGCGCTCCCCCGCCAGCAACAAAGCTGCCCAATGGGCGCCGGTGACTTCCATGGCACGGTCAAGTCGAGCGATCAGCCGGCCCCGTTCAGCCCCTTCGAGATCCCGTGCAACTACGTGCTGAAGGCGAAGTGCGTTGGTGCCGTCGTGATCGTCTCGATAGAGCGGGCGGGCGGCGGACGTTGCTCCCTCAACGATAGTGTCCTCCGCTGATAAGCCCATTCACTACGCCCGAGACACTTGCAACAAGGAGGAATCTGCAGTGCGAAACCTCGCACCGTCGAGCCGCCCCCCATGTCCCGCAGGTCCGATAATTCGCTGACCATCGAACACAGTCAACCCCCGGCTGATCGTTTTTTGCACAGCGCCTATAAATTGGGCACCGAGGTACGCGCTGTGGGCATTTCGGTAGTAAATCTGGTCGGCCGTAAGCGTGGTCTCGGCGCTCGGATCGACCAGAACGATGTCGGCGTCCGCTCCCGGGGCAAGGCTGCCCTTACAGTAGTCGAAGCCGAAGAGTCGGGCCGGGTCCGACGAGGTCATCCGCACCAGTTCGCTCAGCTTCAGACCGCGCTTATGCACCCCTTCGGTGAACAGCACCGGCAGCGTTGACTGCAGGCCGGAGATACCGCCCCAAGCGACGAAGATATCGTCTTCGCCCGCGACCTTCTCTTCCCACAGGCAGGGCGAGTGATCCGAGCCGATCACGTCAATCTCGCCACCAAGTACCCGTGCCCACAACCCTTCCTTTTCGCTCGCCGCCCGAAGAGGCGGCGCGCACTTGGCCACAGGTCCGAGCCGCACCAGATCGGTTTCGTCGAACCAAAGGTAATGCGGACACGTCTCCGCTGTTACCGAGAGTCCCCTCGCCTTCGCTGCCGTTACCCGGTCCGCCCCGGCGGGGCTGGAAATGTGGACGATATGAAGTCGAACGCCGGTCGCCTCGGCCAGCGCAATGGCCTCGTCGATGGCGGCAATTTCGGCTGCGATCGGGCGCGCCTCGCCCCAGGCCAAGCGATCCGTACGTCCCTTCGCCCGCAGTTCCTCGGTGAGCCTGAGCGTCATCGCCTCGTCCTCGGCATGCACGGCCAGCACGGAGCCGAAACGGGCGATCTGCCCCATGCCCTCACGTAGGATGCGGCTGTCCGACCGCGGGAAATCTGTCACGCTGATCATGAAGGCCTTGTATCCAACCACACCACCGGCCTGGAGATCACTGAGATGGGCGAGGTTGTCGTCAACCAGCCCGCCCCATAGCGCGTAGTCGACATGGCTGACCCGCGCCGCCTGCTGCTTCAGCGCTAGCGCCTCAGCATCGACGGTCGGCGGATGGGCGTTGAGCGGCATCTCCACGAAGGTGGTGATACCACCGGCCGCCGCGGCCTTGCTGCCCGTCTCGAAGCCCTCCCAGTGTTCGCGGCCCGGCTCGGAGAAATGCACATGTGCATCCACCAAGCCCGGCAGCGCGACACAACCGGTGGCATCGATAATCTCGCGCGCCGCCACCTCTGGGTTGCCGGCCACCAATTCGCGCACGCGACCGGCCGACACTATGACCCCGCCGGCAAACTCGCGCCCGTCCGTAACTACAGTAGCGTTGCGGACGTAGAGGTCGGCGATTGTCATTCATCGAGTCCGATCAGACGTGCGGGATTGATGGACGTCATCGTTTGGATTTCCTCGACCGAGAAGCCGAAATAGAGCAGCATCGAGATCATCATGCGCATCCCCTCGATGGGCGATGGCAGCACGCGGACGCCATAGTCGGTAGCGAGTACGAAGTTGTCCGGTCCGACATCGCGGATGCCCTGCATCCAGCTCATGGCACGCCCATGCACAAGCGACCCCATGTCCATCAGCTCCCGCTCCACATAGTAGTGGGTATGCGGCATCGACGGGGCGCCATAGTCGACCGCGCAGGCCTCGAGGAACACGCCCTTGGCGGCGAGGCTCTTCTGCTCCTCGACAGTCAGCAGGCGACGGGCCGGGTGGGCGACAAGGATCTTCCTGATCCCGGCCGCCTGCGCCAGTTCGACAATGCGTAGCACCTCGGGACCGGAGACGTGGCCGGTGTTGAGGTAAACCTCTGGCCGCTCGGCCACCATGTCGAGGATTTCCTTCAGCGCATCCGGCACCGGCCCCTCGAGCGGAATCCGCACGGCACGGGACAATTCCTTTTCGGCAAAGCCCGGTATCACGTCCTTAAACGGCACCAGCTTCCCATCGATGAAAGTCGATTCCGTCGAGGCGGAATGATAGGTGCAATGCGAACCGAAACTGATCATCCGGCAGCCATCGCCGAGGTTCAGGGCGGTCCGCACGGCGCGCGGGTTCATCCCGTCATGCGACGAGTTCATCAGGTAGCCACCGAAGGTGCGGAAGTCCTTGACGAAGCGGTTCACCATCCACGCGGTGCCCGAGGCCCAGCCGAACACGTCGTAATAGAGAATGGTCCGCATCCCGGCGTCCCGCGCCATCTCGGCCACCTGGATGGGGTCGAAATGGCCGGGGTTGGAGCGCAGTACCGGTCCGGCATGCACGTGGCTGTCGATTGCCCCGACCAGGAGCTCTTCGGGTAGCTCCATGGTGCGATTGTAAAAGGGCTCGTAAGTTGCCATGTTGCTCACCCCTTACAGCGGATCGAGACCGATGAGCCGCGCCGGGTTGTGCGCGGTCATGGTGCGGATTTCGTCGGGGGTGAATTCAAAGTCGAGCAGCGTGGTGATCATCGTCCGCATGCCCTGCACGGCCGAAGGTGCGGCACGGATGCCGTAGTCCGTCCCGAGCACGAAGTACTCCGGCCCTATCTCGCGCAGATCACCCATCCACTTCGACACCGGGTTACGCAGGCGCGGTACGTCGCCCGAACGGTCCATGTACTTCTTTTCTACGTAGTAGTGGGTGCGCGGCGCGTCCGGGTAGAGCCAGTCGACCAAGCACGCTTCGAGGAAGAAGCCGCGACGCGCCGCGTCCTTTTGTTGCTCGATCGACAGCTGCTGCCGCGCCGGATGCGCAATCAGCACTTTTTGGATTTTGAACTCCTCGGCCAACTCGAGAATGCGCATTACCTCGGGCCCGGAGACGTGACCGGTGTTGAGGTAGACGTCGGGATGGTCAGCGACCATCTGCAGGATCTCGGCGAGATCATCCGAGATCGGCCCCTCGGTGGGAATCCGCACGGCGCGCGACAGTTCCTGCTCGGCGAATTCCGGGTACGCATCCTTGAACGGCACCAACTTGCCGTCGATCAGGGTCGATTCCTGGCTGGCCTGGAAATAGGTGCAATGCGAGCCGAAGCTGATCATCCGGCACCCCTCCTCCATGTAGAGCGCGGTGCGCACCGAGCGGGGGTTGAGGCCGCCATGGCAGGAATTCATCAGGTAGCCGCCGAAGGTCTTGATGCCCGGCACGTGCCGGTTGACCATCCAGGCCGTGCCAGAGGCCCAGCCGAACACGTCGTAGTAGACGATGGCGCGCATTCCGGCCTCGCGGGCCTCGATCGCCACCTCGAACGGATCCTGGTGGCCAGGGTTCGAGCGCAGCACCGGGCCTGCGTGGACGTGGCTGTCGATGGCACCCACCAGCAGTTCGGCAGGCAGTTCCATGGAGCGATCATAGAAGCTTTCGGTCGTGGTCATTGGATCTTCTCGAGGGGTTCCTGATTTGTGTGGCTGTTGGCGGCATCGGCCGCGAGCCAGCAGGTGGCTTTCTGGCCGTTGGGCAGTTGGGCGACCGGAGGCATCGCGTGGCAGCGCCCATGCGCAAGGGGGCAACGGGCCCGCACCGGGCATTCGCCCGGCTTGACGGCGCTCAGCACCAGCTCGCCGCGCAGCGATGGTGCCGCCTCTTCGCGTGGCTTGATGCGCGGCGCGGCCGCCAGCAACGCCTGGGTATACGGGTGGGCAGGCCGACTCAGCACGATATCGGCCGGCCCCTCCTCGACGATGGTACCTAGGTACATGACCAGCACGCGTGAGCACACGTAGCGCACCACCGCAACGTCGTGGCTGATGAACAGCATGGAGGTGCCGACGCGCGACTGCAGGTCCTTGAGGGTCTGCAGTACCTGCGCCTGCACAGATACGTCGAGCGCCGAGGTCGGCTCGTCTAGCACGATCAGCTCGGGCTGGCAGGCAAGCGAGCGCATGATGGCGACACGCTGCCGCTCGCCACCCGACAGCTGGTGCGGGTAGCGGTCGAGCGCTTCCGCCCGCAGCCCGACCAGTTCGGCCAGCTCGAGCATGGACTCGCGTTCCTTTCCGCGCTTCGCCGTGTTGAAGTTGCGCATCGCCTCACGCACGAAGGCGAACACTGTCATGCGCGGGTTGAGACTGGTTTCGGGCTTCTGGAACACCACCTGCACGTTCTTGCGGAACTTGCGCAGCTGCGGCCCCGCGAGCTTCGTGAACACCGTGTCGTTGACGACGATGTCTCCATCGTCGGGCCGGGTAAGGCCAACGACGCAGCGACCCAGCGTGGTCTTGCCGCAACCGCTCTCGCCGATCAGCCCCACGACTTCGCCGCGCTCGACCTCGAGCGACACACCGCGCACCCCGACGCTCATTGCCTCGGGCCGACTGGGGTCGGCGTAAAGTTTGGTCAGCTTGCGGACCGAAAGTACTGGCGCGCTCATGCGGGCACCTCCTCATAGAGCACGCAGCTGACGGTTCGCCCTTCCCGCTCGATGGCGGGCGGCCGACCGGCATTACATTTGGGCCGCGCCAGAGCGCAGCGATGCGAGAAACGGCAGCGCGCCACGTTGCGCGGCCCGCCCCAGACACTGCCGGCGAGCGGCACCACTTCACGCGGCTCGTCCACATCGGGAACGGCGGCGATCAGCCCCTGCGTGTAGGGATGCAGTGGCTGGGCGAAGATGCTGGCCAGCGAACCGGCCTCCACCACCTGGCCCGCATGCATAATCGACAGCCGCCGGCAATACTCGGACACTAGCGAAAGGTTATGGGCAATCAGCACGATCGCCATTTCGCGTTCGGCGCAGATGAGCGCGAGGAAGCGCAGCATCTCCCGCTCGGTGGTGACGTCGAGCGCGGTGGTCGGCTCATCGGCGATGAGCAGTCGCGGATTGGTCGCCAGCGCGCAGGCCATGGCGAGACGCTGCGCCTGTCCACCGCTGATCTGGTGCGGATACTTGTCGCCGAGATCCCCGTAATTGAGGCCAACCACCCGGAACAACTCGGTCAGCTCCGCCTTCACGTCAACATCGCGGCGCGAGCGGCGCAGCGCACGCTCCACCTGCCGACCTATGCGCATGTACGGGTTCAACGCACCCTTGGCGTTCTGGAACAGCAGCGACACCCCGCGCGCGAGGTTGCCGCGCAGCCGCCGCTGGTCCGCGGCCGCGTGCCCGGTACCGCTGAAGGCCACCGTGCCAGAGGCAATCTCGAGCCCCTGCCCCAGCAGGCCCACGCCCGCCATCATCGAAATCGACTTGCCGGAACCGCTTTCGCCTACCAGCCCGTAGAGCTCGCCCGGCGCCACCCATAGCGACACGCCGTCAACGATGCGCTGGCGCACCCCACCCCGCACGCTGTCGATCGCCAGGTCGTCGATCTTGAATATAGCAGACGTCATCTCACATCTCCTGTCGGCGCGGATCGAGCCGGCCTTCGAGCCAGTCACCCATCAGGTTCAGGCTGAAGATCGTGGCTGCCAGCACGAGGCCGGGGCAGACGCTCATCCACCAGGCGCCCTGCGCCAGGTAGTTGGTGCCTTCAGCCACCATGACGCCGAGGTCGGGCACTGGCGGCCGGATACCCACTCCAAGGAAGGACAGCGCCGCAACATTGCTCACGGCGGCCGCGAGGTTCAGGCTGCCCTGGATCACGATCGGGCCCAGCGTGTTCGGCATCAGGTGCCGAAAAATGATCGAGCTCTCCGTCGCCCCTGAACAACGCGCCGCATCGATATATTCGAGCGTTTTCTTGCGCATCGCCTCGCCGCGGATCAGGCGGGCATAGGTCGGGATGTTGATCAGCATCGTTACGAGGATAATGCTCTCCACGCCCGGCCCGATCACCAGGATCAGCACCATGGCGATCAGCAGCAGCGGGAACGACTGGATGATGTCGACGAAGCGCATCACCAGGTCATCAAACCAGCCGCCATAGTAGCCGCAGATGAGCCCGATGAAGGCGCCGAGCAGGATGGCACCGCTGACCCCCAGACCGGCGACCATGAAGTCCGTCCTCAGCGACGTCATCGTGCGCGAGAACACGTCGCGGCCGAAATGATCAGTGCCCAGCCAGTGCTCGGAAGAGGGTGGCAGCAGCACTTTCGGCGTCGTCAACAGCGGGTCATGCGTAACCAGCATCGGGCCGAACAGGGCGATGCCGAGCAGCACTGCAAGCAACACCAGGCCAAGCAACCCCAGCAGGTCGCCTCCGAACAGCCCATGGTAGACGCGGTGCCAGCGGGTCGGTGTTGCCGCGGCCGGCGTGGTCACGGCCGGAGCCGCAGGTCGAGTGAGGGTCATGGTCGTGGGATCACCGTGCATATTCATGACGGATCCGCGGATCGATGAGGGCATAGGATAGGTCGACCAGGAGGTTCGCAATCGCCACGCAAGAGGCGATAAGCAGAATGCAGGTGGAGACCGGCGCCATGTCCGAGGTAGTGATCGCGGTCACAGCGTAGCGACCGAGACCCGGCCAGGCGAACACCGTCTCGACTACGGCGGCGCCAGCCAGCACGTTGCCAATGATGAAGCCGAGCGTCGTGACGATCGGCACCAGCGCCCCACGGAGGGCGTCGCCGAGCACCAGCTGGCGCGACCTGAGCCCAAGCGCCCGGCCGAAGGTGATGTAGTCCTCCTGCAGGCTCTCCCCCAGGGCGGCCCGGGTGATGCGGACGATAGGAGACACGATGCCGAGGCCGAGGATGAAGGCGGGCAGCATCAGCTGCCGCAGCGCCGCGAGGGCGACATCGAAGCGGCCGGCAATCAGCGCATCGATGGTGAAGAAACCGGTAAAGGTCGGCGGCGCCGTAAAGATCGGCGATAACCTGCCGATCGGCGATGGTACGACCCGCAACTGGAAATACAGGGTGAAGACGAGAATGACGCCGAGCCAGAAGGCCGGCACGGATTCCACTGCGAGGTTGACGACGCGAACGACGCTGTCGACGAATTTCCCCCGATATACCGCCGCCAGGATGCCCAGCGGCAGTCCCACCAACACGCCGAACAGAATGCCGTAGACGGCCAGTTCGAGCGTCGCCGGTATGCGCAGCGCAAGGTCGGCGGCAACGGCGTTGCCAGTACCGAAGGAGCGGCCGAACTCACCCGCGAACACCGACTCCATGTAGCGCAGGTACTGCACGATCATGGGCTGGTCGAGCCCCATCTGGGCCCGCATCTCCGCCCGCTGTTCGGGCGTGATGTCGGGATACCGGCTGGTTACCGGATCGGAGGGCAGCAGGTAGGCCATCGAGAAGGCGACGATAGTCACCCCGAACAGTACGATGGTGCTGATCACCAGGCGGCGCAGGACATAGGTCAAGAAGGGCGGAAGGCGCATCGGCTGCTCCGTTGGGAGCCGCACCGAGGATTCGGTGCGGCCAGTTCAGGAGTGGACAGAGGTCAGGTGCAGGACCTGAGCCAGGAGAAGCCCACCGTGCCCCACGGGAACTTGTTGATGTTGCAGACCTGGCTGGAGAAGGCCGCATTCCAGTTCACCTGGAACAGTGGGGCCGCCATGTGCTCGCCGTTGAGGATCTCGAGGACCTCGTTCTGCAGCACCATGTAGTCGGTCTCGTTCTCCTGCGGGATCAGCAGGGCCGCCAGCACGTTCTTGTCGAGCGTCTCGTTGGAGAACTGGATGTGGTTGGTCGCACTGTCAGTACGGTACATCCAGTAAGTCCAGTACATGAAGTCGTTCCACCACGGCCCCATCGAGTGGATGGAGACGTTCAGCGCCCGCTGGCCCCACGCGATCTCGTCGAAGGCGTTCTGGGTTAGCGGCTTGATCTGCATGTCGATGCCGATCGCGCGCAGTGCATCCTGGATGATGATGCCGGCCGCCATGTTCTGCGAGTCCTGGATCAGCGGGACTTCGAAGGACGGCACGGCGGTGCCGTACTTGCTCTCGGCGACCAGCGCCTTGGCAGCTTCGATGTTGGTGGTGAACTTCGGATCGGCGACATAGCCGGGCGTGTTCACCCCGACGAGGTTCTGCACCGGGGTGCAGAAACCGCGGCAGACTTCATTGACGATACGATCGTATGGGATCGCCTTGATAACGGCTTCGCGGATTTTCGGATCGTCGAACGGCGCGAAGTCGGGCTTCCAGCGCAGCACGGCCACGTCCTGCTGCGACGGCACCGAGAACACCTTGGCGTTCGGCGAGTTCTTCAGCACCGAGAACTCGTTCGGCGTCAGACCGGCCGCGAACTGGGCTTCACCACTTTCGACCAGCAGCATGCGGGTCTGCACGTCTGGCACCACCCGGAACATGATCTCGGAATAGTAGGGCTTCGCATCGCCCCAGTAGTCCTTGTTCGCGGTGGCGACGATGTATTCGCCGCTGCGCTGCTCGCCGAGCATGTACGGGCCCGAGCCCATAGCGCTAGACTTGATCCACTCGACGCACCACTCGTCGCCCTCGGCGCGACCGGCTTCGCAGGCGGCCTTGGACATGACGGTCAGCGACATCGAGGCGAAGTTGCGCAGCGAGTAGCGCCCCAGGCCATCGGGATAGGTGATCTTCAGTGTCTGCGGGTCGACGACTTCCATCTGGTCGACCTGGAAGATGCCGCCGGTCTCGATCTGAGTGGTGCCCCAGCCCATGCGACCCACCAGCGCGCGCTGGATCGACCAGTAGACGTCCTCGGCGGTGACTGCCGAACCATCCCAGAACCTCGCTTTCGGGTTGATGTGGAAGGTCAGCGTCTTGTTGTCGTCCGAAATGTCCCAGGACGAAGCCAGTCTAGGTACGATCTTGGTCTGGTCTGCAATGCCGGTGGCCGGATCGATCTCGTACGTGACGAGCGTATCGAACATTTCCATCGCCAGCTGGTTGACGAAGGCAGAGGTGTTCTGTGGGTCCAGCGTCGCGGGATACTCGCGATGCAGGTAGATGAAGCGCGGGCCGCTGCCCACTTCTTCGGGCAACAGCGGCGTCGGAGCGAACTCCTGCGCAAGGGCAGGCAGTGCGACGCTCGCGGTAGCCGCAGCCAGCAACGCCGCTGCGAGCGGCAGAAGTCTGCGTGTGAACATACTGATCCTCATTTCAATCCGGGACGGATCGGCGTCGGGCGCCGCGGAGTCGCGCCCGAGATCCGATTTGAACGAGATCAGCATGTTTTTTAGGCAGCCACCCGCACAAGCTCACTTTCGGAGCAATCGTCGATACGAACGGATCGACGTCGCAACGCCGATCGTCTCAATTGTTCACGTTGGGGTACTTCGCCGCGAACAGGCGTGGTTGAGCCGCCGCGATGACAAGCAGGCATCAATGGGTTGCTCACCATGACCAGCTGCGGATGCATCACACCAGTCTGGAACTGCCGAGTCCGAACCCAGTTACGTGCGGATCGTTGTGGGTGGCGGCCCTCTGTTCGCGATCATCCCTCCCGCAGAGGCCGAACGTGCTTATCCTAGTCAGGAACGGCTCGATATTCTCCTCTTAGGCTGACGCCGGGCGGGAACGACGGCCAGAAGCAGTCGTTCTGCAGGAGTTCTGGGCGCCAAGTCGCCGAACGACGAAGATGCTCGAAGCAAAGCTTGACAAGGCGGCGGCATCACCCGCGATCCGGTCATCGAGCCGACCGCGGGAGTAAGATGCAGCGGCCATGTCACTATGTGCCACCAGGTCCACCCATGATCTCGTCTGGTGACATGATGCCCGAGCACTTCAGCGGCGAAGCTCGTCAGCGGCTGAGGAACGTGTCCGCCATGGCCGCAACGATCGTCGCGGCCAAATGCAACGATCTCGTGGGTATACGAGGGTGACCTCAGCTCGAGCACATGCCTCGCAGCGCTTCGTACCTGTCGATCAAGTAGTCGATCTCCGCGCGCTTGGTCAGTGGCGCTTCTTCCAATAGACAGATCAGAGCGTCGGCGTTGGACTGAGCCTCAGCTGCCACCAACGAACGCTCTCCGGCCATGTAGCGGTCCAATAGAGCGACCAGCTTCATGCGGTAGCCGATTACTTCGCGATCGACTTGAGGCCCCTCCAGCATGCCAGCATTGGTAGCGGCAGATGAGCACGGCGCGCAAGGTTGAACGCCTGTCGCCGCTTGACCTGAGTTCGAGGCGGTCGTCGGAGCACCTCGTCCGGCGCAGCCAGTTGCAGCCGGTCGCCCGGCGCAGGCTCAGCGCTGCTTGGCGCCCGAAACATCCGCAATCATCGGTCTTCATGGCGGGACAGTTGCTACGTCATGGTACATCCCGACCAGCCTTGCCTATTTGCCGGGTGCGCCACGCGTTGCGTTGGGGAACGGGCGTGAGCGAGCTGCAACATTAGCCGGGAAAATTACCTTACGGCAGTTCACTCGCAGCATCTCGACTGCAACTCTTCACATAGTGAGGCAGGACTGCGTCGACAAGCAGGACAGAATAAGTCACACTGAATACATCTCATTCAAATATACGCTCCATGATTCCAAGTTATACGGGAATTTCTAACTTGAATCTCCGATTCTGGGGTTGACTCCACCCTCTACAACCTTAGGTTCCCGCCCGGGACTATCCAACTGGAGAATATGACTAATGGCATTCAGCCGGAAAAGCGCGTTGGTGACAGCGTCGCTGCTTCTGGGAGCAGCGTTCGCGCTGCCTGCACAAGCACAGGAATCCGCTTGCGGCACCGACCGCACCATTGACATAGCCGAAATGACCTGGCCCTCGGCCGCCGCCCTGGCGCATATCCATGCGGCCATCCTGGAGAAGGGGTTCGGTTGCAATGTCGAGATTGTGACAGGCGACACCGTCCCGACTTCGTCTTCCATGCTGTCTCGCGGCACGCCGGCCGTGGCACCGGAGCTGTGGACCAGCACCATTGAGGAACCGTGGAAGCAGGGCATCGAGAGCGGCAAGGTCGTACAGCTTGGCGATGCTATCACCGACGGCACCGTGGAAGGGTGGTTCATCCCCCGCTATGTGCAGGATGCCAATCCCGAACTGACCACCGCTGATGCAGTGATCGCCCGGCCCGACCTCTTCCCCGATCCGGAGCAAGCCGACCAGGGCCGCCTCTATTCCTGCCCGCCCGGCTGGGCCTGCGAGCTCTCCACGACGGCGCTCTTTGAAGCGTACGAGATGGAAGCCAAATGGAACCTGTTCTCGCCCGGATCGGGCGGTGCACTCGATGCCTCGATCGCGCGGGCATTCCTGCGCAATGAGCCTATCGTGTTCTACTACTGGGGGCCGACGGCCATCCTTGGCAAGTTCGACGCTGTCCAGTTGGATCTCGGCGAAGTCAAGCCTGAGGTGTATGCCTGCAACACCGACCCGGATTGCGGTGAACCGGCCGGCAAGACTGCCTATCCGTCCTCGCCGGCGGTGATCGGCGCCGCCAAGTGGATCGAAACCGATGCCCCAGCGGTGGCCGAGTATTTCAGCAAGGTCGGCCTTACCAACGCGCAGATCAGCGAGCTTCTCGTCTATGGTGACGAGAACAAGGCTGATGCCGCCGAAACCGCCCGGAACTTCCTCAAGACCAAGGAAGATGTCTGGGCGACTTGGGTATCGCCTGAGATCGCCGACAAAGTTCGCGCCAGCCTCGGCTAACTGAACCTCACCGCACAGCAATGTGGCCGGGACCCGTTCCCGGCCTCATCACGCTTTTCGCGGCGCCCGCTGTCGCGCCCTTGCGCTGACCGGTGCGGCAACTTCACCAGGCATCACACATGTTTCCGGAACTCATTGATACACGACCGTTGCGCCGGGCCGTCGATGACGGCCTCGGCTGGGTCGTCACCAACTGGGGCACAGCCTTTGAGGCAACAGCCCGACCTCTGCTGCTGTTGCTCAACGCCATCGAGGCGTTGCTGCTCGCCACTCCGTGGTGGCTCATCATCCTTCTCCTCACCGGCATCGCCTGGCTTGCCACCCGTCGCTGGACGCTACCGGTCACGGTGCTCGTCTCGCTGTGCTTCCTCGGCCTGATGGAACTCTGGAAGGACGCCATGACCACCACCGCGCTGATGATCGCGGCGACGCTGACCGCCATCGTCGTGTCCATTCCCGTAGGCGTGTGGATGTCGCGGTCGGGTCGCGTCCGGCAGTTCTTCACGCCGGTGCTGGACCTGATGCAGACGCTGCCGAGTTTCGTCTACCTTATCCCCACGGTGATGATTTTCGGGCCTGGCAAGATCCCTGCCCTGATCGCTACCATCGTCTATGCCGCTCCGCCGTTGGTGCGGCTCACTGACCTGGGGCTGCGCTCCGTCGATCCGTCAGTGATGGAAGCAAGCCGCGCCTTCGGGACCAGCCCGACGCAGAGGCTGTTCGACGTTCAGATTCCGCTGGCGCTGCCCACCATTCTCGCCGGCATCAACCAGACCACGATGATGGCGCTCGCCATGGTGGTGATCGCGTCGATGATTGGTGCGGGCGGGCTCGGCTACCAGGTCCTGCAGGGCATTGGCCGGCTCGAAGTCAGCCGCGGCCTCTTCGCCGGGCTCGGCATCGTCGTTCTCGCCATCGTCTTCGATCGCATCACCCAGGCCTTCGGCAGGCAACTGCAGGGCCGCATCGG
>Ga0182793_1001083_pt1 | contig 17866 bp, 12 predicted proteins | sample Passage237A_FD_130498 | JGI IMG/M metagenome (GOLD analysis project Ga0182793, IMG submission 130498) | Cellulose adapted compost microbial communities from Newby Island Compost Facility, Milpitas, CA, USA - Passage2 37A (version 2) (version 2) ... | reverse complement strand
TGGCGCTGGTCGCCGGCCAGCGGGCGCTGGACCGACATCAGCCCGGCGCCGCAGTCCAGCGACCTGCAGGGCGACGGCTTCGGCTGGGGGGCGGTGTCGGTGGACGCGCGCAACCCCGACGTCATCGTCGCCACCACCTTCAACCGCTGGCGGCCGCACGACGACATCTACCGCAGCACCGACGGCGGCCGCAGCTGGACGGCCGTGTTCCCGGCCTCGGACTTCGACCACACCGCCTCGCCGTGGACGGCGCAGGCAAGGCCGCACTGGATGGCCGACGTCGAGATCGACCCGCACGATCCGGACCGCGTGCTGTTCGTCACCGGCTACGGCATCTGGGCCTCCCGCAACATGACCGCGCTGGACCGGGGCGGACGCGTGGACTGGTGGTTCGAGGACGCCGGCCTGGACGAGACCGTGCCGCTGGACCTGGTCAGTCCGCCGCAGGGCGCGCCGCTGGTCAGCGGCCTGGGCGACATCGACGGCTTCCGCCACGACGACCTGCGGCGCACCACCACCCAGTTCGCCGGCCCGCGCTACAGCAATACCGAAAGCCTGGACTACGCCGGGCAGCAGCCGCAGGTGCTGGTGCGCAGCGGCCATCTGCACCAGCCCGATCCGGCCGTGGTGCGCGCCGCCTGGTCGCGCGATGGCGGCGCCAGCTGGACCGCGTTCGCCAGCGAACCGCAAGGCGCCGGCGCCGGCAAAGGGGCCGGCCGCATCGCCATCGCCGCCGACGGCAGGCGCGTGCTCTGGCAGCCGCGCGAGGGCGTGCACTGGTTCACCGACGATTTCGGCCGCCGCTGGCAGAAGGTCGCGGGATTGCCGCAGGGCGCCGTGGTGGCGGCGGACCGCTTCGACGCGGCGCTGTGGTACGGCTTTGATCCGGCCAGGGGCGCGTTGTACCTGAGCGCCGACGGCGGGGTCTCGTTCCAGCCAGCCGCCGGAGGCAGCGATGGGGTCGGAGACGGCGCTGGCGGCCAGTTGCTGGCGTCCACCCGGGCCACGGGCGTGGCCTACATCGCGGCAGGCCGCGGCGGCCTGCTGCGCTGGAGTGGCGGCAGCCTGCGGCGCATGCCTGGTGTAGGCGAGGCGCTTGCGCTCGGATTGGGCGCACCGGCACCCGGGAGCAGCGTGCCGGCGCTGTTCCTGCATGGCGAGGTCGGCGGCGGCGTGGGGTTGTATCGTTCCGATGATGAAGGCCGCAGCTGGGTGCGGATCGACGATCCGCAGCACCGCTTCGGCAGCGTGCGCACGCTTGCCGGCGATGCGCGTATCCATGGCCGCGTCTACCTGGCCACCGGCGGGCGCGGCGTCATCTACGGAGAACCTGTGCCATGACACCACGCATCGTCCTCGCCTCGCTGGCCTGGCTGGCATTCGTGCCCGCGGCCACGGCCGCAGCTGCCGCAACCCTGGAGCTGCCGCTGGTTTTTGCTGACGGCATGGTCCTGCAACGCGATGCGCCCCTGCCGGTCTGGGGCCAGGCCCGGCCGGGTTGCCAGGTTCGGGTGACGCTGGACGGAGAGCATGCGTCGGGCACTGCCGACCCTGCCGGACGCTGGGCGGTGACGCTGCCGCCGCAGGTCGCCGGCGGCCCCTACGTGCTGGCGATCGAGGCCTGCGGCCAGCAGCGGCGGATCGGCGACGTACTGGTGGGCGAGGTGTGGCTGGCCTCGGGGCAGTCGAACATGGAGTGGCCGGTGGCGCAGGCCCTGCATGGCGGGGAAGACATCGCCGGCGCCGGCGATCCGCAGCTGCGCCACTTCAAGGTGCCGCGGTCCTGGGCGGAAACGCCGCGTGGCCAGCTGGAGGGCGGGCAGTGGCAGGCGGCCGCTCCGGAGACGGTGGGCGCGTTCTCCGCGGTCGGCTATGCCTTTGCCCGCGAACTGCGCCGCACCCTGCAGGTGCCGGTCGGCATCATCGACAGTACCTGGGGTGGCAGTTCGATCGAGGCCTGGATGAGCGCCGGCATGCTGGGCCTGGATACCGCCGGGCTGGAAGCGAAGCTGCGCGAACGCCGCGCCGCCGAGGCCCGTGCGGAAGAAGCGGTGCGCCAGCGCGTGGCCGCGTGGGAGCCGGTCGACCCGGCTTCGGAGGCCTTCGCCGCCGACGCGCTCGACACCCGCGACTGGCAGCCCATCCAGGTGCCTGCGGCATGGGAAACGCAGGGCTACGACGGCATGAACGGCGTGGCCTGGTACCGCACCACGTTCGAGCTCAGCGAGGCCGAGGCGGCCGCCGGCATCGTCCTGGGCGTGGGCCAGATCGACGACACCGACACCACCTGGGTCAACGGCCACCTGGTCGGCAGCACGGCCAATGCCTACAACAAGCCGCGTGTCTACCAGGTCCCGGCGGGAGTGTTGCGTGCCGGCCGCAACACGCTGGCGGTGCGGGTGCAGGACGACGGTGGTGGCGGCGGCATCATGGGTGCGCCGGCGGAGATCTTCGTGCAGCCGCAGGGTGGCGCGCCGCGCGCGCTGGGCGGGCCGTGGCTGTTCCGCACCGCGCAGGTGAGCGTGTCGATGCTCGACGACAAGAACCAGGTCGATACCGTGCTGTACAACGCCATGCTGCATCCGCTGCAGCCCTACGCGCTGGCCGGGGTGATCTGGTACCAGGGCGAGACCAATGCCAGCCCGGAGGGCGCCTACCGCTACCGCGACCAGTTCCGCGGCCTGATCGAGGGCTGGCGCGCAGGCTTCCGCACGCCGCAGCTGCCGTTCCTGTGGGTGCAGCTGGCGCCGTTCCATTCCGGCGGTGACCGCCTCGATGACGCCGGCCGCGTGCTCGACAGCCCCTGGGCCACGCTGCGCGAATCGCAGTCGGCGACGCTGGCCCTGCCGGCCACCGGGCAGGCGGTGATCACCGACGTTGGCGACACCCATGACATCCACCCGCGCGACAAGCGCACGGTGGGCCAGCGCCTGGCACGGATCGCGCTGCACCAGGTGTATGCCCGCGACGGGATTGCGTGGACCGGGCCGGTGTACCGCCGCGCCCAGGTGCGCGGCCGCGAGCTGGTACTGCACTTCGACCACGCCGACGGCGCGCTTGCCGCACGTGGCGGCGGCGCGCTGGCCGGCTTCGAGCTGGCCGGTGCCGATGGCCGTTTCCATCCGGCCCGGGCGCGGATCGAGGGTGACACCGTGGTGCTGCAGGCCGCCGGCGTGGATCGCCCGGTGGGCGCACGCTACGGCTGGAGCGATGACCCCGGGGACGCGAACTTGGTGGGCCGCGATGGCCTGCCCGCCTCGCCGTTCCGCACGGGCCAGTGGTGATTCGACGGAAGGGAGGGGACTGATGACCGGAACGGCTTTGCCGCGCACCGCGCGGATGGGACTGGGGGCGCTGCTGGCCTTGCTGCTGGGCGCCTGCGGCGGGGGTGCCGGGGCACCGCTGGCGGATGGCACCGGGGGCACTGGCTCGCAGGCCGGTCGCGGTGACCGCACTGCTGCACCCACCGAGGCACCGATCCCGCAGGTGGTCACCCGCGATGGCCGCCACGCCCTGCTGGTGGATGGCAAGCCGTTCCTGATCCTGGGCGCACAGGTCAACAATTCCAGCAACTGGCCGCAGGCGCTGGCGGACGTATGGCCGGCGATCGAGAGGGTCCGCCCGAACACGGTGATGGTGCCGGTGGCCTGGGAGCAGGTGGAGCCGGAAGAGGGGAAGTTCGACTTCTCCTTCGTCGATACCCTGCTCGCCCAGGCACGCGAGCGCGACGTGCGCCTGGTCCTGCTGTGGTTCGCCACCTGGAAGAACAACGCCCCGCATTACGCGCCGTCGTGGGTCAAGCTCGACAACGAACGCTTCCCACGCGTCGTCACTGCCGACGGCCGCACGCTCAACTCACTTTCGCCCCATGCCGAAGCCACGCTGGAAGCCGACCGCAAGGCCTTCGTGCAGCTGATGCGGCACCTGAAGGCCAACGACCCGCAGCGCACCGTGATCATGGTCCAGCCGCAGAACGAGCCCGGCACCTATGGCGGCGTGCGCGACTTCTCGCCGCTGGCGCAGCAGGCGTTCGAGGGCCCGGTGCCGCAGGCGCTGCTGGAGAAGCTGGGCAGGCCGCCGGGCACCTGGCGCGAGGTCTTCGGTGCCGACGCCGACGAGTTCTTCCACGCCTGGCACATCGCCCGCTTCATCGACCAGGTGGCCGAGGCGGGCAAGGCCGAGTACCCGCTACCGATGTACATCAACGCCGCGCTGCGGGGGCCGTTCAACCCCGGCCAGCCGGGCCAGTACGCCAGCGGCGGCCCCACCGACAACGTGCTGGACGTTTACAAGGCCGCCGCGCCGCACATCGACCTGCTGGCGCCGGACATCTACATGCCCGAGTACCTGCACTACACCACGGTGCTGGACCGCTACGCGCGCCCGGACAACCCGCTGTTCGTGGCCGAGACCGGCAACCGCCCCGAGTACGCGCGCTACTTCTTCGCCGCGCTGGGCCGCCAGGCCATCGGCTGGTCGCCGTTCGGCATCGACTTCTCGAAGTATTCCAACTACCCGCTGGGCGCGAAGGTGGTGGACGCGCAGACCCTGGAGCCGTTCGCGCTCAACTACCGGCTGGTCGGCCCGGCCGCGGACGTGATCGCCCAGGCCAGCTTCGACGGCCGGGTGCACGGAACCGCCGAGCAGCCGGGCGTACCGGTGCAGACGCTGGAGATCGATGGGCGCTGGAAGGCGGTGGTCACCTACGGCGTGCCGCAGTTCTGGTTCCAGGGCGAACCACCGGGCAATCCCGAGCCTGTAGGCGCGGCGCTGGTGGTGCAGCTGGGGCCGGACGAGTTCCTGGTCACCGGCATCCACGCGCGCGTGAACCTGGTGGCGACCGACCCGGCAGTGGCCGATCGCCAGATCTACCAATACGTGGACGAGGGCACCTACGTCGATGGCCAGTGGAAGTTCCGCCGCCGCTGGAACGGCGACCAGACCGACTACGGCCTCAATTTTTCCGACGCCACCCAGCTGCTGCGGGTAAAGCTGGCGACCTACTGAGTGCAATGCAATGCCGGCGCCGTCCCCGGGTGCCGCAAAGGGAGAGGAACGAAGATGATGCAGAACAACAGGTCCATGCATGCCCGGCGTGCGCTGCTGGCCATGTCCGTGGTGGCCGCGCTTGTGCCGATGCAGGCGCTGGCGCAGAGCGTGGAGCGCCAGGCTGACGGCGTGATCGTGCGCCCGGCCGATACGCAGGCCGCCGACGTGCGCCTGCAGCTGGTGTCCGACCGCATCGTGCGCGTCAGCGCCGACGTGGACGGCGATTTCCAGCGCAGTCCCAGCCTGATGCGCGCCGAAGCGCCCTCGGCGCCGCCGGCGTTCGAGGTCGAGCAGGAAGAGGGCAGGGTACGGGTCAAGGCGTCCGGCATTGCCGCCGAGGTTTCCCTGGGCGATGGCAGCGTCAGCTTCTTCGATGCCAACGGCAAGCCGCTGCTGGCCGAGCGCCCCGGCGCGCGCGAGTTCCAGCCGGCCACGTTCGACGGCCGCGACTACTACAGCGTGCGCCAGCGCTTCCAGTCGCCGCAGGACGAAGCGCTGTACGGCACTGGCCTGCACCAGCAGGGCTGGATGAACCTCAAGGGCCGCGACGTCGAGCTGCTCCAGCACAACATCGACAAGGCCATCCCTTACCTGGTCTCCACCCGCAACTACGGCATCCTCTGGGACAACAACTCCATCACCCGCTACGGCGATCCGAAGGGCCTGCGCCCGCTGCAGGAGTCGCTGCGGGTGTACGACGCCAAGGGCCGGCCGGGCGGCTTCACCGCGACCTACTCGATCGACGGCAAGGTCCGGGTGCAGCGCCGAGAGGCGGAGATCAACTACCAGTACATCAAGGACCTGGCCGCGTTCCCGGAGCAGGCGAAGAACAAGGCCGAGGGCGGCCGCACCCTGGTGACCTGGGAGGGCGCGATCGAGGCGTCCAGCGGTGGGCGCCACACCTTCTCCATGTACAACAGCGAGTACGTGAAGGTGTACGTGGACGGCAAGCTGGTGGTCGACCGCTGGCGCCAGAACTGGAACCCGTGGCACCACGAGTTCGCCCTGGAGCTGGAGCCGGGGCGCCGCTATCCGGTGCGGGTCGAGTGGGACACCATCGACCCGGCCTACATCGCCCTGCTGCACCGCGACCCGCGGCCGGCCGGGGAGGCCTCCGACTTGTCGATCTGGTCCGAGGCCGGGCAGATGATCGACTACTACGTGGTCGCGGGCAGCAACGCCGACGAGCTGATCGCAGGCTACCGCTGGCTGACCGGCAAGGCGGTGATCCTGCCGAAGTGGTCCTACGGCTTCTGGCAGAGCCGGGAGCGCTACAAGACCCAGGCCGAGCTGACCGCGGTGCTGGACGAGTACCGCCGCCGCAAGCTGCCGATCGACGCCATCGTCCTCGACTGGTCCTACTGGCCGGAGGACGCCTGGGGCTCGCATGACTTCGATCCGGCCAACTTCCCCGACCCGGAGGGCATGGTCGGCCACGTCCACGGGCAGAACGCCAGGATCATGATCTCGGTCTGGCCCAAGTTCTATCCGGGTACCGAGCATTACAAGGAGCTGGACGCGGCCGGCTTCATGTACCGGCGCAACGTCGAGGTCGGCGAGCTGGACTGGATCGGCAAGGGCTACCTGAACTCCTTCTACGACCCGTTCAGCCCCCGTGCGCAGGAAATCTTCTGGCGCCAGGTCAATGCCAAGCTCAACAGCAAGGGTTTCGATGCCTGGTGGCTGGATGCCACCGAGCCGGACCTGCACAGCAACCTGGACATCGACGAGCGCAAGGCACGGATGCTGCCCAATGCCCTGGGCTCGTCGGTGGAGTACTTCAACGCCTATCCGCTGCCGCACTCGGAGGGCGTGTACCGCGGCTCGCGCCAGGTCGACCCGGACAAGCGGGTGTTCATCCTCTCCCGTGCCTATTTCGCCGGGCAACAGCGCGCCGCGGCCGCGTTCTGGAGCGGCGACATCGTGCCCACCTGGGACAACCTGCGCGAGCAGATCTCCGGCCTGGTCAATGCGTCGATGGCCGGGGCGCCCAACGTGAGCATGGACATCGGCGGCTTCTCGCCGGAGAAGCGCTACGAGAGCAAGGATCCGGTGCACCTGGACGAGTGGCGCGAGCAGAACCTGCGCTGGTTCCAGTACGGCGCCTTCGTGCCGGTGTTCCGCCTGCATGGCCAGTTCCCGTACCGCGAGATCTGGGAGATCGCGCCGGAGGGCACGCCGCACTATCCCGGCTTCGAGTACTACCTGAAGCTGCGCTACACCCTGCTGCCGTACATCTACACCCTGGCGGCTGACACCTGGCACCGCGATGGCACCCTGCTGCGCGCCCTGGCCATGGATTTCCCGCAGGACCCGGCGGTGCACGACATCGCCGACCAGTACCTGTTCGGCCCGGCCTTCCTGGTCGCCCCGGTCACCCGCTACAAGGCGCGCGAGCGCCAGGTCTACCTGCCGGCCGGGACCAGCTGGATCGACTTCCACACCGGCCAGCGCCATGCCGGCGGGCAGGTGGTCAGCGCCGCCGCGCCGCTGGAGCGCAGCCCGCTGTTCGTGCGTGCCGGCTCCATCGTGCCGCGCACCGTGGTCCAGCAGTACGTGGACGAGCAGCCGGATGCGCCACTGAACGTGGAGGTCTATACCGGCGCCGACGGAAGCTTCTCCCTGTACGAGGACGCGGGCGACGACTACGGCTACGAGCGCGGCGAGTTCGCCCGCATCCCGATGCGCTGGGACGAGGCCCGCGGCGAACTGGCCATTGGCGAGCGCCAGGGCAGCTACCCGGGCATGGTGGCGCGCCGCGAGATCCGGGTGCGCTGGATCGACGGGCCGCGCGCCGATGCCGGTGCGCTGGAGCCGGCGGCCGATGTCCGCCTGGCCTATACCGGCAAGGCCGTGACCGTGCGCCGGCCGCGCCGCTGAGGCAGGGGAGGGTGACATGAGCCTGAGCCGGCGCGAACTGCTCAAGGGCACGGCCGCGGCCCTGGCCGTGGCCGGCAGTGGCGCGGTGGCCACGGCTGCAGGCCGGGCCGCGGGCATGGCCCGGCCCGGGCAGGCGGCAGCGCCTGCCAGCTCCGCTGCGGAGGCGGCGCCGCTGCGGCTGTGGTATCCGCGTCCGGCCGGCCAATGGGTGGAGGCGCTGCCGCTGGGCAATGGCCGGCTCGGGGCCATGGTCTGGGGAGGCGGCCGCTCCGAGCGGCTGCAGCTCAACGAGGACACGCTCTACGCCGGCCAGCCCTACGACCCCACGCCGGTGCATGCGCTGGAGGCACTGCCGGAGGTGCGGCGGCTGCTGTTCGCCGGGCGGTTTGCCGAGGCCCAGGAGCTGGCCAATGCGAAGATGATGGCCAGCCCGATCAAGCAGATGCCCTACCAGGCCCTGGGCGAGCTGCGCCTGGACTTCCTCGAGATCTCCGAACTGGTCGATTACCGGCGCGAGCTGGACTTGCGCAGCGCCCTGGCCAGCACCCGTTTCGAGTCAGGCTGGAAGCTGCAGCACCGGCGCGAGGCCTTCGTCTCGGCCGCCGACCAGTGCCTGGCCGTGCGCCTGGGTACCAGCCAGCCTGGGCGGCTGCGCCTGCGCATTGGCCTGGACAGCGATCACGCCCAGGTCCAGGTGCGCGCCGAGGGCGGGGACGGCCTGCTGCTGACCGGGCGCAACGGTCCGGCCTCGGGGATCGAGGGCGGCCTGCGCTTTGCCGCGCGCCTGCGGGTCCTGGCCCGGGGCGGACGGCTGCGCCGGCGTGGCGAGCGGATCGAGGTGGAGGAGGCCGACGAGGTGGTGATCCTGCTCACCGCCGCCACCAGCTTCCGCCGCTACGACGATACCGGCGGCGATCCGGAGCGGATCACGGCCGAACAGCTGGATGCGGCCGCGGCCAAGTCCTGGGAGGCACTGCTGGCCGACCATGTGGCGGCGCACCGCGCGCTGTTCGAGCGGGTGGAGCTGGACCTGGGGCGCAGCGATCCCGGGCTTGCGGCCCTGCCCACCGATGCGCGGGTGGCGCGCTTTGGCGAGGGCCGCGACCCGGAGCTGGCCGCGCTCTACCACCAGTTCGGACGCTACCTGCTGCTGTGCAGCTCGCGGCCCGGTACCCAGCCGGCCAACCTGCAGGGGATCTGGAACGACCTGCTGGCTCCGCCGTGGGAGAGCAAGTACACGGTCAACATCAATACCCAGATGAACTACTGGCCGGCCGAGGCCAATGCCCTGGCCGAATGCGTCGAGCCGCTGGAGCGGATGCTGTTCGAACTGGCCGAGGCCGGCGCCGACACCGCGCGGCGGATGTATGGCGCGCCCGGCTGGGTGGTCCACCACAATACCGACCTGTGGCGGCGCACCGCGCCGATCGATGGCGCCCAATGGGGGCTGTGGCCCACCGGCGGTGCCTGGCTGCTGCAGCACCTGTGGGACCGCTGGGACTATGGGCGCGACCCGGACTACCTGCGCCGCATCTGGCCGCTGTTCAAGGGCGCGGCCGAGTTCTTCGCCGCCACCCTGGTGCGCGACCCCAATACCGGGGCCATGGTCACCGCGCCCTCGATCTCGCCCGAGAACGAGCACCGGCCCGGGGTGGCACTGTGCGCCGGCCCGTCCATGGACGCGCAGATCCTGCGCGACCTGTTCGGCCAGTGCATCGAGATGGCCGGGCTGCTGGGCACCGATGCGCAACTGGCCTCGCGCCTGGCGCGGCTGCGCGAGCAGTTGCCGCCGCACCGCATCGGCCGCGCCGGCCAGCTGCAGGAATGGCAGGAGGACTGGGACATGCAGGTGCCGGAGATCCAGCACCGGCACGTGTCGCACCTGTACGCCCTGCATCCCTCCAGCCAGATCAACCTGCACGACACCCCGCAGCTGGCCGCGGCGGCGCGGCGGTCGCTGGAGATCCGCGGCGACGACGCCACCGGCTGGGGCATCGGCTGGCGGTTGAACCTGTGGGCGCGGCTGGGCGATGCCGAGCGTGCCTACAAGGTGCTGGCCATGCTGCTCAGCCCGCAACGTACCTATCCCAACCTGTTCGACGCCCATCCGCCGTTCCAGATCGATGGCAACTTCGGCGGCACCGCCGGCATCACCGAAATGCTGCTGCAGAGCTGGGGCGGACGCGTGTTCCTGCTGCCGGCGCTGCCTTCGGCATGGCCGCAGGGCAGGGTGCGCGGCCTGCGCGTGCGCGGCGCCGCGCAGCTGGACCTGGAATGGGCCGGCGGCCAGCTGCGCCAGGCCCGCCTGCACAGCCAGCGCGGCGGCCAGTACCGGCTGCGCTATCGCGACCAGGGCCTGGACCTGGAACTGGGGGCGGGGGAGCAGGCGGCCATTGGCTGGAGCGGCGGGCGCTTGCGGCGCCAGGGCTGAGGCGGGGAGCCTGCGCGGCTTCGTGCAGGCGGCGCCTGTCTTCCATGCGCACGCGCGCCGGAGCGTATGGCATCCGGGCTGACGCATGCCCGCAGCGCTTGCGGCCGGCCCTGGCCGGGCGCGCGGGTCGGCGCGCGCCGGGCATGCCCCGAAGACGGGCATGAAAAAACCCCGCAAGCGGGGTTTTTCGGCTTCACTGGCGCCGGGGATGGCGCTCCCTAGGGGACTCGAACCCCTGTTTTAGCCTTGAGAGGGCCACGTCCTAACCACTAGACGAAGGGAGCGTTGCGGCTGTTACCAGCGAAGGCGCGCTAGTATATTCACACCTCGGCCGGACGGCAATCGTTTCGGCAAGACTTTGTTCACGGAAGCACTCCCATCAACCCGCAAGCCCTCCCCAACCCCGTCCTGCGCGTGATCCCGCGCGACCAGCACCCCATTTCCCGACGGGACATCAGCCCCAACGCCCTGCGCGTGCTCTACCGCCTGCGCGAGGCCGGTTTCGGCGCCTACCTGGTTGGCGGCGCCGTCCGCGACCTGCTGCTGGGGGTGCCGCCCAAGGACTTCGACGTGGCCACCGACGCCACCCCGGAGCAGGTCAAGCAGCTGTTCCGCAACTGCCGCCTGATCGGCCGCCGGTTCCGCCTGGCCCACGTGGTCTTCGGCCGCGAAATCATCGAGGTCGCCACCTTCCGCGCCAACAGCGACGACGGCAGCGGCGACCGCGAGATCGAGGAAGGCCGCCTGGTCCGCGACAACGTCTACGGCACCATCGAGGAAGACGCGGTCCGTCGCGACTTCAGCTGCAACGCCCTTTACTACGCCATCGAGGACTTCTCGGTGCGCGACTACGTGGGCGGCTTCGAGGACGTGCTGGCGCGGACCATGCGCCTGATCGGCGACCCGGAGACCCGCTACCGCGAGGATCCGGTGCGCATGCTGCGCGCGGTGCGCCTGGCGGCCAAGCTGGGCTTTGCCATCGATCCGGCCACCGCCGAGCCGATCCCGCGCCTGGCCCCGCTGCTGGCCGAGGCCGCGCCGGCGCGGCTGTTCGAGGAGATGCTCAAGCTGTTCCTGTCCGGGCACGCGGTGGCCAGCTTCGAGGGCCTGGAGCGGCACGGCCTGCTCGGCGCGCTGATGCCCGAGACCGCCGCCGCCCTGCGCTCCAACCGCAGCGGCGCGCTGCGGCGGATGCTGCTCCAGGGCCTGGCCAATACCGATGCGCGGGTGGCCGCCGACGAGCCGGTGTCCCCGGCCTTCCTGTTCGCCCTGCTGCTGTGGCCGGCCTACTGCCGCAACCTGGCCGGGCTGCAGGCCCAGGGCATGGCCTCGGAGGAGGCCCAGCGCCGGGCCGCCGACCGGGTCACCCTGCACCAGGTGCAGACCATCGCCCTGCCCAAGCGCTTCTCCCTGCCGATGCAGGAGATCTGGCTGCTGCAGTCGCGCTTTGCCACCCGCCAGCGCAAGCGCGTGTTCCGGCTGCTGGCGCATCCGCGCTTCCGCGCCGCCTTCGACTTCCTGGCCCTGCGCCTGGCCGCCTCCGACAGCCATGCCGCGGACGTGGAGTTCTGGCGCCAGGCCCAGTTCCGCCCGGGCGACGAGCTGGCCGCCAGCCTGGAGGCCAGCGCTGCCGATGCCGAGGGCGGGGACGAGGCCGGGGCCCCGCGCCGCCGCCGCCGCCGCCGCCGGGCCAGCGCCCCCGCCGAATGAGCGCCCCGGTGCGCGCCTGCATTGGCCTGGGGGGCAACCTGGGCCAGCCGGAGCAGGCCATCGCCCGGGCCTTCCAGGCCCTGGACGGCCTGCCCGGGACCCGCCTGCTGGCCGCCTCCAGCCTGTACCGCAGCGCGGCCTGGGGCAGGACCGACCAGCCGGACTTCATCAACGCCGCCGCGCTGGTCCAGACCACGCTGGCGGCGCCGGCCTTGCTGCAGGAGCTGCTGCGGATCGAGGCCGAGGCCGGGCGCGTGCGCGGCCCGGACTCGCACTGGGGGCCGCGGCTGCTGGACCTGGACTTGCTGCTCTATGGCGGCCAGGTGATCGAGCTGCCGGGCCTGCGGGTGCCGCATCCCTACCTGCACCAACGCGCCTTCGCCCTGCTGCCGCTGGCCGAGATCGCCGCCGACGCGCCGTTCCCCGGGCATGGCAGCGTGGCCGAGGCGCTGGCGCGGATCGACGGCGCGGGCGTACAGCGCCTGACTGGGCCCTGACGCGGCCTGCTGCGTTGCGCAAGCGGCGCCGCCCGCGGCGGCGATATGGGGGATAATGCCGCGCTTTACGAATCCGGGATCCCCATGAGCGTACACGCCGAGCAGAAGCCCTGGACCGTGCCGGCGCTGGCCCAGGCCAAGCGCGACGGCCGCCGCCTGGCCATGCTGACCGCCTACGACGCCGGTTTCGCCAGGGTCCTGGACCAGGCGGGGATCGACCTGATCCTGGTTGGCGACTCGCTGGGCATGGTGGTCCAGGGCCATGGCTCGACCCTGCCGGTGACCGTGGCCGACGTGGCCTACCACACCGCCGCCGTGGCCCGGGTCCTGAAGCAGGCCCTGCTGGTCTCGGACCTGCCGTTCCAGGCCGACGCCACCCCCGAGCGCGCGCTGGATGCCTCGGTGGCCCTGCTCCAGGCCGGCGCGCAGATGGTCAAGCTGGAAGGCGCCGGTCCCAAGCTGGAGGTCATCCGCTTCCTGGCGCAGCGCGACATCCCGGTGTGCGCGCATCTGGGCTTGACCCCGCAGTCGGTGCTCAAGCTGGGCGGCTTCAAGCTGCAGGGCCGCGACGAGCAGGCTGCGGCGCGGCTGCGCGCCGACGCCCTGGCGGTGCAGGAGGCCGGAGCCTCGCTGCTGGTGCTCGAATGCGTGCCCACCCCGCTGGCGCAGCAGATCACCGCCTCGCTGGACATCCCCACCATCGGCATCGGTGCCGGCCCGCATTGTGACGGCCAGGTGCTGGTGCTGCACGACTTCCTCGGCCTGGACAGTGGCCACCGGCGCCCGCGCTTCGTCAAGGACTTCCTTGCCGAGGGCGGTTCGGTCGCCGGCGCCGCCCGGGCCTATGCCGCGGCAGTGCGCGACGGCAGCTTCCCCGACGCCGACCACGCCTACGCCTGAGCTCCCCCGCAGAAAAGAATCCAACCCCCATGATTGAAACCATCACCGAACTGGACGCCCTGCGCGAACGCGTGCGCGGCTGGCGGCGCCAGGGCCTGCGCGTGGGCTTCGTGCCGACCATGGGCAACCTGCACGCCGGCCACTACTCGCTGGTGATGCTGGCGCGCCAGTACGCCGACCGGGTGGTGTCCTCGGTCTTCGTCAACCCGACCCAGTTCGGGCCCAACGAGGACTTCACCCGCTATCCGCGCACCCCCGATGCCGACACCGCCGGCCTGGAAGGGGCCGGTTGCGACGTGCTGTGGCTGCCCACGGTCGAGTCCATGTATCCCTTCGGCGTGGACCTGGCCTGCAAGGTGCACGTGCCCGGGGTGAGCCAGGTGCTGGAAGGGGAGTGCCGCCCGGGCCATTTCGACGGCGTGTGCACCGTGGTCAGCCGCCTGTTCCACCAGGTGGTGCCGGACGTGGCGGCCTTCGGCAAGAAGGATTACCAGCAGCTGGCGGTGATCCGGCAGCTGGTGGCCGACCTGCAGTTCCCGATCGAGATCGTCGGCGGCAGCATCGTGCGCGAGGCCGACGGCCTGGCGATGAGTTCGCGCAACCAGTACCTGGGCCCGGACGAGCGCCCGCGCGCGGCCGCGATCTACCGTGTCCTGCGTGGCATGCGCCAGGGCTGGCTCGACGGTGCCGGCCGCTCCCGGCTGGAGGCCCAGGCCAGGGCCGAGCTGGAGGCCGAAGGCTTCGCGGTGGACTACACCGTGCTGCGCCGCCCGGACCTGTCGGTGCCGGACGAGCGCGAGTCCGGTCCCAAGGTGGCGCTGATCGCCGCGCGCCTGGGCAAGACCCGGCTGATCGACAACCTCGAGTTCTGATCCGGCGCGGCCACGCGCCGCGCGCGATCCGCGGATTTCCGTTTCCACGAAAACCATGCGCCGCATTCGCCGGCGCATGGTGCATTGTGCGTGCCTGCACGTGCACGGCGCCGTCCCATTCGCGTGGCGGCATTGCTAACATCCACGCCTGAAAAGTGAAGTTTCCATGCACCTGACCCTGCTCAAAGCCAAGATCCACCGCGCGACCGTCACCCATTCCGAGCTCAACTACGAAGGCTCGGTGGCGATTGACGGGCTGCTGCTGGATGCCTCGGGCATCCGCGAGTTCGAGCAGGTCCACGTCTGGGACATCAACAACGGCGCCCGTTTCACCACCTACGCCATCCGCGCCGAGGAAGGCAGCGGGATCATCTCGCTCAACGGCGGCGCCGCGCGCCACGTCCAGGTCGGCGACCTGGTGATCATCGCCGCGTTCGCGGCGATGGATGCGGCCGAGGCCGACGCTTTCCAGCCGCAGCTGGTGTACGTGGACGGCGCCAACCGCATCACCCATACCAACCACTCCATCCCCAAGCAGGTTCCCTGATGACCGCCTCCGCCCTTTCCAGCCTCCAGTCCCATGCCTCGCGCCTGTCCGGCGCCAGCATCGCGCAGCTGCTGAAGGACGAGCCGGGGCGGATCGAGCGGCATTCGCTCAAGGTCGGGCCGCTGTACGCCAACTTCGCCCGCCAGCGCTACGACGCCCAGGCCTGGGACGCGCTGCTGGAACTGGGCCGCGACCTGGACCTGGGCGCCGCCTTCCGCCGCCTGTTCGATGGCGAGAAGATCAACAGCACCGAGGGCCGCTCGGTGCTGCACACCGCTCTGCGCGGCAACCTGTCGCAGGCGGCGGTGGCGCAGGAAGCACACCGCACCGCGGCCGAGGTGCGCCAGCGCATGGGCGCGCTCATCCAGGCGCTGGAGACCAGCGAGGTCACCGACATCGTCAGCGTCGGCATCGGTGGTTCGGACCTGGGCCCACGGCTGGTGGCCGACGCCCTGCGCGGGCCGCTGCCGGGCCGCTTCCGCGTGCACTTCATCTCCAACGTCGATGGCGCCGCGGCCCAGCGCGTGCTGGCGCCGCTGGATCCCAGGCGTACCGCCGCGATCCTGATCTCCAAGACCTTCGGTACCCAGGAAACCCTGCTCAATGGCGCCATCGTGCGTGACTGGCTGGGCGGCAGCGAGCGCATCTACGCGGTCAGCGCCAACCCCGGGCGCGCGGCCGCCGCCTTCGACATCGCCCCCGAGCGGGTGCTGCCGATGTGGGACTGGGTCGGTGGCCGCTACTCGCTGTGGTCGGCGGTGGGCTTCCCGATCGCCCTGGCCATCGGTTTCGACCGCTTCTGCCAGCTGCTGGAGGGCGCGGCCGAGTTCGACCGCCACGCCCTGGAAGCGCCGCTGGAATCCAACCTGGCCGTGCACCACGGCCTGACCGCGGTGTGGAACCGCAATGCCCTGGGCCTGGCTTCGCACGCGGTGATGACCTACGACCAGCGCCTGGCCCTGCTGCCGGCCTACCTGCAGCAGCTGGTGATGGAATCGCTGGGCAAGCGGGTCAAGGTCGACGGCAGCCCGGTGGACGGCGACACCGTCCCGGTGTGGTGGGGCGGGGCGGGCACCGACGTGCAGCACAGCTTCTTCCAGGCCCTGCACCAGGGCACCGGGATCGTGCCGGCCGACTTCATCGGCACCGTGCACAACGACGATCCCTACGCCGACAACCATGACGCGCTGCTGTCCAACCTGCTGGCCCAGACCGAGGCCCTGGCCAACGGCCAGGGCAGCGAGGACCCGCACCGCGCCTATCCGGGCGGCCGTCCCAGCACCACCATCCTGCTCGATGCCCTGACCCCGCAGTCGCTGGGCGCGCTGCTGGCCATGTACGAGCACAGTGTCTACGTGCAGTCGGTGGTCTGGGGCATCAATGCCTTCGACCAGTTCGGCGTGGAGCTGGGCAAGCAGGTGGCCAATACCCTGCTGCCGGCGCTGCGCGGCCAGTCCCGGGCCGAGGATCCGGTCACCGCCGAGCTGATCCGCCGCCTGGGCCGCTGAGCCGGCGGCGATGGCGCCGCCCGCGATCGCGGGTGGCGCGGTCCGTCAGCCGCGCGACTGCAGGAACTGTTCGACCAGGGCCAGCTGCTCCAGCGCCTCCGGATGCCCGGCCGCGGCCGCCGCCCGCACCTGGTCCAGGTCCGGATGGCGGACGATGAGCAGGATGTCCTCGCAGCGCGGGCACAGGTATTCGCTCAGGTCCTCGTGCGGCTCCAGGCTCATCCGGGCGCTGTCGCCACGCCATTGGCAGGCGGCGCATTCGATCTGGCGGCTGCGCCAGCCGGGCTGGAAGTAGTTGTCCACCAGGACGGTCATCGTGCTTCTCCGCTGCGCCGCTGCGCCAGCAGCCAGTCCCACATGGCCGGGTTGGCGTAGGTGGCGTCCCATGCGTTGTGGTTGCCTTCGGGGTATTCGGTGTAACGGAAGTCCGCGCCCACGGTCCGGGCCGCCGCATGCAGGCGGCGATCGTCCACTGGCGGGACCACGTCGTCGCGCGCGCCATGGAACAGCCAGGCCGGGATGTGGCGCAGGCGGCTGGCCAGGGCGGCGTAGGGGTCGGCCAGGTCGGCCACTTCGCTGACCTTGAGGGTGGGCCGCTGCGGGCGCGGCGCGCGCACTCCGCCGCAGACCGGCACCAGCGCGGCGAAGCGGTCCGGCGCGGCCAGCGCCACCTCCCAGGTGCCGTAGCCGCCCATGGACATGCCGGTGGCGTAGGTGCGCTCGGGGTCGCCGCCAAACTCGGCGCTGGCCGCGTCCAGTACCGCCAGGGCCATGCGCGCGTTGGCGCCCATCCATTCCTCGTCCTGGTCCACCTGTGGCATCACCACCAGGGCCGGGAAGCTGGCGGCATGGGCGCGCAGCCAGGGGCCCGGCCCGACCCGGGTCTGGGCCAGGCCATCACGGCCACGTTCGCCCGAGCCATGCAGGAACAGGACCACCGGCAGGCGTGCCCCCGGCGCATGCGCGGGCACGAACACCGCATAGGGCCGCTCGCGGCCCGCGAACACCAGGCTGCGCTGGACGAAGCCGGCCGGAGCGGTCGACGGCGGGGGCGTGGAGCCGCAGGCGCCCATCAGCAGGGCCAGCAGGCAGGCGAGCAGGACGGGGAGGAGGCGCCGGGACATGGTGCGGGTCTCGCAGGGAACCTGCCCAGCATAGGCGTTGCGGCGTGCATGGGTCAGGACAGGCCCAGCACCCAGCCCCAGAACACCGCCGCGTTCACCAGCACCGCCAGCCAGAAGCCGATCCGGTAGGACGGCTTGCGGGTCTTGTGCCGCAGCATGCGCTGGGCCAGCGCGGCGCCGGGCCAGCCGCCCAGCAGTTCCAGCAGGTGCAGGCTGGTCTCGGGAATGCGCCGGCGGCCGTGCCGGGCCGCGTGCTTGTCCCAGGCGCAGGCCACCCAGGCCGCGCAGGACAGGCCGGCCAGCGCCAGCGGCGCCAGCGGGGGGGGGGGGCGGGGGGGGGGGGGGCGG
>Ga0182793_1001081_pt1 | contig 17885 bp, 12 predicted proteins | sample Passage237A_FD_130498 | JGI IMG/M metagenome (GOLD analysis project Ga0182793, IMG submission 130498) | Cellulose adapted compost microbial communities from Newby Island Compost Facility, Milpitas, CA, USA - Passage2 37A (version 2) (version 2) ... | reverse complement strand
GACACGGAGGACATTTCGTTTCACAAACCTACCGTTACGGCTTGAGCAACGGTCAAACCCAATTGGCACTCGATCGCCTGATCGACGCAGAGGGTCGACAAGGGAAAGAACTTGCTGATTGGTTGAAGGCGAATGAGGAAACCATGATCAAAATCAAAGGTAATAATCTACCGGCCGTCGGCTATCCAACGCCAGAATATACTTCCTTCCCCACCTATTTCGGGGTAGTACTTCCTTATGGTGGTATTATCATTCCAGGCGTTTATCAACGTCTTGATGGCAGTGGTAACCTTGTATACGATGAGCAGGGGAACCCAGTCTATGAGGAAAACTTGGGCGAAAATATCAACCCCAGCCGCCGTGGCGACGGAACACAACCTGTACCGTATGCAGCAGCTAACCCTTGGGACTTAATTCAGCCTACTCTTTTTGATGCTTCCTACATCAAATTGAGAGAAATCGCAATTTCGTATAGCCTCCCTGCCAGTCTGGTCAAATCATGGAAAATTCAAGATGCTACCATCGGTGTGTACAGCAGGAATATTCTACTTTGGACGGCGTCGAAAATCAATATAGACCCTGAGAACGCTTATCAGCCTTCTGCGGGCGCACAGGCGGGCACACAGTTCAAACAAGGTATTGAGCGCTATAATGTCAATCCTTTGGTAATTCCTGTGGGTGTAAAATTGAATTTGACATTCTGATAGGCTACTTAAATCGCTGAAAATTAGATTATGAAAATGATAAAGAGCTTCTATAAAATAGGGATGGTCTGCGGATTGCTCACCACCTTATCCTGTACCGATCAGCTGATCGAAATGAACAAAAACCCGAACGGTTCAGACCCTTCAACAGCCAACCCTAACATGGTATTGAGTACGGTGCTTACTGAAACCGGGCGTTTGATCGTCAACATGGGTTACCAGGACATGGCTGGATTAATGCAACACACGCAAAAGGACGGATGGGGCGGTGGCCACAACTCACAAGAATGGGGTGGAAGCAACGATTGGTCGGGCTATTACTCCATTCTTCGGAATAATAAGTTTGTTTACGAAAAAGCGGTAGAGCTGGAGCAGCCGGCGTTGCAAGGCGTTACGATGGTTATGAAGTCCTTACTGTTTGGCATGATCGCCGACCTGTGGGGGGATGCGCCTTATACCCAAGCCCTCCAAGGCGACAAAGGGGATCTGAACTATATATTTCCGTCGTACGATCCTCAACAACAAATTTACGAGGGCATCCTAGCTGAATTGGAAACAGCCAATAGTCTGCTTGCCTCTACTACTACCAGTAATCTCGGATCTGCGGATGTATATTTTCAAGGTAATGTCTTAAAATGGAGACGTTTTGCCAATTCTTTAGCGCTTCGATATTACATGCGTTTGGCAGAAAAGCTCCCCAGCGTCGCCAAAGCAGGAATCGAAAAGATAGTGTCCAATCCAACGCAGTACCCGATTATCACCGCTGTTGCGGATGATGTAACCATGGCCTTCCCCGGAAACAGTAATGCAGATTCATGGCCATCTAATGCAACCTACGATAACGATAGTACAAACTATCGCCGGATTAAAATGTGCGATACCTTTGTGCGTGCGCTTCTCGAACGCGACGATCCTCGGATAGGCGTTTGGGCGAACAAGGTTCAAATCTTCCTACAAGTAAACCCTGCCTTTCCTCCTGGAACGGATCGGATTGCGGATACTGTCGTAAATGGTGAAAACAGAAAAGTTCGGTATTTATCACCCGATAAATTAACACCTACTGGAACGCCTATTGAAAGTGTCAACCAGCATCCTGATTATGTGGGAATACCTATAAAAACATCCGTTCCCTACAATTACAACCAGAATGCAGGTGGGGTCCAAGCTGCGCGTAATCCGCATGTTTCCTGGGTGAATACCCGATTTGCGGATGCAAAAAGCGGCATTCCTGCGCGTTTACTTTCAGCTGCTGAAGTAAACTTTATTTTAGCGGAAGCTTCAGCTGTATATGGCTGGAATGCCGGAGATGCAGAAACACATTACAAAAACGGAATCCGGGCTTCCTTCCAGGCTTGGGGCTTAGCCAGTGCCGCCGATGCCTACTTAGAGCACCCGAACGTGGTATTTGACGGTACTCAGGAACAAATCATTACACAGAAATGGATTGCGAGCTGGACGGTAGCTACAGAAGCTTGGATGGATTGGAGAAGAACTGGATTCCCTCGCCTCGAAGGGGCTAGTTTTGCGCCTGTTGTACCGGTTCGGTTCTATTATCCTCTGGCAGAAAGAGATCGTAATAATGAAAACCTACAATCGGCTTTAAAAAATCTAGAGCAAACTCAATACTCACCATTTGGTGAAGACGGGGCTGTGAATAGTATTTGGTCCAAACCCTGGATTATACAGGGAACTGGTAAACCATGGTGATATTAAGACCCTCCATGTTTGTGATTTCTAGGGTTCTGGTATTTTTGGTGTGGATATGCTTTACGGGCATGTCCACACCTTCTCCAGGACAAAATTTTAAAGCGGGTGCGGCTAAGCGCGTCATCACGCCCGACCCTTTATTACCTGTTTCGGGTGGAATGGGTATCCCCCATCCTGCTACGAAAAAAGCAGGTGATCTATTTGTCAGAGCTTTGGTTTTGGAAAATAATGGGGTGAAAATTGCTTTAGTAAGTATTGATAATCTTGGTTGGCCTTCTGCTCTGGGTGATCGTTCCCGAAAATTAATAAAAAATATCCCTCCTGAAAATATTCTTATTGGCGCAACCCATACCCATAGCGCCCCCGATGCGTACGGTTTTCCCGACGAAACGGGTAAGTCTAATGTAAACCTGGACTACCTTGACTGGTGTGTAAAAATGGTTGCAGAAGCGGTTAATGAAGCGCAGGAAAAAATGGTACCCGCGGTTTTAAAAGTGGCTGCAGGTGAAGCGAAAGGGAATATTTCATACAATTATTATGCCGAGCGTCTATACGACCCTCAATGCAGTGTCCTGCAAGTTTTAACGTCTCAAACTCCGCAACGACCTATCGCTACGATGGTCAATTATGCAATTCATCCTGAAGTTATTGGTTCAAAAAAAGGAATCCTAAGTCCTGATTTGTGCGGTCCTCTTTATGATCGAATCGAAAAAGAAGTAGGTGGACTGGCTTTGTTCTTTAATGGTGCTTTAGGCGGAATGGTGACGGCTGATAATCGTACGTCTAACAGTTCCGAACGAAACGATTGGGAAGAATGTGTTCGGATCGGGAATTTACTAGCCGAGCAAGCTTTACAAATTATTCAACCCGCGCCTATTCTCACCGACCCAACGTTGTCTATCCTGACCGATAAGTTATCTCTTCCCGTCGATAACCAGGTCATGAAATCCGTCCTTAAAAATTCACCGGTTAACTTAATGGGGAGTTCTGTAGACAGCGTGGTCACGCAAATCAATCTAGTGACCGTCGGACCAGCCCGAATGTTGACCATACCCGGCGAAGCATTACCGAATATTGGCTATTTCTTAAAGAGAAAGTTGCCGACCGAATTTCCGTTTTTATTGGGTTTGACTAACGATGCTTTCGGTTACATCATGACACCGGAAGACTTTGGGAGTTTTAAGGTATACAACTATATCACCCGTACTTCATTGGGGGAAAATACCTATGAACTCTACAAGGAAAAAGTCCTTAAAATGATTGAGCAATTATAATTGGTTATTACACTTAAAATTTTTCATACCCTAAAAAGATCGATAGTTAAATGCGAACGATAAAAAAGCAATTAAGCGCCGTCCTTGTTCTACTTGCTAGTTTTGTACATGCACAAATAACGCCTGATACCGCGCTAGATAGTTATATCCATAATGGGGATAAAACGTATAAGTGGGAAGAAAAAGAATCATTTACGGAGAATGGACTTACTGTCAATCAGATACTTCTCACGTCCCAAACCTGGCGTGGAATTGTATGGAAACACCAACTTACCGTTATTACCCCCGACGAACGTAAGTACGATGGGGCACTTTTATTTGTTACTGGTGGCGGTATTAAAAATGGAGAACCCAATTGGAATACTAAAACCAATGACCCCGTTCTCCGAGGTTTAATGGGCCTGGCCTTAGAAAACCATGCCACTGTAGCAGTAATTCAACAGGTTCCTAATCAGCCACTTTTTGATAACCTCAAAGAAGATGCGTTGATATCCTACACGCTTCACAACTTCAAAAACGATAAGGATTATACCTGGCCTGCCTTATTTCCCATGGTTAAGAGCGCTGTAAAAGCGATGGATGCCGTGCAGGAGTTTTCAAAAAAGAAATTTAACCATACAATTAGCCGATTTACCGTTTCCGGAGCTTCAAAACGCGGGTGGACCTCTTGGTTGACTGGGGCTATTAAAGACCCTAGGGTGGAAGCGATCGGTCCTATGGTGATCGATATTTTAAATATGCCTGCAAGTCTTGATTACCAAATCAAAACTTGGGGAGACTATAGTGAAGAGATCAATGATTACGTCAAATTAGGTATTCCTCAAACCCATGGCACTCCTGACGGACAAGCCATTACGACCATGATCGATCCCTATTCCTATCGCAAGCGACTTACTATCCCAAAAATGATTTTTATGGGTACGAATGATCCCTATTGGGTGGTCGACAATGTTAAAAACTATTATAACGATATCCCCGGACGGAATATGCTGCACTATGTCCCCAACGCCGGCCACAACTTAGGGGGAGGTGCGCAAGCCATTCAAGCACTGGGCGGCTTTTGGGCTCATACCCTGCAGAAAGTTCCCTATCCCGAATGTAGTTGGGATTTAAAAATGAAAGGGAAAGCTACTCATATGACCATCCAAACCTCTCCCGATTTGTTGGTGGAGGCTACCCTATGGACGGCACAGTCGCCCGATATCGATTTCCGGGATGATAAATGGACTTCTACCCCCCTGAAAGTCTCAAAAAATAAAGTTCTCAAAGTGAAAAGGTCTTTACCTAAACAAGGCTATGAAGCTTTTTATGTGGATTTGAAATACCGGGCTCCCAACGGAACCGAATATTTAACCAGTACGCGTGTGGTCGTTGCGGATACGCAGACCGCCTATCTGGATTGATCCGGGTAGGCTCCCTTCATTTATTACGGGATTAAAATAAAAAGAAGCTAAAATATAGTGGCCTTTATTGAAAAAATCCAGTAATAAATTCGAAGCTACTATTCTCATCAGATCATGGAGATCTCGCGTATCAAATATTTGGTAGAAGCGTTGATTAATAACAAACTTTCGCGGTCCGAACTGGATGACTTTCTAAACGGACTGGAAGATGAGAAGACATTGAGAGCCTATTCTGAAATGTTTGAGGCGTACTTCTTGACCATGTTGGAAGAAAGAAATAAGAATCTGGATAAACGAGACTAATTTATTGATCAGTAACCCCCGTAAATCGGGTTAGTCATAGACGCTAACCCGATTTATGCTATAAGAACTTGTATGCAAAAAAAACGTATTGTGGGCATAGCATTGCTTCTAGGAGCTTTGTTTGGCGGTATGTCGAGTTGCACGCCCCAGCCCGAGAAAGAACTGACGATTAAGGAAGTAGTCGATGGTTTGGTAACCCGCATCTATGAAACCTACACGCCTGAACAAATGGACACACTGAGTCATGAATTTGTTCTGAGTATGTTGAATGACCGAGAGCGACATGCCTTAGCCACACGTTACTGGGTATTTGATGTAAATGTACCCGTCCGTGTTTCGTTAATGCGGCATATCGACCAAGCGGTGGTTCCATTTTGGCTCCAGGAAAGTGGATTTGTTAAAACTGACTTCGTCGTTAAAAACGAAAATTATACCTACGAAGTTTGGCAAAAGGACTTCCCCATGGGTGAGGTAAATTTGGGTATCAATGGTTTTGACAAACATCGGCCGGTGTATTTTGTCAGTATTCAACCTCAATCGCCCGATGATAGTGTGGTTATCAAACCACTGATACCTGCCCAACAACACTTTGAAATAATGGATAGGGGAGCCTTCACCTATCATGATTGGGACGGGCTAAAACTAACTGAAGTTCCGGTTGAACTGCAAGGAGGAGTCTTATTGACGACTATTCGTGGAAGAGCCCGTGAGGCTCACCTTGTAAATGCTTTCCGGGATACCCCTTTCCCATCGTCTGAGCAGGCCGATCAAGTTGTGCTTACCTTAAGTGGAGACCCTTCTTCTACTCGGGATGTACAATGGAGAACCAATGTCAAATTCGACGAGGGTCATTTGCAATTTTGGAAGGAGGGGAGTAATGATACCCTGGAAAAAAACTCATCGGTCTTTTTAATGGAGGACAGGCTATTGAGAAACGACCGCTATGTACACCGGCATACTGTGCAATTAAGAGACCTCGAACCGGGTTCAAAATATTATTACCGGGTGGGAAATCGCTTCTCAGGATGGAGTAAAACCTATTCCTTTCAAACATTACCGCGGCATACCGACCATTTTTCCTTCATCTGGTTCGGAGATACGCACAATTCACCCATTTTTGGTGAAATGGCTCAGAAGACCCTTGAACGCCATCCGGATATCCACTTTTATCAAATTGCCGGAGATTTGGTTTCTACCGGGTTGCACCGTGACGATTGGGATAAATTATTCGGGTATACGGGTGATGTGTTTGCTCAAAAAACCTTGTTGACCATTCCCGGGAATCATGATAATCAAGACGGACTGGGCGCCTGGATGTACAAGGAAATGTTTAGCTATCCGGAAAATGGACCGGAGGGGATTCCTTCTGAAATGACCTATGCCTATGAATACGGTAACGCTCTTTTTTTGATGATCGACGCTACCCAACCCATTGAAGCACAAACGGCATGGATTGAAAAGCAACTTTCCAATACCAAAGCTACCTGGAAATTCGCGATGTTTCATTTCCCTCCCTATAACTTCGTTGAACCCTACCCGGAAATTATCAATGCTTGGGGGCCCCTGTTTGATCAATACCATGTCGATATGGTAATGAGTGGCCATATGCATTATTACCTTAGAACCAAGCCCATCTATGGTGATCAAGTGGTAGGCGATTTTGCAAAGGGCACGGTTTACACCATGTCTATCAGTATCGGCGGTAAACAAAAAGAATGGCCTAAAGAAGATTATGCAGTGATTCGCTATCCTGGCGGGCCTTTATATCAACATATTACCATCGACCGCAATACGCTCCATTACAAATGTTATGATCCCGAAGGGAATATCAAAGATGAACTGAGTATTACAAAGTAGCAAAATGGATAGAGGTAATAAACCATTTTACCAGGATTAATAAATTGTAATTGGATGTCTAAAGAACTTTTAGCCCTGAATGGCGGATCCAAATCGATAAATAAAAATTTTGATTGGCCTATTTTTGATGAGAATGAAATTAATGCCGTGGAGGAAGTGCTCCGAAGCGGAAATTGGGGTAGTCCAAATTGCCAGGATAAAGTAGCCGCCTTTGAACGGGCATACGCTGAATTCTGTGGTACAAAATATGCGGTTAGCTGTGTAAACGGTTCCGTTTCCCTCCGTATTGCGTTAATCGCCAGTGGCATTCAGCCTGGGGATGAGGTAATTGTCCCACCCTATACGTTTATTGCGACTGCTTCGACGGTGATTGAATGTAATGCGGTTCCTGTTTTCGTAGATATATCGCTTGATACCTTTAACATGGATCCCGATAAAATTGAAGCCGCCATTACACCCCGTACGAAAGCAATCGTTCCGGTTCATTTTGGCGGTCTTGCTTGTGACATGGATCGGATTCTTTCTATTGCTGAAAAACATGGCCTTACCGTTATTGAAGATGCGGCTCATGCCCATGGTGCCGCTTACAAAGGTAAAATGTTGGGAAGTCTTGGAAAAGCAGGAAGCTTTAGTTTTCAATCCTCCAAAAATATGACCAGTGGGGAAGGTGGGGTAGTCGTTACGAATGACGAAAAAATGTATAAAATGATGTCCTCGCTCCGAAATGTTGGTAGAGAGGAACACGGACAATGGTACGATCATTTCAATGCAGGCTGTAATTATCGTATCACGCAGATGCAAGCGGTCCTATTATCGGAGCAGTTGAAACGGCTGGAATCGCAGACCCAAAAACGCCACAACAACGGTAACTATCTCGCTGGTCTGCTGGAAAATATCGAAGGTATAACCCCTTTAAAGCGAAATATAGGAGAAACCATTAATAGTTACCATCTCTTTATTTTTCGGTATGACCCGGCAGGATTTGGCGGTTTAAGCCGGGACGAATTTGTAGCCCATCTTAACGCAGAAGGAGTTCCTTGTATTAAAGGTTACCCTTATCCTTTATATAAGCAACCCCTTTTTCAAGAGAAACGCTTTATGTGTTACGCGATTCCAGCGGAGGTTGACTACACCAATGTTTCTTGCCCAGTAGCAGAACAAGTATGTAACGAGTCGGTATGGATTTTACAAAATGCACTCTTGGGGGAAAAGGAAGATATGGACGCTTTTGCTGAAGCCATCTTAAAAATTCAAAATGCCTATCGATAGCACGGATAATTCTTCTAATTAGATAAGTTTAGAAAATTTGATAGAAAGCACAGGTCATTCTGTGCTTTTTCTCGTATAAAACATTTATTACGTGCAGTTTCTCTATTTTTGTCAAACGTAAATCGTAAGTGGATTCTTGAAATTATTCTGAAAAAATTAAACCAGTGTATAAAATTGCTGTTTGGCTAGTCGGCATTGTCAGTCTGTGGCCGGTTCAGTCGTCATTCGGACAAGCGGGTAAAGCCGAGCGAGTTAGATTACAAAAAAAGTATGTGGATGAAATAGCTACCCTAGCGTCGCATCCCAAACTTTTAGAAGCTTTTACACTTATTAATGACCTTGAACCCGAGACTCGAAAGGAGCACATTCTGCTAACCGAAATCCCAGCACCCCCCTTCAAAGAGGAAAAGCGGGCGAAGAAATTTGCTGAACTACTCCAACAAATTGGCGTAGATCGGGTGTGGATCGACGAGGTGGGAAATGTTTTAGCCCTACGAAAAGGGGTGAAGGGAGGAAAAACGGTCCTGGTAGAAGCCCATTTGGACACCGTTTTTCCAGAAGAGACGGATGTTTTGGTAAAGGTGAGTGGCGACACGTTGAAAGCACCTGGAATAGGGGATGATACCCGTGGACTGGCCGTGCTCTTGGCTGGGCTCAAAATCTTAAACCAACTTCAAATTAAAACCGAGGCCGATATTTTATGGGCAGGAACCGTGGGGGAAGAAGGGCTTGGCGATCTAAGAGGGATCAAACATCTTTTTAATACGCCTTCACTAACGATAGATTCGCACATCGCACTGGATGGTGTGGGTATCGGACGAATTGTGAATAGTGCTGTTGGTTCAATACGCTACCGAATCAAATTCAAAGGACCCGGTGGGCATTCGTTTGGAGCTTTCGGACTGGCAAATCCACACCATGCGCTGGGCAGAACGATTGCCGAATTTGTAGAAAAAGCCGATGAATATACCCGAACCGGTGAAAAAACAACCTATAATATCGGTGTAATTGGGGGTGGAACCTCCGTAAATGCCATTCCCTATGAATCCTGGTTGGAAGTGGATATGCGCTCAGAAAATGCCTCTCGCCTAGCGGGATTAGAGCGTTTATTTTTAAATGCGGTCGAATCTGGTCTCCAACGGGAAAATGAAATCCGGAAAATGGGCGAAGAATTGACGGCTGAAATCATCAAAGTTGGCGATAGACCGTCGGGTTCCATACCTGAATCCGCTCCCCTCGTTCAACGTGCCGCAGCTTCAGCCGCACATTTGGGCACCGTACCCATGTTAGGAGCAAGCTCTACAAATTCCAATACGCCCCTTTCCCTTGGAATTCCCTCTGTAACCATTGGCTCGGGTGGCAATGCCGGAGGGGCACATTCGTTAGACGAATGGTGGATTAATGAAAATGGACACCTGGGGATTCAACATTTACTACTGGTATTGTTGGCTGAATCCGGTATAAAAGAATAGTCAGGAACGAAACATGCCAAGTCAGACGAACGCATGATAAGATTCATTTTGCTCTTAATTGGTCTGGTGGGTTCTACCCCCTTGTTCGCAAAGAATACGTTGCAACAGGCCGATTCCCTATTTGCTATTGGACAGTATACCGTTGCAAGGGACCTCTACAAGAGCCAGTTGCTTAAAGACGAAGAAAAAGGTAAACAATGGAGACCCCACGTATTACTGAAAATGGCGTACATCGAAGAAGTAAATGGGGATTATACCCAAAGTCTTTACTATTTATCCTTGCTTTCCAATATCGCTCCTTCCGAAGCTATTTATCAAAAAATGGAAGCCATCGCACTCAAGCATCGGTTGAGCGGTTATACATTCAATGACTTCAGCTATTTTGTTTTGTATATTAAAAAGTACGGGAAATGGGTTTACTTGTTTATGATCGCAGTCACCGGTTATGTGCTGGTAGAATTATTTCTCAAATACCGTAAAAACGAAGCAATCACCTTCTTTCCTAAATTGATTATCGTGCTGTTCTTGATTGCATTATTGGTGGTCATCAACATCGGATCCTTATACAAAGAAGCCATCGTAGCCAGTAGTCCAACGTTCATGCGAGACAAACCTTCCTCCGCATCCGCCGTTCTCGGGACGATCAATAAAGGAAATAAAGTCGTGGTACTAGGACGAAAAGATCATTGGAAATTAGTTTTAGTGAAGGGTAAATTAACTTATATACGCGAGAGCGACTTGCTGTTGATCTGATAGCAGTCAACGGAGTGATACTTATTCGAAATAAAATGGCGAAAAGAAAAACTTACCAGGGAATTACCATTACGGATTTTGCAGCGGAAGGGAAATGTATTTATAAATCGCCTGAGACTGGCGTTATTTTTATCGATGGGAAAATCGCTCCCGGGGATGTAGTAGACCTGGAAGTTTACCGAAGTAAAAAAAATTTTCAGGAAGCAAAGGTTACAGCCCTACATCAGTTGTCCCCGCTAAGAACTGAACCCACCTGTATCCATTTCGAAACCTGTGGCGGTTGTCGCTGGCAGAACATACGCTACGAGGAACAGCTGAAATTCAAGGAACGCCTAGTGAAGGATCATCTTGAAAGGATTGGTAAACTCGATGAAGTACCCTTGCTGCCTATTATTGCGGCCGACGAAACACTTTACTATCGGAACAAGCTGGAGTTCACTTTTACCAATTCCCGATGGCTTACTCGGGAGGAAATTGCCACCGAATTGTCATTAAGTCGTAACGCTCTAGGTTTTCATATTCCAAAGCGATTCGATAAGGTGTTCGCTGTACGCGAATGTCAGCTGCAACGCGATCCCTCCAATCGAATAAGAAATAGTTTGATGAATTGGGCAGAAGGGGAGGGGCTAGCCTTTTATGACCTGCGAAATAACCGAGGCTTTTTACGAAATCTGATCATTCGTACGGCCAATACCGGTGAGGTGATGGTCATCGTACAATTTGGTGAAAACCAACTGGAAAATATCGAAAGGGTTATGGAATTTCTAAAAAGGTCCTTCCCTGAAATAACCTCTCTTTACTATATTGTCAATTTAAAAGGAAACGATTCCTATCAAGACCAAGAGGCCATCCATTATTCAGGTGAGCAAGCCATTCGAGAAAAAATGGAGGACCTCACTTTCCGGGTCGGACCCAAATCCTTTTATCAAACCAATTCTACCCAAGCCCACCGCCTCTATCAAGTAGCACGTGAATTCGCACAACTATCTCCAAACGACTTAGTTTTCGACCTTTACACGGGCACAGGCACGATTGCTAATTACGTTGCTAAAAATGCTAAACATGTAATTGGGATAGAATATGTTGAGGAAGCGGTGGCGGATGCGCGCATTAATTCGGCGTTAAACCAGCTATCGAACACTGAATTTTTTGCAGGCGATATGAAAGTGGTTCTATCTGAAGACTTTCTAGCGCAAAAAGGGCGTCCTGATGTGCTCATAACCGATCCGCCGCGGGCGGGGATGGAACCTCCGGTTGTTGAGGTAATATTGAAAGCCGCACCGCAACGAATTGTCTATGTAAGTTGTAACTCCGCTACGCAGGCGCGCGACATACAAATGATGTCTGAACAGTATCGTGTGGAAAAGGTTCAGCCTGTCGATATGTTTCCCAATACCCATCATGTAGAGAGTGTCGCATTGCTTACTCGAATATAATACAAGGCTGTTATAATATTTTTGTATTAGTCGTTTTTAGAGAGTATAGAATTATTCCGACTTGTCTTTTACTTTTGTAAGTTATTGAAAAAGAGTTAGTTAGGTTGTTTTAGTTTAAGTTAAACTTAAATAAGTGGATTTGCTTTTTTAAAGAAAACGTCGGAGGCACACAGGGTGATCCGACGTTTTATTTTTAGAGAAAAAGCACCAGGGGGTGAAAATCTACCGAGGGTTAAAAGGGTGGATCGCCGTTTGGATCACTGATATTAAAGCCCCCCATATCATTCGCTCTACTTCGGAATGTATTAGTAGCCGCGCCCTGTTCAAAATTTCCGATGCTATCGCCGGCGGGAAAGCCTGTTTCTCCACTTGTTTCGTAAAATGAATCCAGATCAGCGAATTTGGTATACCGACCGATAAAGCGAAGTTTCACCGTATCCAACGAACCCGCTCGGTTTTTAGCAACGATCACCTCACCGACTCCCAGCGTAGAATTCCCGGCTTCGTCCTCCGAAATGCCGTAGTATTCCGGTCTATAAAGGAAGATAACCATGTCGGCGTCCTGTTCTATGGAGCCAGATTCCCGTAAGTCTGACAGTTGCGGTTTTTTATCACCTCCGCGGGTCTCTACCGCCCTACTCAATTGGGATAGGGCAATGACGGGAACGTTGAGCTCTTTGGCTAGTCCTTTAAGCGAACGAGAAATGATGGCTATCTCTTGTTCCCGGTTTCCGCCACCGCGTCCTCCCGTATCGGCCGTCATTAGCTGAAGGTAATCGACAATCACCATTTGAATGTCGTGTTGAGCTTTAAGTCGACGGCATTTAGCACGGAGTTCCAGGATGGAAAGGGCAGGTGTATCGTCTATAAATATAGGTGCATTGGCTAACGCATTGATACGCGAATGCAATTGCTGCCATTCATGGGGGGCCAGGGCTCCTTTCTTTATTTTTTCGCCACCGATCTCTGCTTCGGCTGAAATCAAACGGTTCATCAGCTGTACGGCCGACATTTCCAGGGAAAAAATAGCGACTCCCTTTCGGTAATCAACGGCGGCGTTCCGCATGGCTGACAAGACAAAAGCCGTTTTACCCATACCGGGTCGGGCGGCGAGGATAATCAATTCACTGGGTTGCCATCCCGATGTCAGGTGATCCAATTCGGAAAACCCAGAGGGTACCCCGGTTAGTCCATCCGGTTGGTTCTGCCTAATTTCCAATTCTTTGATGGTCATATTCAGCAAAGAGGCCATATCCACGTAATTTTTGCGGATATTGGATTCGGAAATTTGGAATAAGGCTTGTTCGGTACGATCGAGTAAATGGAAAACATCGGTCGTGTCTTCATAAGCTTCTCGGAGAATATCGGAAGAAACCCGTATAAGCTCTCTTTTGATGGCAGCCTGGGAAATGATCCTTGCATGGGCTTCGATATTGGCTGCGGAGTGAACCTTAGTTGTGAGTTCGGTTACATAAGCAGCGCCACCTACCAAGGTCAGTTCACCCGTAGAACGTAGTTTAGCCGTTACGGTGAGTAGGTCAATCGGTTCTGATTCGGAAAATAAACTGATGATTGCCCTAAAGATCCGTTGGTGGGCTTCCTTGTAAAAGCTCTCAGGCTTAAGTATGTCAGCTACAGTCGATAACGCGTCTGACTCTAACATCAGAGCACCCAAAACTGCCTCTTCTAGGTCCAGTGCCTGAGGTGGTAATTTGCCAAATGTTTGATCGGGAGCGGGCATTCGCACACCCCCTCGACTCATCATTTGAGTTCGCTTTACTTCTGTTGCTCGGTCATTTTCCATACTAATACAATATTAGGGATATATGAGCAGATGCGAAACACAGTGCTTAAACTTTATTTTTATTCGTTTAATTAGTGAACTTAAAACAAATATTTTTGCAACTTTGAGTTAGAAAATGGCTCGTTTTCGCGCTTAATTCTGTTGTATTATATACAAAGTTTTACCATTAAAACACAACAACTTAACATTTCATAATTTGCTCGAAAAAGTAATTTCCTTAGAGGATATCCCGTTGGTGGACTTCCTGGGCGTACAAAACGCGAATATCAAAGAAATCTCATCAGCTTTTCCTAAAAGCAAATTGATTTCAAGAGGCAATGAGATTAGAGTAAGAGGAGCGGAGCCGGAAATCACCCGTATCTCCGAAATACTAGAGTCCTTGGTGGCGCATTTTCAAAAACACGGGCATATCACTCCGACCCAAATAAAAAGTTATGTCCAGGATGGCCCCCAGGCGCAGGACTTGGACCAACTAGACGAAAATGTGATCCTGATCGGAAACAAAGGGTTGGTCATTAAGGCACGCACACCTAATCAGATCAAACTTCTAAAAGCCGCTCAACAGCATGATTTGGTATTTGCCACCGGTCCGGCCGGAACAGGAAAAACCTATACCGCCGTCGCCATTGCTGTAAAGGCCCTGAGAAACAAGGAAGTTAAGAAAATTATCATCACCCGACCGGCGGTAGAAGCCGGCGAGAATCTCGGTTTTTTACCGGGGGATCTCAAAGAAAAAATAGATCCGTATCTGCGTCCGATCTACGATGCACTCGATGATATGCTACCTACCGATCGACTGAAACTTTACCTTGAAAATCGTACCATTGAAATAGCACCTCTTGCATATATGCGGGGTAGGACGTTGAAAAGTGCCTTTATTTTGCTCGATGAGGCCCAAAATACTACCTCCATGCAAATGAAAATGTTTTTGACCCGTATGGGGCCAAATTCTAAGGTAATCATCACCGGAGACCGTACGCAAGTCGATTTACCCAAAAATCAGAAATCCGGTCTGATTGACGCATTACATATATTAGCGAAAGTAAAAGGCGTTGGATTTGTAGAACTCGATAGTATGGACGTTGTCAGACACAAGCTTGTGAAGGAGATTCTGGCTGCTTATGATAAAAGTGAGACCTAAGTATGGATTTTCTTTCTTAGGGGGGATAATTCTATTATTTATTCAGGTAGTTTTTCTGCCCGTTGACTCCGTAGGACAATCCGATGATGCCATTAAAAGATGCGCTACCATGGAAGCCTATTGGTTCGGTCAACGGACACGTGTGGATTCCATCACGCCACTTGATCTTTTGAATCGACGGGTCAATCAGTACCTGAAGGATAGAAGGAGGCAACGTAAGGCCGAATTCGAAGTGATCAATATCCCCGTTGTGGTTCACGTGATTCATAATCAACCTCAAAACATCATCGGTGGATCGGGTAATCCAAATATCTCGGAAGAACAGATACGAAGCCAAATCCGTATACTCAACGAAGATTACCGAAAACTGCCGGGAAGTCCAGGTTATAACGAACATCCCGCCGGGGCGGATACTAAAATTAGCTTCTATCTCGCTGATTTTGACCCCAACGGTGCGGCAACCAATGGGATTACCCGCACCTATTATGAAGCCAAAAGCACGTTCAACCCCTATACCGATGCCCCGCTCCTCGCCAATATCATCAGTTGGCCTACCGACCAATATCTGAATATCTGGGTCTGTGCACTAAGTGGTAATTATCTCGGCGTTGCGCAATTCCCGTCGGTATCAGGTGTTCCAGGTCTGGATAATAACCAAGCCAACCAGGCTCTTACCGATGGCGTAATAATTGATTATCGGAGTTTCGGGGATAGGGGAGCAGTCCAAAATAATGATTACAACCAAGGCCGCACCGCCACTCATGAAATAGGCCATTGGCTTGGACTTTTGCATATTTGGGGCGATGCCCGATGCGGTGATGACTATTGTGATGACACGCCCTGGGCTGAATCATCGAACACGACTTCTTGCAACGAACGTTTTTCAAATTGTAGGGGAACAACCTCACGTAATATGATCGAAAATTACATGGATTACTCCCCAGATCGCTGCATGAATATTTTCACATTCAACCAAATGGAAAGAATGCATGCCGTTTTGGAATTAAGTCCTCGACGGGCGAGTTTGGTGGCAAACGCCCGAAAACTTCGCCTCGAAGAAAGTGAGCAGTTACAGGTCAGGGTATTTCCGAATCCTATTGTCGGTAAAGAATTGAAAGTTGAGGTTCGTCATCAGGGATTTAAAGACGTAGAAATAGCTATCGCCGATTTACAAGGGAAGATTTATTCGGTAGAAAAATTTACCAAAATCTGGAGTCGAGAGATTGTGACGCAAGTCGGCAACCTTACAAGGGGAGTCTATTTGGTAATCGTTACAAATGAATCAGGAGAGAAACAATCTTCGAAATTTGTAGTAAATTAATAGAATGTTTCAACGCATTCTATTTTTAAGATACATACTATTACTTTTAGTTGGGATTTTCGCAGGTTTTTACCTCCCAATTCTTGAGCAACGCATCGCAATACCCCTCCTGGTCGGTACTATTGGGCTCACATTGGTTTTCTTTAACTGGAAGGGCAGTCGTCATTCTTTCACGAAATTTTTTCTTTTAGCAGACCTCTTAGTTTTAGGGTGGTTTGTGGCCAACCGACATCACCAGCGCCTGATTCATGCCATCAACGAGGTTGAAAACGCCTCGTATATCGGTTTTGTGGCCACCATAACCAGCCTTCCCGAAAAAAGGAAGAAATCCTATCGCTACGAAGCACGAGTCGACGAGTTGTTCTTGACATCGGGTAGCAAGACCATTTCTTCCAAAACGCTGATTTACTTTCGATCTGATCTCGAGAAGCTGCCGAGGGTCGGCGACAAGATTTTCATTTTGGGACAATTACAGCGACCGAGACAGGTTGCCAACACGTTTCAATTCGACTATCGCAAATACCTCGAAAGACAGGGAATCGCTTGGACCGTTTACATTTCAGACCCCAATCGTTTTTTCTACCTACCCACGACCACACGGAATCAAAGTCTCTTGTTTTGGCCAGCATATTTGTCGGAGAAAACTGACCAAATTTTTGAGAAATACATCCCAGGTCAAGATGCCTACGGACTTACCAAAGCAATGATTTTAGGGAGAAGGGATGATATACGCGCCGAAATAAATGACGCCTTCGTTAATTCCGGCACCGTACATATTTTGTCCGTCTCAGGGCTACATGTGGCCATATTTTTTGCCGTTTTACATTTTATCCTAAGTCCACTAAAACGGTACCGTTGGGGAACCTATCCCTATCTGATAGCAATGATTCTATTTCTGAGTGCTTACGCATTGGTTACGGGTATGCCGGCTTCGGTACAAAGAGCGGCCTTGATGTGTATTTTATGGCTCATTGCATCGACTTTCGCTCGCAAACAAATCCCCTTGAATACGCTTGCCGTGGCCGCTTTTGCCATTTTAATGGGGGATCCGTCTTCGTTTTATGACATAGGCTTTCAACTATCGTTTATGGCCATGCTGGGCATTTTTTTATGGAATAAACCGCTGTTAAGTCTTTATGAGCCAAAATATAAACTGACAAAGCATTTGTGGGGCGTGGTGGTTATGTCAATTTCGGCCCAACTAATGACATTACCCCTCACCACCTATTATTTCAACCAATTTCCAACCTATTTTCTGTTGGCCAACATTCTCGCCGTCGACTTATCGGGCTTATTAATACCCGCTTCTTTAGCATTGTTGCTTCTGGGAGGCATTCCATGGGAGAAGGGAGCCTATTTAATCGGGCATCTAGTAAATCTTATTGCGGAGGTTGTAAATCTAATAGTGTCCCTGCCTGAGAAGATGCCTTATTATCTGCTT
>Ga0182793_1001079_pt1 | contig 17904 bp, 20 predicted proteins | sample Passage237A_FD_130498 | JGI IMG/M metagenome (GOLD analysis project Ga0182793, IMG submission 130498) | Cellulose adapted compost microbial communities from Newby Island Compost Facility, Milpitas, CA, USA - Passage2 37A (version 2) (version 2) ... | reverse complement strand
GGGGGGGGGGGGGGGGGTGAGAACATCCTAAAGCACAAGGGGACCGGCGGGGGGAGCGCAACGCGAGATGCAGCCTAAATAGAGTTTTTTGAATGACCGCGATTTCCGACCTCAAAGCTCAACTGAATATCACCGATGAAGCCGATGGCGAGTTGCTTGAGCGCTGCCTTGCATCGGCGGAAGCGTTCACCACGGCCTATATCGGCGGCGGAACACCCGTCGATTATGCCGATGCCCCCGCCGATCTACGGCAAGCAATCCTGTTGCTTGCTGCACACTGGTTTGAGAACCGGGAGGCAACCCTTATTGGCATCAACGCCACCGAACTACCGCTTGGCTTTTACGAACTCGCCAATTCGCATCGGGAATGGGTGTTCTAATGGCCGCCTATTCTCCGCAACTTAAGCGCGTCATGGCGAAAATTGAGGGCGTCCCGGATGCTATTCGCAAGGATATCGAACCGGCCTTGCGCAAATCAGGTGACGAATTGGCGGGCATGATTGCCCATCTTGCGGAGCCCTCCCGCGATAGTGGCGACCTTATCGAGAGCATTGAAGTTACCCCTCCCGGCGGAACGACCCCGGCCTATAGCCAGCCGGGCGGCTCGCATGTCGTGGGTGATCTTCAAGTTGCTGTGACGGTAGGCAACTCGGACGTGCGTTATCCGCATCTTGTGGAATACGGCACGGCCAAAGCCGATGCGCATCCCTTTTTCTGGCCAGCCGTCCGCAGCCTGCAAAAGCGCATTAACAACCGGACCAATCGCGCGATCCGCACGGCTGCAAAGAAATGGTGGGCCAGCAAATGAGCGAACCGACCCTTGCCTTGCAAACAGCGATCCGCAGCCGGTTGATTTCAACGCCAGCCGTTACGACATTGGTCCCTGCCAGCCGGATCATTGAAGGACCGACGCGGCCCGAACGCTTTCCCTCAATCATCTTTGGCAGCGGCCAAACCGTGTTTGCCGGACGCGCCTACTCGTGGCGGCATGTCTGGGCCTATCTCGATATTCACATTTGGACGCTGGAAGGCGGCACGGAAGCCGCCCGCCGGATTGCCAATGAAATTGACCGCGCACTTGTGCCGCCGCTCACGGTGCCCGGTTTCGAGCTTCTGGGCGGCAATTTCAATGTGACCGCTGCCCGGTTCTTTCGTGACCCCGACGCGCTGCATGGGCATGGCGTCATGTCCGTTCAGGCATTGCTTGGGGAGTATTTCTGATGCGCGCCGGACGCCTTGACCGCACCGTCAACTTGCAGCGGCTTACCGAAACCGTGAACGCGGCAGGCACGGTCAGCACTGTTTGGACAACTTTCGCCACCGTGCGCGCCGAACTGGTCAGCAACTCGCTGACCGAAACTGGCTATGCCTTCGGGGAAGCCGATAACGACGCCTTGAGTTTCCGTATCCGCTACCGCTCCGGGCTCACGACAACGGACAGGCTCACCTATGAGGGCCGCGTCTATAATCTTGTCGGCATCGTGGAAATTGGCCGCCGCCGTGCGCTCGAACTGCGTTGCGAGGCCGTCAAATGAGGGGCGTCAAACCGGCCAGCATTGTGAGCGGTAGCAGCCCCGTCAAAGATGTGCCGCAAGCCCCCTCCTATTTTCCGAAGGATGCGAAGGCCGAATGGAGCCGCGTTGCGCCGATCCTCATTCTTGAGCGCAAGACGCTGACCTTTGCTGACCTTGCAACGCTTGAGAACTATTGCCTTGCCGTGGGCACGATGCGGGAAGCCCGTCGCGTTCTCAACCGGGAAGGCATCGTTACTCCCGAAGGCAAGCGGCATCCCGCTTTCGGCATTATGAACGCTGCCCAGACAACGCAGCGCCTTTGTGCTGCCGAACTTGGTCTTACGCCTGTCAGCCGCTCCCGGCCTGCAATCCGTGAAGAATCCCATGACGATGACAGCGCCGACTTGGGTTTTTGACAATAGCGAGATCCCGGATCCGTTCGGCTATGGCGAGCGGGCCGTTCGGTTTCTCCGGGCATTACGGCATCCAAAAAGCACCGCTCCTAATCGCGCCTTTCAACTCGACAGGTGGCAAGAAAGGATCGTGCGCCGCATCTATGGGCCACGTCACCCGGATGGCACTCGCGTTGTTCGCACGGTTGTCTTGTTGCTCCCGCGCGGCAACCGCAAGACAACGCTTTCGGCAGCGCTGGCCTTGCTTCATACGATTGGACCGGAGCGCCTGCCCAGCGGCGAAGTGATTTCGGCGGCGGCGGACAGGAAGCAAGCCCGGCTTGGCTATGCAGAAGCCGCAGGCATTTGCCGGGCGCATCCGAAGTGCAATGGTGCGGTGCGCATCGTGGATAGCCGCAATCGCATCACCTTCAAAACCGAAGGATCATTCTATGAGGCGATTTCTGCCGACGCAGGAACGCAACACGGGCGCACCCCTGTTTTCGTTCTGGCGGATGAACTTCATGCTTGGAAAAAGCGCGACCTTTGGGACGTGCTGCGTTCGGGCTTACCCAAAACACGCGGCTCGCTTTGCGTCATCGCCACAACGGCGGGACGCGGCCAAGACAACCTTGCCTATGAGATGATTGAATATGCCCGCAAGGTTGCGCGCGGTGACATTGATGACCCTGCAACGCTTCCGATCCTCTTTGAGACCGAACCAAAAGCGGATTGGCGCGATGAAAGCGTTTGGCGGGCGGCGAATCCCGGCCTTTCCTGCAATCCGCCTTATCCTGACATAGAAGGCTTGCGCCAGCTTGCCCGCGAAGCCGCGAACCGCCCCGGTGACCGGGAAGCCTTCCGGCAATTGCACCTCAATATCTGGTTAGACCAAAGCCGCAGTCCCTTTGTCGATATGGCGGTTTACGACGCGGGGAACTTGCCCATTGCGGCGAACGACAATGATCCTTGCTGGATTGGCGTCGATATGTCCGCGACAACAGACCTGACCGCCGTTGTGGCGGCCTTCAATCGCGATGGCGACATATCGGTTTTGCCGCATTTCTTTTTGCCGGGCGATCTTTTGCGCGACCGTGCAGATAGAGACGGCGTTCCCTATCCCGTATGGGTTGATGAGGGCCACATGACCGCAACGCCGGGCAATGTGATCGACTACAGCGCGGTCACAGATTACATCCGCGACCTTTGCGCACGTTTCGACGTGAAAGAAATCAATTTCGATCCGGCCTATGCGCAGCCGGTCATGGCCCCGCTCATGGCCGATGGCTTCCCGGTTTTTACGATGCGGCAAGGCTGGGTGACGCAATCGCCTGCCCTTAACGAGCTTGAGCGCGCGATTGTCGGCAAACACTTCCGGCACAATGGGCATCCAGTCTTGCGCTGGAACTTTGCGAACGTCGCCATTCATACTGATAGCGCGGGCAACCGGACGATGCATAAGGGCAAAAGCACAGGCCGCATTGATGGCGCGGTTGCCACATGGATGGCGGTCAGCCGTGCCGTCGCAAACGACAACAATTCAATCTATGACGATGCCGAGCTTCGCCCGGCTGGCCTCATGTCTTTCTAGGAACGCAACATGGCGACTAACGACCAAATTCTTGCCGTCACCGTCGAAGCCCGCATTAACAAGCTCGAAAAGGAAATGAAGCGGGCCAGTGGCATTGTCGGCAATAACTTCAATCACATGGAGCGCCGCACGAAGCAAGCCGCCGACCGCATGGAACGCTCTTTGCGGAACTCAACAGCTAATATCAATCGCTTGCTTGGCGGCATTGGCGTGGGCATTGGCCTGAATGAAATTCGCCAGCTTGCCGAGCGATGGACCGACCTTACTTCGCGCGTGAACATCGCCGCCGGAAGTCAGGAACAGGGCGCGGAAGTCATGGAACGCATTTCACAGATTGCGCGCCGGACCTATAGCGACCTTGGTCAAACCGCCGAAACCTATATCAGCAATTCCACGGCGCTGAAGGAGCTTGGCTATTCCACGCAAGCGCAACTCGACTACACCGAAGCCCTGAATAACGCACTTGTCGTTTCTGGCGCGAAAGGTAACAAGGCGGCAAGCGTTATGAACGCGCTTTCCAAGGCAATGGCGCTGGGCCAGCTTCGCGGCGAAGAACTCAACACCGTTATTCAATCCGGCGGGCGTGTGGCGCAAGCATTGGCCGAAGGATTGGGCGTTACCACGAATGAACTTCGCACCCTGGGCCAGCAAGGCAAGCTCACGGGCGAGGTTGTGCTTAAAGCCCTGACAGGCCAGCTTGGGAAGCTGCGGGAGGAAGCCGATTCCATGCCCGCGACAATCTCCGATGCCGTTGTGCTTTTGCGGAACGCCATGACCGAATATGTCGGCAAGCTGAATGAGGCGCGTGGCATCACTTCCATCTTTTCGGATGGCATCATTCTGGCGGCGGACAATATCGAACATATCGCTAATGCCGCCGTAACCGCTGGCCTTGCAATCCTTACCGGATATGTTCCCGCAATTGCGCGCGCCACGGCGGCACAGGTTGCAATGATTGCGACCAATCCTTTTCTCTTACTCGTTTCCGCCATCGGCGCGGCAACATTTGCCCTGTCCGCCTTCGGTGACGAAATCCGTCCCATTGAAGGCGAAATGGCGAACCTTCAAGACTATGCGGGTGCGGCATGGGATGAGATTTCAAACGCCGCTATCTCTGCCGGTTCCAAGATTAGCGAAACTTTTTTGAGCGCGATCAATTGGATTGTCCGCGCCCTTGACGGCGCTGAAGTCAGTTTCTCCGATCTGGTCAACTTCGCGAAGCAAGCGGCAAACAATCTCATTGGCTCTTTCGGCCTGATTAACGATGCGATCTTGCTCACCTTTACGAAGCTCCCGGCTGCGGTGGCCGATGCCGTCTTGTCCGGCATGAACATGCTCATTGCCGGAGTGGAGCGCGGCATTAACACGGTCATTGAAGCGGTCAATGCCGCTATCGACGGCTTGAATACTATTGGCGACAAGGTGGGTCTTACGCTTGGCACCGTCGCGCCTCTCACCTTGCAGCGGATCGAAAACGCCTATGCGGGCGCTGGGGCGGCGGCTGGTGCCGCCTATGGCGAGGCGCTGCGGAAGGCGTCGCAAGATCATATCGGTAATGCGCTTGCTACATTGCGAGAAGGTGCCAATACCCGTGCAGCGGCGCGCGCCGATAGCGCCCAGCCTGAAACAAGCGGTCAAGGTGGCAACGTGCCCGCCGCCAGCGGTGCGGGATCGAGCGCAGGCAAAGGAAAAGCCGAGAAGGCTTCAGAATATGAGCGTCAAGTCACCCGTATTCAGGCGACCATCGCCGCGCTTCGCATGGAAGCGGGTGTTCGCCGTGAGGTGACAGGCTCGCTTGAGGAACAAGAGCGTGCCGTGGAACGCGCACGGATGGAACATGAACTTTTGAATGCCGCCCTTGCTTCCGGTCAACAAGACACGCCGGAGCTTCGGGCGAGTATCGCGGCATTGGCACAGACCTATTCGGAAGCTGCCTTGGAAGTGGAAGCCCTTGCACAAAGTCAGCAAGACGCCGCGCGCGCCGCAGAAACTTTTCAAGCAATGGAAAAGGACATGATGCGCGGTTTCGTCAGTGACATTGCGCAAGGCGTGACCGCGCTCGACGCACTGGGCAATGCGCTCAACCGCATTGCCGACAAGCTCACGGATATGGCGCTGGATGGCCTTTTCTCTGGCGTTCCGGGCGGCGGCATTTTCGGAGCGATTGGAGGGCTCTTGGGCTTCAAGCGCGGCGGCTATACTGGCGACCGTGGCACGTCCGAAGTGGCGGGCGTTGTGCATGGCCGCGAATTTGTCATGAACGCGCGGGCAACTGAAAAGCACCGTCCCTTGCTTGAGGCAATTAATCGGGGAGTGCCCGGCTATAGAGACGGTGGCTTTGTTTCGGGCAAACCGTCCAGCCGCATGGCAGAGGCACCGATTGGCAGCATCGCTCAATCAACTGTTATCAACGTCAATACGCCGGTCACAGTGAATGCGAATAGTGGCTCCCCCGCACAGAATGAAGATTTAGCCAAGCGAGTGGCGCAGCGGATTGAGGCGAGCCAGCGAGCTTTGATTATCTCGGAAGTTCAGAAACAAATGCGCCCCGGCAACATGCTCAACAACCGAGCAAGGTAAAGCTTGACCTTCTATTCATCGACTAATAGTCTCTATTCATCAATTAATAAGGAAGTCTTTAATGCCTACCCAAATCCTCCTGCCCGATGAAAGAGCCGAACAACTCAAACGGTTTGCAGATGCTGAAGGCCTGACCATCTCTGATGCGGTGGGTGCACTTATCCGCCTTGCTATTGAAGCGGGAAAGATTCCCGACGAGCTTCCCGGCTTCGAGGTCACGCGGCACGGCAAGTCCGTGAAAATCGACACTGGCGCTTGGACCCGGACATTGACCCGCGATCTTGCCAAGAGCTACGCCGACCAAATCCGGGCCGTGACGCGCCCGATTCTTACGCCGGGCAAAGGCAATCCCTTTATGCCAATCCCGGACCTTAGCGTTACGCGCCGGGGCGTTGGCGTAAAGCTGGTTGACCAGAAGTCCGGCACCGAGAAGACCGTCGCTCCCGGCGTTGCGGAAGACGTTGCCCGGCTTATCGACCGCGCCGCGAAGTAACGACCGCTATAATAGAAAAAACCCCGGCGTCCGAGCGCCGGGGTTTTCCAGTGATACTCATGTCCTAGCCGCTAATCCAGAACCAGCTAAACATATGATTCATAACGATAATTGTCAATCTTTCGATGATAGATTTTGGGAAGATTTTGCCGCTGAAATCGACAAGTCTGTTGAGCCAAAGCCCCTCACACCCGCGCGGCGCTCAATGCTTGCCGAGATTGAGCGCGAGCTTGACGCCCTTTGTCTCCCGGAGGCGGGGGAACTCCCCCAGCTTGTTGCTACGCCCCGCCGTCAGACCTTGCTTGAACGCCTCAAAGCGGCTGGCAATTTTGCGTCAGTTCCGACCGGGAAAACTGCGTCAAATTCGGGTGGAAAAATTGCGTCATTTTCCGAACCCCTGAAAACGCAAGAAACCCATGTAGCACATACATCTTTCGCGCGTGGCGAGACTGTTTGTCCAGTTAGGGCAAAATCACCCCTCCCAAACACCCCTATTTCCACCCCTTCAAAATCATGGAAACACGCCACACAGGAACAGAAGCTATCCCGTGCTGTTACCGTTATCGGTCATGCTGGATATAGCCTCACGTTGAACCTTAGTGACGCTCAAGAGGAAGCCCTTAGAAAGTCCCGCGACCCGGCGCGGCACCTTTCAGACAGGATCAACCGTGCATTGAAGGAAGCGGGGATAGAAGCCCCTGAATACGCCTTCGCCTTGGAAGTTTCTGACAAGGGCAGGCTTCACGCTCACGGGGCGATTGTTCTCCCGGCCCATGCCGACCGGGAGCGCATCAAGCAAGCCCTTATGCGGGCAGGTGGCAGGATCAAGGGCAAGGCTGCGGCGCGGCAAGTGAAGCTCGATCCCATGCCCGAACCTGCCGGGTGGGCGTCTTACTGCCTCAAAGATTTGAAGCTCACCCGGAAGGCGCTGGGCACGAACAAGATTGCGTTCCTTTCAACGGGGCTCAAGCGCCGGTGTCGTGATTAGTGGGTGTAGTTGTATTCCTCGCCGCCATAAGGAACGAGGCAGCAACGTTTCTTGTCCCATGTCCAGCAGGCGCTTGTTTCATACCCGCTTGTGAATGGCCCCTTGTAACGAACGACAAGCCGAAAGAAGAAGTTGTCAGTTGTTGGGTAGGCGATTTCGTTAACGTCTCCCGGTCCGTTTCCTACGTGTTGAAAGCGAATATGCTCGTCGGGGCACCAAAACCAAATTTCGCGGCTCTCTCCTGATTTGAAGATTGGCAAAACTTTGGTTGTGTGCCCCTGTGTTACCTCTTTCGGTTCGGCTGGTTCCGTTTCAAACGAAATGCTCCCGGACATGGATTCTATGATTGCGGGTGTCTTCCCGTGATTTGCAATCGAGTAATCAATGAAGAAATTCCAATCCCCCATATGCTCTTGGCTGCCGATACTGTGAACCCCGGACAGAAAGACATATGGCCGCTCAACAGCGTTGAGAGTTTTTTCAGCGGCATCGGCGGACGCTTGACCTGCCCTAGCAGTGTCGCGCGTGTATTTGAGCGTCCATGCAAGCCCCGCAAGTGTTCCCAAGCCAACAGCAATCTGTATCCACGCAATTAGCGTCATTGTCTTGGCAGCGTCGGCCATTGCCTGTTGCGCAAGTAAATCTTCTAGCTTGATGAATCTATCGAGCCCCGACCCCGGTTCGGCCAAGGCATGAGCGGCACTGCTGACCAATGCCAGCAAGGTGACTGCAAGCGCGATGCTCCAAACAGCTTTTGTCATTTCTCCCCCAAGCGTAGCTAAATAGCTATTCCGCTATATAGCTAACTAGCTGAAAAACATAAACAATTTCTGTTGACGGCAAGAATCCGCCCGTGCAAGCCTCGCACAACTTCACCACGAATTTACGAGGCACACGGAATGATCGTCAAAATTGAAGGTAACGACGTTTTTCTTGCGGAAGGTGTTTACGACCGGCTTCTGGAAGCCCTCGCCGGTGTGAGGCCCATCCCGGCCATTGATGGGGTGGAGCGCCCTATCGAGGGTTGGCAGTTTATGGAAGCTCTGGGCGAGGCGGGAATTTGGAACGCTGACATTCTGAACGATCCACACCGGAGCGCGGCGGCATGAAGCACATTTTTGTAATCGATACTCCGTTAAGCACTGTGAAGGCCACTTGGGAACGGCAAGGGCGTATGATTGAGGTGCGGTATGGGGATCGAGTGAAGCGGGCGCAAGCAAGTGAAACCGATGCGACCAATCTTTTTGTGGCGCGCAATATCGTGCAAGGATGGATTGACGACGATATGAAAGAGGATGACTGACGAGCCTCTAGCGCCAAGCCACAACGCCCCGGACCCCACGTCCGGGGCGTTTGCGTTCCGGCCCTTTGGAAGCCTCACAGACTCGAATCCCGGTGATTTGGCCCCAATGCACAGCCCGACGCAAAACGGCGCTCACGGGCCAAATATGAGTCTCTGGGACGCACTCACCCCGGCAACCAATTTGAGCCCCTTGGGTGCTAATAAGAGGTGCTAATAATGACTGCTAATGGATTTCTATAAGTGATTGATTTTATTGATATATTCAAAATGGCTGGGGGACTAGGATTCGAACCTAGACTGGCGGAGTCAGAGTCCGCTGTCCTACCGTTAGACGATCCCCCAAAGCGCGGGCCGTGGCCCCGGTTCCAGCCTGCAAGGACGGGAACGGGGCGAGGCGCATCACTTCGGTTGCGCGGGGCGAAACCTAGTCGCCGGCCCCGCTTTCGTCAACACTCACAAGCGCATTTCGCACTCATTTGCTCACTGCAGTTCCAGACCCGCGAGATCATCCTTCGCTCGCCACTCCTCAAGTATCTTGATGAAGGCGATGGAACCGGCGCCATAGGAGCCGTTGCGGATAGCCGCGCTAGAGGGCTGGCCCTCATTGTTGTAGTAGCCGGGTGTGCATTCTTCGAGATAACGCCGGTTGAAAACCGCGACCCTCATCACCTCTTCCACCCAGGCATCTTCCGCTTCCTGCGTGGTCTCCACGACGCGGGCCTGGCTGCTCAGGCATTTCTGCACGATGTAGGAAAGGTGCTTCGACTGCTCATTCAGCATATGCGGATAGTTGGCGGTGAAGCCTGCCTGCGCATTGGAAACGATGAAGCAGTTGGGGAAGCCGCGCGTATGCATACCATGCAGCGAGGACACGCCGTCCTTCCACTTTTCGGTGAGGGTGAGGCCGTTCCGGCCATAGATTTCAAAGCCTGCGCGGCGCGTATAGCCGGTGCCCACTTCAAAGCCTGTTGCATAGATCAGGCAGTCGATCTCATATTCCTTCCCGTTCGCGATCACTGCATTCTCGGTGATGCGTTCAACGCCTCGCCCTGCCGTATCGACGAGATGAACATTGGGACGGTTGAAGGTCTGGAGATATTCGTCATGGAAGCAGGGGCGCTTGCAGAACTGGTTGTACCAGGGCTTCAGCGCCTCGGCGGCGACAGGGTCCTTTACGACGCTGTCCACACGCGCGCGGATTGATTCCATTTTCTTGAAGTCAGCAAGCTGGATGACTTCGCCGAGTTTTTCCGGCGCAAGGCCCTTCGGGTTCTTGCGCGCCATCACCAGAAGATTGCCGATGATGTCGGTCCAGCCATCATTGACGAGATCGACTTCCTGAAAGCCGCCGGAGACAAGCGTATTGAAATTATCCATGCGCTTCTGCTGCCAGCCGGGCTCAAGGCTCTTCACCCATTGCAGATCGGTCGGTCGGTTGTTGCGCACATCGATGGAAGACGGCGTGCGCTGGAAGACATAGAGTTCCTTCGCCCATTCGCCGAGATGCGGCACACATTGCACGGCCGTTGCGCCCGTGCCGATGATGCCGACGCGCTTGTCCTTCAGCCCTTCAAGGCCGCCATTGCAGTCGCCACCCGTGTAGCCATAATCCCACCGGCTGGTATGAAACGAATGGCCTTTGAAACTTTCAACGCCGGGAATGCCGGGCAGCTTCGGGCGATGCAGCGGGCCGCTGGCCGTGACGATGAAGCGGGCGCGGATGGCGTCCCCCCGGTTGGTGTGGACGATCCAGCGGGCGGCATTGTCATCCCAGCGCATCTCCGTCACTTCGGTCTGGAAGAGCGCATTATCATAAAGGCCGAAATGGCGGCCGATGGCACGGCTGTGCTCGAGAATCTCGGCGGCCTTCGAGTATTTCTCGACCGGCATGTAGCCGACTTCCTCGAGAAGCGGCAGATAGATATAGGATTCAATATCGCAGGCGGCACCGGGATAGCGGTTCCAGTACCATGTGCCGCCGAAATCACCGCCCTTCTCAATCAGGCGGACCCGCTCTACGCCTGCTTCACGCAGGCGGGCACCGGCAAGCAGGCCGCCAAAGCCGCCGCCGACAACCACGACATCGACTTCATCTGACAGCGGGTCCCGCTTGAAGCCCGGCTCGACATAGGGGTCTTCGAGGTAATGCGCGAACTGTCCCTTGATCTCGACATATTGCTCATTGCCTTCTTTGCGGAGGCGCTTGTCGCGCTCGGCGCGGTACTTCTCTTTCAGAGCCTTCGGATCGAAGCCCAGTTCTTCCTCGCTCAGCGCGTTTGCCTGGTCCGCCATTGTCTCCCCTTCCGATTTATTCGGGCTTCGCCCATTTCATGTTGGGAAGAATGATAATGGCTCCTTACTATCTGTCAAAAGGTCTTGGCAGGTCACAAGAAAACCAAGGGTAGCCGCAGGGTAAAGCGACCTATCACAGATCGCCCTCAAAAAATGTGGGCCCCGCCTTGCGACGGAGCCCGGAAGATGTGCTGAAGCCCTGGCGATCAGCCGTAGCGATAAGGCGCACCGGCCTTGCGCATGGTGTCGGCATACTTCTTGAGGATTTCGACAACCCGTGCGTTGCGCGGGGAGCGAGCGGCGATCTCGTCCCAGAACTTCAGGGCTTCGTCTTCCACCTTTTTCCATTCGGATTCGGGAATGGTGGTCAGTTCGAGCTTGCCGCCCGTGGTGCGGTAATGGGCTTCGCCCCACCAGTACCAGTGCTGGCGGTAATAATGCGAGCTGTCCATCGTCAGCTTAAAGAGCGTTTTCAGATGCTCGGGCAACGCATTCCACTTTTCGGTGTTGGCGATGTAGGAACCGGCCCATGCACCGGAAATATTGTTGGTCAGATAGTATTTGTTGATGTCTGCCCAACCGACTGTGTAGGTCTCGGTCGCGCCGCACCAGGCAACGCCGTCGAGTTCGTTTGTCTGAATGGCGACTTCAATGTCTTCCCAAGGCAGAGTGACGGGCACCACGCCGAAGCGCTCAAGGAACTTGCCACCTGTCGGGAAGGTGAAGACGCGCAAGCCCTTCAGATCTTCAAGCGAGCGGATCGGCTTTGTCGTCACAAAGTTGCACGGGTCCCAGGCGCCTGTGCTGAGCCATGTGACGCCCTCGACTTCGGCATAGGCTTCTTCCCAGATTTCGCGAAGTCCGTACCACTCCCACAAGACGGGCACATCGAGGCCGTAGCGGGAGGCGAAGGGGAAGTAGGCACCGAAGACTGACACATCAACCGGCGCGGCCATGGAGTCATCGTCGCTCTGCGCGGCATCGATCGTTCCGCGCTGCACGGCACGGAAAAGCTCGCCCTGCGGCACAAGCTGATCTGCCGTGTAAAGCTCGATAATCATCTCGCCATTCGCCGCCTTGTTGAAAGCGTCGATGGAGGGTTTGATGACGTGCTCTGCGAGCGACGTGCCCGCATAGGTTTGCAGACGCCAACGGATCGGCGACTGGGCTCGTACGATATTCGGCGCGGCGAGTGTGGACGCGCCGACAGCGGCCGCGCCGACGGCGGCCTTTTTCAGAAAATCACGCTTATTAAGATTGGGACGGTCGGTCATAGACAGGCTCCTTCTTCACTAGATGGTTTCAGGCATTGCCGACCAAACGCCGGACCTGCCTTCATGAAGAAACGCAACGTTCACGGAACTCGCCCCCTGATCCACGGGATCAACGGCCGAGGTAGTACTCCGGCAACCACAGAGCAATCTGCGGGAACATCATCAGCAGACTGATGGTAAGCAGCATCAGCCCGACAAAGGGAACGATGGAGCGGTAGATATCCATCAACGATATCTCGGGAGGCGCCATCGCGCGCATCAGGAAGAGATTGTAGCCAAAGGGCGGCGTTATATAGGCGACCTGACAGGTGACGGTGTAAACCACACCAAACCAGATCGGGTTGAAGCCGAGGCTGATGACGAGCGGAATGTAGAGCGGCGCCACGATGACGAGCATCGCCGTATCGTCAAGAAACACCCCGAGAATGATGAAGGAAAGGAGCATCAGCATAAGGATGCCCCAGGGCTCAAGTTCCCATGTATCAAGCAGCAGCGACTGTATGGCTTGTCGTGCGCCGAGCCCGTCATAAACCGCCGCGAAGCAGAGTGCAGCGAGAATGATCCACATGAACATGCAGGTGATGTTCAGCGTCTGGCGCAGCACATCATTCATGACAGTGGCATTGAGACGTCCCCGCAAAAAAGCGGCAAGCGTTGCCAGCAGCGCGCCGACGGCGGAGCTTTCCACGAGGCTTGTGATACCGCTCAGGAAAAGCCCCATCATCGTGCCGAAGATGACGACAGGCAGGATACCGGCGGAGAGCAGGCGGAACTTCTCGCCCCATGTGATCTGCTCACGCTCTTCCTGCGGAAGAGGCGGGCCAAGATGGGGTTGCAGGCGGCAACGTATATAGACGTAGGCCGCGAAGATTGTGGCCATCAACAGGCCGGGGATAATGCCTGCGAGCCAGAGCTGCATGACAGGCTGGCGCGCGATCATCGCATAGAGCACGAGCACGACGCTTGGCGGCAGCAGAATGCCGAGCGAACTGCCGGCCTGAATGACGCCCGTCACCATGACCTTGTCATAGCCGCGCTTGAGCAATTCCGGCAGGGCAACTGTTGCGCCAATGGCCATGCCCGCAACACTCAGGCCATTCATCGCGGAGATCGCGACCATCAGGCCAATCGTACCAAGCGCAAGGCCTCCGCGCACCGGGCCGGTCCAGACATGGAACATGCGATAGAGGTCGTTCGCTATGCCCGATTCCGAGAGCATGTAGCCCATGTAAACAAAGAGCGGCAGCGTCAGCAGCGGATACCAGTTCAGCACCTGAAAGACGGCGTTGAACGGCATTTCAACCGCGCCATCGCCCCAGAGAAGGAGTGCGGCAGCGGAACCCACAAAGCCGATCACGCCGAAAACCCGCTGCCCTGTCAGCAGCATCAGCACCATCGAGGAGAACATGAGCAATGTAATAAGTTCAGAGCTCATGGAATTTCCTCACCGCGCATGATCGCGATATCCCGGAAGAAGAAGGCAATGGCCTGAAGCAGCATCAGAAAGATGCCGATTGTCATGATGACCTTGATGGGCCAGAGAGGCGGCGCCCATGAGGTGTAGTTCACCTGATTGTAGGTGATTGCATAATCGGTGCTGGAAATGCCGCCGACGAGCAGAGCGGTCAGATAGAAGACGAGCGCAAAAGCCGTGATGGTATCAGCGAAGGCCATCTTGCGCCGCGACAGGCGGCCATAGAACAGGTCCATTCGCACATGTGCATCTTGCTTGAGCGTGTAGCCGCCGCCGAGAAGATAATAGGCTGCGAGCAAGAACTGGCCCATTTCCATGGCCCAGTTGACTGGCGTGTTCATTACCGTGCGGGAGAAGGATGCGTAGAGCATCACTCCGATCATCACGATAATCAGATACATGACGATGCGGCCGACCACATTGTTGACGGCCTCAACATAGCGAACGTAAACGCGTGCAGCTTTCGGCACTTTCCCTCAATCCGCGGGAGTGAATCCTTCCCTGAAGAATCAAGCCGAAACGCCGTATTCCGGCAGAATCCCCCAAGCGCAGCTTCAGACCAAAGGCTGCACGGATTGGCGGGACATGGCAACTGCCCATGACAAAAAAACGACCGGCGTTGCACCGCTGACGCGCCTGCGCCCTTCCCTGCCTAAAGGAGAGGCACCTACACGGCATCCGAAAAAGGGTGAGCGGAATCAGGCTGTGCGCTGGCGGGAGATGAGGGCGAAGGCGAGGCCACCCGAAGCACCCGCCACCATCTGCGCGATGAAGCCCGCCCAGGAACGCGCGCTCGCGATCGGCGTCATCTCATAGACCATGCCCATCAGGCCGAGGGCGACGGCAATGGCGACAGCACCCGCAACAGCATAGACGAGATTGCGCTGCACGCCTGCCCAGCGATAGACGAGCGCGCCCGCGATGAAGGCCACCAGAAAACCGAGTGCGATGACGGCGCCAAAGAGGGGCGCCATGCCGCCAATGTCATGCAGGGTGGTTGACCAACGCTCCGCAAAAGGAATGTCGATCCCCATATCGATCAGACGGGCGAGAATGAACTGGGTGTGGAAGATGGCACCAAGCACGGTGGCGACGATCACCGCGCAGATAAAGGCCAACACAATCCGCAAAATCCACATCTCTGCCCCCTCCGAATTTCTTTTGCCCGGCAACTCGCTGTATGATCGCACAGAATATCACTGAACGGGGCGGGAAACAGTCAATGAGCGATCGGGTGTGGTATCTGTCGGCGATCAAAGGTGCGGCCATTGCAGCCGTGGCGCTTCTCACATGGAGCGCCTCCTCGGCGCAGGAGACCGGGAGCAGCAGCCTGCCCTATGAGATCGTTCCGGTGGCGGAAGGGTTGGACCACCCCTGGAGCCTGACCTTCATGCCGGATGGCTCGATCCTCATCGCCGAACTTTCAGGGCACATTCGCGTGGTGCGTAACGGGGTGCTTGCAGATGACCCCGTCAGCGGTGTGCCTCCGGTCTATTTCCGCAGTCAGGGCGGCCTCTTCGATGTGGTGCTTGACCCTCGCTATTCGGAGAATGGCTTTGTCTATCTCTCCTATGCGCATGGCTCGCCGAAGAGCAATGGCACACGGGTCACGCGGGCGCGTTTCGACGGGACGACCCTGAGCGACCTCACCGTCATCTTCGATGCCTCGCCCATGAAAGACACCCCCGTCCATTATGGCGGGCGGCTCGCCTTCCTGCCGGATGAGACGCTGCTGGTGACGGTGGGTGACGGTTTCGACTATCGCGAGGAAGCCCAGAATCTTGGCAGCCATCTCGGCAAGGTTGTCCGCATCGACCGGGACGGGAATGTGCCTGTTGACAATCCCTTTGTCGGGCAGGACGGGGTGAAGCCTGAAATCTGGAGCTACGGCCACCGTAACCCGCAAGGACTGCTCGTGGATGCCGCTTCCGGCCGCGTCTATGAGCATGAGCATGGCGCGCAGGGCGGCGATGAAATCAACATCATCGAACCGGGCAAGAATTATGGCTGGCCGGTCATCACCTATGGCATTGACTATTCCGGTGCGCGCATCTCGCCCTACACGGAATATGGAGGCATGGAGCAGCCCCTGCTGCACTGGACCCCTTCCATCGCGCCAGCCGGCTTCACGCTGTATCAGGGTGATGCCTTCCCCGAATGGAAGGATGATCTCTTTGTCGGTGCGCTGGCTGCAAAGCATGTGCGCCGCGTGGACATGGAGAACGGCGAGGTTGCCGGACAGGAAGTTCTTTTCGCTGAACTGGGTAAGCGTATCCGTGATGTGCGGAGCGGCCCGGACGGCTATCTCTATCTCGTGACAGATGGACAGAATGGCAGTGTGCTTCGCGTCGAACCGGCGCAATAGTCTTGCCTAGTTGGGGGCGATGCGGAGCGTCAGTTCGAAGGAAGCGCGCGGCATGGTAACGCCGGGCGGGAATGGCGCGAAAGGCATGCTGCGCGAGATCGCCTCCATGCCTGCCCTGTCCAATGCGGCATTGCCGGTTGAGCGGATCATCTGTGCGCCCTCAAGCGCACCGGTACGGTTCACGACCAGGGCCACGACCATCACACCGGTCGCACCTCGCGCTTCCGCCGGATAGGTGACATTCGCGACGATGCGCCTGCCCATCGCATTCAGATAGGCATCCCCGCCCCGCGCGTTCGCATTCGGCTGGCTTGATTGCGCGGTCCCCTGCTGGCCTGCCCGGACATCGTAACCCGGCTCCAGCGTGCGAGCCCAGCCGGGTATCTCCACCTGCTCCTGCGCCTTCACTTCCGGTCGGGGCGGCTCCGGCTCCGCTTCCGGCTCTGTTATGTCCCGGTCAGCGGGAGCGTCTGCTTCCTTGCCATAGCCGGGTGTTGTCCGCTCATCGGTTGCGCCGGAGCGGGTGAAGCTTTGCTGGTTTTCAGGTTGCGGTTGAGGCAGCGGCGTTGGCTTCTCCTTCGCAGGTTCCGCTTCCGGCCGCTGCACGATCTCGACATCAATGGCAGGCGGCTCCTGCACCGGGGGCATCGCTTCCGGGCGGACGAAGAAGAAAGAAAGCAGCACCAGAAGATTGAGCAGAACGGCAAAAACGACAGCAATGGCAAGTTCGCGCGTCCATGTGCGCTGGCGTGGCGGCGGGGGCGGCAGGACGTGGAAGCCCGCGCGCGGGAGTGCGTCATCCACATACATGTTACTCGTCGTCACAAGCCCATCCTGCCCGGAAGCCTCATCGCCCGACAGCTTATCAGGAGCCGGCACCATATGGCATAGGCCGATATGTGCCTGAAGATCAGCGGATGATGTATGATGGCCGCAACCGACTTTGAGACGTGCCTGAGCAGGAGTTTCACGATGACAGAGATCACCGTAGCGGCAACGCAGATGGCGTGCAGCCAGAACCGCGACGAGAACATCGCGCGGGCGGAGAAGCTGGTTGTGGCCGCTGTCGAGCGGGGCGCAAATATCATCCTGCTACAGGAGCTTTTTGAGACACATTATTTCTGCAAGGACACAGCGCCCGACCTGCTGGAGCTTGCGCTGCCGGTGGATGAAAATCCGGCCGTGCGTCATCTGCGCTCTGTTTCGGAGAAGTATGGCGTCGTATTGCCGATTTCGATCTATGAGCGCGCGAATAACGCTCTCTACAATTCTCTGGTGATGATCGATAGCGGCGAGATCCTCGGCACCTATCGCAAATCGCACATCCCGGACGGGCCGGGCTATGGCGAGAAATATTACTTCAGCCCCGGCGATACGGGATTTCAGGTGTGGAACACGCGGCACGGCTGCGTGGGTGCGGCTATCTGCTGGGACCAGTGGTTCCCGGAGGCGGCCCGCATCCTCGCGCTGAAGGGAGCGGATGTCATTCTCTACCCGACCGCCATTGGCTCCGAACCGCATGACCCGACGATCCATTCGCGTGATCACTGGCAGCGCACGATGCAGGGACACTCTGCGGCAAACATCATTCCCGTCGTTGCTTCAAATCGGATCGGCCGCGAGGAAGGACGAAGCTGC
>Ga0182793_1001075_pt1 | contig 17934 bp, 21 predicted proteins | sample Passage237A_FD_130498 | JGI IMG/M metagenome (GOLD analysis project Ga0182793, IMG submission 130498) | Cellulose adapted compost microbial communities from Newby Island Compost Facility, Milpitas, CA, USA - Passage2 37A (version 2) (version 2) ... | reverse complement strand
GGTGGGCGGGCGGTGCCGGGGGGGGCGGGTGGGGGGGCGGCGGCCATCGGCCTCGCTGGGCGGGGCGGGCGGCACGTTGCCGATCGGGGCCATGCCGCCGGGGCGACGCTCGCCCGCCGGACGGCCGGAGGTGCCGCCGGGACGGCGGTCGCCGGCCGGACGGGCACCGGCGGTGCCGCTGCGCTCGCCCTCGCCCGGGCGGCCCGAGGGACGCTCGGCGCGCTGCGGACGCGGCGGCTGGCCGGGACGGCCGGAGACGACGCGCACGCTGGAAGGGCCGGGATTGCGCTGGCTGGCGGGCACCACATCCTCGCGTTCGGCGCGGGGCGCCTCCGGCTCGGCGTCGCGCGCGACGACCTCCTCGGCGCGGCGGGCTTGCTCGGCCCGGCGGCGCTCTTCCTCCTGCCGGGCGGCTTCCTCGCGGATCTGCCGGCGGCGGTTGTCTTCCTCGATGCGGCGGGCCTCCTCGGCGGCGAAGCGCTCGCGGTCCTCGGCCAGGCGGGCACCGGCCTGGGCCAGCGCCTGGCGGCGCGCCTCGGCCTCGGCGGCCGAAAGGCCCAGCGGCGCCCGGCCCTGCTGCTGCACGGGCCGGCCCTGGCCCGGCCGCCCGCCCTGGGCGCCGGGACGGCCCCCCGGAGCGCCGGCGGCGCCGGGCTTGGGCACCACGCGGGTGCGCTTCTCGACGACCACGGTCGAGCGCGACGGGCCGCGCGACATGCCCGGACGGTTGCCCAGCCCCGGACCGCCCTTGAGCGTCAGCGTCTTCTTGGCGCCGGTGTCGTCGGTGCGCTTGTCGTCGTTATCAGCCATACTACCTATCGTCTTTCGTCGTGTTCCGCGGGCAAAAGCACACCGTTCACCGCGGCGCGGCCGGTGCCTTCATCCATCGGTTGGGCGTTGTATCGGGCCAGCCTAATGGCCTTGTCCACCGCCGATCGGGCTGCCGCCCCGGTCGTGAGGGCAGCATGTATCACATTTTCCAGCCCAAGTGCCAAACCCATTTCGGCACTTTGGAGCAATTCGAAATGCGGCACCTCCGGGGCGTCCACGCCCGCTTCGCGCCGCGCATGATTGAGGGCCCGCAGGGCCCCCAGCATCTTGTTGCGGCCATCGGGGGCCGCGTCGGTCGCGGTCAGCAGCGCCATGACCTGTCCGGACTCGATGGCGGACCTGACCTTGGTGGCCCCGGTGACCAGCTGGCCGGCCTTGCGGGCCATGGCCAGGGCCGAGAGCAGGCGTTGCCCGAGCCGCAGGCCGGTCAGCGCCGCCAGGTCCTCGGGCACGGCGACCGGCGCCTTGAGGCTGCGGGCGAAGGCCTTCCGGCGCACCGCCTCGGCGACGGCCTCGCGGCTGAGCGTGATCCACACGCCCCGCCCCTCGGCCCGCGCCTCGACATCGGGCACCAGGACCCCGTCGGGCCCCACCACGAAACGGACGAGCGCCTCGACCGGCCTTTCCTGCCGGGTCAGGGCGCAAGTCCTCACCATGTCCGCGCGCCGGGCCAAGGCCGGGTGCCTCCGAAGGCGGTCCTCAGACCGCCTCCTCCTCGGCAAAGCCCTCGCCCTCCGCGACAGGCAGGTCCTCGGGGCTGATCCAGCCGGCCTTGACGCGGGCCTGCATGATCATGTCCTCGGCCTCCTCGCGGGAGATGGGGAAATCCTTGAAGGTGCCGTCGTAGCGCCTGGTCTCGCCGTCCTTGCGCTCGGTCCAGCCGACCAGATCGTCGGCGGCGCAGCCGGCGAAATCCTCCACCGTCTTGATGTCGTCCTTGCCCAGCGCCACCAGCATGGCGGCATTGAGGCCGGGAATCTCGTAGAGCTCCTCGGAGACGCCGAGCCGGATGCGCTCCTCGTCGTGCTTGCGCTCGATCTCGGCCAGGTACTCGGCGGCGCGGTTCTGGATCTCGGCCGCGGTCTCCTCGTCGAAGCCCTCGATCGAGGCGATCTCGTTGGTCTCGATATAGGCCAGCTCCTCGACCGAGGAGAAGCCTTCGGAAGCCAGGAGCTGGGCCACCATCTCGTCGACGTCGAGGGCCTGCATGAACAGGGTGGAGCGCTCGGTGAACTCCTTCTGCCGGCGCTCGGATTCCTCCTGCTCGGTCAGGATGTCGATGTCCCAGCCGATGAGCTGGCTGGCGAGGCGCACATTCTGCCCGCGCCGGCCGATGGCCAGCGACAGCTGCTCGTCGGGCACCACCACCTCGATGCGCTCGGCCTGCTCGTCCAGGACCACCTTGGCGACGTCGGCCGGCTGGAGGGCGGAGACCACGAGGTCGGCGATGTTGTCGGTCCAGGGAATGATGTCGATCTTCTCGCCCTGGAGCTCGGCCACCACGGCCTGGACGCGGGAGCCGCGCATGCCGACGCAGGCGCCGACCGGATCGATGGAGGAATCGTTGCTGGTCACGGCGATCTTGGCGCGGGAGCCGGGATCGCGGGCGATGGAGCGGATGGTGATGACGCCGTCGTAGATCTCGGGCACTTCCTGCATGAACAGCTTGGCCATGAACTGCGGATGGGTGCGCGACAGGAAGATCTGGGGCCCGCGCTGCTCGCGGCGCACGTCGTAGATATAGGCGCGCACCCGGTCGCCATAGCGGAACATCTCGCGCGGGATCAGCTCGTCGCGGCGGATGATGGCCTCGCCGCGGCCGAGATCGACGATGACATTGCCGTATTCGACGCGCTTGACCGTGCCGTTGACGATCTCGCCGATGCGGCCGGAATATTCCTCGTACATGCGGTCGCGCTCGGCATCGCGCACCTTCTGGACGATGACCTGCTTGGCCGACTGGGCGGCGATGCGGCCGAATTCCATGGGCGGCAGCGGCTCGGTGAGGAAATCGCCGACCTTGGCCTGGGGCGACTTGGCGCGCGCCACCTCGAGGCTGACCTGGCGGCTGGGCTCCTCGACCTCGTCGACGATCTCGAGCAGGCGCCACATGCGGGTCTCGCCGGAACGCGGATTGATCTCGACCTTGATCTCGGTCTCGGCGCCATAGCGGCCCTTGGCGGCCTTTTCCATGGCATCCTGCATCGCCTCGATCACCACCATGCGGTCGATGGACTTCTCGCGGGCGACGGCATCGGCAATCTGCAGCAGCTCAAGGCGATTCGCGCTAACGGCCATTTATTCGTTCTCCTTTGGAGCATTCGGTTCCGCCGAGCCCTCGCCCGTGCCGGGCTCGGGGTCGTCGGAGGGAGAGAAGGTTTCGTCATTGTCGGCGTCGGCATATTCGACCGTTTCGGTCTCGTCGTCGTCGATCGGGTGATCCTGCTGGTCCTTGCGGGCCATGTCGAACAGCTTGTCGGTCATCACCAGCTTGGCTTCGGCGATATTGGCGAAGGCCAGCTTGTGGTGGGGATCGGTGCCGGCGGGCGCATCGGGCAGGGCGATGGTGACCCCCTCCGCGTCCACCGCGGCGATCAGCCCGCGGAAGCGCTTGCGGCCATTGATCATGTCCATGAGCTCGACCTTGGCCTCGTGGCCGAGATAGCGCTCGTAGTCGCGCCGGCGCACCAGGGGCCGGTCGATGCCCGGGGAGGACACTTCGAGGTGATATTCCCGGTCGATGGGGTCTTCCACGTCCAGCACCGGGGAGAGGTCTTTGCTCAGCGCCTCGCAATCGGCGATGGTGAAGCGGCCCTCGGCGTCCTCGGCCATGATCTGGAGGGTGCAGCCGTTCTCCGGGGTGATCTTCACCCGCACCAGCGCAAAGCCCAGATCGTTGGCCACCGGCTCGACGATGCGGGCGATGCGGGCCTCGAGCCCGGTTTCCTTGATGTAGCGCTTTTCGGCGAGGTCGAAAGCCATAGGGTTCCGGATAAACAAAAAGAGCGGGGCCGGTCAGGGCACCCACTCCCGATAAGAGAGCATTGATGTTGGCCTTCATATAGACCCGCGGCGCAGGAAAGGCAAGGGAGCGGGAAAGGGTGCCGCCCGGCTGGCGGCGCGGCCTCACCGCTCCCAGGTCACGTTGCCGACGTCGGCGCCGGCTTCCTCCAGGAGGCCCCGCAGGTCCTCGACCATCCCGCGGGGCCCGCAGAGGTAGAAGTTCTGGTCCATGTCGGGGACGTGGCGGCGCAGGAAATCGGCGTCGATGCGTTCCTGCAGCAGGGCGGACCTGGGATCGTCGGTGACGGTCCAGAGCACCTCCAGCCCCGCCATGGCCTCGAACTCGTCGCGCAGGATGATGTCCTTCTCGGTGCGGTTGGAGACGATGAGGCGGTTGCCGGCGAGCTTTCCGGTGTCCGCCAGGTGCCGCAGGATGGCGATGAAGGGGGTGACGCCGGCGCCGCCGGCGATGAAGGTGCCCGGGCCCCGGTACTGGATGGTGCCCCAGACGTCGCGCAGGACGAGGCCGTCGCCGGCGCCCAGCGACCACAACTCGTTGGTGACGCCGTGATGGTCGAAATAGCTCTTGATGGTGAATTCGAGCGCGTCGGAGCCGGGCAGGCAGGTGAAGGTGAAGGGGCGCCGCTCGTCGCGCCAGCCCTCGCGGTCTATGCTGACCTCGGTGGCCTGGCCGGGCGAGAAGCCGTAGCCCTTGGGCCGCTCCAGCCGGTAGTGGCGGACGGGGTGGGGGACCGGTTCGACATCGAGAATCCTGACGCTGATCTGCATGGCGGGCTCCTTTGCCAGTTAACCGGCAGGTGCCGCCGAAGTTCCCCGATGCGGGGCGGCCGGGCGGTTTCCTCGGGGAAACCGGGTTTCCTCGAAACCCCTTGATTGCCTCGACAAAACCGTCGCATCGCCGCGGCCGGTTTCAAGGGCGAAAAACCGCAAATCCATGCCTTGAGGGCCGCGAGGAGGCCGCACATCTCCCCGGTATCGGAAAACACGAAAGGAGCCCCCGATGATCAAGAACTCCGTTGTCGCCCTCGTGGCCGCCGCCGCCCTCGGCGGCATCGCCCTGCCCGCCATGGCCGCCCCGGCCCCCACCGAGGCCAGCGCCGGCTTCGACGCCGACTTCACGCTGACGCGCCTGCAGGGCACCGGCGTCAATGCCACCGCGGTCGAGGAATGGGGAACCGTGCTGCGCGCCTTCGTGGTGCTGGACGACGGCACCGAGGTGATGCAGTTCTTCGACCCCGACACGCTGGCGCCGGTCAATCTCTGACCGCCTCCGCCCCAGGCGCCGCCGGACTGCCGGCGGCGCCCGTAGCCGGCCGGCGCGCGCCGCTGCGGCTCAGCGGCCGAGACCCGCCTCCAGCGCGTCGAAACGCCGGCGCGCTTCTTCCACCGCCGCCCGGTGCCGGGCGGCGAAGCGCTGCCAGCCATCGGCCATGGCGAGCAATTCCCGCCCCAGGGCGGTCAGCTGGTATTCGACCCGCGGCGGGATGGTGGCGTAGGCGGTGCGGGAGATGAAGCCGTCCCGCTCCAGCTCGCGCAGGGTGACGGTCAGCGATTTCTGCGAGACCCCGCCCATGGCGCGGCGCAATTCGTTGAAGCGGCGCGTGCCGTGCCGGAGCTCGACCACCACGACGAGCGTCCACTTGCCCGGCCGGACCACGAGGCTTTCCTCGATCTCGACGGACGGGACGGCAAGGTGGGACATTGCGGGGCTCCGGAACGCTGCTGGAACCCCCGATATGGGGCCTCGTGCGACAAGAAAAAGGCCCCGGCACGATTAAACTTCGACAGACCCCGCCGGCTCAGCGCCGGTCGAAGCGGAAGTAGAAGCTGACCGGGCGCCCCTCGCGCCGGGCCTTGCGCTCGTAGCGGGTGGGCTGCCAGCCGGGATAGGGCGTGTGCCAGTCCCCCGGGCTGTGCGTGACGAAGGCGAAGCCGTCATGGCGCAGCACGTGGGCCAGCGTCCAATCGGCATAGTCCTCGATGTCGGTGGCGAAGAAGAAGGTGCCGCCGGGCCGGATGACGCGGGCCAATTCGTCCAGCGTGGCGGGGGAGACGAAGCGGCGCTTGTGATGGCGCGTCTTGGGCCAGGGATCGGGGTAGAGCAGATAGACCGCGTCGACCGAGGCGGGGGGCAGGGCCAGCAGCAGCTTGAGCGCATCGTCGGTATAGAGCCGGACATTGCCCAGCCCCTGCGCCCGGATGGCCTGGGCCATCTTGCCGATGCCGCCGGTGAAGACCTCGCAGCCGATGAAGCCGGTCCGCGGCGCCGCGGCCGCCTGGCGGGCCAGATGCTCGCCGCCGCCATAGCCGATCTCGATGACGATGCGCTCGGCATCGGGAAAGAGGGTTTCGGGAGCGAGCGGGCCATCGAGCCGGATTTCCACCAGCGGCAGCACGGAGTCCACCACCGCCTGCTGGCCCCCATGCAGCTTCTTGCCCGAGCGGCGCCCGAAAAAGGCGCGCGGCGCGCCGTCGCGGGTCTTGGGGAGTTCGCGGTCAGTCAGGGAAGGGTACCTCGATCAGTCTCTCGCCCGCCTCGATCAAGCGGACAAGCCTTGGCAAACACGATTCGATGGCCGACCATTGACGCCCGGCATCGGCATTGCCGCTGCGCACCCATACCAGGCCGGTCTCGAGCTTTCCGCGCTGCAGCAATCCAGAAAATCCTCGTCCTTGCTCATCACCATGGCGCCGAGCGCATTGGCGAGGACGGCAATCTCCATGTCGGTCGCCAGGGCGCGAGGCGCTCGGTGACATGGGTGGAGGCATATCCCGCCGCCGTCAACTGCCCTGCCAGCCGGGACGACAATTGCGCATCGAGGAGGAACCAGAGATCACGCGGCAAATGCCACCTTGTTGTCGAGGCTCAGCGAGGCATAGCGCAAGGCGGCCCGGATGTCGTCATGCGTGACATAGGGCAGGGATGCGACGATCTCGTCTGCCGTGTCTCCGGCGGCAAGCGCGACAAGAATGTCGCTGACCCGAACCCTCGTGCCCTCGATGCGCGGGCGGCCGCCGCAGATCTCGGGATCGGCGACGATGCGTTCGGCAAGCCTGGTGTCACTCATCGCACAGTTCCGTCGGCGCCCCTGCCGAGAATACTCTACACGATCTAGGCCGCCTTTACAGCATCCTTCAGCGCCTTCACCAGATCGGTCCTCTCCCAGGAGAAGGAGCCGTCGCGGCCGGCCTTGCGGCCGAAATGGCCATAGGCGGAGGTCTTGGCGTATATCGGCTTGTTGAGGTCGAGATGGGTGCGGATGCCGCGCGGGGTCAGGTCCATCACCTCGGCCAGGGCCTTTTCCAGCCTGGCCTCGTCCACCTTGCCGGTGCCGTGCAGGTCGACATAGATCGACAGCGGCTCGGCCACGCCGATGGCGTAGGAGAGCTGGATGGTGGCGCGGTCGGCGAGGCCGGCGGCCACCACGTTCTTGGCCAGGTAGCGCGCCGCATAGGCGGCCGAGCGGTCCACCTTGGTGGGATCCTTGCCCGAGAAGGCGCCGCCGCCATGGGGCGCCGCCCCGCCATAGGTGTCGACGATGATCTTGCGGCCGGTGAGGCCGGTGTCGCCGTCGGGCCCGCCGACCACGAACTTGCCGGTGGGATTGATGTGCCAGACGGTCTCGTCGGTGATCCAGTCCGCGGGCAGCGCCTGGCGGATATAGGGCTCGACGATCCGGCGGACGTCGGCGGAGGTCAGCGTCTCGTCGAGGTGCTGGGTGGACAGCACGATCTGGGTGACGCCCACCGGCCTGCCGTCCTCGTAGCGGACCGTCACCTGGCTCTTGGCGTCGGGCCCCAGCTTGCCGGCCGGGCCGCTATTGGTCTTGCGCGCCTCGGTCAGGGTCTCGAGGATCTTGTGGGCATAGTAGATCGGGGCGGGCAGCAGCTCGGGGGTCTCGCGGCTGGCATAGCCGAACATGATGCCCTGGTCGCCGGCGCCCACATCCTTGTTGCCGGCCTCGTCCACGCCCTGGGCGATGTCGGCCGACTGGCCGTGCAGCAGCACGTCGATCCTGGCCGTCTTCCAGTGGAAGCCCGGCTGCTCGTAGCCGATGGCGCGGATGGCCTTGCGGGCGGCGGACTTGAACTTGGCCGGATTGACCACGGGGGCGCCGGAGGCGTCGAGCAGCACCTTGCCGTCCTTGCCCTTCCGGAGCAGCGTGTCGGGCACCCGCACCTCCCCGGCGATGACCACGCGGTTGGTGGTGGCAAGGGTCTCGCAGGCGATGCGGACATTGGCCGGGTCCATGCCCGCCTTCCTGGCCTCGCGGAAGATCAGATCGACGATCTCGTCGCTGATGCGGTCGCAAACCTTGTCGGGGTGCCCTTCGGACACCGATTCGGAGGTGAAGAGATAGGAGGAGCGCGCCACGCAGAAATCCCCATGAATCGACAGAAACCGCCCCCAAAGGGCGCCAAACCAGCCAGGGTTGTGACACCGCGCCCCGAAGGGGTCAAGGCGGACATAAAGAAATCTTGATATCAAGGGCGGCCGATTGCGAGCATTTCTTGCCGCCGCCGGGCGCTTTGCCTTCCCAAGGCCCCGGCTCTGTGCCAAGAGGAGCCGAACGGCAAATTCCAGGAACGATCATGGCCATCCGAGTGCATCGCGGCGATCTGCCCAACCTTTCCAACTATGGCCGCGAGGTGGCGATCGACACCGAGACCATGGGGCTCAACCCGCATCGCGACCGGCTCTGCGTGGTGCAGCTCTCGCCGGGCGACGGCAGCGCCGACGTGGTGCAGATTCCGCAGGACGCCACCGAGGCGCCCAACCTGGTGCGGCTGCTCTCGGACCCCAACGTCACCAAGATCTTCCACTATGCCCGCTTCGACGTGGCGGTGCTGCAGCACCGCTTCGGGGTGGTGACCGGGCCGGTCTACTGCACCAAGATCGCCTCGCGGCTGGTGCGCACCTACACGGACCGCCACGGCCTCAAGGACCTGGTGCGCGAGCTGCTCAACATCGATCTTTCCAAGCAGCAGCAGAGCTCGGACTGGGGCGGGGAGCGGCTCAGCGATGCCCAGCTCGACTACGCCGCCGCGGACGTGCTCTACCTGCACGACCTCAAGCGGCACCTGGACCGGATGCTGGCGCGGGAGAACCGCACCGAACTGGCCCGGGCCTGCTTCGACTTCCTCAAGACGCGCTGCGCGCTGGACCTGATGGGCTGGGAAGAAACCGACATCTTCGCCCATAGCTGAGCCCGGGCATGCGCGCGCAGCAGGCGAACGATGCGGCGCACAGGCTGGCGGTGTACCGCCGGCTGCAGCAGCGCAACCGCCTGGTGGACATCCTGCGCATCGGCGTGCCGGCGCTGGGGCTGGTGACGCTGGCGGGGCTGGTGGTGCAGATCTACGTCGCCAGCACCGGCAACCGCTTCGGGGTGGGGCGCATCGCGGGGACGCCGGACACGATCAGCATCGAGGCGCCCGAATATGCCGGCGTGCTCGAGGACGGCTCGGCCTATCGGGTGCGGGCCAGCGCCGCCCAGGCGAGCATCGAGCGCACCGACCTGATCGAATTGTCGGAGGCCGACATGGTGGTGGACCGCGTGGACGGGGTGCAACTGCGGGCCGAGGCGGCGCGGGCGCGGCTGGACACGACCAGCCAGCAGGTGCTGGTGCGCGGCATCGCCGACATCGCCGATTCGACCGGCACGGTGGGCCGGCTCGTCGATTCGGTGTTCGACTGGGGCAGCCAGATGCTGACCAGCCGGGGGCCGGTGGCCATCGACTACAGCGACGGGGCCACGGTGCGGGCCGAGGGGCTGGTCTACGACGCCGACGCCATGGTCTGGACTTTTTCGCAGGCCGTGGTCACCCTGCCCGCAACGCCCGGAGAAAGACTGCCATGACCCGTCCCTGGCTCGCCGCGATGGTGCTGCTGGCCCTGGCCCTGCCCGGCCAGGCCCTGGCGCAGAGCCGGGTCGAGATCTCGGCCGACCTGTTCACCGTCGAGGAGAACAGCCGCGAGGCGGTGTTCACCGGCAATGTGGTGGTGAAGCATCCCAGCGTGACGGTGTGGGCCAACCGGGTGGTGGCCACCTATGGCGAGGGCGGCACCAGCGACATCCGCACCTTCGAGGCGACCGGGGCGGTGCGGCTCGAAACCTCCGAGCAGACCGCCACGGGCGAGCGGGCGGTGTTCACGCCGGGCGACCAGATGCTGCGGCTGACCGGCAATGTGCAGGTGGTCAATGCCAGCGGCACGGTCAATGCCAGCGAGCTGGTGGTGAACCTCGCCACCAATGTGTCCACCTTCACCAGCAGCGGGGGCGGCCGGGTCACCGGCGTGTTCACCGCGCAATGAACGCCCCGCCCGAGAGAAGCCCGCGCGTCGACCAGACCGGCTGGCTGGTGGCGCACAGCCTCGCCAAGAGCTTCGGGCGGCGCACGGTGGTGCGCGACGTCTCCCTGGCGGTGCGGCGCGGCGAGGCGGTGGGGCTGCTGGGGCCGAACGGGGCGGGCAAGACCACGGTGTTCACCATGATCATGGGGCTGGTGCGGCCCGATGCCGGGCGCATCCTGCTCGACGGGCAGCCGATCACCCACCTGCCGCTGTTCCAGCGGGGGCAGCTCGGCATCGGCTACCTGCCGCAGGAGCCCTCGATCTTCCGCGGGCTCAGCGTTTCCGGCAACATCATGGCCGTGCTGGAGAACCACGTGCGGGGGCGGGCCGAGCGCAAGGCGCGGCTCGAGGCGCTGCTGGCGGAATTCTCCATCACCCATCTCGCCAAATCCAGCGCTCTGGCCCTGTCGGGCGGCGAGCGGCGGCGGGTGGAGATCGCCCGGGCGCTGGCGGCCGACCCGGTGTTCATGCTGCTGGACGAGCCCTTCGCCGGGGTGGACCCGATCGCGGTGGCCGAGGTGAAGGCGCTGGTGCGCCAGCTGACCCGGCGCGGCATCGGCGTGCTGATCACCGACCATGCGGTGCGCGAGACGCTGGGGCTGGTGGACCGCGCCTATCTCATCCATGGCGGCAAGGTGATGATCCAGGGCAAGCCCGAGACCATCACCGCCGACCCCGAGGCGCGGCGCGTCTATCTGGGCGACAGCTTCTCCATCTGACCCGGCTGCCCGACCTGCCGCGCCGAACTGGCACGGAACTTGCCCTTCGCTTGCCGAGGGCTGGAAATTGAGTCATGTTGCGGCTGGGGAAGCGGCCGGAACGGCCAATTGTGACGCGCCAGGGGATTGAGTTTCATGGCACTTTCGCCGCGGCTGGAGTTTCGCCAGGCCCAGAGCCTGACGCTGACGCCGCAACTGATGCAGTCGATCCGGCTGCTGCAGCTCAGCCATCTCGAACTCAACGACTTCGTCGACGCCGAACTGCTGCGCAACCCGCTGCTGGAGCGCGAGGACGCCGGCGAGGGGGGCGAGGCCGAGCCGGCCGAACCGCAGGAACGCGCCACGGAGCTCAGCGCCTACGAGGACACGGTGGCCCAGGGCGAGCGCATCAAGAGCGCCGACCAGATCGCCGAGGGCTACGACACGGCGGTGGAGAACGTGTTTCCCGACGCGGCCCGCCAGGAGCTGGGCCCGGACGGCGGCGCGCCCGCCGGCCCCGACCGCAACGGCAGCTTCGAGGGCGGGGAGGCGCCGGACCTCGACCAGTTCGTGGCGGCGCGGCCGAAGCTGTCCGACCATCTCGAGGCGCAGGCGCAGATGCTGCTGCGCACCCCGGCCGACCGGCTGATCGCCCAGCACCTGATCGACGGGCTCAACGAGGCCGGCTATCTCACCGTCACCCCGGAGAGCATCGCCGAGCTGCTGGGCGCCGAGCCGGCCGATGTCGAGGCGGTGCTGGCGGCGCTGCAGGGGTGCGATCCGGCGGGGGTGTTCGCCCGCTCGGTGGCGGAATGCCTGGCGCTGCAGCTGCGCGAGCGCGACCGGCTGGACCCGATGATGCAGCGGCTGCTTGACCATCTGGAGCTGGTGGCCGAGCACAACATGCCGGCCCTGCTCAAGGCGGTGGGCTGCGACCGGGAGGACCTGGCGGACATGCTGGCCGAGTTGCGCCAGCTCGACCCGCGCCCGGGCCTCGCCTTCGACAGCGCCCCGGTGGAGGCGGTGGTGCCGGACGTGTTCGTGCGGCCCGGGCCCGACGGCGGCTGGCTGATCGAGCTCAATACCGAGGTGCTGCCGCGGGTGCTGGTCAACCGCGTCTACTACGCCACGGTGACCAAAAAGGCGCGCGACGCGGCGGAGAAGGCCTTTCTGTCCGATTGCCTGGCCACCGCCAACTGGCTGACCAAGAGCCTCGACCAGCGGGCGCAGACCATCACCAAGGTCGCCGCCGAGATCGTCCGCCAGCAGGACGGGTTCCTGACCCACGGCATCGCCCATCTCAGGCCGATGACGCTCAAGATGGTGGCCGAGGCCATCGACATGCACGAATCGACGGTCAGCCGGGTGACGGCGAACAAATACCTGGCGACGCCGCGCGGCCTCTACGAGATGAAATATTTCTTCACCACCGCCATCTCCTCCTCGGACGGGGGCGGGGACCATTCGGCCGAGGCGGTGCGCCACCGCATCCGCCAGCTCATCGACGCCGAGCCGGCCAACGACATCCTGTCGGACGACACCATCGCCGAGGTGCTGCGCAAGGAGCAGGGCATCGAGGTGGCGCGCCGCACCGTCGCCAAATATCGCGAGGGCATGAACATCCCCTCCTCGGTGATCCGCCGCCGGCAGAAGAAGGATCTGGCGCGGGCGGGCTGAGCGGGCTTTGCCTCGCGCGGCGTTTAGGGGAATGCGGTGGGTGCGGCTCCAATCCCGATGCGTCCGAGCTTGCGCGGGACTGACGCGGCAGATAGCCCGCGAAGCCGTGCTTGTCGCAAATCAGGATGGTGCAGGCTAAGCCCATGGGCGGCGGATGTCACCCCAGGAATTGGACGGGATAACGGAGTTGCGCATGGACTTCCCGCGCGGCTCGGGTCTAGCATCCGGAATGCAGCCACCCCACATCCGGGTGGTCGCAGACGTGATCCCGTAAAGCCGGGAAACGGCTTGATGGGACTGTTGCGTCGCGCCAACGACCGAAAGGAACCTTGAGCCATGACCCTGCGCGTTTCGGGAAAGAACATGGATGTCGGCGATGCCCTCCGCGGCAAGGCGGAGGAGCATTTCGCCGCCGTGGTCGGCAAGTATTTCGACGGCGGCTATGACGGACACCTGACCCTGACTCCGGACGGTATCGGCTTCCGCGCCGACTGCGTGGTGCACCTGGATACCGGGGCGGTGCTGCAGGCCAGCGCCCAGGCGGGCGACGCCACCTCGGCCTATGAGGTGATGGCGCTGAACATCGAGAAGCGCCTGCGCCGCTACAACCGCAAGCTCAAGCAGCACCGCAAGGGCAACGGCACCAATGGCGGGGACGGGCTGACGGCCCAGTACACCGTTTTCGGCGCCTCGGACGACTATGAGGAGCTGGACGAGGACTACGCGCCGCCGGTGATCGCCGAGACCACCAAGAGCCTGCGCGCCATGAGCGTGGAGGAGGCCGTGATGGAGCTCGACCTGACCGGACAGCAGGTTGTGATGTTTCGTCACGCTGGACATGGCGGCCTGAATGTGGTCTACCGCCGCGCTGATGGAAATATTGGCTGGATCGATCCGGCCCTGGGCGCCAATTGAGTGTCCGCAGAGCCACAGCCAGACAGAGCAGATCCTAAGGCAGATTAATGGAATTGGCCGATATCCTGGCGGAGCACGCCGTGCTTTCTTGCACGGGCGTGACGTCGAAGCACCAGCTCTTTGAAATTCTTTCGGAAAAAGCCGCTGAACTGACCGGCGTGCCGCAGGCCGACATCCTCGCCGCCCTGACCGGGCGGGAGGAGCTGGGCTCGACCGGACTGGGCAATGGCATCGCCATTCCCCATGGCAAGATCGGCGGTCTCACCGGGGTGACGGCGGTGTTCGCGCGCCTCGACGAGCCGATCGAGTTCGATTCGGTGGACGACCAGCCGGTCGACCTGGTGATGATGCTGCTGGCGCCGGTGGGCGCCGGCGCCGACCATCTCAAGGCGCTGTCGCGCGTGGCGCGGCTGCTGCGCACCGAATCGGTGACCGAGCAGCTGCGCGCCGACGACGACCCGGCGCGGCTGCACGCCGTCCTGACCGCGCCGGTGGCAGCCAACTGCGCGGCCTGAAGCCCCGCGACCGGCATAAAGACAAAGCCCCGGCCTTGCGGCCGGGGCTTTTTGCCATTCCGGGGGGCCGGCGTCAGTGCAGCGTCGCCATGCCCAGATTCTGATCGCCCAGCCATTCGACCACGGCGTCCTCGGTATCGGCCACCATCAGCGGGGTGCCGTCGGCGGACATGACGAGCTGGTATTCCATGTCCAGATCGAATTCGGCGTCGTGGATCATGCGGCTCAACACGGCGCCGGAAACCGGCTTCACATAGGCGACGGCGCTGCCGCCGAGGGCGGCGAACTGGGCCTGGGTCAGCAGCTTGAGCGGGTTCACGGCCCCGGCTGCGTCGGAATTGCGTCTATCCATCATCTTTCGGCCCTTTCCTGAACTTCCTCACACTGAGCGAATGTCGATACGACGGGCGATCTTGGGCGCGCGGGGGCGCTCAAGGGTTACAACGAGCATGCCGTGTCCCAGAGTTGCATCCCTGACCTCCATGCCATCGGCGAGCAGGAAGCTGCGCTGGAACTGGCGGGCGGCGATGCCGCGGTGCAGATAGTCGCGTCCGGGCTCGTCCTTCTGGCGTCCCCGCACCTGCAACTGGTTGTCCTCCACCAGCACCTCCAGCTCCTCCGCGGCGAAACCCGCCACGGCAATGGAGATGAGGAACCGTTCGGTCCCGTCCTCACCCTGCCGGCGCTCGATATTGTAGGGAGGATAGCCCTCCGCCGACCGGGCCAGCCGGTCGATGCGCTCCTCGAAACTGTCGAAGCCGAGGAGAAAGGGCGCGGAAAACACCGAAACACGCGACATGAGCCAGCGTCCTTGATCTACAAGCAACGTCCTCGTCCCCGACCCGAAGACAGTGGCATCGGGAACGCGAGACAGATATGGGTCCGGATCGCAGCCGGTTCAAGACATCACCGGACAGCCCGAGGGAAGCGCCATGTCCGCGACGATCGCCGTCATCACCCCCGCCTACAGGGCCGAGGACACCCTGCCCGCCACCGTGCGCAGCGTGCTCGGGCAGACCCATGCCGACTGGCAGCACTGGATCGTCGCCGACGACGGGGCCGACTATGCCGCGCTGCTGGCCGAGCAGGGGCTGGCCGACCCGCGGCAGGTGTTCCTGACCAGCGGCGGGCAGCGGCGCGGGGCCTCGGCGGCGCGCAACGCGGCCCTCGAGAGCATCACGGCGCCCTATGCGGCGATCCTCGACGCCGACGACCGGCTGAAGCCGGAAAAGCTGGAACGCGCCGCCGCGGCGCTCGAGCGCTACGGCATCGTCACCACCGCGCTCGACGTGATGACCAGCGATTTCACCCATCTGCGCCATGTCGGGGCGGGACCGGACCGGGCGCTGACGCCCGGCGCGCACAAATGGGTGAGCGTGTCGATGGATTCGATGATCGTGTGGGACCGCCGGCGCGGCGACGGCCGCTACGATGCGGGCATGAGCAACATGACCGATCTCGAATTCCTGCTGCAGCTCTACCGCACCATCCCGCAATCCTACCATCTGGGCACGCCGCTGCACGACTATGTGAAGCGCGACGGCTCGATGAGCAACGGCAAGGACGTCGCCGCCGGCATGATCGCCTCCAAGACGGAGATCCTGCGGCGCCTGGAAGCGGGCCATTACGGGCTCGGGCCGGAGGACGTCGAGGGGCTGGCGGGATTCCTGCGCGTGTCGCTGGCCGCCGAGGCCGCCTATGGGGCGGCGCTGGCGGGGCGGCCGGGCCTGTTGTTCGAGGACCATCTCGAGCCGATGCTGGCGCGCGCCCGGCGGGAGGGAGAGGCATAGCGCCGGGCCGGCGGGCGGGGACGGCCGCGGCTCGGGACTTGCCTTTGGCGCGCATTCCCCCTATAGAGCCGCATCCTCCGGACCGCCCGGCCAAAAGGCATGCCGTGGCGGTCTTTGAACGCGATGGGGTCCCGAACCCCGTCCAAGACCAGCAAGGACCCGCAAAATGCCCAAGATGAAGACCAAGTCCGGCGCCAAGAAGCGGTTCAGCTTCACAGCCTCGGGCAAGGTGAAGGCCGGCGTCGCCGGCAAGCGTCACCGCCTGATCAGCCACAACGCCAAGTACATCCGCACCAACCGCGGCACCAAGATCCTGTCCAAGGGCGACGAGGGTCTGGTGAAGTGGTACATGCCGTACAACCGCTAACGCTGAAGGGAAGCTGACACATGTCCCGCGTGAAGAGAGGCGTTACCGCCCACGCCCGCCACAAGAAGGTCCTGAAGGCCGCCGAAGGCTATTACGGCCGCCGCAAGTCCACGATCCGCATCGCCAAGCAGGCCGTGGAAAAGGCCGCCCAGTACGCCTATCGCGACCGCCGGGTGAAGAAGCGCAATTTCCGCGCGCTCTGGATCCAGCGCATCAACGCCGCCGTGCGCGACCATGGGCTGACCTACAACCGATTTATCGACGGCCTCAGCAAGGCTGAGGTCGCCGTCGACCGCAAGGTGCTGTCCGATCTCGCGATCACCCAGCCCGAAGCGTTCGCGGCCCTGGTCGCCAAGGCCAAGGCGGCGCTGGCTTATCTCGAGGGCGTCGACAAGACGACCCACGCCCGCGTCACCGCCTGACCCTTCCAGCCCTCTGCTGAGGTCGAAACCGCGCCTTGCGCCGCCCGACAGGGGCCGGCGCGGGGCGTTTTGTTTTGGCCGACCCGCTATCCACCCTCGCGAGGAGGCCGTGGAGGGCCGCAAAATCCGCGCCGTCGGGAGATTTCCCCCTGACTCCGCCCGTCCAAAATGCTCTAACACCGCCCGCAGCCTGTCCGAGTTGAGAACGACAATGTCCCTTGAGAGCCAGATCGAAACCCTGCGCACCGCGCTTTCCGCCGCCATCGCCGGGGCGGAGAGCGAAGCCGCGCTCGAGGCCGTCCGCGTCGCCGCCCTGGGCAAGAAGGGAAGCGTCTCGGCCCTGCTGGCCACGCTGGGCGGCATGGCGCCCGAGGAACGCAAGACCGCGGGGCCGGCCATCAACGGCCTCAAGGCCGAGATAACCGGGCTGATCGAGGCGCGCGGCGCCGAACTGAAGGCCGCCGCGCTCGATGCCCGGCTCAAGGCCGAGACGGTGGACGTGACCCTGCCGCTGCCGCCGGCGCCCACGGCGCGCGGCCGCATCCACCCGATCTCCCAGACCATCGACGAGATCACCGCCATCTTCTCGGACATGGGCTTCTCCATCGCCGAGGGGCCGGACATCGAGACCGACTATTTCAACTTCACCGCGCTCAACTTCCCCGAAGGCCATCCGGCGCGGGAGATGCACGACACCTTCTTCATGAAGCCGTCGCCGGACGGGGTGAAGAAGGTGCTGCGCACCCACACCTCGCCGGTGCAGGTGCGGGTGATGCAGAAGACCAACGAGAAGCCGGCCGCCGCCTACCTGACGCCGCCCATCGACCCGCCGATCCGGGTGGTCATGCCCGGCCGCACCTATCGCAACGATTCCGACCAGACCCACACGCCCATGTTCCACCAGGTCGAGGGGCTGGTGATCGACAAGGAGAGCCATATCGGCCAGCTCCGCTGGGTGCTGGAGGAGTTCCTCAAGGCCTTCTTCGAGGTCGAGACGGTGACGCTGCGGTTCCGGCCCAGCTTCTTCCCCTTCACCGAGCCCAGCATGGAGGTGGACGTGCAATGCGACCGCTCCGGCCCCGAGGTGAAGATCGGGGAGGGCAAGGACTGGCTGGAAATCCTGGGCTGCGGCATGGTGCACCCCAATGTGCTGCGCAATGCCGGCCTCGACCCCGACGTCTATCAGGGCTTCGCCTGGGGCATGGGGATCGACCGCATCGCCATGCTGAAATACGGCATGCCGGACCTGCGCGCCTTCTTCGACGCCGACCAGCGCTGGCTCGACCACTACGGCTTCCCCCCGCCCGACCCGCCGACGCCGTTCCGGGGGGTGGGCAGCT
>Ga0182793_1001073_pt1 | contig 17963 bp, 6 predicted proteins | sample Passage237A_FD_130498 | JGI IMG/M metagenome (GOLD analysis project Ga0182793, IMG submission 130498) | Cellulose adapted compost microbial communities from Newby Island Compost Facility, Milpitas, CA, USA - Passage2 37A (version 2) (version 2) ... | reverse complement strand
GGAAACTGCCAGAAAAACTGAATGAGAAACAATATCCATCCGCCAATGCTTAATCTTCCTGTTGCCGCCACCCAGCCAATCAGTGGAGGCAAGGCTCCCGGAATGGCACCGATCAATACAGCTATAGGATGGCGCCTCTTCATGGGCGTATATGCAAATGCATAGATAAGCAGTGAGATAAAGCTTAAAATACCGGCAAAAGGATTGAAATAGTAAGCAAGCAGGCAAGCTCCTGAAATACCTGTAAGAGCGGCAAATATCCAAGCCTCTGCTGCATTCATACGACCATCCGGCATGGGACGAAACATTGTCCGCTTCATCACGCCATCGCTATATCGCTCCAGTATCTGATTGATCGTGTTGGCTCCTCCGGTTACTAGCATCCCTCCCAGGAAAAGCAGAGAGACCTCCTTCCATGAAAAGGCAACTTCGGGAGCGAGCAAATAACCCACGACACTGCTGAACACAACCATAAAACTCAGGTTGGGTTTGAGAAGCTGCATATAATCGCGCATGCGTCCGGTAAGCAGCAGGTGCCATTTTGCTTTTATAGGTTGATCAGGCAACATGAGTACTTGGTAAGAAAATGAAGAAAATCCCCGCAAAGGTAGTAATTGAGAAACTTTTCGAACTGCGGATTTTCTACAATATATCGCCAGTAACTCTGGTAATATTTTTCAGACAACTACAACATCCGCGCAGCTAAAAACATACCGGCATTCAATTAACTGATGAGCAGGTAAATTTTCATTATCTTTATTAATCTATTAATTGCGCATATAAGTTATGCTCAAATAGCACTTACATTAAGTAACTTTCCATTCGCTTTTCACTACACATGTTTTCCGATATGCATATCGTCGCGGGGATGTCGCGCTCAATTGACTTGCTCGAACAAAGCCAGAGAATAGCCCGAGTAGGTTCTTGGGAATGGATAAAAGGCGACGAGGACACTATCTGGACAGACGAAATGTTCGAATTATTGGAACTGGAAGTTACAGATAGCAACACCATGCCTGTTGATACTATTCTAAAACACATACATCCTGAAGACCTGCATGCTATCAATAGTATACGACGGAGACTCTTCAAAGATGGTTCGATACAGATACAGCAAAGGTGGATTACGGCGAAGGGGAAAGTTCTTTATATACAGTGCTGGTGCAAAGTGTTTCTTGACAGTGAGGGAAACCTTTTGAAGGTTCGTGGCATCTGTCAGGATATTTCGTCCTACAAACAGCTGGAGGAGCAACTGGAAAAGAAGACGAGAGCTTTGATGCGTGCAGAACAGTTTGCGAACTCCGGAACCTTTCAAGTGAATCTCACAACCAGAAATAATTTTTACTCCGACAACTTTTACCGTATACACGATTATGAACCGGGCGAAGTACCGGCCCTGCCAGAATGCTTCGAATGTCTGATATATCCCTGTGACCAAAATTTTCTAAAGGAACAGTATAAAGATCTGATTGCTAAACCCGGACCTTATGATCTGCAATACCGGATCATTAGCGCGAAAGGCACACTCAAGTATCTCCACATCCGAGGAGTAGCCAGTATCAATATGCGGGGAGAAGTTGTTTTTGAGGGAACGCTCAAAGACATTAGCGACTGGCAGGAAATTGAAGACCGACTGGAGCGCGAAAATGGCATGTTGAAACGTGCGGAAGAAACTGCAAGAGTGGGAAGCTGGGAATACAACTTTGTTACCCGAAAAATATATCATTCCGATAATCTTATAAAACTACTCAACATTGGTAGCGCTAAACGTGATTCCCTGTCGGTCGAAGAAATATTCCATAAAATACCGCAAGATGGCCTTGGGGTAATAAGGCTGGCCTACAAACAAACACTGGAAGACGGAAAGGAAAGAAGTGTGAGTTTCCGTCTGCGAAACCCCGATGGTAGCCTGTCTCATTTCACGATCAGTGGAAAAATGGCTCAAAACCGCATGGGCGAGCAAATTATCGTAGGAACAATACAGGACATCAGTGATCAATACTTACTTAACAAACAACTTGCTGACAGAAGCGACTTCATTCAAAGACTCATCGACAGTTCCGTCAATTATATTTCTGTTGTAGACCAGAACGGAAAATATGTGTTGTGGAATAAAAAGTGTGAACAGGTTTATGGCATTTCTAAAAAAGATGTCATTGGAAAGAGTGTATCGCAGGTGTTTCGTGAAATTGACATTGAATGGCTGACAGACGGCATAGAGAAAGCATTGCGCGGCGAGACCATATTAATCGAAAAGGCACCTTCTGTAACCGGGAAAAATTACGAGGTACATCTCATTCCACTTAAAAATGCTACGGGAAATACTGAGAACGTATTCATTCTGGCACATGATATCACCAAACTTAGTTCGCTGAACGAAGAACTGAAAAAACAAAGAGATTTTGCTGAAGCCGTCGTTGACCATAGCGAAGCTTGCATATTTGTATTCGACAATCAACTTCGAATCGTTTCCTGCAACAGAAAATGTGAAGAGTTGTATGGGATAAGCAGAAAAAAGATAGCCGGACTTACCTTACCGGAAGTGTTCCCAAATAGCGACGTTTCACAGTCAGTCGAGCGGCTAAAGAAAGCCCTCAAAGGAGCGACATTGCACTATACTGAAGTCTCGTCTGCCATCCTTGACAAAACCTTCGACTACTTCGTGATTCCGATGAAAGACGAGACGGGAAAGGTGACTTCCATATTGGCAATCCTCAATGACATCACCGACATAAGCAATGCGTCGAAACGAGCATTGGAAGTAAACAGGCTTCTGCAACAAAAAAAGGTGGAACTCCGCGAACGAAACAATTTCCTGGAAACCTTGCTTGACATTGGAGTAGACCTTGTCGAGGTCTATGACCGAGATTTAAGATTGATTGAGATAAACCGCGCTTCTCTTCTGAACATCGGTCGTTCAAAAGATGAAGCTGTCGGCAAAACAATCTACGAGCTCTTCCCGGGTATTGAAGGATCCTCCTATCTCAACAATCTCAAAAATGCTCTCTGTGGAATAGCTTCATACAACGTGGAATTTACTTCGCAGCGCGGCGATCGCATCTTGCTAGGTTCGCAGATACCCTTCATGAGCAATGGTAAAATCATTGGTGCACTCACTGTAGGAAGCGACATCACCGCGCTCAAGCAGACTATGAAAGCTTTGGAAGAACTGAACGATCAGCTTGCAGCCAAAAACCAGGAACTTAACCGTATCAATTCAGAACTGGCTTCATTCAGCTATATTGCCAGCCATGATCTCCAGGAACCACTACGAAAGATTCAGGCCTTTATCTCACTCATCCGAGCAAAAGACCTTCACAATCTTTCAGATGCTGCCAGCGATTATTTTGAGCGCATCCAGTCGGCAGCAAATAGGATGCAGCAAATGATAGAGGGATTGCTGTCATTTTCACGTACCAATACAGAAGTTCGGGACTTTGAATCCAAAGACCTCCATTCAATGGTGCAAACTGTTTTTTTGCGATTTCAGGACGAGATTAAGGCGAAACAGGCTATTGTTGAAGCAAGTGTACCACACGCACTCTCCGTCATTCCACACCAGTTCGAACAAATGCTGGAACAAATCGTCAGTAACAGCCTTAAATTTCAGCAGGAAGGAAACATACCGCACATCGAGGTACGTAGCGATATCATTCCTGGCTCGAACATTGAAGGAGAGGTGGCACAACGCAACACACAGTATTGCCGGATCAGTGTAAAAGACAACGGACTTGGATTTGATATAGACAATGTGGAAAAGATATTTCAAATGTTCCATAGGCTGCACGGAAAAACAGAATTTCCGGGTACAGGCATCGGGCTTGCCATTTGCAGGCGCATTGCCCTCAACCATGAAGGGTTCATTACAGTAGAAAGCGAACCTGGAATCGGCTCAACATTTCACGTGTATATTCCGTGCGAACAGACGGAACATTAAGAAGTCACACATCTTGTTAAATGAAGATTTCTTAGGTATCTTCACTCCCAAACCATTGCACACACATGAATAAGAATACTTTGGGAGAAATTAAACTTTCTCCTTTGAAGGAAAACGGAAAATTTGTCTTTATCAACAATGAAGTAAGGGTAAATGGCAAATTAAACAAAGGGGATTTAATAAAAATATTTGTTGATGGCTACGAACAACAAAACGGGACTTATCTACTCAAACACATTGCCCCTCCAATGTCAAAGATGGTAGTTCGCGGCATCCCTTTTCAGTATGAACTTTCTACCGAATATGCCACCATTGACGAGTTATACAATAAGGTGGGTGAGATGTACAAAAATCAATTTTACTTCGGCAAGGTAGAAATATAATCCTTGTACTTTTTATCTCTGAAATTGTCCTGCGGTGGGAATTGACTGATGCCCTCTCGGGACAATGTTTTTGCAATAAAACCGCAATCAGGATGGCGGTGGGCTTATAATGTCCAATAAAAAAACGCCCCAAACATTTGAGGCGTTTTTTTATTTAGTTTAATGAAATTTCAGGCAATGCGGTTGGTGCCATACTATGAAAAAGCAGTTGATGACAGGATACGTCTGCAAAAAATTTCTGTAGCGGAAATCCTGAAACAATTTCCATGGCCTGCTTTTCTTCTTCAGCACTTATAACACACCAGATATAATCGCGTTGCAAGGAAACACAATAACTTGAGATCTTGCCTTCCGAAAACAGCTTGTTGATATGTTCCCGATGAGAGGGAATTAATGCCAAAATCTGTTCGTGTATGGGTGGCAATTCTATCTGAAACAAAAAAGATGGCATAATCCTTCAGGCAATCATCGGATAAGCGTTACGTTACCACTCCTTTTGAATCTTTTGTTCTCAAGGCAAAATCCATCTGCCTCCCAAACATACACACCGAAAGGTGCCGGTTCGCCGTTCACGCTACCATCCCATTGACGTGTAACATCTGTGGTTTCAAACACCAGTTTACCCCAACGATCGAAGATCTTGAGATAGTTGAGTTTGACGATCTGTCTGTTCATCACTCCGAAACGATTACTGTTCGGGTTGGAAGACTCCGGTGCGAATGCATTAGGCAGGTTGAGATCATTACAACCAATTCGTACCACTACAGTATCGATATCATAACAGCCAAAAGAGTTGCGAACCTCCAGATAGTAAGTGTAATCATAAGGTGGATTAACAACTGCATTAGGAGTTGCTATGTCTGTAATAAACTGTGTGGGGAACCAGGTATAAGTATGTTCGCTGCTTTCTGTGGTCATAGGACCACCCAGAATAGTCTTCGCACCATCTGCCAGTATTCTGTCGGGACCTGCATCAGCTTTATTCTTGCTGACGTCTACATATACGCCGGTATCTACAATACAGCCATTTGCATAAGGTACCACTACGCGATAGTCTGTTGCGAACTCAGGCCATACCTGAAGATCGAAAGAATCGGCTTTCGGTCCCATGTTATAATCCGGACGCCAGTTGAAACTTAAAGCGGTCTGCGAGCGGATGGAAAGTGTAAGCGTATCGCCTTGGCAGATAATTGTATCCTGGCTCATATCCATTGGAGGGATAGGCAAAACTACGATCTGCTGGCACTGAACCTGCATATCAGGCATCCCTTCATTGATAGCGAGATACACATTGTATTTACCAGGTTCGGAATAAGAATATACGGGGGGAATATTGGTCACCGCAGAAGTAATAGTAGCAGAAGTACATTGCGGCAGACTGATGCGTGTAAGTGAACTGTCGTTGTTATTGGCAACATAGGCATACAGATCATCGCGCTCCCGTACAAATTTGGTGATACCTCTGGGAATATCCAGCTCCATATTGACAAACTCTGTTCCGACAAAAGGCCCGGCGTTCAAATTTGGCACATCAATACGGGTTAAGCTGTTACCTAACTCGTTAGTTACAAAGAAATGTACGTTGTCACAATCGCGAATAAAGGTCAGGCTTGAGGGCTGTTTTAAAGGAGCTCCACCGATGGCTATCACACTGCCTACCGGAATATTGTTGAGCGATATGCCGAAATTGAGGCGGCTTAATGCATTGTTGCCGGCATTCACGCCAAAAATATACCAAGTTCCATTTTCGAACACAGGAATCATATCGGTACAGCTTGAAAATCCAAAAACTGCTCCCATATCAATTACGACCGGCGTTAGTGAGATATTATTACCAAAGTCCAGTTTAATCAGTTTATTGTCGAAGTTGTTGACGAGAAAGCCGATATAATTGCCTGCCACCTTCTGAATGAAAATGCCACGCGGTCCATTTAATATGCCTCCCAGATTTCCGAAGTTTACACTGTTAGGCGTATTAGCCAGCGATTTTCCAAAGTCCACCCGCGTAAGTGAAGAGTTCGTCACATCTGCCCCGCCGGTAATAAACAGAAACCAATCTCCGTTGTCATCCTTCATCAAAAACATTTTGGTGGGATCTTCCGGCATGGTGGCATTCAAATCGCCGATTACTTCTCTTTTAGGCACATTGGAAAGGCTGCTGCCAAAGCTGAGTCGTACCAACGTATTTTCGACTGTATTAGCTACAAAACCGTAATAATTAGCTCCTTCCTGTTCAATAATAATTGCATTGGGGTGAGGTATGGTACTATCGGCACCAAGATTGGTAGGTACCGGCTCGTTGAACAGATAGCCCGAGCAAAAACCCCAATAATATGTAGATGCGTTTACGTTGCTGGTGACCTGAACAGGCTGACGAATACATACCGTATCGGGCACGCTGAACAACTGCGCTTTGATATTATTCAGGTGCGACACTAACAGGAACGCTACAAAAAGGAGGCATTTTCTCATAATACTGAAAAGGTCTTTCTCTTATATTGGGCTAATATAACAATTACGCTAAAACTTTTATAGCAATGCACTATTTTTATTTCTCACAATCAAAATCTTGCTATGTTTTACGTTCACTTGGGTGGCAAATTACTTAAGAAGACCGTTCTTTTTCTTTCATTCGTTGGTTTAAGCATTTCGGTATCGGCTAAGGAAGGCATGTGGCTTCCGCCCACTATCGGAAAACGTGCTGCTGATCTGAAAGAAATGGGATTGCAGATTCCCGTAGAAAAGATCTACAATGCCAACGGTACCGGACTGAACAATGCCGTTGTCCTCTTTGGCAAGGGCTGTACCGGCGAGGTGATTTCGAACAAAGGATTGATTCTTACCAACCATCACTGCGGCTATGGAACCGTACAGGGTTTGAGCAGTAAAGAGAAAGATTACTTTGCAAATGGCTTTTTCGCTATGAATAACAATGAGGAAATTCCCTGCCCGGGACTTACCGTCACTTTCATTCGCAAAATGGAAAATGTCTCAGATCTTGTCCTTTTCGATATACCTGACACACTGAGCGAAGCAAAACGTGACAGCATTGTAGCCGGACGCATCAAGGGTTTGGAAAAGGGGTACCGTTACACGACCAAACTTGATGCAACTATCCGTTCCTTCTTCAATGGGAATCAATATTGGGTTATTATCAGCGAAACCTTTACAGACATTCGCCTGGTGGGCTTTCCACCCAACGGAATAGGCCAGTTTGGAGGCGATACAGACAATTGGATGTGGCCACGACACACCGGCGATTTCAGTATGTTCCGGATTTATGCCGGCAAAGACAATAAGCCCGCTCCTTACTCGCCCAACAATCGTCCGTATCAGACCAATAACTTCTTCACGATCAATGCTTCTGGTTACAAAGAAGGGGACTTTACAATGGTGTACGGCTTTCCCGGTACAACGCAGGAGTATATCTCATCCTATCAACTCGATCAGGTATATTCAATAGTCGATCCTGTAAGAATCGCAGTGCGCACTAAAAAACTCGATGTTTGGACACGCCACATGAGCACCGATCGCGAGGTATTTCTGAAATACACTTCGAAACGTGCCGGTGTAGCCAATGGCTGGAAGAAATGGCAGGGTGAAATACGTGGATTAAGAATGAACAATGTTGTAGGAAAGAAACAGGACTATGAAAAAGAATTTCAGGACTGGGCTAGTACTGAAGATTCGCTTACATACGCCCGCGATATCCTCGCTAATATCCTGGTGAATACCTCCCGAGCCGATAGTGTGCTCAAAACCGACCTCTATATTCAGGAAGCCGTACTGGGTATAGAGATTATTGCTCAATCCGCTGTACTCGACCGAATGCTCCAGACGATGCGCACCCTGCCGGAAGCTCAGATGAGAGACTCTATGCAAAGACTCGCTAAGGCGATGGATGGTTTTTACAAAAATTATGATGCTGCCACCGACAAAGATCTGTTCGCTGCATTGATGCCTATGTTTTTTGAAGGCACAGGAACTTGGGCACCATCCACATACTTACAAACGAAACGTGCCTATGGTAACAATTTTGAGTCATGGGCGAACAGTGTTTTTGGCATATGCCTCCTTGCCGAACGCAGTCGGCTGGAGCAATTTGTAAGCAATGCAACTAAAGGTGACACTACACGTATCCTCTCCGATCCTGCATGGAAACTGTATCATGATATCACAGTCTATCGGAGAAAAGTGCTGATGCCGGTGTTGGGACGATACAACAATATGCTGACTTACTACAACCGGTTATACATGAAAGCACGAATGAAAAAGGACTGGAATACTATGTTCTATCCTGATGCCAACCTTACTTTGCGCCTTACCTATGGTAAAGTACAGGGCATGGATCCGGATGGTCCGGCGGGATATAGCTTTCAAACCAACTTGGATCAGGCTATTGCCAAAGATAATCCTGAAGTAGAAGAATTCAGAGTACCGAAAAAGCTTAAAGATTTACACGAACGGAAAGATTATGGACGCTGGGCAGAAAATGGGACGGTACCACTTGCTTTCATCGCCAGCAATCATACCAGCGGAGGTAACAGTGGTAGCCCTGTATTGAATGCCAAAGGGCAACTCATAGGTACCAACTTCGACCGGGTATGGGAAGGCACCATGAGCGATTTTTATTTTGATGAAAGGTTGTGTCGCAATATCTCCGTAGACATACGATATACATTGTTCATCATTGAAAAATTCGGCGGTGCAGGTTGGTTACTTAAGGAGATGAACATTGTAAACAAATAGACTGCCATAACCATAACATAGGAAGCTCCCATGTCGGGAGCTTTTTCTATTTCTTTCCTTACAAGCAACGAACATCAAAAAAAAAGCGATCGGAGTCTCACTGTACAGTTGCTTTATCCCTCACCACCTCTGCTTTACCGGCAGGAAGTGTAATGATGAAGGTTGCACCCTCTCCCACTCTGCTTTCTGCGGCGATAACCCCATTATGCTTCTCTACAATTTTTTTACAGATAGAAAGTCCGATACCAGTGCCTTCATATTTATCGAAACTATGCAGCCGCTTAAAAACCGTGAATATCTGATCGGAATATTGTGAGTCGAAACCAATGCCATTGTCTTTGACATAGATTCGATAAAACTCTTCGTTGAAAGCACTACTGTTGATGCCTGCGATCTGTATGCCGCGGATTTTCTCAGCATAGATAGCAATATGCGGGGGACAATCCTCTTTACAAAACTTAAGTGCGTTGATAATAAGATTTTGAAACAATTGTCTGAATTGGCTTGGAACTATCGGCAACGTCGGAAGTTCACCAATCGAAAGTGTAGCCTTTTTCAGTTCTATCTGTTCTTCAAGATCGGAAAGAACATTTTCCAGTACCACATTCATATCTGTATCCACAACCGAATCGCCATTGGCGGTAGACCGTGAAAATGCCAGCAAATTCTTGATCAGCATCTGCATTCTTTTTGATGCATTGACCATCCGTCCCAGAAAATCCTGACCTTCTGTGCCAAGCACTGTGTTGTACTTATCCGTTAGCCGATCGCCGAAGATAATGATCTTGCGTAACGGCTCCTGCAAATCATGGGAAGCAACGTAAGCAAAACGTTCCAGTTCTTCGTTGGTAGATTTCAACTGATTGATGTTCTGCATCAACTGAAGGTTAAGAGATTTCACCTGCTCTTCAGACTTGATGCGCTCTTCCACTTCCCGTTCCAGTTCATGATTTGCCGCAACCAGCTTTTGCTCCTGCGCCATGAGCTGGTGATTCTTGGTATAGAGTTCTACAAAAACAGCCACCTTCGCCCGTAGCAGTTCCGGATTGATGGGTTTGTAGATGTAATCTACACCGCCCATCTGGTAGCCTTTAAAAATGTTTTCCTCTCCGTAGTCGTGCGCGGTAATGAATATGATGGGAATATGTTTCAGCTTATCGCGCTCAGAGATGAGTGTCGCCGTTTCAAATCCGTTAAGCCCTGGCATCTGCACATCCATCAGAATAAGCGTAAAATCGTGTTCTTTCAGCAGTATTTTCAGGGCAGCTCTTCCGGAATTGGCCTTTCTGATAGTGTAACCATCTTTGTCCAGAATAGTTTCGATCGAGAAGAGGTTATCTTCCCGATCGTCCACTACCAGCAACTTAATTTCCGGTCTGTGTCTTGTGATATGCTCTTCCGGTAAGAATCCCATGCTACTGTTCTATTTATAAAGCCATACGCGCATCAGTGAAAGCAACTGATCGATCTTCACCGGTTTTGTGATATAATCTGAGGCGCCTGCTTCAATGCATTTTTCCCTGTCACCCTTCATTGCTTTTGCTGTCACCGCTATGATGGGCAGATTCGTGTTCTTGTGTTCTCTGCGAATTTTCTGAGTAGTTTCATATCCGTCCATTTCCGGCATCATAATATCCATCAGTACCATGTCAATGTGTGTGTTTTCATTTAGTATATCTATTGCTTCCTGTCCGCTTTCCGCAGTAATCGTGTTGATATTGTATTTCTCAAACGCAGTAGTCAGGGCAAAAAGGTTTCGCACATCATCGTCGACTACCAAAATATTCTTGCCAGCAAGCACATCTTCTTTCAATCTTAACCCTTCAATAATTTTTCTTTTTTCCGGCAACAGTTCTCTATGGCTCAAATGCAGATGCATGATTGTTTCTTCAAGAAGCATTTCCAGATTGTTCACATTTTTCAGCAATACACGGTTAGCATATTGCTTCAGTTGCATTTTTTCCTTTGGTGAAAAATCTTTGGCGGAATAAATAAGCACAGGCATCATCGGAGTCTTCTTGTTATTATGAATATCCATGATGAAGTTCGCGCCGGTAACATCGGGAAGCATATAATCTACGATGACACAATCATAATTGTTCTGTCGAATAAGCTCGAGTCCTTCTTTACCTGTTGCGGCAATGGAAATATTGATCAACTCACCGTTGTCCAGAATCTTTGCTATCTGAGAAGAATCCATTTCATTGTCTTCAATGACGAGCAGGCTCTTTGGTTTTCTGTTATTGAACTCTGCAATATCATGGAAGAGTATATTCAAAGCTTCTGTCTTTAGTGGCTTTTGATGAAAGCTCCTTGCACCACGTTTCATCGCAAGCACTCTGTTTTCCTCTCCGGAAATAAGATGTACAGGAATGTGGCGGAAGTTGATATCGTTCTTGAATAGGTCAAGAATCTTCCATCCGCTTGCGTCGGGTAATTTTACATCCAGCGTTACAGCACAAGGGGTAAAACGGTTTGCAAATTCAAACACCTCTCCGATATTGGAAGCCACCAGCACCTTCATGCCCAGTTCATGTCCTTTGTCGATCATGATCTTGGCGAAACGAATATCATCTTCTACAACCAGCACTACTTTATCAGAAGGGGTAATATTGTTTCTGTCATCTCCTGCTTCGTTGATAATCTCATTTACATTATCGAGATCGCGCTCCGGAAGCTTTACTGTCTGTACGCTTTTGATTGCAGCTTCACCGTCCTGTGCAATTTCATATTCGCTGATAGTAAGTGTACTTTGCTTCTCTTTCTTAACAAGATTGGGATTGTAATCAATCGGCAAATAAAGAGTAAACGTACTACCCGCTCCCATTTCACTTTCCAGCTCAATAGTTCCACCCAACAGATCTGCCAGTCCGCGCGAGATGGAAAGTCCCAAACCTGTACCGCCGTACTTTCTGGATGTAGAACCTTCTGCCTGCTGAAACGCTTCGAAAATGATGTTCTGTTTGTCTTTTGAAATACCAATTCCGGTGTCTTTGATCTCAAACGCTACAACCTTCTTTGCCGCATCGAGACTTGGATTGCCTGGTTTCCATTGTTTTGCTTCGTATATGCTTAGCCTTACCTCACCTTTCTCGGTAAACTTGAAGGCATTCGATAAAAGATTTTTGAGTATCTGATTGAGACGTTGCGTATCGGTTTCTATAATGTCCGGAAGCTGTTCGTCGATCTCAATATTGAACTTCAGATTCTTGCTGTCGGAAACGTGCTTGAAAGTTGTTTCTGCAAAAGAAATGATCTCGTTGAACCGTACATTGATAAAGTCGGCGGTGATGTAACCCGATTCAATCTTCGACAAATCGAGAATGTCATTGATAAGTTGAATCAGATCGTCGCCGCAACTGTGAATCGTTTTTGCATAACGCACCTGCTTCTCTGTAAGATTTCCCTCGTGATTTTCGAATAACTGTTGTGCGAGAATCAATAGTGAGTTCAAGGGTGTGCGCAACTCATGCGACATGTTTGCCAGAAACTCTGACTTGTACTTCGATGTGAGCGCAAGTTGTTTTGCCTTTTCTTCCAGCGAAAGACGGGCGTCTTCCACTTCCTTGTTTTTATTCTCCACCTCTTCTTTCTGCTTCACCAGAAGATGTGCTTTGTCCTGCAATTCTTCGTTGGCTCTTCGCAGTTCTTCTGCCAGCGATTGCGATTGTTCGAGCAGATGTTCTGTTTTGGAGTTAGTTTCGATAGTGTTCAACACAATACCGATACTTTCTGTAAGCTGTTCGAGGAAGTCGAAGTGTGTATCGGAAAAAGTATCAAAGGATGCAAGCTCAATTACGGCTTTGATTTCCTTTTCAAACAACACAGGTAATACGATAACGTTCAGCGGCGCGGCGTGTCCTAATCCCGAACCAATTTTGACGTAGTTTTTGGGAACGTTGGAGAGTAAAATTCGTTGTTTTTCCAGAGCACATTGTCCTACCAGTCCTTCTCCCAGCGCAAATTCTTTTTTCAAAGAAAGATCTCCTTTGTATGCATAGGCTGCGAACAAAGCGAGTTTGCTGTCGCGGAAATTTTCGGCAGACTCCATGATATAGAACATACCATGGTGTGCATTCACCACCTGCGCCAGTTCGGACAAAATGCGTCGGGTTACCGTATTCAGATCTTTCTGCCCTTGCAGCATCTGCGTAAACTTCGCCAGATTGGATTTCAGCCAGTCCTGCTCCTGGTTTCGTAATGTTGTTTCTTTCAGGTTTGCAATCATCTGGTTGATAGTATCTTTCAAGGCTTCCACTTCGCCTTTTGCTTCCACGCGAATCATTCGGGTTAAGTCTCCTTTCGTTACCGCGGAAGCAACTTCAGAGATGGCACGCACCTGAGTAGTAAGGTTTTCTGCCAGCTGATTCACGTTCTCGGTGAGATTTTTCCAGATACCTGAAGCGCCCGGCACATTCGCCTGCCCCCCTAGTCGTCCTTCCACACCCACTTCGCGGGCAACGGTAGTTACCTGATCGGCGAACACTGCGAGCGTATCAATCATTTCGTTGATCGTATCGGTAAGCTGTGCTACTTCACCGCGAGAACTGATAGAAAGTTTTTGTTTCAGATTTCCCGTTGCCACTGAGGTCACCACCTTTGCAATACCACGCACCTGATTGGTAAGGTTGGATGCCATCATGTTCACAGAGTCGGTAAGGTCTTTCCAGGTACCGGCAACGCCTTTTACTTCCGCCTGACCGCCCAGTTTCCCTTCCGTACCTACCTCGCGCGCCACACGTGTTACCTCAAATGCAAAAGAATTGAGCTGATCTACCATCGTGTTGATGGTATTTTTCAGATCGAGAATTTCACCTTTCACATCAATGGTTACCTTTTTGGAAAGGTCGCCAGAAGCCACGGCTTTGGTTACCTCTGCAATATTCCGCACCTGCGAAGTGAGATTACCCGTCATCTGGTTTACCGAGTCGGTCAAGTCTTTCCAAATACCGCCCACACCCGGCACAAATGCCTGTCCACCGAGACGTCCGTCCGTACCCACCTCACGCGCCACACGCGTTACTTCAGAGGCAAAGGCACGCAACTGATCCACCATGGTGTTCAACGTCTCTTTCAGTTGTAAAATTTCTCCGCGTACATCCACTGTGATCTTACGGCTCATATCTCCGTTTGCCACAGCAATGGCCACCTCTGCGATATTGCGCACCTGACCCGTAAGGTTTGATGCCATCTGATTTACCGAATCGGTAAGGTCTTTCCAGGTACCACCTACGCCCGGCACATTTGCCTGTCCGCCCAGTTTTCCTTCTGTACCCACTTCACGCGCCACACGCGTTACTTCCGATGCGAAGGAACGGAGCTGATCCACCATTGTATTGATCGTGTTTTTCAGCTCCAGGATTTCTCCCTTTACGTCCACTTCAATCTTACGCGAAAGGTCACCATTTGCCACGGCTGTTGTTACCTCCGCGATATTGCGCACCTGACCCGTAAGGTTCGATGCCATCTTGTTTACCGAATCGGTAAGATCTTTCCAGGTACCCGCAACACCCGGCACATCCGCCTGTCCGCCCAGCTTTCCTTCGGAACCCACCTCACGTGCCACACGTGTTACTTCAGACCCAAAGGCATTGAGCTGATCCACCATTGTATTGATCGTATTCTTCAGCTCAAGAATTTCTCCTTTTACATCCACTGTGATCTTTCTACTCAAATCACCTTTCGCAACAGCAGTAGTTACCTCCGCGATATTGCGCACCTGACCCGTAAGATTAGATGCCATCTGATTTACCGAATCGGTAAGATCTTTCCAGGTACCGGACACGTTCTGCACTTTCGCCTGACCCCCCAGCTTCCCTTCCGTTCCCACCTCCAGCGCCACACGTGTCACTTCCGAAGCGAAGGAGTTGAGCTGATCCACCATCGTGTTGATGGTTCGTTTTAGTTCGAGGATTTCACCTTCTACATTTACTGTAATTTTTTTAGAGAGATCACCATTCGCAACGGCTGTCGTCACCTCCGCGATATTGCGCACCTGAGCCGTAAGGTTCGATGCCATCTGGTTTACCGAATCGGTAAGATCTTTCCATACGCCGCCCACCCCCTTCACTTTCGCCTGACCACCGAGCTTTCCTTCTGTACCCACCTCCAATGCCACACGTGTTACTTCCGAAGCAAAGGAGTTGAGCTGATCCACCATTGTGTTGATGGTATTTTTCAGTTCGAGAATTTCGCCCTGAACATCTACTGTAATCTTCTTCGACAGATCGCCATTTGCTACAGATGTAGTTACCTCAGCGATATTCCGTACCTGCGCCGTAAGATTGCTCGCCATCTGATTCACAGAATCGGTGAGATCCTTCCATACACCACCTACGCCTTTCACCGTTGCCTGACCGCCGAGCTTTCCTTCACTTCCCACTTCACGAGCCACTCGGGTCACCTCCGAACCAAAGGAATTCAACTGATCAACCATCGTGTTGATGGTATTTTTCAATTCAAGAATTTCTCCCTGAACATCTACCGTAATCTTCTTGGAAAGGTCACCATTTGCAACGGCGGTTGTTACCTCAGCGATGTTACGCACCTGATCTGTAAGGTTCGATGCCATCTGGTTTACCGAATCGGTAAGGTCTTTCCACACGCCGCCGACACCCTCTACCGTCGCCTGACCGCCGAGCTTTCCTTCACTTCCCACCTCGCGCGCCACACGTGTCACTTCCGAGGCAAAAGAATTGAGCTGATCCACCATTACATTAATGGTGTTTTTCAACTCGAGAATTTCACCGCGCACATCTACCGTGATCTTTCGTGAGAGATCACCTTTAGCCACAGCTGTTGTTACCTCGGCAATATTTCGCACCTGACCCGTAAGGTTCGATGCCATCTGGTTTACAGAGTCTGTCAAATCTTTCCATACACCACCTACACCTTTTACTTTCGCCTGACCGCCGAGCTTTCCTTCACTTCCCACCTCTCGCGCCACACGCGTTACTTCCGCTGAGAATGAGTTGAGCTGATCCACCATCGTGTTGATGGTGTTTTTCAATTCAAGGATTTCACCGCGCACATCCACCGTGATCTTTCTCGACAGATCGCCTCGTGCCACAGCAGTAGTTACCTCTGCGATGTTCCGCACCTGACCGGTAAGGTTCGATGCCATCTGATTTACCGAGTCTGTAAGGTCTTTCCACACGCCGCCGACACCTTTCACCTGCGCCTGACCACCAAGCTTTCCTTCGGTACCCACTTCCAGCGCCACACGCGTTACTTCCGATGAGAAAGAGTTGAGCTGGTCGACCATGGTATTGATGGTATCTTTCAATGCAAGAATTTCTCCTTTTACATCCACCGTAATCTTCTTCGACAAATCGCCATTCGCAACGGCGGTCGTTACCTCAGCAATGTTTCGCACCTGTGCCGTAAGATTCGACGCCATCTGGTTTACCGAATCGGTAAGGTCTTTCCATACACCACCCACTCCTTTAACCTTGGCCTGCCCTCCCAGTTTTCCTTCTGTACCAACTTCCAATGCCACACGTGTTACCTCCATGGAAAACAGGTTGAGCTGTTTCACCATGTCGTTTACCTCTTTGGCAATTCTTGCAAACTCTCCCTGCAGCATGTGATCACCGATTTGCATCGGCATTTGCTGTGAGAGATTTCCCTTTGCCACCGAGCTGATCACACCTGCTATTTCAATCGTCGGATGTACCAGATCGGAGATAAGCATGTTGAGCGAATCGATACCTGTACTCCAGGAACCGCGCGCGTAGGGAATATCTATTCTGTGTGTGAGCTTCCCCTGCTTTCCGATGATATTGCTGGCATGGGTAAACTCACGGGTCATTTTTTCGTTGAGGGTGATGATCTCGTTGAGAGTATCACAGATCTTTCCACTGATGCCGACTTGATCAATGGGCATACGCACAGTGAAATTTCCGCTACGGACTTCCGTAAGTACGTTCAGCAACTCCTTATAGAGTTCTTCGGTAGGTTTTGAATCATAAGAAGGTGGGACAGATACGATTTCTGTGGATTTGGACTTTCCCCGCTTTGGGGATTTTGGCTTAGCCAAAACTTCCAGTTCGGAAACTTCGATCGACTCGGCGGATTTTGCTGCGCCATTGTTGGTTCCGGTTTCAGTGCTCATACGCTGGGCTGTTTTGCTGTGTGGTCTTTTGTTATTAGCAAAAAATAATTTTGATTTTCCGGGATGATAATCAAGATCTCTGCGTGGTTACCCAACGCGCGCTCCTCTGCAAGAGGTTACACACAAAAGAATCATTCCAAGCCCGTCTTTATTGTTTCATTTCCATACGGTTGCCATATAACATTGAAGGGAAAGACATCTGTAAAGGGTATGTACGTTCAGCGCCTCGCCAGTGAAAAACGGTTTGAAAAATGAGTTCGCGTGAAGTGTTTAAAGATTCAGATAAAAGGGGCGAAGCAGATGAATAAATTCCGGCGTATAGTTGTTCTGACTGTCCCTTATTAAAAGTTCTTCTTGTTGAAAAAAGGTCAGGTCGTTTCTGCTGCAGAGACTTACAATTCTGTTGGGTTTCAAACCGGAACGAGGCACAATATGCAATTCATGAAAAATCTTCCAGTTACGATCTTTCAGAAGTTGGCGCCATGCTCCATGTTCTGTAACCGGCAACAATATCGAAGCATATCCATCCGGAGCCAGATTTACTTCCAAAGCCTGAAACAAATCTTCCTGCGATAAAGACAGTGTGTGCCTGGCAATATTTCGTTGAGTCCTTTCGCCCAGAAGGCTATTGCCAAAAAAAGGCGGATTGCATACAATCAGGTCGTACTTACGATTGAAATCTATTTGACGAATATCGAAGTTCTGTACGCAAAGGCGTTCCGACCAGGGAGAGCGAATAAAGTTCTCGTTTGCCTGTTTTGTCGCGGAGGGATCAATCTCT